>Ga0183101_1000110_pt1 | contig 172873 bp, 158 predicted proteins | sample Biomet3_FD_127790 | JGI IMG/M metagenome (GOLD analysis project Ga0183101, IMG submission 127790) | Microbial communities from bioreactor (seeded with sewage sludge) at LBNL, California, USA - Biofuel metagenome 3 | ecosystem: Engineered > Bioreactor > Anaerobic > Unclassified ... | reverse complement strand
AAGGCTTTGTTAATAAATTGAAGACTATAAAACGAATGATGTATGGAAAGGCAAAGCTCATGCTACTGAAAAGAAAACTAGTTCTGGGAACTCTTCTTTTCAACTAAATTGCAAAAGAACCACACGTACCAGAGTTAATAAATTAATAGATCAACAGATTATAGGCTTATGAACAGTAGTATTCAACTGGAATCAGTTTAATACATAAGAAAAGGGAGATTAGTAATTTTCAAAGGAGAGTTCAATCCAAACATGTACAAGATTGGAAGCAAACATGTACATGTTTGGAGTGACTAAACCTGAATAAATTCTTAATTCTTCTCCAGATATTCCTTAATCTGCTTAGAAATCTCTGCCATTCCTGCTATTGAAGGGTGGCCGCTTTTCTTTTCGATATTGTGAAGTTCTATGCAATCTATCTTGTAATGTGCGCAGATTGCTTTGGTAGATTCGTTAATCTCGTTAGTTAATTCGCTATTCAATATGAAATAGATCTTCACGTTTGGATAGTAATCAACCATGTTTGAAAGGAGGTATGCCAATGCAGGGCGGAATGAATATAGATCTTTCTTTGTCCAATTCTCATATTGGTATTCTCCAATAGGAGATTTAGCCCAGCAATCATTGGTGGCGCCAAATATAAATATGATATCCGGATTACCCAACTTTTTCATTCTGGTGATGAATGAACGGTCGCTGTAATCTTCTTTGCGATAACCTGTGTTGCAAATGGTTGAACCGGAAAAAGAGTTATTCACACAAAGACGGTAGTTGTTTTCTTTGATAAACTTATGCCACCATGTTTCACGGACTGATGTTACATCGGTCTGATTCTTTGGTGAGGCAAAGTACCAAACAAAGTTTGTATCCGGTTGCAAGTATCCCTCGAATGTTGAATAAGAGTCGCCTAGAATAGAGATGGACTTTGAACTTTGAGCGAAAGATAAGCTGCAACTTAACAGGCAGAATAAGAAAAGTAGTGTACGGGTTTTCATGATATTTAGTATTTTAATGTTCGCATTAACTGATTTCGATCAATTTCGTGAGCTTACGAAAATGATCTTTATACATTAAATAATCTATAAGTCAGAACCTATTCTCATTTTTCCGGCTTAACAATTAACCTGATAACAAACCAGATATGATAAGCAACAGTACTTATCCATCCATAGTGTTTCGCCATAATGCGGAACCGTTCTTTTAAAGAAGCTTTGTGGTTCTGAGTTGTTAATCCTTCATCCAGATAATCAATAACTGTGATGTGAGTATTATGCAAGGTCTTTGCTTTCTTCATAACTCTGATACACCAGTCATAATCGGCAGAGAAACGATAACTTAAATCGAATGGTTCTACGATAGTATGTCTGGCAAAGAAAGCCTGATGGCATACCAGCATTCCCTGCTTAAAACTTTTCCAGGTAAGCTTTTCGGGAGTCTGCAAACGACGCATGTGCAGAAAATGCCCCTCTTTATTAACGATGGCTGTTTCTCCGTAAAGTACGTCAGGCAATTCATTGTCATCAATTGAATGAACCATCAGTTGAAGAGTATCGTCTTCGTGAAAGCTATCTCCTGCATTCAGAAAACAAAGATAATCGCCCGTAGCAGCAGCAATCCCCTTATTCATGGCATCGTAGAGTCCTTTGTCGGGCTCACTTACCACTCTGCTTATCATATCTTTATATTTATCTATAACGGAAAGTGTATTATCTTTCGAGGCCCCGTCAATAATGATGTATTCGTAATTTTTATACGTTTGTGTTATTACGCTCTGAATGGTCTCTTCAATTACTTTTTCCGCATTGTAAGTAACTGTAATGATTGAGAAGCGCGGATTAAGTTTGCTATGCATCTTTTCCGGTTATTTTGTTATAGATATCGATGTATTTCTTTGCGATAATGCCTTCTGAATACGAAGATAATACTTTTCGTGTAGCCTGTTCTGAAAGGGTAGGATACTCAGACTCATTCAAGGCCCAGCGTATTCCATTGGCAAAATCCTGTGCAGATTTATATTCGGCAACGTAACCATTGTGCAGATGATCTATCATTTCGGGAATACCTCCAATGTTGAAACCAACACAAGGAACACCACATGCCATCGCTTCCATAATGGTATTCGGAAGATTCTCTTCCAACGATGGAGTAACGAATAAATCTACGGAATTATATATATCTACAATAGCTTTCTCGTCGCTCACAAAATCGAGGGCATAAACAGGGAAAGGAATCAGTTCCTTAAGTTGAGATGATTGTTTTCCGAAAACTACAACGCCTATCTTGTCTTTCACCTCGGGATATTTTTCCGCCAGTAGATGGCAGGATTCTACCAGATAATCAATACCTTTTCGTTTATCGGTAATCTTCACGGAACCAAACAACAATAGTTTCTTATCCTGAGGAAGGTTGCATTTATAGCGAGCTTCTTTCTTATCAGCCGGTCTGAATAAGTTCGTATTGATTGGATTAGGTATATTGGTTGTGCGGTGTCCGGTAAGCAATCTGCTTTTCTCGGCCAGAGAGCGAAGCCATGCACTGCAGGCAACAAACGTTATATTTGCGTTTTTATAAAGCTCCAGCTTCTTTTTGAAAGTTCTGTATGATAGGTCCTTTTTACTTCCATTCTTATAAATGAAAGGACAGTTATGACATTTATCCTGATAGTTTGTACATTCACGTGCATGGTGACAGATTCCGGTGCAAGGCCACATATCGTGCATGGTCCATACAACAGGTTTTCCGGAGTTAATGATGTGCTTAATGTCATTTAATGAGAGCATTCCCTGGTTAATCCAGTGCAAGTGAATAACATCTGCTTGCTTAAACTCCGGCAAAGAGGTAATGTTTGCTCCTGTATTTGCAATGGAAACAGCAAAAAGATTATTCTTTTTAAAGCTGTTTGCTTTCCAGATTACAACTCGTTCCCATACAAATCGTGCAACGGTTTTCCATGAACGGTCTAATGGTACTACACTAATCTGGTCGGTTTGTTTATCGCGTACCAGCATCTTTGCTTTTACCCCGTTATTCTTCAGGGATTCCATTAATCGGCTGGCTGCAATTGCAGCCCCTCCGATACGTTCCGAAGTATTAATAATAAGTACTCTCATTTTCGTGAAATGTTTCCACAAAAGTAGTAGTTTTCTGTAATAATCCGTGCAAAGTCACGTATTATTTGTATTTTTGCGGCACTTAAATAAAAGTGATGTAGATATGAAAAAGGTTCTTTTTTTAGGCTTAGGCTACATTGGCCTTCCTACGGCAGCAGTTGCTGCCAATCATGGTTTTGAGGTGATCGGTGTGGATGTGAATCCGGTGGTAGTAGAAACGATCAATCAAGGCAAAATTCATATTGTAGAGCCGGATTTGGACCTGATGGTCAAGGAAGCTGTTCAAAAAGGGAACCTCCGGGCAGTATTGAAGCCCGAACAGGCAGATGCTTTCTTTGTGGTAGTGCCTACTCCTTTTAAGCAGAATCACCGGGCGGATATTACTTATGTAGAGTCGGCTACCCGTTCGGTTATCCCTTTTCTCAAAGAGGGTGACTTGTTTGTGATCGAGTCAACATCGCCGGTGCTGACAACAGAACGAATGGCTGAGGTTATTTTTAAGGAACGTCCTGAATTGAAAGGAAAAATATATATTGCTTACTGTCCTGAGCGGGTATTGCCGGGCAATACGCTTTACGAACTAGTGCACAATGACAGGGTGATTGGAGGTATTAACCCCGAATCTACCGAGAAGGCCATTGAGTTTTATTCAGCATTTGTACAAGGAAAACTTCATCGCACAAATGCTCGCACGGCAGAGATGTGCAAACTGACTGAGAACTCTTCACGTGACTCTCAGATTGCCTTTGCCAACGAACTCTCTATGATTTGTGACAAAGCTGGAATCAATGTGTGGGAACTTATTTCACTTGCTAACAAACATCCACGCGTTAATATATTGCAACCAGGTTGTGGTGTAGGCGGGCATTGTATTGCCGTTGATCCCTGGTTTATTGTTTCTGATTACCCTGAACAGGCACAAATCATTAAACGTGCTCGCGAGACAAACGACTATAAAGCCGACTGGTGTGCCAACCGCGTGGTAGAAGCTTGTCAACAGTTTGTAACCGAGAACGACCGTGAGCCTATTGTGGCTTGTATGGGGCTTGCCTTTAAACCAAATATTGATGATTTGCGTGAATCACCTGCCAAATACATTGCTTCACGTATCATCTCTGAGTCGCGTGCTGAAGTGTTGGTTGTGGAACCCAATATCAGCAAACATCCTAGCTTCAACCTGACCGACTATCGTGAAGCATACCAAAAAGCAGATATTGTTGTATGGCTTGTTTGCCACACTCCGTTTATGGAGTTGGCACGTGAAGAAGGTAAGATGGAACTTGATTTCTGTGGGGTTCGTAAAGGTATTAAATGAACTAGATTATGAAGAAAATATTACTGGTATTTGGGACGCGTCCCGAGGCTATCAAAATGGCTCCTTTGGTTAAGGCCATGCAGAAGGATACGGAACATTTCGAGACACGTGTTTGTGTAACAGCACAACATCGTCAGATGCTCGATCAGGTGCTTGAGGTATTTGGCATAGTTCCCGAATATGATTTGAATATCATGGCACCGGGACAGGACTTGTATGATATCACTACGAAAGTATTGTTGGGATTGCGCGATGTGTTAACCGAATTTGCACCCGATGTAGTTTTGGTTCATGGTGATACAACGACTTCGATGGCTGCCGGATTGGCTGCTTTTTATCAACAAATAGCCGTAGGACATGTAGAAGCTGGCTTGCGTACCTATGATTTGCTTTCGCCATGGCCCGAAGAAATGAACCGCCAAGTGACAGATCGTTTCTGCCGTTACTATTTTGCACCTACCAAGCAATCGGAAGAAAATTTGCTCAGTGAGAATATTGACGGCAGTCGCATTTATGTGACTGGAAACACTGTGATTGATGCTCTTTTGATGGCTGTTGATATCATTTCACAAACTCCCGGAAAACAAGAAGAACTTCATGCTGAATTGAAGGCGAAAGGTTATATTGTGAATCCGGAACGTGATTATATTCTGGTAACCGGACATAGACGTGAGAACTTTGGCGATGGATTCCTGCATATCTGCAAGGCTATCAGCAAGCTTGCCGAGGAACATCCTGAGATAGATATAGTATATCCAGTGCACCTCAACCCTAATGTGCAAAAGCCTGTTTACGAATTGCTCTCTGGATTGAGTAATGTCTATTTGATCTCTCCACTCGATTACTTGCCTTTTATCTATGCCATGCAGCACAGCAAGCTGTTGCTGACCGATAGCGGCGGTGTACAAGAAGAGGCTCCTTCTTTGGGCAAACCTGTTTTGGTAATGCGTGATACAACCGAACGGCCTGAAGCTGTTGAGGCTGGCACGGTAAAACTGGTTGGTACAGATTATGCGACTATCGTGAGTGAGGTAAATGCCTTGCTTGCCGATAAAGAACTCTATCGACAAATGTCCGAAACCCACAATCCTTATGGTGACGGCAAGGCATGCGAGCGCATTATGGCTGCGCTGAGATGATTTTTGTTTTCTTTTTAGAGAGTAAGCAAGGATAGATCGTTTTGAATCTTTCGTCTCAACTCTTTGCCATTATATTGCGGAAAGCATTCAAGTAACGTTCGCTTACCGTTTCTATGTTTATTATTTCATTAATAATACGTTGCGACTCTTTTCCCATTTCCCTGCATAAGTCAGGTGATGCGAAGAGAGTCGTAATTTTTTCGCATAGACTGTCGGCATTGCCTTCTTGGAAGAAGAAGCCGTTCTTGCCCTCTGTTACCAGGTCTCGCTCTGTTCCGTCGCACACCGAGCAGATAACCGGCATGCCATACGTCATGGCATCATTGATGGAAAGACCTCCCATACCGGCAAGTACATAGACTGTAGATTCGTTCATGTAAGCCCCCAGCTCTTCGGGTTTATACACACTTCCTGCAAAACGAATATGCTCATTCAACTGAAGGTTTGCTGCTTGTTGTTTCAGGTTTTCCAGTTCCGGACCATCGCCTACCACTACTAGTTCTGCATCGGGAAATTTAGCTATCACTCCCGGCATTGCATCAATAAGCAAATCTACCCGTTTCCATTTCACTAAACGTCCGATGTGGAGTATGCGATGTTCGCAAGGAGGGAGTATTGGCTCATTCTTCAATACTGCTTCCTGCTCTTTGAGTAAAGCTTCGGTGTCGGTAGAATTGAAGGTAACATGTATATCCTCCTTATTTACACCATAAGATGGCAGAATGTCATACGCTACAGTAGAGTAATTGAGTGTTCCAACTGCTTTGGAGTAGCAATACCGACGGATGCACATGGTTAACCATTGTTTCAGGTAGAAGTTAATTCCCGTACTTTGCAACTGCATGTTTTCATCATACATGGGATGTGTCTTAAAGTAGGCTTTCATCTTTCCGTAAGGTGGCGTTTGGAAGGGAATTTCGCGAATGACAATTCGTGTTCCGCTGCTCTTCAATGCCTTGCGCAGTGAAGGCTGAAAGAATAGTTGCAGGAAATAAGGCCAGCCCATCACTAAGATGTCCGGTTTTTCCTCACTCACGATTTGTGGTAACGAAGGATAGGCCATTTTCCCATAGAACATTTTCTTTTCTATGGCTGTGAGATGCTTGTAGCTGCCTCCCTCTACCATTTTTACGCCTTTACCAATTGTTGCATTTCCTTTTTGCGGTGTGACAACAACTATTTCGACACCTTTATTGTGAAGCTTATTGAGCATGGCGTCCAGATAATGTGGTATTCCGCCAAATGTATAGAGTACTTTCATTCTGTTTAAACTAAACGATAAACATTGGTTAATAACTAGTCTACAAGTGTAACTGACTACTTTAAGATAAAAAATCAATTGTCATTCTTGTATGCTCGAGACGATTATTGAGAAATATAAGCATCGGTGTATGACTCATAATCAAATATAGTTTAATGCTTTTTTCCTATTTTTATTTGTCATCTGTAAAACTTGTTTAGTCTTACAAAGTAGACCCATACTGATATTGATAAATGTAAAGCTATTGGCTACTTGCCCATTCTTAAGAGCTATCATGGCTTTTTTTATTCCGGCCAGAACGCCATAACCGAAAGCTTTATAAAAAGAATAATTGATATTTGCATATTCAGAAAGCAGGTATATCTTTTCCGATCGAAGAAAGGTCTCCCGTGAAATCTCTCTGTTCTCCCTATCATGATAACCAAATACATGGGGAGAGTATCCTAACATGTAGCCATGATAGTGTAATCGGTTAATATAATCTATGTCTTCTCCATAGTGAAAGAACAATGGGCAAAAACCACCCAAATCTTTTATCGCCTTAATGGAAATCATCCAAAAAGCAGCGTTAATAAACTTCAGACTTACTACTTCATTATCTTTTTGTAAGGAAAGGAATTCTTCTTTTTCTTTTATTCCTGAATAAGTGGAAAAACCGAAGTCAGGTTTATCACCTTTCCCATTTAAGTGGGCTGGTGAGAGTATTCCATATTCCGGATATTTAGCAAAGAGGGCAAGTAATGTTTCGATAGTATCGTCATCTATCCATGCATCCTGATTTAGAAGGAAGAAATAATCAGCGCCTTGTTCCATTGCATATCGGATACCTATATTGTTTGCCTTACCAAATCCCAGATTTGCTCCTGTCTTTATTAAATGCACCTCAGGATAATTATTTTCAATAATCTGAGTTGTGTTGTCTTTGGAACCATTATCAACAACAATCACCGAAATGGGAGAGGTTGAACGGCGCAAACTGCCTAAGCAACGATCTATCCATTGCTCGAAATTGTAAGACACGATAATAACCGATACTTTCATATTTTATTTATTCGCTCTGATTAATCCTTTTCTGAAAAATGGAGTTTGCAGGCTTTCCATATCATTAAGGAAAAGCATTACCCCTTTTGATGCATTCCATTTGAAACCTGCTTCTGTAAGATAATGTGAGAAGTCTACAAAATCTTTTTGCTGATGATAAGTGCAAAGCGCAATTTTCAGCTCGGGTAACTGAATGGTTTTCTGCATTCCGTTTAAGACTCTCTTCTCGGCTCCTTCAACGTCAATCTTAATAAATGTCGGTACATAAAGTTTATCTGCTAGAAAAGAATCGATGGTTATATTTTCTGTATCATCACAGTCGGATACATATTTCCTGATGATAGTAACTTTCTCTTTCCAGGGAGCAAAGGTTGCTTCCAAAGCTTCCACCCATTCAGCATTTCTTTCGAAGAGAACCACGTGTTTCAGTTTTTCTATATGTGTAAGGGCAAAGATTCCTTCAGCACTACCTACATCCAATAAAACATCGTCTTGCTGCACTGTAAAGTTATCACTTAGATAACAGTGCGGCGAATCAGGATCTTGTTCGGTTCTCAATCCGTTATAACTGTATTTTACAGTTCTGTCATTGAAGGAACGGACAAAATATAGTTTCTTTCCCTGATGCATAACATAAGGTAGCCCATTCGAAGCGTCAATGAGAACATTGATATCTTTCCAGTTATATGCCTCACGAAACGGAGCACAGAACGTATGAAGAGGAGAATCCTTTAAGTAATTCAGGGCTTCTTCTATCTCCTTATTCTGTGGGGTGTTTTTTTTAAAATAGGAAAAGATATCGTTCTTTTTTCTGGAAAGAGCATTCTTTCTTTTAATGTTATTTAATTCACAATTCAATTTGTATTGAATGGTGTGAATAAAACTTGCAGCTTTCATAGATCATTTGATTTTAGGCAAAGGTATTAGTTTGGAAATTTCACGTCTGATAACTTTTACCAAACGGAATATGCGCTGTGATATTATCTTCTTTAATGGTGCTTTTCTTATTTTTTCCATTTCTTTCACCTGCTCAATGGTAAAAGAAGGGTTGGCTTTAATAATAAACTGTTCTGTTTCGGCTACTTTTTCTTCATTCCCTATGGATTGGTAATATTGCACTAACCGTATGCAGCCGTTTGTATATGTTTCTGTGAGTTTATCACAGATAGCTTTGTTCTTTTCTTTGTAATGATCGATAAGCAGTTGCCTGTTTATAACAGAAATAAGCATCTGTTTTTCAGAGCTGGCCATGCTCCAGATGCTTTCTTTATGCTGGCGATACACCGCCATTACATTATTCATGAAATAAGCATCTCCATGTTCAGCGTTAAGTACATGAATGGCAAAATCGTATGATGTTACTTTGCTGAACCAGGAAGGTAATTCTCCGAACAGTCCTAAGCGGAACATAACCGTTACGTTTGTAATGGGATTGCAGTTTATGATATCGAAAACAGTATTTACCTTCTTTTGATAACCGCCATTGCCAATACTTTTGCTTCCATCCTCCTGATAATAATTTAGTGCACGGTGAAAACAAGCTGAATACTCTTTATGGCTGTCCAGAAAATCTGCTTGTATTTGCAGTTTGTGTTTGTTTATCCAGAAGTCGTCTCCTTCGCAGATTGCCATATACTCACCGGAACAGCGGTTGTAGGAACGAATAAAGTTCTCTTGCAGTCCCAGATTCTCATCATTTGTTGTAAGCTTGATGATTTCCGGATATTTTTTCTGATACTCACGACAGATTTCTGCTGTGCTATCTGTACTGCGGTCTTCACCAATAACCAGTTCGAACGGGAAATCTGTTTGCTGCTTTATTACGCTTTCTATAGCATCTACAATGTATTTCTCATGATTGTAGGTAAGCATCAATACGCTTACTTTTACTTTTGCATTCATTCGGCCGACTGATTATTTTGTGTTGTTTTCTTTTTGAAAAGCAATGCTATGATTTCATCAAAGATTGCCGATCCTAATAACTTATTCAATACAATGTATGCAATTGCGAAGAGAATGATTTGCGTACAAAGTAACAGAACGAGGTTTGATATGATAAAACTTAATGGGTACAAACAGGCGAAAAGAACCAGGGACATGCTGAGGTAAGGAGTGATATCCTTAATCTGGTACCATCCCGGATAATTTCCGTATTTGTGAACCATTACTACATTAGATAAATAAATAACAATGCGGGCAACTACCTGTCCGGCCACCATAACCCATACGCTCTGATGAAGAGTGCATACCAGAGCTATTGCTGTAACTATCAGTTTGAATACTTCCAGTTTTAGCATGATATCTGAACGCCCGCTTACTTTAAGGAAGTTGCTGTTGATAGCTGTCAGAATGGTGAATATACCTCCCACACATAATAACTGAAAGAAAGGGATAGTGTTAGCCCATTTGTCGGTTAATGCAATTCGTATAAACGGGTTACCCACCAACACCATACCGATCATAGCCGGAAAAGTAAGGAAGGAGGTAAACCTTATAGTCTTACGATAAGCACGCAACAGGCGTTCTTTGTCATCTTGTATGGATGAAAAGATAGGGAAAGTGGCACTTTGGATACTTCCGTAGATAGTGCTTACTCCCATATCGGACATCTTACCGCCCTGACTGTAGTATCCCAGTTGCTGTAATGGGTAGATTTTCCCGATAAAGACGGAATAGATATTGAGGAAACCTGTATTGATGATGCTTGACAACATAAGGTTGGAAGCGAAAGCAAACAGTTCTTTTATGGATTGGATACTGAATTCCTTAACAGGGCGCCAGCTGCTTGCAACCCAAAGAAGCATGGAGCGGACAATGGCCAAAGATACCGGTTGTACAACCAATGTCCAGACACCACATCCCGTATATGCCATATACAAGGAGAGTAATCCCGAAGCTAACAAAGAGATAAAGTTTACTTTGGTGAGCTTCTTGAAATTAATCTGCTTGGTAAGTATGGTTGTTTGAATCAGGCTTAGTGAATTAACAGGAATAGCCAGAAATACAATCCGGGCAATCAGCGTAAGTGATGGCTGATTAAAGAAATCTGCTATGAAAGGTGCGCAAAGAAAAAGCAGCAGATAGACAACAATACTTGCGCCCATATTGAAATAGAACACAGAACTGTAATCTGTTGCTGTTGCATCGTTTTTGCGAATTAGAGCAGTTGAAAAACCACTCTCAATCACAATATTTGCTAAAGCTGTAAAAATGGAAAGCATGCCCACCAAGGCATAATCTTCCGAAGAAAGGATTCGGGCTACCAGTATTCCTACAATGAAGAGAATTGCTTGTTGTCCTACTTTGTCGAGAACATTCCAGACTAGCGCCCAAATGGTTTTCTCCTTAAGCGTTTTTGCCATCCTTTTTTTATCCTTGTTTATTTTACTTCGCTACCAGGTTTTACTTCTTTTCCCGGCATGATTACAGCCAGACTTCCGTCATTGTTTTCTGCAGAAAGAATCATTCCTTCGGAAACAATGCCTTTCAGTTTGCGGGGAGCAAGGTTAGCTATGAAACAAACTTGCTTGCCTACCAACTCTTCGGGTGCATAATGTTTTGCAATGCCCGATACAATGGTACGGCATTCCAGTCCGTCGTCAATCTTGAACTGAAGTAGTTTGTCAGCCTTTGGTACTTTTTGGCATTCCAATACTGTACCAACACGAATATCCAGCTTAGTGAAATCATCGAACTCAATGTTTTCACGGATAGGATTTGCTTTATAGTTGGCTTCTTCATTCGCTTTCTTGGTATCCAATAGCTTTTGAACTTGTGCTTCAATTACACTGTCTTCTATCTTTTCGAAAAGAAGTTCTGCTTTATTCAGTACGTGACCGGCTTCAAGAAGGTTTGTCTGACCAAGTTCTGCCCAATCGAAAGTACTCATATTAAGCATATCTCTCAGTTTCTTTGAAGAGAATGGCAGGAATGGTTCGAATGCAATAGCAAGATTGGCTGCTAACTGAAGACTGATATTCAGAATAGTTGCAACTCTGTTAAGGTCTGTCTTTGCAAGTTTCCATGGTTCTGTATCTGCAAGATACTTGTTACCGATACGTGCAAGGTTCATTGCTTCTTTCTGAGCTTCACGGAATTTGAATGTATCCAGATAGTGTTCTACATCCTTCTTCACGTTCTCGAAATCGGCAAGAGTTTGCTTGTCGTATTCACTTAGTTCGCCAGCAGCAGGAACCTGAGCACCGAAGTACTTCTCGGTAAGAACCAAAGCACGATTCACGAAGTTACCGAATACGGCAACCAGTTCGTTGTTATTGCGAGCCTGAAAATCTTTCCAGGTAAAGTCGTTATCTTTTGTTTCAGGAGCATTGGCAGTCAATACATAACGAAGAACATCCTGTTTTCCAGGGAAATCTTCCAGGTATTCGTGTAACCATACAGCCCAGTTGCGTGAAGTTGAAATCTTATCACCTTCAAGGTTCAGGAACTCATTGGCAGGAACATTATCCGGCAAGATATAGCTGCCTTCTGCCTTCAACATTGCAGGGAACACAATGCAATGGAATACAATATTATCTTTTCCAATGAAGTGAAGCAGGCGAGTATCTGAATCTTTCCACCATGTTTCCCATGAATCAGGAAGCAATTCTTTTGTATTTGAAATATATCCGATTGGAGCGTCAAACCATACGTAAAGCACTTTACCGTCGGCACCTTCTACCGGAACAGGAATACCCCAGTCGAGGTCGCGGCTCACAGCACGTGGTTGGAGTCCCATATCCAGCCATGACTTGCATTGTCCGTAAACATTGGACTTCCATTCTTTGTGGTCTTCCAATATCCATTGACGCAACCATGATTCGTGCTTGTCAAGTGGTAAATACCAGTGCTTTGTTTCACGCATTACCGGTTTACTTCCGCTGATAGCCGATTTAGGATCAATCAAATCCGTTGGACTCAATGACGTTCCGCAGGCTTCGCATTGGTCACCATAAGCATTTTCATTGCCGCAATGAGGGCATTTTCCGGTAATATATCTGTCGGCAAGGAATTGTTTTGCCTCTTCGTCGTAGTATTGTTCAGAAGTCTTTTCGATAAATTCTCCTTTGTCATACAATTTTTTGAAGAAATCAGAAGCCACTTCGTGATGAGTCTTTGAAGAAGTACGTGAGTAAACATCGAATGAGATGCCGAAATCCTCGAAAGACTTTTTAATAATGCCGTGGTATTTATCAACAACGTCCTGTGGAGTTACACCTTCCTTCTTTGCACGGATAGTGATAGGCACACCATGTTCGTCTGAACCGCCAACGAAGAGCACATCTTCTTTTTTAAGGCGAAGGTAACGTACATAAATGTCAGCCGGAACGTATACTCCGGCAAGGTGTCCGATGTGAACCGGTCCGTTTGCATAAGGCAACGCTGAGGTCACCGTGGTTCTTTTATATTTCTTTTCCATGTATGATGAATTTTTATATTACATTCTTTGGTTGTAAATGCGGGCTTCACGCCGTAAAGCTTCAGCAATTGCAACGTGCAAAGATAAAGGTTTTTAAGGGAATAATGGAATATTAGTTCGGAAAAACAGAAAGCTTAACAATTTTCCGGTGAAACATTATTATTAGCCTCATGAGGCTGTTGTGTTAGGGTCCCGACCTCAATATGCCAGCCTCGTGAGGCTAAATAATTAGGGTCGTGACCTTAATTATAATCTTTCAGGGAGTTTTTGTTAATGTTTGGGCAATGATTGGTTAGTTTAATCTTATGTATTGATAAATAATTCAGGGTGAAGTGAAAAAGAACTGGTGACAGATGAATAATTTCACAAATTTGCTAACTTTGTTTTCTATAAAAAAACGAAAAATATACATTTTATGATAACAAAAGAGTTACTGCATCCACAAAGTATTGTAGTGGTGGGTGCTTCAAATAATGTACATAAACCCGGAGGGGCAATTCTTCGGAATCTTATATCAGGAGGTTATCAGGGAGAACTGAGGGCAGTGAATCCCAAAGAAAGCGAGGTGCAAGGAATAAAGTCGTATTCGGATGTTTCTGAGATTCCTGAAACGGATCTGGCAATTCTGGCAATTCCCGCAGGAATGTGCCCGGCTGCTGTAGAGACACTTGCTCGCGACAAGCAGGTTCGTGCCTTTATTATCTTATCTGCCGGCTTTGGTGAAGAAACTCACGAAGGAGCTTTGCTGGAAGATGCAATTCTCGAAACGGTGAATAAGTATGAAGCTTCATTGATAGGGCCTAACTGCATCGGGTTAATGAATACCTGGCATCACAGTGTCTTTACTAAACCTATTCCGTTGCTTAACCCCAAGGGAGTAGATCTTATTTCCAGTTCCGGTGCTACGGCTGTTTTTATTCTGGAGAGTGCAGTAACCAAAGGTCTTCAGTTTAATTCCGTATGGTCAGTGGGTAATGCCAAACAGATAGGGGTGGAAGATGTGCTGCAATACATGGACGAGAGCTTTAACCCGGAAACAGATTCAAAGATAAAGCTGATATACATAGAAAGTATAAAGGACCCCGATCGATTACTGATTCATGCATCTTCATTAATCCGCAAAGGTTGTCGTATTGCTGCTATTAAATCAGGTAGTTCAGAGAGTGGGAGCAGAGCTGCTTCCTCACACACCGGAGCTATTGCCAGTTCGGACTCGGCAGTTGAGGCTTTATTCCGCAAAGCGGGTATTGTTCGCTGCTATTCCCGTGAGGAACTTACAACAGTTGGTTGTATTTTCACTCTTCCTCCTTTAAAAGGAAAGAATTTTGCAATCGTTACCCATGCCGGAGGTCCTGGAGTAATGCTGACTGATGCTTTATCAAAAGGCGGACTCAATGTTCCTAAACTTGAAGGTGGACTGGCTGATGAGCTGAAAGGGAAGCTGTTTCCCGGAGCTGCCGTGGGGAATCCGATCGATATTCTGGCAACAGGCACACCGGAACATCTGGGTCTTGCAATAGATTATTGTGAAGAGAAGTTTGAAGAGATCGATGCTATTCTGGTAATCTTCGGGACTCCCGGACTGGTTTCCATGTTTGAAGCCTACGATGTACTCCATCAGAAGATGCTTACCTGCAAGAAACCTGTATTCCCTGTGCTTCCTTCTTTGCATACTGCCGGAAAAGAAGTGGATGTTTTCCTGAAAAAAGGTCATGTAAACTTTGCTGATGAGGTAACGCTGGGTACTGCTTTAATACGGATAATGAATGTTCCTCAACCTGCTGTGAAGGAAATAGAACTCTTTGGAGTTGACATCCCCCATATTCGTCGGATAATCGATTCTATTCAGGATAATGGATATATAGAACCCCATCTTGTGCAGGATTTATTACGTTCGGCCGGTATTCCGGTTGTAGAAGAATTTGTTTCTGCAGATAAAGAAGAAGTGCTTGCTTTTGCACGGAAATGTGGTTTCCCTGTGGTGGCGAAAGTGGTTGGTCCTATACACAAATCGGATATTGGTGGCGTTGCATTAAATATAAAATCAGAACAACATCTGGCACTCGACTTTGAACGGATGATGAAACTTCCGGAGGTAACAGCTATAATGGTTCAGCCCATGTTGAAAGGCACAGAGTTATTTATCGGAGCTAAGTACGAAGAAAAGTTTGGGCATGTGGTTCTTTGCGGATTGGGAGGAATCTTTGTGGAAGTGCTGAAAGATGTATCATCCGGTCTTGCTCCATTATCCTATGAAGAAGCATATTCTATGATTCGCTCTTTGAAGGCATATAAAATTATTCAGGGAACCCGCGGTCAGAAAGGGGTAAATGAAGATAAATTTGCTGAAATAATTGTTCGTTTATCAACCTTGCTTCGTTTTGCAACAGAGATAAAAGAGATGGATATTAACCCGTTATTGGCAACTAGTAAGGATGTTATTGCTGTGGATGCCCGTATACGAGTTGAGAAATAGAGTCTGAAGAATGAAGCCTTAAAAGAAAATATTTAGTTAATAAATGATAAATTGAAATTTCCCTATGCAGTAATAATATGGTGATTGCATTTATGCAAAAGTAGATATTGTACCCGTATCTAAATTACAGGATAGAGCGATATTCAGTAATAAATAACTGGTTAGGGTAGTATATAAGATATCTGAAGGACAGAGGTTCTTCAGATATTTTTTTTAATGCTTGGTTGTTTTCTTTTGAATGTAGATATAATCTTCAATTTCAGTATTTTCTATCTTTCCTGAAATGATTCTTAGGTCCGGGTCCATATACTGCAGCTGTAATGTAGGTAATGCTTTCAGTATTTCCTGAGAATAATCGTAGCTGTTCTTATTGCTTTTCTTTTCTTTAATCAAATTTGTTCCCGAGAATATACGGATTCCAAATTCAACAGGGTATTTCTCATTGGGCTTGAGGCGTATCTCTTTTATTTCATTGAATGAACTCAGGAATACAGAAAGAACTTTTCTTCTGTAATCAAGTTCATTATACCTGAATTGAAGCATGAATTTAGAATGAGCGGGATCTAGTACAAGTACAGTATCTGTATTATTTTCTAATTCAATCTTGAAATATGCTCTTGGTCCTTTGTTTTCATCCTTCTCATGGACGTTATTTTCTATTTTAGTAATAACACGAGAGATAACTATATTCTTTATTTTCAGATTCTGTCCATGCACGGAGCATGCAATAACCGAACAAAATAGTAACGAAAATATAAATCTGGTCATATTCATTGTCTATTAAATATTGTATCCTCAGGTTTTACAATCAGGCTTTTCTATTCAGGTTTACTGTGTTAAGCTATTATCCGGCCCAGCTTTCTCTATCCAGGTTACGATAGCTGATAGCTTCTGCCAGGTGAGCTGATTTTACCTTTTCACTGCCATCAAGGTCGGCAATGGTACGCGAAACTTTTAATATACGATCATAAGCCCGGGCCGAAAGATTCAACCGGTTCATGGCATTTTTTAGAAGAGTAAGTCCGGTGCTATCCGGTTCGGCAAAAGTATGAAGCAACTTTGTGCTCATTTGTGCATTGCAATACACTCCGGGGCAATCGGCATATCGTTGTTCCTGAATCTGGCGTGCTTTTATTACCCGTTCTCTTATGGCAGAACTTGGTTCGGATGTTCTTTTGTCGGATATCTTTTCAAATGGCACAGGTACGATTTCAACCTGTATATCTATTCTATCTAAAAGCGGTCCTGATATTCTATTCAGGTACTTTTGTACTTGTCCACTGCTGCATACACAAGCTTTGGTTGGGTGATTGTAGTAACCACACGGACAAGGATTCATTGAAGCAATCATCATGAATCCGGCAGGATAATCAATACTATATTTTGCTCTTGAAACAGATATAGTTCTGTCTTCAAGCGGTTGGCGAAGAACTTCGAGCACACTTCTATTGAATTCTGCCAGCTCATCAAGATAAAGTAGCCCATTATGAGCAAGGCTAATTTCTCCAGGCTGGGGGTACGCTCCGCCACCGACCATTGCAACCTGAGAAATAGTATGGTGAGGGCTTCGGAAAGGTCGTTTGGCAATTAGTGAAGTATCTTTTCCTAATTTTCCTGCAACCGAGTGAATCTTGGTTGTTTCCAGACTTTCGCCCAAAGATAGCGGAGGCAAGATAGAGGGAAGTCGTTTTGCCATCATTGATTTTCCACTACCTGGAGCGCCGATCATTATAAGATTATGCCCACCAGCGGCTGCAACCTCAAGTGAACGCTTTACATTTTCCTGCCCTTTTACATCCGAGAAATCAAATTCAAAAGAGGTTTGTTGGGCATAAAATTCTTCGCGGGTATTTACAATTGTCTGTTCAAGTGTCTCTTCTCCATTAAAGAAACCAATCACCTCTTTAATGTTATTGGATCCGTAAACTTTCAGGTTGTTGACAACTGCAGCTTCCCTGGCATTTTGTCGGGGAACGATCAGTCCTTCGTAACCTTCTTCGCGTGCTTTGATTGCAATAGGCAATGCACCTTTGATGGTTTGCAGACTACCGTCAAGGCTTAGTTCGCCCATAATAATGTATTTGCCCAGCTTCTCTGTTGATACATTCTCTTTTGCTGCCATCATTCCAATGGCTAAAGGTAAATCATAAGCAGACCCTTCCTTGCGAATATCTGCCGGAGCCATGTTTATCACTATTTGCGAAGTCGGAAACTTATAACCGTTCACCTGTAAAGCCGAAAGGATGCGTTCATGGCTCTCCTTTACTGCCGAATCTGGTAATCCTACAAGGTGGAACATGCATCCTCTGGTGCTGTTCACTTCAATAGTTATAACTGTAGCGTCTATCCCTTGAACAGCAGCTCCGAATACCTTTACAAGCATAAATGTTTTTTAGTTTGCAGTTTTGTTCTCGATGAAAAGTTCTCCTAATTTTTTGTTCAGTTCCGCTTCTTTTAAGTTGCGGGCTATAATAATTCCTTGGGGATCAATAAGAACATTTGCCGGCAAATGTTCTATGCCATATTGTTGAGCTGTAGTAGAACTCCATCCAAAGAAATCACAAATTTGTTCTCCGGCAAGTGAATCACTTTTTATTGCATCTTTCCATTGTTTTTTATCAGTATCTAATGAGATGTTGACAATGGCAAAATGGTTCTTACCAAATCGTTTATAAATAGAATTAATTATAGGATTCTCTTTTCTTGATGAATTACTCCATGAAGCCCAGAAGTTAAGAAGCAGATACTTTCCATTGAAATTGTTTAGATTAACAGTCTCTCCTTTTGCATTTAAAATATTAAAGTATGGAGCTTTTTTACCTTCGGAAACAGTCTCTTCATTATTTATAAATCGTAAAATTTGCTGCATATAAGGAGCATTTTTAAGATCACCGGTTATTTTGTTTGCTAATTCTTTGATTTTCTTAATATCAGGATTTTGCTCCTGTACAAAATAACGGTCCAAAAGGTAAACACTAACAGGTGAAGATAAGTGTGCACCTATAAAATCACTTGCTTTATCTTTTATTTCTTTGGTATATTTGGTTAATTCCGGTGATTGTAATAAATCATTGTACTTTGTCTCATTCCCGGATGTGTAAGCAGTGAATAAATCTTTTCTTGTTTTGCTTGTGGATTTAGAAATGTCGCTTATGCTTTCTTTGAAATCATTCATTTCATCATTCTGATCATTACCACTGACTTCGAGTAAATCTAATGAAGAAGCATCGCCACTTATCTTTATTTTGTCGCCTTTATTAGCAAAAACAACACATTCTTCCATGTTGCTGAAAAGTAGTACTACCTGAGTTAATGTATCAACAGGTGCTTGATATTTGAACTTTCCATCTTTGGCTTTTATAGTATCTAAAGCATCTCCATTTCTATCTGCTCCATAAACTAAAATCATTTCATTCTTTAAGCCATCAATATCCCCTTCAATAACAATCTTCTTGTTTTTGCTTGTACAGCTAAATAAACATAGCATCAATGTAATGATAATACTAACTTTTTTCATGCTAAATATTTTTTCTGCAAATGTAACAAATTAGTTTTATGCCGCTATATGGCTAACGTGTTTTTTTACAAATATAAAAAAAGATCGGGGACATCTGAATAAACAGATGCCCCCGATAATATTATTAGTTATAATAATTCTGTTCCTTATTATTTGATAATGCTAAGGAAATCAGAGTTAGTTGCGAATTTTGCAAATTCTAAGTCAGTTGCAGCTTTCTTAGCTAAAGAAGCATCTTTCTTAACTGCGCTTGACAAGCTACTAGTTACCATAGAAGCATTGTTTGTTCTTGCACCTAAGATAGCCATCAAGTAATCAGTGTAAGCATCTGGGTTTTCAACGTTAGAAAGAGTGTTCTTTGCTTTGTTGTAATCCTTAGCAAGGATCTGAGCAAGAGCAGCACTGTTTGTTTTTGAATCGCCGAATGAACTTACTGCTTTGTCATATTCACCTCTTGAAACATATAAGTTACCAAGTGATTCGTTCAATGATTTAGCACCAGCAGCTTTTCCGAAGAAAGATTCAGCAGCTGATTTATCGCCATTCTTCAATGCTACCAAACCTAAGTTCATGTTAACTTCAGGAGCAGATTTCAAATTAGCTGCTTTAGCTAAGTAAGATTGAGCTTTAGAAGTGTCACCATTTTGGTAAGCAAGAGCAGCTAAGTTGTTATATGCACGGTAATCGTTAGAATATAATTCAGTAGCTTTTTTGTATATAGCTTCTTTCTTAGAATTATCTTTAGTTAATGTTGCAGCGTAAAGTAATTCTTCGATGTTAAGTTTGCTTGCATCTTCGTTAGCAAAAGCTGTGATTTCTTCGTCAGATTTACCAATAAGATCATAGTTTAAAGTTAAACGTGAACGTCTTAACTGAGGAAGGATTTCGTCAGCAAGATTTTTGAATACTGTAGAAAGATTCTTGATTTCAGTTTCTCTTTGTTCTGGATCCTGATACATAGAAAGAACGCGAAGGATAAGGTCTTTATCCTGGATGTTAGATTTAGAAACTAATTCCTGGAAACCTTCCCAGTCTTCAGCTGTATATTTAGAATCTACAGTTGCGTTAACTTTACCTTTCTTAAGTTCTTTGTTCAAGTACTTAGCTGTGTTAGCTTCACGTTTTTCTGCAAGACCAGTATTTAAAGTCATGCCACCATCAGGAGATGCGTAAGCAGAAATTTCAATGTTGTTGATTTTCTTACCTTTAGTGTCAGCATTAGCATCTTTTACAGCTTTTTGGAAATCAGCAATGCTTGCAGATTTCAATTCGCTGGTGCGAAGGTTAGCTTGTTGGATAAGGAACATAATCTTAGCTTCCTGAGCTTGTTTGATGATGCGTTGGAAAGCATCTTCAGAACCTGCTGTGTTTGCACTTGATAAAGTGTTGTTAATTAATTCAGAAGTTGAGATAACACCATCAGCAACCTTTACGTCAGGAATGCTAATAGTCTTTTTTCCTTGTTTTACATTGAATGCTAAATATAATTCTGACTTAGCCATTTCAGGAACATAATCAAAATTACCTTTCATTGTGTAATTACCGCCCATCTTGTAAGAGATAGTCTGATCGTTACCTTCAATTTTTTCACCTTGGAAAACAGCTGGTTGACTCTTAGCCTCACCACCATTCCATCTTAAAACTGGAGTAACTTCTACAACAGCATTTTTCTTGAAATACTTTTCAGGGAACTTGCCGTTAATTGTTACTGGAACTTTACCTCCAACAGCCTCTAAAACTTGAGGATTAGTTGTGAAGTATTCAGATGATAATGCACCCATCTTTCCACAAGAAGAAAGTGCAACAACTAAAGCCATAAGTAATGGCAAATACAACTTCTTAACCATGTTTTTTTTGATATAAATTAAATGTTTGTAATTGAAATCATTTGTAACTCTGAACATTCGCTTATGAACAGAAACTCGGACAAAGATATTAAATCTTAAATATATTGGCAAATCTTATACGTATTTTCTTGCTGCTGTGTATGATAATATGGTGCTTTTATTACGTTTCATCTGGTAAACAATCTTTGTTTTCTGCTTCTTTAACTATAATATTCTGTTTTTCTCGATATCTGATGTTTCGTGGATGGTGTTCAATTATCTCACTTCTAAGCATATTGCGGTCTATATGAGTATATATTTCTGTGGTTGTAATTGATTCGTGCCCGAGCATGCATTGAATTGCACGAAGATTTGCTCCCCCTTCTAACAGATGGGTCGCAAAAGAATGACGGAAAGTATGTGGACTGACATTTTTTTTAAGCCCTATTGTCTCTGCCTGTTCTTTAATTATGTGAAAAACCATAATGCGGGAAAGGCTTGTACCTCTTCTGCTTATAAAAAGATAATCTTCAAAATCCTTTTTAATTTCTATAGCATTACGATCGATAAAATAGTTTTTTATTTCCTTAATGGCTCTGGGGGATATGGGAATAAGTCGTTGCTTGTTTCCTTTGCCTTCTACTTTAATAAAACCTTCATCAAAGTATAATTCTGAAAGTTTCAGGTTTATGAGCTCTGAAACACGAAGTCCACAACTGTAAAGTGTTTCTAAAATAGCCCTGTTTCGTTGTCCTTCCTTTTTCCCTAAATCAATTGTTGAAATCATAGAGTCGATTTCATTAACTGATAAAACTTCTGGTAACTTGAAGCCAACCTTAGGGCATTCCAATAATTCAGTTGGATCTGATTCTATATAATCATCCAGAATTAAAAACCGATAAAACGATTTTATGCCTGAAATAATCCGTGCTTGTGAACGAGGGTGTATTCCAATATCGTGCAATCCAGCTGCAAAATTTTGTAAATTGTCTAAGGTTACATCCACTATTTCTATCTCTTCGAGCATTAAAAAGCTAAGTAGCTTATCTAAATCGCTCAAATAAGCATCCAGGGTATTCCTTGAATAGCCCTTCTCTAAGAGTAAATACTGCTCATATTTCTTTATTAACAGTCTGTTTTTGTCCTTATTATCTCTTTTATTATTTATTTCCATTTCTTTTTTCTACCTTTGCACCTTGATAAATAGTCCACGCAAAGATATTGAATTAAGTAGAATTGTTGATTTTATGAGAATACAAATTATAAATGGACCTAATATCAACCTATTAGGTAAACGTGAGCCTTCTATTTATGGCGCAGTTTCTTTTGAAGATTATCTTAAAGAACTATGTGAAAAATATCCGGATATTGAGATCCAATATTTCCAGTCAAATGTGGAAGGAGAAATGATTAATAAAATTCATGAAGTAGGTTTTGATTTTGACGGCATTATTCTAAATGCGGGAGCTTACACTCATACTTCAATAGCTCTCCAGGACGCCATAAGAGCAATTAAATCACCAGTGATAGAAGTGCATATCTCTAATGTGCATGCTCGCGAATCGTTCCGTCATGTTTCTATGATTTCAGTTGCTTGTCTTGGGGTGATTTGTGGGTTTGGACTTGATTCTTATCGTTTGGCTTTGGAAGCATTGCTTGCCAAATTAAAATGAAAGGTATAATTATAAATATAAAGGAAAACTAAACGTATTAATTTTTATGAAAAAGCATACAAAAATTGTAGCATCGATTTCAGACAGACGTTGTGATGTTGACTTTCTTACTAAATTGTATGAAGCAGGGATGAATGTAGTTCGTATGAATACGGCTCATGCTGGAACTGAAGGTCTTGAGGAGATTATCAATAATGTTAGAACAGTCTCTAATAAGATTGCTATTCTTATAGACACCAAAGGTCCAGAAGTCAGAACAACTGCTTGTGCTGCTCCGATAGATTTTAAAATAGGTGAAAAGGTGCGCATTATTGGCGATCCTTCAGCTGAAACGACTCATGATTGTATTGCGGTTTCATATCCAAATTTTGTACGCGATTTATCAGAAGGCGGCCAAATTCTAATTGATGATGGAGATCTTGATCTGCGCGTAACTAAGAAATGTGATGATTATCTTGAAGCTGAAATAATGAATGAAACAACTCTGGGAAGCAGAAAAAGTGTAAATGTTCCGGGAGTACGTATCAATTTACCTTCGCTAACAGAAAAGGATAAAAAGAATATTCTTTTTGCTATTGAAAAGGATATTGACTTCATTGCTCATTCGTTTGTACGTAATAAACAAGATGTTTTGGATATTCAAAAGATTCTTGATGAACATAACAGTGATATTAAGATTATTGCCAAGATTGAGAACCAGGAAGGTGTAGATAATATCGATGAAATATTGGAAGTTGCTTATGGTGTGATGATTGCCAGAGGAGATTTGGGTATTGAAGTTCCTCAAGAGAAAATTCCGGGTATTCAACGCGATTTGATCCGCAAATGTGTATTGGCAAAGAAACCGGTGATTGTTGCTACTCAAATGCTTCACACTATGATTAATAATCCTCGTCCAACTCGTGCTGAGGTTACAGATATCGCAAATGCTATTTATTATCGTACTGATGCTTTGATGCTAAGTGGCGAAACTGCTTATGGAAAATATCCTGTTGAAGCTGTGAAGACTATGGCTAAGATTGCCGAAGAAGCTGAAAAAGATAAATTGGCAGAAAATGACATACGTATACCTTTCTCTGAACATCCGGATGTTACAGAATTCTTAGCTAAGCAAGCAGTTAAAGCGACTGCGAAAATGAATATTCGTGCAATTATAACAGATAGCTACACTGGTAGAACAGCAAGAAATTTGGCTGCTTTCCGTGGAAAATACCCTGTTCTGGCTATATGCTACAATGAAAAAGCAATGCGTCGTCTTGCTCTTTCTTATGGTGTTTTGCCTATCTTCCAAGAAGAGAAGGCTAATGCTCAGGCTTATTTCTTTGAAGCTTTGAAATTGCTGATGAATGAAAAAAGAGTGTTTGTAGATGATATGGTTGCTTATCTTAGTGGAAGTCACGGCGAAGGCGGCGGTACTACATTCCTGGAAATAAATAAAGTAGAAGATATTTTAAAGAAAGCAGATAAATATCTGTTGCCAAGTTTTCTTGAATGATGAATACTTATGACGAATCATTAGAACAGTACATTCTTGAGCACATTGACGACGAAGGAGATTATCTTCACGCTCTATACAGAGATACTCATGTGAAATTATTGCGACCAAGAATGGCTTCAGGCCATTTGCAGGGCAGAATGCTAAAGATGTTTGTTGAAATGATTCGTCCCAAACATATATTGGAAATTGGAACATATAGTGGATATTCCGCTATATGTTTAGCCGAAGGCTTGAAAGAAGGAGGAATGCTTCATACTTTTGAAATCAATGATGAACAAGAAGATTTTACCCGTCCATGGTTAGAAAACTCTCCTGTAGCAGATAAAATTAAATTTTATATAGGTGATGCTTTACAACTTCTTCCTTCTATGGATATCACCTTTGATTTGGCATTTGTTGATGGAGATAAGAGAAATTACATTGAATATTATGAATTGGTTCTTTCCAAATTATCTGATGGTGGTTATATTATAGCTGATAATACACTTTGGGACGGTCATGTTCTGGAAGAACCAAAGAGTAATGATTACCAAACGATTGGGATTAAGAACTTTAATGATTATATTGCTCTCGATAAAAGAGTTGAAAAAGTAATTTTACCGTTGAGAGACGGATTAACAATTATCAGAAAAAAATAGAAATAATGGAAACTACCAGACAAAATAAAATAGCCCGTTTACTCCAAAAGGAGCTGAGTGATATCTTCTTGTTGCAGACAAAATCAATGAAGGGAGTTCTGGTTTCAGTAAGTGCAGTAAGAATCAGTCCTGATATGAGTATTGCTCGTGTATATCTGAGCGTTTTTCCTTCAGACAAAGGAACTGAGTTAGTAAAGAATATAAATGATAACATGAAGTCTATTCGTTTTGAACTAGGAACTCGTGTACGTCATCAGTTGAGGATTATTCCAGAACTGAAATTCTTTATAGATGATTCGCTTGACTATATTGAAAAAATTGATTCTTTGTTGAAATAATATCGTGAATTTTCCTATTTACATAGCTAAGCGTTATCTTTTTTCTAAAAAATCTCATAACGCTATTAATATAATTTCTGCAATATCCGTTTGTGGAGTTGCCCTTGCTACACTTGCTTTGGTTTGCACCCTATCTGTGTTTAATGGCTTTCAGGATATGGTAGCCTCTTTCTTTACAGCTTTCGATCCGCAAATTAAAATAACTGTGGCCCATGGAAAGACTTTTGATACAAAGGATGAACGTATCCAAAAAATACGTACTTTAAAGGATGTTGCGGTGTTTACTGAAACTCTTGAAGAAAATGCTATGGTGCAGTATAAAGGGCGTCAGGCTATGGCTGTGATAAAAGGGGTTCAGGATAATTTTGAGGAGCTGACAAAGATTGATAGTATCCTTTATGGCAATGGGCGATTTATGCTTCATGATTCCATTGTGGATTATTGTGTAATGGGGGTTGAACTGGTTTCCAAATTAAGTTCTGGAGTCAAGTTTGTTGATCCGTTGGAAGTTTATGCTCCGATAAGGGATGCAAAAGTGAATATGGCAAATCCTGCAGCCTCATTTAATATGCAGTACCTTTATTCTCCAGGTGTTGTCTTTATTGTTAAGCAACTTAAATATGATGGCTCGTATATACTAACATCTCTTGATTTTGCGCGAAGGCTGTTCCATTATACTACTGAGGCGTCAGCTATTGAATTAAAGCTAAAGCCTGAAGCAAATGTAGACAAGGTAAAGAGCGATATAAAGCAAATTCTTGGCGACTCATTTGTTGTAAAAGATAGATACGAGCAACAAGCTGATGTTTTTCGTATTATGAAGATTGAAAAATTTATTTCATATCTTTTTTTGACCTTTATTTTGATGATTGCATGCTTTAATGTGATTGGATCGCTTTCAATGCTTATTATTGATAAAAAGAATGATGTTGAGACGCTTCGCAATTTGGGTGCAAATGATAAATTAATAGCGCGTATTTTTCTTTTCGAAGGTAGAATGATTTCAACGATTGGTGCTGTAATTGGTATTATTCTAGGGCTAGTACTTTGTTATATTCAGCAAAAATATGGAATAATCTCATTAGGTGGCTCTCATGGAACTTTTGTTGTTGATGCATATCCTGTGAGCGTTCGCCCGTTAGATATATTGCTTATTTTTATCACAGTCTTGGTTGTTGGGTACCTTTCTGTTTGGTATCCAGTTCGTTATCTGAGTAAACGGCTGCTTGTAAAATAAGAACTCTTTAATATGTTACTGGCCTGCAAAGAATCTCTATTTATATTCTTTGCAGGCCAGTAATATTATTAGTTAGATTGTATTTCTTTCTTTGATTTTCTATAGATCCTATAAGCGTATATTGCTGCCATTGATAATAAAATTATTGTTCCTCCATCTACTGGCGCATTTTCTGGTTCTACCTCTTCTGCTGTATTATCTTCTGCATAAGGACTGTTTGAATATAAAGAGAATGAACCACTGCTATCGTAAGCCTTAGCTGTTGTAATACCAATACCCATCATATAGAAGAAATAGCAAATTAAAATTTTTTTCATAGTCATAAATTGTTATTTGATAATTATTTTGGTGATTGAATCATTCGTTCTTATTAAATACATACCAGGAAGAAGTTGTATTGGTGTTTTTCCATCGTTGTATCCTGTATAAACAAGCTTACCCTGAGCAGAATAGATGTTAATTTCATCTTCGGTGCCTGTAATCCATAAGTTTCCTTCGTTCTGCCAAGTTTTTATTTCTTTAGATTTAGCTGTTGTGATACCAACACTTTCGGGTTCGATTGAAATCTCGTATGATGTTTGGTTAAGCTTAGTGCCTTTATAGACGATGAATGACTGAAATGGCAGTAGATCTTCATCACTTTCAACGAATTTATTGTTTTTTAGACAGTAGTATTTATCTGCAGAAACAAGTTCTTTTGGACTGATACTATATGTATACGGGTTACCTAAGTGTGTATACCCGTTGCTAATTGAATAGATATTATTGTTTTCATTGAGTGTTATTCCTTTCTCAGAAAAGAAAAATAGTTCTCCATTATCAATATTGGGTAAGACTTTTATTATATATCCACTGCCATTGAATGCGCTATTGACAAACTTCTCATTTTGGTAACTTTTTAGAAAATAGTCATGGTTAGGCCTTAAAGCGTATGCTATACCATTAATATAGCCTCCTACAACTTTTGGAATAAATGGGAGTGAAAAGCTATGCCATTTGTCTGGTGTAAATCTGCAAACATAAGATATTTCTCCTTTAACAGTAACTTTCCCATTTATTTTAGCTCCATCTATTATGCGTAAGTCTCCATTTATAGTTTCGTCATTGTATATCTTCACCTCATCTGCTTCAACTATTTGTTGATCATCGGGCAGTGTTTTTAGACATACTGATTCAGACTCATTTGTGGTTATATATCCATTAGTTGCTTTTACTGTATAATTATAGTTCGTGTTTTGACTAAGATCATCTATTGTGTATGATGTTGTGTTTCCAACTTGCTTAGGAAAGCCAGAGAGTGAAGTTTCTATACTGTCAAGAACTTGTGTTATTTTTATGTTGTCTATTACAAATCCATAGTTATTTTTCATACCTCCCTGAAACTTTATTATACAGTTGTTTGTTCCACCTGTCAGAGGGTAACTGAAGTGTTGAGTTGCTAATTGACTTGATGGATTAACAGCTATATTTTTTATAAGATTGTTATTGACATAGAGGTTAACAGTTGTGGCCTTGCTGATACTGACAGTTCCTATGTCAAAACTAAGTTCAAAATTTCCACTATTACCAGATAAATTGAGTGTTGGGGTTTGAATGTATCCTGCTGTATTTGACACTCCAACTCTTAAGAATTTTTCAGTTTCAGAGTCAGATGTTACTACCTTTATAAGATCTCCGCTCCATTTAGGAAGATATGTTGCTAAATCTATGTATTCCTCGTATTTTACTTGTTCTCTAAAGTCTTCGTTTAATATTGTTTTTTCGTAGTTACCTGCTGTCTTGCTATATACATTAAGTATATAATCGGTTGCATTATCGCAGTTGTTCCAATTTGCGGTAAAAGAGCTATTCGTAATATTATTAGCACTCTTTGAAATTGGTGTAGAAATGAACCTCGCTGTTCCTTTTATTTCAATACTTAGTATTTTAGGACCAGCATTCACATTGGCATTTATTGAGCTTAGCCTTATTTTAGCATGTTTATAAGAGAGCGTATTTGTAAATGTGAATATAGTTCCTGTTGAGGTGGCAGAAAATGAGTTATTTTGGAGTTGTGTCTAGTTTATACCGTCTTCTGATATTTCAAGTTTAGTAGAGGAACATTTGTAATCAGAAAATGTCCCAATTTTAGATGTAATGCTAATCTCTGTGAAAACTGAGAGGTCATAGAACTGTGTGGTCTCTGCATATGAATCACTACTATTCATGAGCCAGTAATCAGTTTTTCTTGATAAATTGTTCAACGTCCATCCAACGGATGATGCAGTTTGTCCATCTAATTTTGGAACAATTGTGTCACTGTAACAGTTTGTGTAGTTAAAAACAAGTAAGAAAAGAAAAATAAAGAAGGTTGCTCCTCGCTTTTTGAGTGGGGTAATCTTTGGCATTTTTTTCTGTGTTATTCAGTATATAATTTTATATTTATGTCAAAGATATGTTATTTTATTGTTACATGAAAATAATTTTCAATATTAAATTATTTGAAGTTACAACTATTGAGGATATATATTTATCTAAATACGTGCTAAATTACTCAATTACAACCTTTTCTACTGAGATTTCTTCGTTTAGAAATGCTGAAGCAGACTCTGAAAATTTTGTTTCTGATTCTGTGGTTATGAATTTACATTTACCATTCTTTGTGCAAAGAGTATCCATCTCTGGATGTCTTCTTAAATAACTTTTTAGACTTTCGGCAACATATTCACCTTGAGATACAACAGTGATTCCCTTTGGTAAAAATTGATTGATCTTTGTTAGAAGAAGAGGGTAATGTGTGCATCCTAGAATGATAGTGTCAATTTCGGTATCTTTTTTAATTAGATTTTCAATATGCTTCTTTACAAAATAGTCAGCTCCAGGAGAATCATATTCTTTATTTTCTACTAATGGAACCCACATAGGACAAGCCTCGCCACTAACAACTATGTCTGGATAGAGTTTATGAATCTCTAAAGGATAAGAGCCGGAGTTTATTGTTCCAGAGGTCGCCAATACTCCTACATGTTTTGATTGAGTTATGCTTCCTATAGATTCTACTGTTGGACGAATAACACCCAAAACTCTACGATTAGGATCTATATTGGGTAAATCGTTAATTTGGATGCTTCGGAGAGCTTTTGCCGATGCTGTGTTGCAGGCAAGAATAACCAGATGACATCCCATCTCAAAGAGTTTGTTTACAGCTTGTAATGTGAACTCATACACAATTTCAAAAGAGCGTGTACCATAAGGGGTTCTTGCATTATCGCCCAGATAGATATAATCGTATTCAGGTAGAACCTGCCTAATTTGATTTAAAATAGTTAATCCACCATATCCTGAGTCGAATACTCCGATTGCACCTGCTGTTTTTGATAATTCTTTTTCCATCTGGCTTTATATTAAAAAAGACTATATTCTATTATATAGAAAAAGGATGATATTATTATCATCCTTTTTAATTTCGTAATATCTATGAACTAATTATTTAATTCCTAATTTAGCTTTGATAGCTGGAGTAACGTCGATACTTACTTTTTCGTTAAAGAAAGGAATAGTTGTTTTGTTACTTACATCAAAGATATAAGTATATCCTTCAGCTTGTCCTACAGCAGCGATTGCATCTTCCAGTTTCTTAAAGATAGGAGCAGTTTTTTCTTCCTGAGCCTTTTGTAGTTCTTGTTGAGCTTGTTGCTCGTATTCCTGACCTCTTTGAGCCATATCCTGCAATTCTTTTTGTCTTCTTTCAGAAATGTTTTGTGGTAATGTATCTTTTGCTGCTACAAATTCAGCATATTTCTTATTAAATTCGTCGGAAGTTCTTTTAATCTCTGTGGTATATTGTTTTTGCAGTGCCTGCAAATCAGCTTGTGCCTTAATATACTCAGGCATAATGGTAATAATATCAGCGAATTTCATGTGTCCAAACTTGAACGTTTGAGCAGAAGCTCCAAGAGGAAGAGCTAACAATAATAGTAAGGCAATTTTTTTAAGCATAATTCTATTTTTTATTAATGATTACAGTTTAATACTAGATGCAAATGTATGAAATTAATTTGAATATCCTAATTTTGTAAGAACATCATTGCTAATATCTATTTGTGGTGATGCAAATATAATGCTAGAAGCCGATGCTCTGTCAATAATAGCGGAGTAGCCTTTGGTTTCAGCTATTGTTTTAACCGCATTGTAGATTTCGTCTTGAATAGGTTTTATTAAACTTTCACGCTTTTTAAACAATTCCCCTTCAGGACCAAAATATTTACGTTTCAGTTCTCCGGCAGCTTTCTCTTTTTCTACAATCTCATTTTCTTTCTTGGTTTTTTGTTCTTCAGAAAGAAATACAGCTTCTGATTGATAGTTCTTATACAATTTTTGAGCTTCATTAGTTAAAGTCTCAACTTCACTTTGCCACTTCTTAGAAATTTGATTTAATTGTTCGTTAGCTCTTTCATAGGCTGGGATATTCTTTAAAATATATTCCATGTCAATCAAAGCAAATCTTTGTGCATTGGCAGCTATTGAAAAGGCAAATAACAGCATCGAAAAAAGAATAGACTTTTTCATAACTTTTCGGTTTTAATATTAATAAATTAGAATTCCTGTCCTAAGATAAAGTGGAATTGACTGCCTCCATATTGTTTTGAACCAAATACTTTATCGAATCCATATGCCCAGTCGATACCCATCATACCAATCATAGGTAAGAAGATACGAACACCGACACCTGCAGAACGTTTCAGATCGAATGGATTGAAATTCTTTACATCGTGCCATGCATTACCAGCTTCAACAAAACTTAGAGCATAGATACTGGTTGATGATTGCAACATCAACGGATATCTCAATTCAAGACCAAAACGTGTATAAGCATAACCAGCCAATCCTGTAGGGGTAAGTGAGTTGTTTTCGTATCCACGTAGAGCTACACTTTCTGTTGCGTATGAAGAATATCCAGTCATACCGTCACCTCCCATATCGTATGTTTCAAAAGGTGATTTTTTATTGCTGTTATAGTGACCTAAGAATCCAAAATCAGCTCTGGTCATTAAGACTGGACATTTCGCACCGTCTGTTAATGCAGTATAAGTTTTGGATTTAAAACTCCACTTATGATACTCAATCCACTTGTGCATTTTGTTCATGTCTTTCTGATTGCTTGTGTTGTATGAACCGTAGTCTATTCCATCAAACATAGAATAAGGAGGAGTAAACTGAACAGATAATGAGAATTCAGAACCACGACGTGGATAAATAGGATTGTCAGAAGAACTTCTTGCAAGAGCAATTTTCATGCTGATGTTGTTACAATTACCATTTGTAACAGGGAAATATTGCCAATCCTTAAGAATATATTTCTGATATGATAATTCTGCAGATAGAGTGAAATAATCATCAGGCCATCTTAAACGTTTTCCCCAACCAGCCGAAAGACCAAACATCTGAATAGATTTGCTCTTATCATACATGTTCTTTGTGTTAGCATAATCGTAATTACCATATCCTCCATATCCACTATAAAGACTATTGTAATAGCTGTTTGAATAAAGAGAACTATAATAGCGGCTATTGATATCAGTCTGTTTTGAGTAGAAAGCAGAGACAGAGAATGAGTTAGGACGCTTTCCTCCAAACCAAGGATCAAAGAATGATAAACTGTATGATTGATAGTAACTACCGTTAGTCTGTCCACTGACTGTTAAAGTCTGTCCGTCACCTTGAGGAAGAATACCTCTATAGTTTTCTCCCGGGTGGAATAAGTTAGCTATTGAGAAGTTTGTAAACTTCAGACTTAATTTACCGATTACACCGGTTTGTCCCCAACCGGCAGAGAACTCTACCTGGTCGTTAGCTTTAGATTCCAGGTTGTAAGCAATATCTACAGTTCCGTTAGCTTCATCTGGTTGGATATCTGGTTTGATATTCTCTGGGTTGAAATGCCCCATCTGAGAAATTTCACGCATAGATCTTTCAAGGTCTTCTTTGCTGAATAGCTGTCCTGGCTTAGTACGAAGTTCACGACGAACAACATTTTCATATAAGCGGTCGTTACCATTAATCTTGATTTTGTTCAGTGTAGCCTGACGACCTTCATAGATTCTCATTTCAAGGTCAATAGAATCGTTGTCAACGTTTACTTCCACAGGGTCAAGTCTGTAAAAAAGATAACCATTATTATAATACAAGTTACCGATAGCATCATCATCTGATGAAGTACGTTTGCCAAGTAACTTCTGGTTGTAAACATCACCTTTCTTCATGCGAAGTAAGAAGTTTAAGTAATCAGTAGTGTATAGAGTGTTACCTACCCAGGTTACTTTTCTCAGATAATATTTATCTCCTTCAGCTATTTTCATGTATACGTCTACACTTTTATCATCATACGGAGTAACACTATCAACAACAATACGTGCATCACGGTATCCCAATTCGTTATACTTGTCAATGATAAGCTGTTTGTCTTCTTCATATTTTTCGTTCACAAACTTCTTTGTACGGAAAAGGTTCAGTATTTTGCCTTTTTCGTTAGTCTTTTTCATTACGCGTTTCAGCTTGTTGGCTTTAATCGCTAGATTCCCTTCAATTGTTATTTTGTGAACTTTTACTTTATCTTTTTTATCAATGTTGACGTCAACAATTACTTTGTTTTCATCTGATACGTCATCTCGTTGAACAATAACAACTTCTGCATTTTTGAATCCCTTGTCGTCAAAGTGTCTTTTGATTATGGTTTTTGCACGGTCAACAAGATTCGGAGTAATCTGACTTCCCTTAGCCAATCCTAATTTAGCTTCCAGATCTTCCCTGTCTGATTTTTTAATTCCATGGTAATGGATTTCCGATATGCGAGGGCGTTGTTTCAGCGCAATTTCCAAATATACTTTATCGCCTTCTATTTTTGTAGCATATATATGAACATCAGAAAAAAGCCCATGCCGCATATATCTTTTGACGGCTTGTGTAATTTCGTCACCAGGAACAGAAACAACTTGTCCGACAGACAGACCAGATAAACCTATGAGTAAGTAATCCTCCTGATCTTTAACACCTGAAACGGTTATTCCTCCAATTTCATATTTCTTCGGAGTCGCGGAATAAAGAATAACTGGCTTGTCAGACTTCTCTGAATTGCTTTTTTCTTGTGCAAAGCCTGATAGTGTAAAGAAAAACAGGCTGATAAATAGTAGTATTCGGGAAATACGATAATGCATTTTATTTATTTTATATTTGTTCACTAGTTTTGCCGAAGCGGCGTTCTCTTTTTTGATACTCACAAATTGCTTTCCTAAATTCTTCTTCTCTGAAATCAGGCCAGAATGTATCGCAAAAATAAAGTTCTGAATAAGCACTTTGCCACAACAAATAATTGCTTAAGCGCAGTTCTCCTCCAGTTCTTATTAACAGGTCGGGATCTGGCATAAAGTATGTAGCAAGATGAGAAGAAATGCATTCATCAGTAATCTGATCAATGGAAAGTTTTCCTTGCTGTACTTCTTTAGCAATCTGTTTAGTTGTTTCTATGATTTCCCATCGGGATGAGTAGCTAAGTGCCAATACCATACACATGCCGGTATTGCCCGATGTTCTTTCAATGCAGTTATTCAAGCTTATTTTCACATCTTCCGGTAATGTGTTCATATCACCTATTATCCGGAAGCTAATATTGTTTTTCATGAAAATCTCTTCCTCAATAGAGTCCAGCAATAGTTTCATGATAGCAGATACTTCATTGGCTGGTCTGTTCCAGTTTTCTGTTGAGAAAGTATATAAAGTAAGGAACTTAACCCCTAACCTTGCTGCTTCTTCAGCAATAATATGCACAGTTTCAGCTCCTGCCTGATGTCCAAAACTTCGTTCATGTCCACGTTGTTTTGCCCATCTTCCATTACCGTCCATTATTATTGCGATATGCCCGGGTATCCGATTAATATCTATTTCTTCTTTATATGGCATAAATTCTTTTAATTATTACATTTTTTGCATTTAGGGAAAAGATCATAAGTAATGAATACTGTTGTAAAAGAATAACTGTCCTTATTCTTAAATCCCTTTCCTTTTATACCGTATGGGTCATTTAATATTAACCCATCCTCATTGGTTACATCCAGATTATCAGATAAACTAAATCTCATAGTCATTTCGCAACCAATATTCAGCCTTTTGGCAAATTTATATTTTATTCCTATACCAATTGGAAAGTTAACTGTAAAAACATCTTTTGCTGTTGCAGGAGCAAAAGTTAATCCAACTCCTCCCAATAAATAAGGCGTAAACCTTTTATAGCCTTTGTATTCGTGGCCTATTCCATATCCCCGGAAGTTGTATTCAAATTGAGTGCCTAAATCATAAATATTCCGACTGAAACTCACTTGCTTACCCTCAGGGTATTTGTTTTCAAAATTTTCCGTATTACCGGATATTTTTCCTATTGTTAGGTTCGTCTTTATTGCCATGTGCGGATTCAATACATATCTTGCCATAACGCCACCAACAAATTGTAAGTCTTTAAAAGGGGCAGAATTATTTGCGTCTCCCATATAAAAACTACCTCCAAGCAATCCTCCTGCTTCCATTCTATATTCATTCTCCTGTGCATGGATAAATATAGGTGTAAACAAGGCTAACAATATAAAAATGAGCGTTTTATTGATAAATTTCATACCTACATTATTTATAAGTTTGTTTTCCTATAAAACGCTGTTTTTTTTCAATAATTACATCTTAAATCAAATTATTGTATATTTGATCATAAAATGCTTATTTACAAATTGCAAAAATAGAAAGTTTTTTCTCTCAATTGAACATTCAGGGCAAGTTTTATAAATATTTATAGATAATAAGTGTGTTTTTCTCGACAAATATTCTATTATTAGAGCGCGGGTACATTATTTCCGTTATAATAATGTAATATTGGAACGCAAAAATGGAAATCTATAAAATGTCTTTTTCCGTTGATGTGCGGAGCCTTTATTCCATCATTTAGAATTATGGCCGATTTCTCAATAAATGCTTCATCCCATAAGTTTTTATCGATAAATGATTGTAACAACACACTTCCTCCTTCTACCATGATTGACTGGATGTTATTCCTGTGAAGTTCTGCTAATAACTCAGGTAAAAGATCGTCAGTAAATGGAAGTTTCTTATAACATGTGTTATTGCTGTTAATATGTTCTTTTTCTGTTACGATCCATGTTTTTATTTTATCATCCAGCAGATGGAAATTTTCGGGAATTTTTAAGGTTCTGTCTATTACAACACGGAGCGGATCTTTTCCGTACCAGTTTCGTACGCTAAGCGTAGGATTGTCTAAAAGAGCGGTTCTTGTTCCTACAATAATAGCATCAACTTCGGCGCGTCTTTTATGTACAAGCATATTGGTCATGGGGGTAGAAAGAGCGATAGGATGGCCACCGGTTCTTTTTACATCTAAAAAACCGTCGGAAGATTCTGCCCATTTTAATATTATATAAGGTCTTTTCTTAGAATGGAATGTGATAAATCTCTTGTTCAGATTGCTACATTCCTGTTCAAGAACTCCAACTGTGACTTCTATACCTGCATCTTGTAACTTCTTTATACCTCTTCCGGCTACTTTGGCGAAAGGATCTATACATCCTATTACAACTTTAGGAATCCCTTTTTCTATGATTAAATCGGCACAAGGAGGAGTTTTTCCGTAGTGAGAACAAGGTTCCAGACTAACATATATTGTTGACTGTTTGAGTTTTGATTTATCTTTTATAGAATTTATTGCATTTACTTCAGCATGTGCATCTCCGCATATTCGATGATATCCTTCGCCAATTATCTTACCATCACACACAATGACAGCTCCTACCATAGGATTTGGAGAAGCCTCACATTTTCCTTTTCTGGCCAATTCTATGCAACGGGCCATATAGATTTCTTCTTGTGTAAAAATTCTGTTGTTTTCCATTTATTTTTCTACTTTTGCAAACAAATCATAATTTATGCATGCAGTTGAGTTACATATCAAGCAGGCGTTGACCGGCATATATCCTGAATCGGAAATCAAGGGCTTCACGAAAATTATTTTTACCGAAGTATTTTATTTCAATATGCTTGATTATTATATGGGCAAAGATATTAATTTATCTGCAAATGAGGCAGAACAACTTGACGAGATTCTTTCCCGTCTTCAAAAAAACGAACCTATTCAATATATATTAGGTTATACCGAATTCTACGGAATGACTTTTTGTGTTACTCCGGCTGTTCTTATTCCCCGTCCTGAGACTGCCGAACTTGTATCCTTGATTATTAAAGAAAATGTTGATTGTTCTGCAAAGATTCTGGATATTGGTGCCGGAAGTGGTTGTATTGCAATCTCTCTGGCAAAGAATCTTCCACAGGCAAAAGTCTCATCATGGGATGTTTCGGACGAAGCGCTGAAAGTAGCCCGAGAAAATAACGAAAAGTTAGGTGTTTCTGTTACCTTTAGTAAGGTTGATGTTTTGGGATATAAGCCCTTTGGCGAGAAGTTTAATGTGATAGTGAGTAACCCTCCTTATATAACGAATGCTGAAAAAGCTGATATGGAGAACAATGTTCTCGATTGGGAACCCTCTTTGGCCTTGTTTGTTCCTGATGAAGATCCGTTGTTGTTTTATAGAAAGATTGCCGAACTTGGTCTTGATATGTTGACGCCCGGTGGAAAAATCTATTTTGAGATAAATCATGCTTTTGGGAAGGAGACGGCCGATCTGCTTCTTTCTCTTGGGTATTGTGATGCAAAAATTATAAAAGATTTGTCCGGCATGGACAGGATAGTAAAAGCATTAAGATGAGTGAACTAACAGAAAAAGAAGCGTTAAATAAAGCGGCGGCATATTGTACTGCATCCGAGCACTGTCTTTCTGAAGTTGGCACCAAACTCACTCAGTGGGGGGTGGATGCCGATGCTAAGGAAAGAATTCTTAAGCGACTTATTGACGAACGATTTATTGATGAAGAAAGATATTGTCGTTTTTTTGTGAACGATAAATTTAAGTTCAATAAGTGGGGCCGGATAAAGATAAGTCAGGCTCTTTATATGAAAAAAATCCCATCAGAAATGAGTCGTGATTGCCTGAATGAGATTGACGAGAAAGAATATATGAATACGCTGCGATCATTATTAGCTTCAAAGAAAAAATCAATTCATGCTTCGGACGATTACCAATTGAACACTAAACTAATCCGGTTTGCACTTAGCCGTGGCTTTGAAATGAGCATAATACGTAAATGTATGCAACTTTCCGACGAGTATGATTCAATGGATTGATGCACTTCTGAACTTGCTGTTTCCACGTTCTTGCGTGGTGTGCGGCGGATGCCTGGTGAAAGGAGAAGAGGCTGTTTGTACAATGTGCAACTCGAGAATGCCGCGTACCAATTATCATCTTCATCCGAACAACGAAATAGAACAGCGCTTCTGGGGAAAAGCGGAAATAGAAAGAGCTACCTCGTACTTCTTTTATAACAAAGGAAGCGATTACCGACACATCCTTTTTAAACTGAAATACAATGGCTATAAAGAACTTGGCGAAGTGATGGGGCGTTATATGGCTAATGAACTTCAAACGACCGACTTCTTTAAGGGTATAGATGTTGTTATACCGGTTCCGCTTCATTCAAAGAGAAAGAGAGTTCGTGGTTACAACCAAAGTGAATGGATTGCTTTGGGTATATCTCATGCAACAGGTATACCTTTGGATTTGAATACATTAGTTAGATCAGTGTCAAACAATACCCAGACTCGGAAAAGTGTGTTTGACCGGTGGGAGAATGTGAAAGATGTTTTTCAGGTTGCATCTTCTGAAAAGATTCAGGGAAAGCATATTTTGCTTGTAGATGATGTACTTACCACAGGTGCCACCCTTGTATCTTGTGCCGCAAAACTGTTAGAATCGTCTGATGTAAAGATTAGTATTATAACACTTGCCGTTGCCTGAAAATAATTATTCTCTTTATGTTTTTTTCATCTTGTACAGAATAATTAATTCTTTTGTACAGAAGAATGAATTGTTTTGTACAAAAGAATGCAATCTTTTGTACAAGGATGCAAAATGCTATATAGATACCAATTCAATTATTCTAGTGATAAAACGAAAGAAGAATATTAATAAATGAAAAAATAATAGTTTTGCTTGTCCCATTTTCAATGAGTTTAAGTAACTTTGCAACGATACATATAGTTAATAAATTTATGGAAACTTTAGAGAGATTATTTGCTGAGAAATTACTCAAGATTAAGGCCATTAAGCTTCAGCCGGCAAACCCGTTTACTTGGGCTTCCGGATGGAAATCTCCTTTCTATTGTGATAATCGTAAGACACTTTCTTACCCTTCACTTCGTAACTTTGTGAAGATAGAAATCTGTCGTTTGATTTTAGAAAGATTTGGCCAGGTTGATGCAATTGCAGGTGTGGCAACAGGTGCTATCCCTCAGGGTGCTTTGGTTGCGGAAGAACTGAACCTTCCGTTTGTTTATGTACGTTCAACACCGAAAGATCACGGGTTGGAGAACCTTATTGAAGGTGAACTTCGTCCGGGTATGAAGGTTGTTGTTGTAGAAGATTTGATTTCAACTGGCGGTAGCAGTTTGAAAGCAGTAGAAGCAATTCGTCGTGACGGTTGTGAAGTAATCGGAATGATTGCTGCATTTACTTATGGATTCGATGTTGCAGTGAAGGCTTTTAAAGATGCAAATGTAGAACTGGTTACTTTAACCAACTACAAAGCAGTTCTTGAAGTAGCTCTTCGTACTGGATATATTGATGAAGAAGATATTCCTACATTGGACTCTTGGAGAAATGATCCTGCTCACTGGGATGCTGCTAAATAAATACAATAATTATGACTCAATTTGAAAGTGATATAAAGGTTATTCCTTACTCTCAGGGACGTGTATACAGTAAACTTTCTGATTTAAGTAATCTGGAAGGAGTTAAAGACCGTTTGCCGGCTGATAAAATTCAAGATTTAAGTTTCGATTCAGATAGTTTAAGCTTCAACGTAGCTCCTGTTGGTAAGGTAACGCTTCGTATCTGCGAACGTGAGCCTGAGAAGTGTATTAAGTTCGAAACAACAAATTCGCCTCTTCCTTTCAATCTTTGGATACAGATTGTACCAACGGCTGACGAAGAGTGCAAGATTAAACTTACAATCAAGGCTGAGATCAATCCTTTTATTAAAGGAATGATTCAAAAGCCGCTCAAGGATGGAATAGAGAAAATGGCAGAAATGCTATCTAAGATTCCTTATTAAAATTAAAACAAAAATTATGGCGCAGAAACTTTGGGAGAAGAGTGTACAGGTAAATAAGGATATTGAGAAATTTACAGTCGGTCGTGACCGGGAGATGGATATCTTTCTGGCTAAACATGACGTTATTGGCTCAATGGCACATATTACTATGCTTCAAACCATTGATCTGCTCACATCTGAGGAGCTTCATCTTCTTCTTGAGGAATTGAAGAACATCTATGCTACTGCCGAAAATGGAACATTTGTTATCGAAGAAGGCGTAGAAGATGTTCATTCCCAAGTAGAATTGATGCTGACTCGTAAATTAGGTGATATAGGAAAAAAAATTCATAGTGGCCGTTCAAGAAACGATCAGGTTCTTTTGGATTTAAAGTTGTTTACCCGTACTCAACTGCAGGAAATTGCAGATATGGTTGAACAGTTGTTTCATGTTTTAATAGCGCAGAGCGAAAAATATAAAAAAGTTCTGATGCCCGGTTATACGCATCTACAAATAGCCATGCCTTCTTCTTTTGGATTATGGTTTGGTGCTTATGCAGAAAGCCTGGTAGACGATATGATGTTTTTGCAGGCAGCATTTAAAATGTGTAACCGCAATCCACTTGGGTCTGCTGCCGGTTATGGATCTTCTTTTCCTTTAAACCGAACTCTCACAACAAATCTTTTAGGCTTCGACTCCATGAACTATAATGTGGTTTATGCACAGATGGGGCGTGGAAAGATGGAAAGAAATGTAGCTTTTACCTTGGCAAGTATTGCGGGCACAATCTCAAAACTGGCTTTTGATGCTTGTATGTTTAACAGTCAGAACTTCAACTTTGTGAAGTTGCCCGATGAATGTACAACAGGTTCAAGTATTATGCCACACAAAAAGAATCCGGATGTATTTGAACTTACACGTGCCAAATGCAACAAGATTCAATCATTACCTCAACAAATCATGATGATTGCCAATAATCTGCCTTCTGGATATTTCAGAGATTTGCAGATTATAAAAGAAGTCTTTATTCCTGCTTTTCAGGAATTGAAAGATTGTCTTCACATGACAACTTATATCATGAACGAAATTAAAGTCAACGAACATATTCTTGACGACGATAAATACCTTCTTATCTTCAGTGTTGAAGAGGTAAACCGTCTTGCTGCGGAAGGAATGCCTTTCCGTGACGCTTACAAAAAAGTGGGACTGGATATTGAAGCTGGTAAATTTACGCACGAAAAGACTGTTGACCATACACACGAAGGAAGTATCGGTAATCTTTGCAACGATAAAATATCTTTGTTAATGCAGAATATTGTTGATGGATTCAACTTCGATAAGATGATTCAGGCAGAAAAAAGCCTTTTAGGAAGATAATTCTTAATCTTAAATATATATATTATGGAATACGAACCTGCAAAGGACCGGTATTTCGGCAAGATGCAATATAAATATTGCGGAAACAGCGGTCTGTTACTTCCCCGTATTTCTTTGGGATTGTGGCATAATTTCGGTGATGTAGACGATTTTGGCGTTGCTACCGATATGGTTAAACATGCTTTCGATAATGGTGTTACCCATTTCGACTTAGCAAATAATTATGGTCCTAGCCCTGGTTCTGCCGAAATAAACTTCGGGAAAATATTAAAGAATAACTTTCAGGGGTATCGTGACGAGATGATTATCTCTTCCAAAGCCGGACACGAAATGTGGGCAGGCCCTTATGGTGATGGAAGTTCCCGAAAGAATATAATGGCAAGTATCGACCAAAGCCTTCGTAGAACCGGTCTCGAATACTTTGATATCTTTTATTCTCATCGTTATGATGGGGTTACTCCAGTTGAAGAAACTATTCAGGCACTTATCGATATTGTAAAAAGAGGTAAGGCTCTTTATGCTGGTATCTCTAAGTATCCACCCGAAAAAGCCAGAATTGCTTATCAGATGCTAAAGGACAATGGTGTTCCTTGTCTGATAAATCAATCTCGATATAGCATGTTCGACCGCGAAGTTGAGAATGGAACGTTGGCTTTGGCCGACGAATTCGGAGCAGGTTTTATTGCTTTCTCGCCATTAGCACAAGGGATACTGACTAATAAATATCTGCATGGCATTCCAGAAGATTCACGTGCCGCAAAATCTACAGGATTCCTGAAAAAAGATCAGGTAACGGAAGATAAGATAGTAATTGCCCGTCAATTGAATGAAATAGCCCAGAGGCGAGGCCAAACTCTTGCTCAAATGGCATTAGCATGGGTTCTTAAAGACGAACGGGTTACATCTGTAATTGTTGGTGCAAGTTCTGTTAAGCAATTAAGCGACAATTTAAAGACCGTAGAGAATTTAGAGTTTACAGATGATGAAGTTAATCAAATCAGTTCTCTGATCTCTTCAATAAAACCATAGAAGCTGATAATAATGAAGAAGCTGATCCTTTTTATCTCATTGCTATTTTGCACAGTCTCATGTGGAGATAGCTTTGAATCTAGCATACCGAATGTTGGAAGGTTTGGCTTTGAAGTAGACTTGCTACAAGCTAAGTTTCAATCGATACGATTACCAGGCTGTTTTGTACCGGTAACCATGAATGAGCACAATGTAAAGCTAGGATTCGGAGGATTGATTATAGGCAATTCATATTACAATGGCTATTGTGCTTATGACGCAGCTTGTCCGGTTGAAGCAAGCCGTGATGTAATCGTTGAACTTACTAATGATGGTTTGGGAAAAGCTGTATGTCCTAAATGCGGTACAATATACGATTTAAATAATTATGGTGCCCCCAATGGTGTGGGCACCGAATATTTGAAAGATTATAGGGTGATAGTTCAAAGCCAGGACAAGCTTTACGTAAGTAATTAAAGAAATGAGTAAAAAAGTTAAGGAAAAATTTGGCAGATATAGGAAAACCTCTTATCTTTGCACCCGTTAAAACAAAACGCGAAAGTAGCTCAGTTGGTAGAGCATAACCTTGCCAAGGTTAGGGTCGCGGGTTCGAGTCCCGTCTTTCGCTCTCTATCAAGGATGCCCGGATGGTGGAATGGTAGACACGAAGGACTTAAAATCCTTTGGCTATTGCAGCTGTGCGGGTTCAAGTCCCGCTTCGGGTACAAAGGTGCATCCTTAAAAGCTTCGTAAATGAATAATTTACGGAGCTTTTTTAATTTCTGCCTATACCATACTAAATTCCTTGGATCATACCGAAATCCTGGCTCATACGGCTCATATCGAAATCCTGAGGGATTGAAGATTTAAGTATAAATTATTAGAGATTTTTTTTGTTTTTGCAACGGCGGTAAAATTTACGGCGGTAAAAAAGCTATGAAAAAGTCCGTAGCCGATTTAAATCAAAGTAGATTTAATGCTTGTTTCAAGTTAGGTTGTTTAATATAAATATTAAATTTCACTATTTTATCTGCCACCTGCTACTAAATAGTTATTAATACATTGATTAATAGTGTGATATCTTATTGGTAGATAAAATTAGTAAACAATCCATCTCTCACTAAAATCAGTTATCTGCCACCAACCAGTTTCCCAGATTGCGTTATAATTCTGAAATCAACAGCTTATTTAGCTTACATGTGTATGCTGTCTTATTTAATGAACTAACCATTTCTTGTATTTTATCTAAGTAAGCCTGCATTCGAGAACCCATAAGTTTCCGTTCGAGAACCCATGGGCCTTCATTCGAGAACCCATGGGCACACGGCCGAAGGCTTGCTTATGTTTCTTTGCAAATTTGGCTAACATATTAGGAAAAAGTAGTTAATGTGCTTATCACTACAACTTATGATCAGTTTGAGCTTACTATTTATAGCTGAATATTCCTCACCTAAGGATTGAGGAGAATACCTTATTATGGTGTTGTGGAGCGCTTAATTTAGTGGTAGATACCCCTGTTTTGTAGCAGATAAACAGGATTTAGTGGTAGATGATTGGTTGAATATTTTTATCTGCTACTAGCTGAAAGCCCTTGCAAAAGGGCTTTTTGTCCATTCTAGTGGAAGATGTGGAAGATGATTTTGACTTTTTATCTTATACCTTTACGGAAAAATAGAATACCGGTAATAATCAGAGCTGTTGAGAGTCCGGTATAAAATACCGAGATAAAAGAGTTTGGCAGTAGTTGGAACTTGCGGACTATAACTCCGAGGGTAATCATAAAGAGCATAATAATCCATCCTTTAAGGTCGAAGAATGAAAGTAGATGGTTGTTATTGGCTTTTTTGCAAATTCGGTCTGTATGTTTTATATATAGTCTTCTGAATATCAAATTGAAAAAGAGAAGGAAAACAATGGTTGCCTCTCCAGCTTTAAATAGCCAGCATTGTGAATCTGTGAGCCATGTTAGAATGCCAATCCTTAAGATGTTGGCTCCGGCCACAATCCATACTATTCCTGCTAAGAGAAGTAATTGTTTGTTGTTTACTTTAAACTTCATTTAAATAATGTATAAGCTTTATTCTTTCTCTGCAAAGAAAGCGCATTTGCTCCGCTTATGAATGAAAAAACGGTTAAATATTCCTTTTTTTATAATATCAGACGGGTTGAATTTATCGGCTTTTTACCGAACAAATGCAAAATAGGAGCGTTACATAAATACAGGGGTATTTATATTTAAACTCAATTTATCATGGAGAAAAAATCGAAGATGAGCAATCTCGGGAAATTCATTACCAGGATATTGCCGAACTTTGGGGGAGAAAAAATGCCGAGATCAGTCCTTCCCGAACCAGGAAAAACAACCAAACCGGTGATTCCTAAATTTGGTAAATCAAGCATGCATGAAAGTTTTGAGAAAGCAGTGAGACATGCATTCTTTAAGCCAGGAAAAACCAACATGCAGGCATGTGCTGGGCGAAGAGCCAGGAAGGCTTAGTTATATTTGGTTAGCGAGATATACAATCTCGCTAATTTTTTATCTATAAACAAAATAGCTGTGCTTATAATGCAACTAATAATCGATAAAATTTGTGCTTTTGATACATTTGTCTACCCTTATGCTCCTTATTTGAACCATAAATTGGTTGAAAGTAGTTATATTTGTAATGTTTAATTTGTTACGATATCATTATAAATATATTTAATACTTTTAAAAACATGAGGAAATCGCTTCTTTTAGGCACTTTGCTTGCCGCAAGCTTATCTCTTTCTGCGCAGAAGAAAGCTACAATTGAAATTAATCCTGAACAAGGAACGCAAAAAATCAGTAAACATATTTATGGCCATTTTGCCGAGCACCTTGGTAGCTGTATCTATGGCGGACTTTGGGTTGGAGAAAATTCAGATATTCCAAACACAAAAGGTTATCGTACCGATGTGTTGGAGGCTTTAAAGAACTTGCATATTCCAAATCTTCGTTGGCCAGGTGGATGTTTTGCCGACGAATATCACTGGATGGATGGTATTGGTCCTAAAGAGAATCGTCCAAAGATGGTTAATAATAACTGGGGAGGTACAATAGAGGATAATAGCTTCGGTACACACGAGTTCCTTAATCTTTGCGAATTGCTGGGTTGTGAACCTTATATTAGCGGAAATGTAGGTAGCGGTACAGTGGAAGAACTTGCAAAATGGGTGGAATACATGACATCTGATGGCGATAGTCCTATGGCTAATCTTCGCCGTAAGAATGGTCGTGACAAAGCCTGGAAAGTTAAATTCCTGGGAGTAGGAAACGAAAGCTGGGGCTGCGGAGGAAGCATGGAACCTGCTTATTATGCTGATTTGTACCGTCGTTATTCTACTTATTGCAGAAATTATGATGATAATAAATTGTTCAAGATTGCCAGTGGTGCCAGTGATTATGATTATAACTGGACAGAGACTCTGATGAAGAAAATTGGGAATAAGATGGATGGTGTATCTCTTCATTATTATACTGTGAAAGGATGGGACGGAAGCAAAGGTTCTGCAACTAAATTCTCCAAGGATGATTACTACTGGACTCTAGGCAAATGTTTAGAAATAGAGGATGTTGTGAAGAAGCATATTGCCATTATGGATAAATATGATGCAAAGAAAAAAATTGGATTGATGGTTGACGAGTGGGGTACATGGTGGGATGTAGAACCGGGTACAAATCCTGGACACCTTTTCCAACAGAATACTTTGCGTGATGCTTTTGTAGCTGCACTTACCTTGAATGTATTTAATAAATATGGTGACCGTATTCAAATGGCCAATATTGCTCAGGTTGTTAATGTGCTTCAGTCAATGATTCTCACCAAAGGAAAACAAATGGTGCTTACTCCAACTTACTATGTATTTGATATGTATAAAGTACATCAGGATGCTACTTATCTTCCGCTTACTCTTTCTTGTGATACAATGAAACTTGAAAAGAATCGTGTGGTTCCTATGTTGAGTGCTTCTGCATCTAAAGATGCTAAAGGAGCTATACATATAACAATAGCAAATCCAGATATCGACAATGCTGAAGAAGTGGATATTAATATTCCTTCATTAAAAGCTGCTAAAGTAACTGGTCGTATTCTTACTTCTAAAGTGGTAGATGATTATAATGAATTTGGTGCTCCTGAAAAAGTACAGCCAAAAGAATTTAAGGATGCAAAGATTACCAAACAGGGCTTAAAGGTGAAGATGCCTGCTAAGTCTATTGTTGTATTGGAGATAATATAATTACGATGATGGGTATTAAACGAATTATATATTCGACTTTATTATTTGCTGTTGCAATGTCGGCAACAGCTCAAACAGCTTCCTCTTTTGAGGGGGCTGTTCTTTTAGCTACTTCAAAAGCAGCTCATTTGAATCAGTCGAAAATAGCTGAGCAGGGTAAATTAAAGATTAAAAGAGTTGTAGATATAGCAAAAGTTCCGGCAGATTTTCCGGTGAACTTTGCTCTTTATACTAAAGGTAATTATCAGTACGTGGCTTACTATGATACTGCTCATCAAATGGTCTTGGCTTCTCGTAAGCTGAATCAGAAAAAATGGAGTTATAAGTCTTTGGATACAAAAGTGCCTTGGGATAGTCATAATTATATCTCATTGCTTGTGGACGGAGCCGGATATATTCATGTAGTAGGAAATATGCACTCTTCTCCTCTCGTTTACTTTAAAAGCACTAAGCCATGGGATATTAGTTCTATGCAGGCTCTTCATAAGATGACCGGAAAGGAGGAGGATGTTACTACTTATCCGGAGTTTATGTATGGTCCGAAAGGTGAAACTCTGTTTCATTACCGATATGGTCGTAGTGGCAACGGATACGAAGTTTTTAATGAGTTGAATGTATCAACACAAACCTGGAGCAGACTTATAGATAAACCTTTGATTGATGGCGAGGGAGAACGAAATGCCTATATGCAGGGACCAATTCTTGGCCCGGATGGATATTTCCATTTATTATGGGTTTGGCGTGAAACTCCAGATTGCTCTAGTAACCACACTCTATCTTATGCACGTAGTAAGGATTTGCTTCATTGGGAAAGCGTGAATGGTGAAAAGGCTGGATTCCCTATTACTTTGAAAGATTCTTGTCTGGTGGTTGATAATACTCCAGAGAAAGGGGGACTTATCAATATAGGTATTAAACTGGGATTTGATTCATCTAACCGGGTTATAGTTGGTTATCATAAATATGATGATAAAGGGAATACTCAGCTTTACTTGTCTCGTTATGAAGGTGGAAAGTGGAATTCAGTAAAGCAAACCAATTGGGATTACCGTTGGGATTTTAAAGGTGGTGGAACTATTGTCAATGAGTTATTAATTGATGCTCCTGTTGTGAAAGACGGAAAGGTAACAATGGGATATCATCGACTTAACTTGAAAGATGCTCAGATTATTGCCAGTGAGAGTACATTTGCTCCTTTAGGTGAAGAAACTATTCCTTCTGTTTATCCAAAAGAAATGGAGACTCCGGATTCTGCATTTCCGGGTATGTTGGTTTATAAAATAAAAGATTCAGGAGCTAGCAAAAAGAACATTCAGTATATACTTCGTTGGGAGGCTTTGTCGCCTAATCGTGATCAGAAGAGAATAGGTAAACTTCCTCAACCATCTGTTCTTCGACTCTATGAATTGACTAAGTAAAAGAAGAGTGTATCCTTCTGCACTAAAATATATTCCGGGAATTGAATCTTTGAAATCAGGTTTAGAAAAGACTTGGAAAAGCATAAAAAAGGGGTTGTTCATTGAACAACCCCTTTCCTTATATAAGGAAGTATTTAATTACTTATCTTCTTTCTTTGGAGGACGTGGAGTTAAAACCTTCTTTGAAAGTTTGAACTTACCAGTCTTAGAATCAACGTCGATTAACTTAACCTCAATTTCGTCACCTTCTTTGATTCCAGCTTCTTCAACTGTTTCAAGACGTTTCCAGTCTATTTCAGAAATGTGAAGTAATCCGTCTTTTCCTGGAAGGAATTCTACGAATGCACCATAAGGCATAACTGAGCGTACTTTACCTTTGTAAACTTCACCAACTTCCGGTACAGCAACAATACCCTTGATTAAGCGCATTGCATGATCAATCGAAGCTTTATTGTTTCCTGAAACTTCAATTCTTCCTACACCTTCAACTTCTTCAATAGTGATGGTTGCGCCAGTTTCTTCCTGCATTCCTTGAATGATTTTTCCACCTGGGCCGATTACAGCGCCAATAAATTCTTTAGGAATAGTTAAAGTTTCGATACGAGGAGCATGGTCTTTCAAGTCAGCACGAGGTTCTTGAATTGTTTCCATTATCTTGCCAAGAATGTGCATACGACCTTCTTTAGCTTGACTTAGGGCTTGTTCCAAAATGTCAAAAGAAAGTCCGTCTACCTTGATATCCATCTGAGTAGCAGTAATACCGTCTTTTGTTCCTGTAACCTTGAAGTCCATATCGCCTAAGTGATCTTCATCACCCAGGATATCAGATAATACAGCAAATTTTTCTTCTCCTGCATTCTTAATTAATCCCATTGCGATACCAGAAACTGGTTTCTTAATCTTCACACCAGCATCCATAAGAGCTAATGTTCCGGCACATACAGTAGCCATTGAAGAAGAACCGTTTGATTCAAGAATCTCAGATACTACACGAACTACATAAGGATAGTTATCTGGGATTATATTTTTTAAAGCCATGTGAGCCAGGTTTCCGTGTCCAATTTCACGACGGCCTGTGCCTCGTTGAGCTTTTGCTTCGCCGGTACTGAATGGAGGGAAATTATAGTGTAACAAGAAACGTTCTTTTCCTTTTGTCAATACATTATCAATGATTTTTTCATCCAACTTGGTACCTAAAGTAACAGAAGTAAGAGATTGTGTTTCACCACGAGTAAAGATCGCAGATCCGTGAGGGCCTGGAAGATAACCAACTTCACTCCAGATTGGGCGAATTTCATTAGTTTTTCTTCCGTCAAGACGTTTGCCTTCATCAAGAATGCAACGACGCATAGCTTCTTTTTCTACATCGTGATAATATTTATCGATCAAAGCTCCCTTTTCAGCTAATTCTTCTTCAGATAACTGAGCTTTGAATTCATCGCGGATAGCATTGAACGCGTCTTCACGTTCGTGTTTGTTTCTGTTTCCTGATGCTGCAATTGCGTATGATTTATCATAGCATGCTTCATGAACAGCTTTGCGAAGTTCGTCATCGTTTACTTCGTGGCAATATTCGCGTTTAACAGTTGAACCTACAGCTTCAGCTAATTCCATCTGAGCCTTGCAATGTACTTTGATTGCTTCGTGAGCAACTTTCATTGCTTCCAATAGTTCAGCTTCTGAAGCTTCTTTCATTTCACCTTCTACCATCATGATGTTATCATAAGTTGCAGCAACTATGATATCCATGTCGGCTTTTTCAAGTTCAGTGAAAGTTGGGTTAATAACAAACTTACCGTCAATACGTGCAACACGTACTTCAGAAATTGGTCCGTTGAAAGGTATGTCTGAAACAGCTAATGCTGCAGAAGCAGCAAGTCCTGCCAAAGCATCGGGCATATCTTCACCATCTGCAGAGAAAAGGATAATGTTTACATATACTTCTGCATGGTAGTTGTCTGGGAATAATGGACGTAGAGCACGGTCTACAAGACGACAGGTAAGGATTTCATAATCAGAAGCTCTACCTTCTCTTTTTGTGAAACCACCAGGGAAACGACCGAAAGCGGCGTATTTTTCTTTGTACTCTACCTGTAAGGGCATGAAATCTGTTCCGGGAACTGCATCTTTAGCGGCACAAACAGTAGCTAGCAACATGGTGTTTCCCATGCGAAGCATTACAGAACCGTCTGCCTGTTTTGCCAATTTTCCCGTCTCGAGTGTGATGGTTCTTCCATCTCCTAGCTCGATTGTTTTAACAATTGGGTTGATCATAAAAATTGTTTTATCTATTTCTTTCTTTCAAAATTATGGCAAAGATATATATTTCTTATTTCTAAGACAGTGTAAATGAGTGAAAAAGTTACTGTAAAATCGTTTTTTTTCGTTTTTTAAAGAGAAGTAGATAAGTAAATGCTTTGTCTAAACGTGAAAAAGGCTATATTTGCAACTCATTAATGACAAATTAACCGTTCGAATTATAGAATTATATCATGAAAAAAATTAGTTTATTCATATTTGGAGCTCTTGTTTTAGCATCTTGTAACAAGGAACCCAAATTCAATATCAAAGGAACCGTATCTGATGCTGAAGGAAAAATGCTGTATCTTGAAGCTTCTGGCATTGAAGGAGTTGAACCGCTTGATTCTGTTAAATTGAAAAGTGATGGCGAATTTAGTTTTAAACAGTTGCGTCCTGAATCTCCGGAGTTTTATCGATTGAGAATTGACGAGAAGGTGATCAATTTTTCTGTTGACAGCACTGAAAATCTTGATCTTAAAGCTAAATATGGTGATTTTTCAACTGGCTACACTATTACTGGCTCAGAGAATTGTGCAAAAATAAAAGAGCTTACATTAATGCAGATTGATCTTCAAAACAAGATTGATGGATTGGTTAAAGATGCTCAACGAAATAAGATTACAAATGATGTCTTTCAGGATAGCGTTTCTGATATGATAAGCAAATATAAAGATAAGGTGAAAACTAAATATATTTTTGCTGCTCCTAATATGACGTATGCTTATTTTGCCCTTTTTCAGAGAATAGGCGATTATTATGCTTTCGATCCTATGAATAGCAAAGAAGATATTAGATGCTTTCAGGCTGTGGCTACAAGTTTAACCAATGCTTATCCAAATGCTGTAAGAACAAAAAATTTATATAATGTTGTTATCAAGGGTCTGAAGAATACCAGACCGGCGAAACAAAAAACACTGCAAATTCCAATAAATAAAATTTCAGAAGCAGGATTAATAGATATAGACTTGAAAGACGTTCAAGGCGTTTCTCGTAAATTGAGTCAGTTAAAGGGTAAGGTCGTGTTATTAGATTTTGTAGTTTATCAGAGTCAGGCTTCTGCCGAACATAATCTTAACTTACGTGAGTTGTACAATAAATATGCATCCAAAGGTTTGCAGATATATCAGGTTTCTTTAGATGCCGACGAACATTATTGGAAAACTGTAACAGACAAATTACCTTGGATCTGTGTTCGTGATGAAGATGGAGCAGAATCAAGATATATTCCATTGTATAATATAAAGAACGTGCCAACTCTATTCTTGATTAATAAGAATAACGAGCTTAATTCACGTTTTGAAAGTCTTAAAAATATAGAATCTGGATTGCAAAAACTTCTTTAATTTGCTAATATATAGGACTTTTATGTAAAACATGTTACAAAGCATACCAATTTGCTTGACATGTGTTATTTAAAATCTTATCTTTGCAAAGTATTCAAATAGAAAGAGGGTTCCGACATATCTATGTTGGAATTCTTTTTTGTTTATATGACCGTTAAATTGCTTATTGCTTAAAAAGAATATTATTAATTAATTAAAATAGGAGGATCAATATGGCTTATATGTCAGAAGAAGGCTACAAGAAATTAGTTGAGGAACTGAGAATTCTCGAAACTGTAAATCGTCCTGAGATTTCAAGACAGATTGCTGAAGCAAGAGATAAAGGTGACTTGTCTGAAAACGCAGAATATGATGCGGCAAAAGAAGCACAGGGTATGCTTGAAATGAAAATTAGTCAGTTGAAGAATATTGTTGGCAACGCTAAAATTATCGATGAGTCTAAATTGAAAACAGATTCTGTTCAGATTCTGAATAAGGTAGAACTTAAGAATGTAAAGAACGGAATGAAGATGGTGTATACTATTGTTTCTGAAAGTGAAGCTAATCTGAAAGAAGGCAAGTTGTCTGTTAAAACTCCGATAGCTAAAGGACTTCTTGGAAAGAAAGTTGGAGATATAGCAGAAATAACAGTTCCACAAGGAAAGATATCTCTTGAAGTGGTGAATATTTCTCTATAAAATTCAATAGAACAATGGCGACAATATTTAGTAAAATTGCAGCAGGTGAGATACCAAGCTATAAAATAGCTGAAAACGATAAATTCTATGCTTTCCTGGATATTAATCCTTTGGTTAAGGGACATACATTAGTTATTCCTAGACGTGAAGTGGATTATATTTTCGATATGGAAGATGAAGAATTGGCAGATATGCATCTTTTTGCAAAAAGCGTAGCTAAGGCTATTGAGAAAGCTATTCCTTGTAAAAGAGTTGGTGTTGCTGTTATGGGGCTGGAGGTTCCTCACGCTCATATTCATCTTATTCCAATTAATAAGGAATCAGATATGATTATCTCAAATCCTAAACAAAAACTGTCTGACGAAGAATTCGTTGGGATAGCTTCTGCTATTAAAACAGCTTGGGAGAACAATAAAGTCGATTTATAAAAAAAGAATGCGCATGATTATAATCACGCGCATTCTTTTTTTATAGTTGATCTATTAAATATAATCTTCGCCCATCTTTATTTGGGCATCGTTTACAAACTTACGTATAGCATGTTCTTCATCTTTCTTGCAGATTAACAAAACGTTATCTGATTCTGCAATTAAATAATCTTCCATATTCTGAAGCACTGCCAATTTTCCCTCTGGTAATACAACAATGTTATTTTTACAGTTATACATTAATGTCTCACATTTCAGAGAAACATTATTGTTCTCGTCTTTTGAAGATAAGTCATAAAGCGATCCCCATGTTCCAAGATCTGACCAACCAAAATCACCCATTAAAACATACACATTGTCTGCTTTTTCCATTATTCCAAAGTCTATTGAAATGTTTGGGCATGCCGGGAAATTTTCATCGATGAATGCTTTCTCATTTTCGGTTGCATAAATGTTATCGCCGACTGATAGTTTGGCTACTAATTCGGGTAATAGTTCATTGAATGCTTTTAATATAGAATTTACATTCCAGATAAATAGTCCCGAGTTCCAGTAGAATTCACCGCTTTCCAAAAAAACCTTAGCAAGCTCTAATTCAGGCTTTTCTGTAAATGTTTTTACTTTATAAAAATCACCGTCTTTTTGCTCGTCAACCTGGATGTAACCATAACCAGTTTCTGGTCTGTTAGGTTTAATACCCAATGTAAGCAGGTTGTTAGAGCTTGCTGCGAATTTCAAGCCTTTTTCTATAGCTTCCAGGAATTCACCTTCTTTTAAAATCAGGTGGTCGGATGGAGCTACTATTATATTTGCATTTGGATTAATTGCCTGAATATGATATGATGCCCATGCAATGCAAGGTGCTGTATTTCTGCGAGTTGGTTCTAATAAGATCTGATCTTGTGATAACTGTGGTAGTTGTTCTTTAACCAACGAAGAGTATAAATCATTGGTTACAATAAATATGTTTTCTGCAGGTATAATTTTGCTGAAACGATCATAAGTTTGTTGAAGTAGAGAACGTCCTGTTCCAAAAAAATCAAGAAATTGTTTGGGGAGACTTTTACGACTGAAAGGCCAGAAACGACTTCCTATACCTCCACCCATGATTACACAATAATTATTGCTGTTTGTCATGATAATAGCTATTTTAAAAGTTTCCGCTAAGGTACTATTAATTTTATAAAAAGCGTGTTCATCTTAACCTATTTCTCTTTTTTTCATCTTTTTTTAGTTCAACTATTGCAAATATAGAAAAAAGCTGTATCTTTGCACTCGCAATTCGCCCAGATGGCGGAATTGGTAGACGCGCTGGTCTCAAACACCAGTGGATTCACTTCCATGCCGGTTCGATCCCGGCTCTGGGTACTAAGAAGCCTCTTAATCATTAGATTGAGAGGCTTCTTCTTTTAAAAGTCACACTACAATTGCACCATTTTTAATATAATAATCTATTTTATTGCCTAAGACAGAAGATTTTCTTTAGCATTTGGAGAGTGTTGAAAAACAGGGCCAACGATCTGACAATTATCCAATTCTTTGCAGTCACCGCATGTGTTAAATCCATTTTCATGTACACATTTACGGATTTCGCAATAATCGCTGCAATATGCAAATTTCGCTCCTTCTACTCGGCATCCCATGCAGTTTATGGTAGCTGCTGTAATTTCCGGTGCATTGTTCATGGAACTCCATTTCTGGGCAGTTTTTTCTCTTAACTCATTGTCATTTTGGACTGTGGCTATGCGGGCGTCGCAATTTTCGCAATCTAATCCGCAACATGCAATCAATTGTTTCATCTTTTTTTAATTACAATTTTTATTATCAAAGTTTTAGTGAAAATTCGTATTGAGATAAGTCGCTAGATTGCTAAATTAAATTTCAAAAATAATATTTTCTGAGAGATTTTTTTCTTCAGAAATTGCAAACTGACACTATATTAATTATAAATTAATACTGTAATAGGTTTTAATGATGATTGGGAAAATGGTTATTATCGCTAAAACTATTGCTGTAATGTATATTAAGAACCAAACAGGCTTTGTCTCTTTACTTGCAATTCTGTTTTTTAAGGAGTTAATCCTTATCTCGTTTTTATATCTGGCAATAAATGATAGAATCTGGATCTCTTTACCGCTTATTGCCAATGACTGTATTGATTGAGTCTTGATGTCCCAATAATTAAGAATCATATATATCAAGTTGTCGATATGCGCATTCTTGATGTTTACAATCTGAGAATTATGTATGTGGTAATGATTAAATCCCTTGCAGACGTTAATACCATGTGTATGGAGTACAATTGTACATTTTCCATGAGGAATTTCTTTAAAATCATTATCCTTGTGATCGTAATAACCATTCAGAGTTGTATTAAAGTCCCAGTCTCTGATTTTATCTCCAATGTTTAAATTGTCAGATAACTGGGGTACTAGCTCTCTTTTTAGTCTCGTATTGTCAATCAGGCTTGTATTAAATCTTGTCGATTTATCTAAGCCTGGTAAGGTTAAAGTGTTACTGCCTAAACCTTTATAAAATTTTACATAGTTAATTGAACTCATAGATCTCAGTTTTTTAAGGTTTAACTTTTATAAAAATTGAAATAAATTTTTATAAAAGCAAATATTTATATTCCTAATTTTTAAAATTAACAATTGCCTGTAAATATTCTAATTAATAATATTTAAGGCATGTTTATATAAGAATGATCTGTTGCTTTATGTTATTTTTTTAAAATAGGAATATTAGGAAAATTAGTGAGCAATACTTTTTTGAAGTTCTTATTTTGAAGTAAGATTGAGTTCTGTTTTGTTACTAATCTTTTCGTTTAACTTATTTAACTGCCATTGATCTCTGTTGGTATACTTTTTGTGACTTGATATAACAATTTGTGACAGTTCATGAATTGTCAGACATATAATTAACTTTTTAAATTTTTAGAAAAATGGGAGCTGCAGGAAACAAAAAGCCCAAAAAGGCAAAAGACAAATCGAAAGTTAAATCTGAGTATCAATTGGAACAGGCTACTGCTGTTGTTGGTGGCAAGCATAAAAAATAATTCAGTCCCTTTTCTTACCCAAACAGAGTCCGTCGAAAAAACTATTTTTTTTGATGGACTTTTTTGTTTTGCTTGGTTAGTGTTTTTAGCTATAATGCTAATAAACAACAAAAAAGACAATATTCCCATCAAAATACAGATACTTTTATGCATTCTATTCTTTATTTTTGTAAAGTCAATTGTTTTGCAAAAACTAGAACGACAGATAACAACATTATGAAAAGACAAATCAATTACTTATTTACTGTTTTATTTTTTATTGCATGTTCGGTCAAGATCAATGCAACGGTTAAGCTACCTGCTATATTTTCTGATAATATGGTGTTGCAGCAAAATACATGGATTAATATCTGGGGTACAGCTTCTGCAAATGAGAAGGTAACCATTACTACTTCATGGAATTTTAAAAGATATGTTACGACTGCTGATGCTGCAGGAAAGTGGGAGTTAAAGATGAAGACTCCTAGAGCAACAAAAGAACAGAATATTACTGTAAAGGGTGAAAATGTAATCAAAATCAATAATGTATTGATTGGTGAAGTTTGGCTTTGTACAGGACAGTCGAATATGGAATTTCAGGTTGCTAAAGATAAAGGTTGGAAAACCGGAATGTTGAATGAAGAAGAAGAGATGAAGGATGCTGATTATCCTGAGATTCGACTATTTCAGGTGCAACATCAACTGTCTCCTGAAGGACCAAAGGATGATTGCGTAGGACATTGGGTTGTATGTAATCCGACTAACCTTAAAGAGTTTTCTGCCGTAGGTTTTGTTTTTGGGCGCAAACTTTATAAAAGTTTGAATGTTCCTGTGGGGTTAATTCAGTCTACCTGGGGTGGAACTCATGCGGAATCGTGGATGAAGAAAGAATTGATGGAAAGCAAACCTCTTTATGCAGATGTTCTTAAGGATTTTGCTTTGAGTAATGTAAAAAGAGAAAAAGATTATTGTAAAGTTCCGGCTACTTTGTGGAATGGTATGATTAATCCAATTCTTCCTTTCACTATAAAAGGAAATATTTGGTATCAGGGTGAATCAAACTCTGTACGTTTTGAGAAGTATCAGGAAGTTCTTACCGATTTAATTAGCAGCTGGCGTAAAGAATGGTCGCAGTCGGAAATGCCTTTCTACTTTGTGCAAATTGCTCCTCAGTATAAACAACCTGCCGGAATTCGTGAAGCTCAGCTGAAAACCTGGCAAACAGTTAAGAATACGGGTATGGCTGTGATTACAGATGCGGGTGATTCTACAGATATTCATCCTCGTAATAAACGTATTACAGGAGAGCGTCTTGCATTATGGGCGTTAGCTAAAACTTATGGAAAGAATTGTGCATATTCGGGTCCGCTTTATAAATCAATGAAGATATCGGGTAATAAAGCTATCCTTACTTTTGATTATGTAGAAGGTGGACTAACATCAAAATGTGACGCTTTAAAGGGTTTCTTTATTGCGGGGACTGACAGACGCTTTTATCCGGCGAAGGCTGTGATTGTTAATAATAAGGTTGAAGTTTCTGCACCCGAGGTATTAGATCCTGGTGCGGTACGCTACGGATGGGGATTTTTCTTCCGTGCTAACTTATACAATGAAGCTGGTTTGCCTGCTTCTCCTTTCAGAACAGATTCTTTTCAGGAAGATACTTATGCCAGACGTTTTGCAGATTCTGAAATGAGGCGTTTCCCTAAGGCATATATGTTGGATTATGGTAAGAAGCCTTTCTTTGGCTATGCTCAGGGAGTGGGTTGCTGCGCAATGCTTAAGATGTGGAAACAGACTGGTGACAAACGTTATTTCAATTATGTAAAAGAATGGGCTGATAGTCTTATTAGTGATAATGGCGATATTTATCTGTATGACAAGTCTTCTTATAATGTTGATTTTGTGAATTCAGGTAAAGTTCTTTTTGATATATATAAGGAAACTGGCAATAAGAAGTATAAACTTGCCATGGATGTACTTATTAAGCAATTAAAAGATCAGCCAAGAACTTTGGAAGGTGGTTACTGGCATAAGTTGGTCTACCAACACCAAATATGGTTGGATGGTATTTATATGGCTTCTCCTTTTATGGCTCAGTATGGTGCTGAGTTTAATCAGCCAGAATGGATTGATGAAGCTGTTAAGCAAATCACTCTTTGCCACAAACATACTTACGATCCAAAAACAGGTCTTTATTATCATGCTTGGGATGAAAGCAAATCACAGCGTTGGGCTAATCCGGAAACCGGACTTTCTCCAAACTTCTGGGGAAGAAGCATCGGATGGTATTTTATGGCTATGGTTGATGCGCTTGATTTTATTCCGGCAGGACACGAAGGACGCGAAGTTATCATTAAACAAATACAAGGATTAGCTGATGCTCTTCCTAAATATCAGGATAAGGATGGATTGTGGTATCAGGTTCTTGATCAGCCTAAACGCGAAGGTAACTTCCCTGAAGCATCTGTTACTACTCAGTTTATGTATGCGTATGCAAAAGCTGTAAACAAAGGATATCTTGATAAGAAGTATCGTGCTTATGCAGAAAAGGCATTTGAAGGATTGAAAAATAAGCTGATTAAGGAAAATGAAGATGGAACACTTACGCTGACACGTTGTTGCCAGGTTGGTGGTTTAGGTGGAAACCCTTATCGTGACGGAAGCTTTGAATATTATATTGGAGAAAAAATGCGCGATAATGATGCTAAGGCTACAGGTCCTTATATAATGGGATGTATAGAATTGGGACATTAATTTTTTTAAGGTAAAAAGGATAACAGGTTAAAAAGAAAGCACAGAGTTTATTTTCTGAGAAGATTTACTTTGTGCTTTTTGCTAATTATATGAACTTAAACTGTACTATGATGATAAAAAGAATTTTATTAGTTAGTTGCTTTTCCTCATTTTATATCTATTGTTCTGCTCAGCAGCTTGGATGGCCTGCTGTAAAAACAGAAGCTAAACCTGCAGCACGTTGGTGGTGGCTCGGAAGTGCTGTAGATGAAAAGAATCTTACTTATAACTTGCAGGAATATTCTCATGCAGGCATGGGAACAATGGAGATTACTCCTATTTATGGAGTAATGGGTAATGAAGCTCGTGATCTTAATTTTCTTTCTCCCGAATGGATGAAGATGTTACGTCATACAGAGTCTGAAGCAAAAAGGCTGGATATGCAAATGGATATGAATACTGGTACGGGTTGGCCATTTGGTGGACCTGAAGTTAGTATTGAAGATGCTGCAAGTAAGGTTCTTTTTGAAGAATACCAACTTAATGGAGGCGAACGTCTTACTACAAATATTCAGGTTTCTGATGAAAAGCAAAAATCTATTGCTACTCTTTATCGTTTAATGGCTTTTTCTGATAATGGCCAGCGTAAGGATATTACTTCAAAAGTAGATAAACAAGGCAAACTTAATTGGGTTGCACCTGCCGGCAAATGGAGATTGATAGCAGTCTTTAATGGTAAAACGTTACAAAAAGTAAAGCGTGCGGCTCCTGGTGGTGAAGGATATGTTATGAATCATTTTTCACGCAAAGCTGTAGCTAACTATCTTAATCGTTTTGAAAGAGCATTTGCTTCTACAAAAACTCCTTATCCACATAACTTTTTTAATGATTCTTACGAAGTATATAATGCAGACTGGACTCCCGATCTTCTCGAACAATTCTATAAACGTCGCGGATACAAACTGGAGGAATATCTTCCGGAATTTCTGGATCAGAATCGTAATGAGATAACAGCCCGTATTATTTCCGATTATCGGGAAACAATATCTGAACTGCTTCAGGTAAACTTTACCAGTCAGTGGACTAACTGGGCGCATTCTCATGGAAGCATGACACGTAATCAGGCTCATGGTTCACCTGGAAATCTCATTGATCTTTACGCAACTGTAGATGTACCGGAATGTGAAGGTTTTGGTCTTTCGAATTTTGGAATTAAAGGTTTAAGAAAGGATTCATTGACTTTGAAGAATTTCTCAGATCTCTCTATGTTGAAATATGCATCTTCTGCAGCTCACATTTCCGGGAAACCTTATACTTCTGCCGAAACATTTACCTGGCTTACTGAGCATTTCCGTACTTCATTGTCTCAATGTAAACCTGATATTGATTTGATGTTTGTTTCGGGTATAAATCATACTTATTTTCATGGAACTCCTTATTCTCCACAAGATGCCAAGTGGCCGGGCTGGTTGTTTTATGCTTCAATAAATATGTCGCCAACTAATACAATCTGGCATGATGCTCCTGCACTTTTCCAGTATATTACTCGTTGCCAGTCTTTCTTGCAAATGGGTAAACCGGATAATGACTTCCTTGTTTATTTGCCGGTTTATGATATGTGGAATGATGTGAATGGTCGCTTGTTGCAGTTTGATATTCATAAAATGGATAAAAACGCTCCAAAATTTATTGAAACCGTTCATAAGATTAATCAAAGTGGATATGATGTAGATTATATCTCTGATAATTTCATTCGCAATACAAAGTGTGTTGATGGTATGCTGCTTACAAAAGGTGGAGTTAAATATAAAGCAATTATTATTCCTGCTGTAAAAAAGATGCCCGATGATGTATTAGCTCATCTCATATCTCTCGCAGAGCAAGGTGCTAAGATTATTTTTATAGAGAATTATCCTTTGGATGTTCCTGGATTTTCTAAATTGGAACAGAGACGTTCTCATTTTAAAAACTTATTGAGTCTGCTTCCTGTTGCTCCCGATTTTAAAGAAACAGCATGTAAGTCTTTGAAAAAAGGAACGGTTATTACTGGAAGTGACTATCTGAAAACGTTGGCTGCAACAGGTGTAGTTAACGAAGAAATGAAAACCATTAATGGCTTGAACTGTATCCGTCGTTCTAATGAGTCAGGTTATCACTATTTTATAGCTTCTTTACAGCCAAAAGATGTTGAAGGCTGGATTAATCTTGGTGTAAAGGCGGTTTCGGCAGTTATTTATAACCCATTAAATGGTGAAAGTGGTAAAGCGAAAATCAGACAAGCCAATGGACGTACTCAGGTATATGTTCAAATCAAATCGGGTGAGTCTATTATCTTGAAAACATTCACAAATGATGATGTACAGATGGCTGATTGGGAATATATAGTTCCGCAGACTGTAGGGCTGACAATTGATAATAACTGGAAACTTCATTTTGTTAAAAGTGAACCTGAAATAGATGATGTTTATAATATTGGTAAATTGTGCTCATGGACTGAGTTGAATGAGCCTAAGGCGAAGATAAATATGGGAACTGGTGTTTATAGCGTAAATTTCAATCTTCCAACGATTGCAGCAGAAGAATGGGTGCTTGATTTAGGCGATGTAAGAGAAAGTGCCCGCGTTAAAATCAATGGTAAAGAAGTTGCAACACTCTGGTCGGTTCCTTTTACTGCTAAAGTTGGAAAATTCCTGAAACCGGGTGAAAATAAGATTGAAGTAGAAGTAACTAATCTACCGGCAAATCGTATTGCTGATTATGATCGTCGTGGCATTGAATGGAGAAACTTTAAAGAAATAAACTTAGTTGATATCAATTATAAACCAACTAAATACGGTAATTGGGAAGTTGTACCATCTGGCTTGCTGGGACCGGTAAGGCTTATTCCGGTTAACTTGATTAATGAATAGTTGTATTCTTGATATCGGCAATTGGGGCTTTGTGTGTAATTGAGTCTCAATTGTCGATATTTTTTTTGATGAAAAATGAATAAACGATTAATTAACTTATAATATTTATATGATTTTGAAAACAAAACTTTTTCTTGCTGCTTTAGCTTTGAGTGGTGCCGTATTTGCATCGGGAAACTCTGATAAATATAGCTCTTTATATAAAAATCTTCCTTTTGAGATGCCTCGTATTAAGGTGCCTGTATTTCCCTCTAATAGAGTTAATATTGCAGATTTTGGCGTAAAAGGTAATGGCGTTGATTTATGTACCGAGGCTTTTAATAAAGCAATAGAAAGTTTAAGTAAGAAAGGTGGTGGTGAACTTGTTGTTCCTAGTGGCGTATGGTTTACTGGTCCTATTGTTTTGAAGAGTAATATAAATCTTCATCTTGAAAAAGGAGCAATAATCTTATTTTCTCCTAATGTAGATCTTTATCCACTTGTTGAAACATCTTTTGAAGGACTTGACACACGTCGTTGCCAGTCACCAATTTCAGGACGTAATCTAACCAATGTAGCTATTACAGGTGAAGGAGCAATTGATGGTAATGGAGATTACTGGCGTCCGGTTAAAAGACAGAAAGTAACTGAAAGTCAATGGAAAGAATTTACTTCACGGGGTGGTACTTATAAACGTGATGATTACTGGTTTCCTTCAGAGAAAACATTGATGGGTGATAAAATAGCAGATATGAACGTTCCTCGTAATCTGAAAACAGAAGAAGAGTGGCTTGCTGTTAAAAATTTCCTTCGTCCGGTAATGGTTAGCCTGATAGAATGTAAAAATGTATATCTTCAAGGCGTTATATTTCAAAATTCTCCGGCATGGAATCTTCATCCGTTAATGTGCGAGAATATAATTATCGAGGATGTTGCAGTTCGGAATCCTTCTTTTGCTCAGAATGGCGATGGGCTTGATCTTGAATCATGCAAAAATGCTTTGATCATTAATAGTACATTTGATGTTGGTGATGACGGCATTTGTCTTAAATCGGGTAAAGATGAAGATGGTAGACGCCGTGCTCGTCCGTGTGAAAATGTGATTGTTGATAACTGTACGGTTTTTAAAGGTCATGGAGGCTTTGTTGTTGGTAGTGAAATGTCTGGTGGTGTTAAGAATGTGATGGTAACAAACTGCAAATTTCTAGGAACAGATGTAGGACTTCGCTTTAAGAGTCGTCGTGGACGAGGTGGAGTTGTAGAAAATATTTTTGTAAAAGATGTCAGTATGATGGATATTGCAACTGAGCCACTGCTGTTTGATCTTTATTATGCTGGAAAATCAGCTGTAGAGGTGTTGGAAGATGGTGAAGAAGGACAGCCTAAGGTGAAAGTGTTGCCTAAGGTTGATGAAACTACACCGGCTTTTAAGAATATTCATATAAAAGGATTAAATTGTAGTAATGCACGACGTGCAATGTTTTTTAATGGTTTGCCGGAGCAAAACATACACGGTATAGCCATAGAAGATGTTTTCGTAACTTCAAAAATTGGAGGAGAAATAGCAGAATCAGATCATATTAAACTTAACAATGTAACAATACATCCGGCTGAGGGACCTGCTTTGATTATCAGAAACTGTAAAGAAGTTAATCTTGGTGATTTTAAAGGGGACGTAAAACGCATAAATGATTCCAAATAATCAATTACCAAAACGAGCAGTTTTAAAATCAAATTTTACAATAACACTCAAATAATAATAAGTATATTTGCGATAAAATCAATATTAATTATTATATAATCCGGTTATATGTCTGAGGGGGCATCTTTAGGAAATTTGTTTTGCTAAGAGATTGACCTTTAATGATTTCTCTGTAAAACAATCAATGGCGAGAAAGTTACAGTGAATAACTTCTGGAGTGTTAAATTATAAAAGAAAATACGTAATGGAGAACAAAAACTTTTTTGCCGTAGACTTAGGTGCAACTAGTGGACGCACAATACTTGGCACAGTTAAAGATGGTTCTATAGAACTTAGAGAATTGACCCGATTTCCCAATAATATAATTGAGGTAAATGGACACTTTTATTGGGATATATTTGCTCTGTATAATGAGATAGTTAGTGGATTGAAACTTGTAGCTAAAGAGAAAATTGAAATCACATCTATTGGCATTGATACATGGGGTGTGGATTTCGTTTGTATTGGTAAAGATGGTGAGGTCCTTCGCAATCCTTATAGCTACAGAGACCCTCACACTTTGGGAGCTCCTGAAGAATTCTTTAAAAAAATGCCTCGTGAGAAAGTTTATGGTTTGACTGGAATTCAGATTATGAATTTCAATACTTTGTTCCAGTTGGCTACCATTCAGAAAAATAACTCTTCAGTATTGCCTGTTACAGACAAGATTTTGTTTATTCCAGATGCGTTGTCTTACATGCTTACTGGAAAAATGGTTACTGAATATACATTTGCTTCTACATCTCAGATGCTTAATCCTGAAACAAAGCAATTTGATCCGGAATTGTTGGAAGCTATTGGGATTAAGAAAGAAATGTTCAATGATATAGTTTATCCAGGAACAGTTGTTGGTTCTCTTTCTAAATCAGTTAAAGAGCAAACAGGCCTGGGAGATATTCCTGTAGTTGCAGTTGCTGGACACGATACAGCCTCTGCCGTTGCTGCTGTTCCTGCTGAAAACAAAAACTTTGCATATTTAAGTTCTGGTACTTGGTCATTGATGGGTATTGAATTGGATAAGCCAGTTGTAACAAAAGAAAGTTATGAACTGAACTTTACAAACGAAGGTGGAGTTGAAGGTACAATTCGTTTCTTAAAGAATATCTGTGGTATGTGGTTGCTCGAACGCTGCCGTAAAGAATGGGAAAAAGATTACTCTTATGGCGAATTGATTGATGCGGCATTAGCTGCTCCAGCTTTTAAATGCCTGATTAATCCGGACGCTCCATGTTTTGCAAATCCGGTTTCAATGATTGATGCGATTAAGAATTATTGTGTTAAGACTAATCAAGCAGTTCCTGAAACCTTCGGTGAAATTACACGTTGTATTTTTGAAAGTTTGGCTTTAAGATATCGTCAGGTATTGGAAAGCTTGCAGAAAATGTCAACTTACCCAATTGAAAAATTGCATGTAATTGGTGGTGGCTCAAAGAATAATCTACTGAATTCATTTACTTCTAATGCATTGGGTATTGAAGTAATTGCCGGACCTTCTGAAGCTACTGCTATAGGAAATATTATGTTGCAGGCTAAAGCTGCCGGACTGGTGCCTGATATTCAAAAAATGCGCGAACTAATTCGTAGCTCTGTTGAAGTAAATGTGTTTACTCCAGCTGATGAAGAGCTGTGGAGTAGTGCTTATGCTGAATTCTTAAAAGTATATAGAGAGGATATTTAAAAATAAAACAAAAACATCATGAAAGACGAATTAATTAAAAAAGCTTATGACATTGCAGTTGAAAGATACGCTGCAGTTGGGGTAGATGTAAACAAAGCATTGGAAGATCTACAAAAGATTTCATTATCACTACACTGCTGGCAAGCGGATGATGTAACTGGTTTTGAAAATCCAGACGGACAATTGTCTGGTGGTATTCAGGCAACAGGAAACTATCCTGGAAAAGCTCGCAACATTGAGGAACTTAGAGCTGATATAAAGAAGGCTGCTTCTTATATCCCTGGAACTCATCGTTTGAACTTGCACGCTATTTATGGCGATTTCGGTGGCAAGTTTGTTGATCGCGACCAAATTGAACCAAAACATTTCCAAAGCTGGATGGAATGGGCAAAAGAACAGAATATGAAGTTGGACTTCAACTCTTCTTCTTTCTCTCACCCAAAGAGTGGAAGCCTTACTTTGGCTAACCCAGACAAAGAAATTCGTGATTTCTGGATTGAACATACAAAACGTAGCCGTGCTATTTCTGAAGAAATGGGTAAGTTCCAGGGTTCTCCTTGTGTTATGAACTTATGGATTCATGACGGCTCTAAGGATCAAACAGTTAATCGTCTTAAGTATCGTGAATTGTTGAAAGACTCTTTGGATGAGATTTTTGCAACTAAATATGATAACATGAAAGACTGTATCGAAGCTAAATTGTTCGGTATTGGTGCTGAAAGCTACACTGTAGGTTCTTATGACTTCTACTTAGGTTACGGTGCTAAGAACAATAAGATCGTAACTTTGGATACAGGTCACTTCCACTTAACAGAAAGCATTGCTGATAAGATTTCATCTTTGTTGTTATTTACTCCAGAAATCATGCTTCACGTAAGTCGTCCTATCCGTTGGGATTCTGACCACGTAACTATCATGAATGATGATACTTTAGATTTAGCTAAAGAGATTGTACGTTGCAATGCACTTGATCGTGTAAATATTGGTCTTGACTATTTCGATGCTTCAATTAACCGTATCGGTGCTTATGTTATCGGTTCACGTGCAACACAAAAATGTTTCATGCAAGCATTACTTGAACCAATCGCTAAGTTACGTGAATACGAAGCTAACGGTCAGTTCTTTGAACGTCTTGCTCTTCTTGAAGAAGCTAAGAGTCTTCCTTGGAATGCAGTTTGGGATATGTTCTGCTTACAGAACAATGTTCCAGTAGGTGAAGAGTTCATCGCTGAAATCCAGAAATACGAAGCTGACGTAACAATTAAAAGATAATAATTAATTAAGCCGAATGTGCATGGATACCCATATGCTTTTTAGCATATGGGTTCATTCGTACAAATAGGTGTAATGTTGATATAATATTATGAATACACTGATTGGTTTAATTATTATTGCTATAGGTAGTTTTGGACAAAGTAGTTCGTATGTGCCTATTAAAAAAGTTAAGCAATGGAGCTGGGAAAGTTTTTGGCTCGTGCAAGGTATCTTTGCCTGGTTAGTATTCCCTTTACTAGGTGCATTACTTGCAATCCCTGCAGGTAGCAATCTCTTTCAATTACTAAGTTCTGGTGGTGCTCTTCCTTCAATGGCTTATGGTGTGCTTTGGGGAGTAGGAGGTTTGACCTTCGGATTAAGTATGCGTTACCTTGGAGTTGCTCTGGGGCAGAGTATTGCTCTTGGTACTTGTGCCGGATTTGGAACCCTTTTTCCTGCAATATTCAGCGGTAAAGATTTGTTTCACGGAGAAGGTTTAATGCTTCTTATCGGAGTATGTATTACTTTGGCCGGAATAGCTGTTATCGGATATGCAGGAAGTCTTCGCTCTAAAAATATGACTGAAGAGGAGAAGAAAGCTGCTGTTAAGGATTTTGCTTTAACTAAAGGTTTGCTTGTTGCTTTACTTGCAGGTGTAATGAGTGCTTGCTTTGCTTTAGGACTCGACGCTGGTACACCAATTAAAGAAGCTGCAATAGCAGGTGGAGTTGAAGGTTTGTATGCTGGTCTTCCGGTTATATTCCTTGTAACACTTGGTGGATTCTTAACCAATGCAGCATATTGCATACAGCAAAATATAAAAAACAAGACTGGAAAAGAATATTTCTCGGTTGGTAGTCAGACTTTAACAAATAATGTGTTATTTTGTGCTCTTGCCGGTGTACTTTGGTATTCACAGTTCTTTGGTTTAGAAATGGGTAAAAGTTTTCTTCTTGACAGTCCTGTTTTATTGGCTTTCTCATGGAGTATTCTTATGTCTCTTAATGTTACTTTTAGTAATTTTTGGGGAATTATCCTTAAGGAATGGAAAGGTGCAAGTAGTGCTACTATTGGAGTATTAGTTCTTGGTTTAGTGGTTCTTATATCTTCAATAATCGTAGTTGCCATGGCGCAATCTTAAAATGATAATTAATTAGTATTAGAATATATGAAATCTATTTTAGAAAATAATCCGGCTCTTGCAAAACAGGTTGCTGAAGTGGCTGAAGTAGCTGGATACCTTTGGCAAAAAGGTTGGGCAGAACGTAATGGTGGTAACATCACTATAAATATTACAGATGTAGTTACTGATGAAATCAGAGAGATGAAAGCTATTAGCGATAAGATGCAAATAGGAACAACTCTTCCACATCTTAAAGGTTGCTATTTCTTTTGCAAAGGTACTAACAAGCGTATGCGCGACTTAGCTCGTTGGCCAATGGAAAACGGTTCTGTTATCCGTATTTGTGACGATTGTGCCAGCTATGAAATTATAGCAGATCAGGTTGTTCGCCCTACTTCAGAACTTCCTGCTCACTTATCAATGCACAATTATTTAATTGGCAGCGGATCAAACTATAAAGCAGCGATGCATACTCATCCAATTGACTTGGTTGCAATGACTCACAATCCTGCATTCCTGGAAAAAGATGTACTTACAAAACTACTTTGGAGTATGATTCCTGAAACAAGAGCATTCTGTCCAAGAGGATTAGGTATTATTCCTTATAAATTACCTAGTTCAATTGAATTGGCCGAAGCAACAGTTAAGGAACTTGCAGATTACGATGTAGTAATGTGGGAAAAACATGGTGTTTGTGCTGTTGGCGAAAATGTAATGGAAGCATTTGATATGGTTGACACACTTTCTAAATCAGCTCAGATATATCTGACAGCAAAGTCTATGGGCTTTGAACCTACAGGTATGGCCGATGAATTGATGGAAGAATTGAAAGTAGCATTTAATCTCCCTAAATAGTAAAGTGTATAATTAAAAATATTATGTTAGAATAAGAGAATTGAATTTGAGAAATCAAATTCATCTCTTGTTCTAATATAATCTATATTCGTTTATGATGAATTTAAAGAAGAATTTATTGCTGGGTGTTATCACCCTTTTTTTTGTGCCTATTTCTGCTCAAACTAAGATGACTCCAAAAGAGGCTGCTGTTAAAATTGCCGATCGTATTTTAAGCAGTACTACATGTGAGTTTAAAAATAAAAAGACAGGAGAGGTATATAAGTCACTTAAAAATGTGCCTCTTACAACTGATGTTAAAGTTGAAAGTAAATATAATGATTGGCATTATACAAATGGTGTAACAAACATTGCTTTACTTGAATTAGCAGATAAGATTGGCGACAAAAAGTATGATGAATATGTCTTAAAAAACATGAACTTCGTATTTAATGAAGGAAATCTTGATTATTTCAGGAAATTATACGATAAGACATTAAAAGAAGGAGGATGGAAAGCTGTTCGTGAAGTAAACTGGCACATGATTTTCCGTGGAAAACGTCTTGATGATAATGGACCCATGGGAGCAAGTTTGATAGAACTTCAGAAACGTCATCCTAATAAATCATTCTTGAATTATATTAATCAGACAGCTGATCATTTAAATTATGCAGAGCCACGTTTGGCTGATGGAACTATAGCGCGCCTTTGGCCGCATGTTAATACAATTTGGGCTGATGATGCTTTTATGGCTATATCTTTCTTGTCCAGAATGGGCACTCTGACAGGAGATGAAAAGTATTTTACTGATGCTGCTACTCAGATTTTGAATTATACTAAGTATTTGTGGTGCCCTGAGAAAAATATATATTACCACTGTTACCATACTGATAATAATGAGCATGGAGTTGCTCATTGGAGCCGTGCAAATGGATGGGTATTTATGGCACAGGCAGATCTTCTTACCAGAATGCCAAAGAATCATCCATTGCGTGATGCTGTGATTAAGAATTTCCAGCGACAAGCTAGTGGTGTAGCCCGTTATCAAGGTAAGAATGGCTTATGGCATCAGCTTCTTGATAAAGAAGATTCCTTTGAAGAAATAACAGGTACTGCAATGTTTGTATTTGGTATTGCTCGTGGTGTTAAAGAAGGGTGGTTGCACCCTGATTTTATTTATGTGGCTGAGCAGGGGCTTAAAGGAATGATGAAGTTAATTACAGATAATGGCGATGTTACTGGTATCTGTGTAGGTACCGGAATTATGCCTGCTATTACATATTATTATAATCGTCCTACTCAGGAAAATGATCCAATGGGAGAAGGTCCTGTTTTAAGGGCACTGGTTGAAATGATTGATGCTCCTGCTTATTCTGAAATAAAGGCAGAACAACAATATGATAAAATAGTTGTGAAGAAATAAAGAAGAATCTTCTTTAATTTTTATTAGTGTGAGTTTTTTGTAAAAATATATATATTATTTTGCAAAAAACTCACATTTATTTTTTATTTTTTTAGCGTTCCTTTAGTTCTTTGTCGTTTCATTGTCAGAAATAATATCTATTTTTGCCTAGATAACAACACTTTAAGCAACAATGACAAGGGATTATAACGATTTGGGCGTAGATTTTAAATATTTAATTGTTAATGACATGGACCAAAAGTTTGGTCTGTCTGTTAATACTGTGGGTTTTCAATCTATAGTTCCAAATTCTCCTTATCCTCTGAAAGATCATCCTTCAGGTTATTTCTTTAATGCTCAAAAAGGTCGTATATTAAGAGAATATCAGTTTGTCTATATTACAAAAGGCCGTGGACTTTTTACTTCCGATTCAACACCTGAAACTCAAATTTGTAAAGGTCGCTTAATGGTTCTTTTTCCAGGACAATGGCACACTTACCATCCTCTAATTCATACCGGATGGAATGAATATTACATAGGATTTGAGGGAGAGATGATTGATAACATTGTTAAAAACTCATTTTTGTCTCCGGAAAAGCAGATTCTAGAAGTTGGTTTAAATGAAGAACTGGTAAATCTGTTCTCACGTGCAATAGAGGTTGCAGAAACCGATAAGATATCTTCTCAACAATATCTCGCAGGAATAGTATTGCATATGCTAGGAATGATTTTATCAATTTCTAAAAATAAGATATATGAAATTGGAGATATGGATCAAAAAATAGAGCAGGCTAAAATTATAATGAATGAGAATGTGTTTAAGGATGTTGATCCTGAAGAGCTTGCTATGAAACTCAATATAAGTTACTCCTGGTTCAGGAAAATATTTAAAGACTATACTGGATATGCTCCTGCAAAATATTTTCAGGAACTGAAGTTGCGTAAAGCAAAGCAACTTTTAGTTGGCACTTCACAATCAGTCAAAGAAATCTCGTATCAATTAAATTATACTTCAACCGAACATTTTTTCTCTTTATTTAAGAAAAGAACAGGATTTACACCACTTGAATATCGTAGTTTTGGTCGTGAGACAGAGTTAGAACTCTAAAACTTTAAAAATCAAAATGAATACGCTGAGTATCATTTTGATTAATCTTTTTTCTTTGTAGAAACTATGGTAGTTCTTTTCACTTTAATATAAAATCAAAAAAGCAAGTTTTTCAATCAAAAGTACAACTATGTACAGTTTTGCTATCTCTACATTTGTTATGTGGATTAATTCTTCGTGCTGCATTTTTTATCCTTTTTAGAGATTAAGATAATTACTGCTTTTAGAATTATTACATATTTTTTTAATCAATTTCTCTTTTGTTAATAAAGACTTATGGCAAAACTTCTTCCAGATTATGGACGGTTTGTCTCATCTTTTGAATGAGAAATGAGTTAGTCTTAGATTTATCTATTAATCAATTATAATAATTAGTCTATGAGAATCTTACATGCGAGGTTATGCTTACTGATGCTCTTATTGGTAAGCTGCACCTTTAGTGCGTTTGCACAGAACAAAACAATTACTGGAACGGTAAAAGATGCTTCTGATGTTGTTATTGGAGCATCTGTAGTGGTAAAAGGTACTACTAAAGGTACAATGACAGATCTTGATGGAAAATATACCATTACTGTTCCAGCTACTGCAAAACAATTAGTTTTTTCATTTGTAGGTTACGAATCACAAACTGTAACTATCGGCAATCAATCAAAAATTGATGTAGTTTTAAAAGAATCAGCGCAAATGCTTGATGAAGTAGTTGCAATTGGTTATGCTAAAGTAAAACGTAAAGACTTAACTGCTGCTTCTGTATCCGTAGGAGGAGATGAACTTAAAACTGTTCCTGTTACAACTGCTGCACAAGCATTGACAGGGAAAGCTGCAGGTGTAAACGTTATTACTCAGAGTGGTGCTCCAGGGGCTTCAATCAACATTACTGTTCGTGGTGGTACATCTATTACACAAAGTACTTCTCCTCTTTATATTGTAGACGGATTCCAAATGGAAAATGGTTTGCAGAATGTTGATATTAACGATATTGCATCTATTGATGTAATGAAAGATGCATCTGCTACTGCTATCTATGGTGCGCAGGGATCTAATGGTGTAATCATCATTACCACAAAATCTGGTAAGGCAGGTAAAACAGAAGTTAATTATAACACTTATTTTAGTTTTGAAAAACTTGGTAAGAAGCTTCCTATCATGAATGTTCTTGATTACGTAAAATATCAATATGAATTCCAGACTCTGGCAGGAAACGAAAGTAAGTGGGCTTCAATGTTTGGTGGTGATACATCTACTACAGATTTCTATACAGGAGCATATGATCGTATTCAAAGTGAATATGGATCACGTAAAGGTATTGATTGGCAAGATCTTGTATTTGGTGGAACAGGTATGCTTCAGAATCATAACTTAAACGTCAACGGTGGTAATGAGAAAACAAAGTATATGTTGAGCTACAACTATACAGATCAGGAAGGTATTATGTCTAAACATGGATATTCTAAAAATAGTATTCGTGCAAAAATCAATCATGAACTTTGGAAAGGTGTCAGATTAGATTTTAATACCGGTTACCAGTCAACAACACTTGAGGGCGGTGGTTCATTAGGTGGTATGCTTAAAATGACTATTCTGCAACCTGTAACAGGTGGTACTCGTTTCACAAACGAACAATTTATAAAGTCAGATATCAGTGATGAAATGTTAGCACTTGATTCGCAATATGATGTTTATAATCCGCTTATTATAAATGATGCTGTAACTCAGAAAAAGTTTACTCGTCAGTACTCTGTTAATGCAGGTTTGGAAATTGATATAATAAAGGATTTAACTTTCCGTACTGCAGGTAGCTATTTGTGGCAACAAGTTCGCAACGATTATTGGGATGATGGACGTACAAAAACTGCTCAGAATTATGGTGGACCTTACGGATCACGTGATAATGCTGAAAAGATGTCGTGGCAGATTACTAATACTCTTAATTATGGTCATCAATTTGGAGATCATAAATTGAATGTCTTATTAGGACAAGAAACAAGTTATTCAGAGTCTCTTAGTTTAGATAATGAGTATCATGGTTTTGATGAAACAAACTTTGGATTGAATAATGTATCTATGGGTTCTGCTTATACATATGGTTCTGATAAAAGTCGAATTGGTTTAGTTTCTGTATTTGGTCGTGCGTCATACGATTATAAAGGTCGTTACTTGGTAACTGGTACTATGCGTGCTGATGGATCTGCTAAATTCTTAAAAGGAAATCAGTGGGGATATTTCCCTTCAGCTTCAGCTGCATGGCGTATTACTGAAGAAGAATTTATGAAAGATCAGAAAATCTTTGATAACATGAAGCTTCGTCTTGGCTATGGTAAAGCTGGAAATTGTAATATTGATAATAACATGTATACAACTGATTATAAAGCTGGTCATTATGCAATTAATAATGCAGATGTTTCGACATTGGTTTTTGACAATACCCTTGGGAATAAAAAAATTAAATGGGAAACTACCACCACTACAAATATTGGTTTGGATTTATCTGTTCTTCATAGTCGTGTAAATTTAAGCGTTGATTTGTATAACAATGAATCAGCTAACTTGATTATTAAAAATAAGATTCCACCGACAACTGGTTATTCATATCAATTTCAGAATATTGGTTCAGTTCGTAACCGTGGTATTGAATTCGTGTTGAATTCAAGTAATATCCGTAATAAGAATTTTACCTGGTCAACAGATTTCAATATTTCATTTAACCGTTCTAAAGTTCTTGATCTTTATGGAGAAGGAGGTAATGATTACTTTATTCAGAACTATGGATCAAGAGTTGATTATATGATAAAGGTTGGAAAACCTCTTGGTCAGTACTATGGATACAAATACAATGGGGTTTATACAACAGATGACTTTAACCAGAATGCAAATGGTACATATACATTAAAGGATGGTGTTGCAAGTTTGAAAGGTAAAAACAGAACATTAGTTAAACCGGGTGATGTGAAATATGTTTGTATAGCAGGTGAAAAAGATACCAATGGTAATCCTGTTTGGTCAACAAATGATCGTAGTGTTATTGGCAATGCTCAACCTAAGTTCCAGGGTGGTTTAAATAATACTTTCTCTTATAAAGGTTTTGACCTAACTGTATTTATGAACTTTGTATATGGAAATAAAGTTTTCAATATGAGTTCTCAACGTTTTATCGGTCCTTATTTACCTAATCAGAATACATTGGACGTAATGAACAGCCGTTTCAAATTGGTTGATCCTGCTACAGGTAAAGAAACTAAGAATCTTGCTCGTTTGGCCGAACTAAACCCACAACAGTATGGTAAGAATGCGATGTGGAGCTTAAACGCCGATAATAAAATAGCTATTTCTGATGCTTTGGATTATTATCTTGAAGATGGTTCATTCCTTCGTTTAAGTACTATTACATTAGGCTATTCATTACCAAAAAAGATGTTGCAAAAAGCACATATAAACAATGCCAGAGTTTACTGTACATTGAATAACATCTATACATTTACAAATTATAGTGGCTATGATCCTGAAGTTGCTGCTACCTCAAGTGCATTGACTCAAGGTATCGATGACTCTGCATATCCACGTGCAAAGAGTTATGTTGTCGGTTTAAATTTAACCTTTTAATAAATGATGATAATCATGAAGAAAGTAATTAATATATTAGGGTTGGCAGCTATTATGCTAGCTTCTACTTCTTGTGAAAATTGGCTTGATATGCCATCAGAAACAAAATTAAACAGTGCTACAGCTTTTGAAAATGTTTCTAGAGCTGAAATGACAGTACTTGGATGTTACTCAAATACATTCAATCGTGAGTTGTATTATCAATTGGGAATGGGTACAGATGAATGTTTCTCTACAGAAGGTGAAACAAATTCTAAAAACCAGGTAGCCAATTACTTGTACACAACATCGAATATTCCTACATCAACTTATACAGCTATGTATACTGGTATCGAAGCTGCAAATGTTTGTATTAAGGGGCTTAAGGGAATGACTGCGGCATCAGCAGCTGAACAAGAAAAGATTAATATGCTACTTGGAGAGGCTTATGCTATCCGTGGTATGAACTATTTGAATATTGTTCGATTCTTTGGTGATGTTCCTTATCCTATTATACCTCAAAGTGATGCTGATGGTTTTACTTCGTCTCGCGTAAGCAGAGATGTTATTCTTGATGGTAGCATAGAAGATCTTCAGAAAGCTGTAGAGTTATTGCCTTGGCAAAGTGAGGGCAAGGTTTCAACAGTGGAACGTTTTACAAAGAATTCAGCTTGTGGTATTTTGGCTCGTGTAGCTCTTTATGCAGCAGGCTATTCTCTTCGCTGGGACTTAAATACTTATGATCCAGCATCAGTAAAACTAGCTCAACGTGATGATCAGGCACGTATAAAGGAACTTTATAAGATTGCTGCAGATGCATGTAAAATGGTTATAGATAAAGGTGAAAATGGTTTATTATCAAGCTATGAAAAAGTTTTTCGTGATTTAGTTTGTGACCGTTACAATAAAGAAAGCATGCTCGAATATGGTCAGTTTGGTACTAATGTTAATGGAACTTCTATTGGCTATACTAATGGTATGTATACACATACAAGTTCTATGTATGGAAAGAGTCAGCCAGCAATGGCAGCATTAGCTACATATTGGTTTGATTTTGCTGAAGGCGATACTCGTCGTGATGTAGCGATTGCTAATTATAGTATTGATAAAGATAATAACCGTCAGATGAATAATTATGCCGGTAACACTATTGGTAAATTCCGTGCAACCTGGAAAGAAACGAAAGGAACAGATATTAACAAACGTGATATTAACTGGCCTGTGTTACGCTATTCGGATGTGTTGCTAATGTATGCTGAAGCTTTGAATGAGTATAATAATGGTCCAACAGCAGACGCTATTAAAGCTTATGAAGATGTCCGTATCCGTGCTTTTGGAAGTGCATCTAAAATAGGAACAACACCAACTTCATATCAAGGTTTTAGAGATGCAATTATAAATGAACGTAAACTGGAACTTGGTTTTGAAGGCTTGCGTAGAACCGACCTTGTTAGATGGGGAATTCTTTACGAGGCATTAACTCAGACAAAACAGAATGTAATTGATTTAGCAAATAGAACAGGTAAATATGCAAATGTAGATATGTATCGTGCTTACAAGAAAGAAAAAGCAACTTCGTTCTCTGATCCTGTAGTTTCTGTTTCATACATTGGCTATAAATCAGCTCCAACAACTGAAGAAAAAGCAGCTCTTGCTAGTAACGGATATACACTTCTTAATATGTATAGTAAGGATGCACTTTCTTTTGCTTATGAAACATCTGCTACTGCAGCTTGGGTTATAAACCTTTTCAGAGGATTAGAAAAGAACAAAGTAGAACTCTTACCATTGAATACTACTACAATTGATGATAATGCTGGCTTAAAAGGTCAACAACATCCTTTGTACTAATAGTCTTTTAAATCTCATAAACAAAAGGGTAGTCGTTTGGCTACCCTTTTTTTATTCTACAACGAAAACACATTTTCATCACTTATTCCCTAACTGAATCTTTCAATTGTCTGATATATAGTGAAATGCTTGGTGATGGATGTGCTTTTATCCCTTACTGAAACATCACTAAATTAACTCTACCCTCACTATTTCAATCACAATTAACGGATTTTGGAGAGAGTTTCAATGAAAGATACTTCCATTTGTATTTCAATGCTCTTATTAGATGGTATATAGGCTCTGAATCTTTGCCTGAAATGATAAGAAATGGGTAAGCGTCTCCGCGATACCATCTTGTTTGTGATGATTTAGCCTTTTATCTTTGTCTTCCAAAAAAGAAGAAAGATGAAAGCATCCGAGCTATACACAAAAACAATAGAGGGCTACAAGCAGGAAATTAGTGTCAGTCCTATTACTTTGCATGATTACTGTAAAACACATCATGTAAATTATAAGGGTATTCAACTCTGGATGTCCAGAAATTCAATTACTGTAGCCCAGTTGAAAAGAAAAATCACTGTGCATTCTGATTCTCCTTCAGATTTTCCGGTTGTTCAAACAGAATCAGGGCAACGGATTTATCCTCTATCTTTTCAGACAGGGGGAGTTCAAAAAGAAGACATCCGTAAGAACACTTATTCATATGTGAAAGGAGTGAATATAACTTTCCCCGATGGAGTAATTGTTTCGATTAAAGAGATAACCCAGGAAGATCTTAATAAATTTATTCTTTCATGTAATGCCCATTAATAGTATGTTTGCACTTACAGAATCCATGAGCTACTATCTCTGTCCTCAGTATGTGGACATGCGAAAAGGTATTTATTCTTTGTACCAGTTGGTAAAGTCAGACATGAAACGGAACCCGCTATCGGGAGAAGTTTTTCTGTTTGTAGGTAAGAACAGAGAGTCAATCAAGATCCTACACTGGGAGAACGGAGGTTTTGTTTTATATCAGAAGAAACTTGAAAGGGGTACTTTTGAGATACCCCGTTTTAATCCTTCCAGTGGTCAGTATGAGATGAAATGGACGACGTTCGTTCTGATAATGGAGGGCGTCTGCATCCGTTCCGTAAAGTACAGAAAACGATTCTATACAGATTTAATACGTTGATATACAAATATATAGATAAATAATAACCTTTATTTTTCTTGGTAATCCTAACTATTATTCGTACCTTTAAGGCATGAATTACAAACGGATTGTTGAACTATTAGAAGATCAGCTCAGACTTTCTTCCGAAAGAGAAAAAGCTCTGCTGGAGCAAAATAGACAGCAGTCTGCACAACTTCAGCAGCAGTCTGCGCAGATAGAAAGGCTATCTGTACAGACTGCTATTCTAACTGATACGATTCGTTCACTGGAAGAATCCCTTCTTCAAAAGAACGGCGACATACAAACGCTGACCGGTAAGAACCGGGGACTGGGCAAACTCTTGTCCAATAAATCAGAGAAGATAGTTCCTCAAATCAAAGAGGAGGATAAAGTGGAAGAAAAGCCTCGTCCATCACTGAAAGAACGTGGTAACAACAACGCCAAACGTAAAGAGTATTTTGATCTGAAGACCATTATTGATGAGGTTTACCCCAATGATCCCGGTTTTGATAAGGAAAAATCCAAAATCATTAGTTATGTGGACTCTATCCGGTATGAATACATCCCACCTCAGTTTGTCAAACACATCTATCGACAGTACAACTGTTTGTTTAATGAGAAGATGTATACCGCAAAAGCGCCAAGAACTCCGCTGCAGAACTCTAACTACGACGGTTCTTTCATGGCTGGAATACTACAACTCAGATACATTTACTCCATGCCCGTTGAACGAATCATCAAATTGTTTGGCGAGCAGGGATTTGAATTGAACAAAGCTACAGCTCACTCCCTGATTAAGAAATCCGCCTGGATGCTGGACCGTTTGGATAAAGTCTTAAGAAAAACGATTCTTGAAGACAGTTACCTTAATATGGATGAAAGCTACTATACCGTACTGACTTCAGAGAAAAACGAAAAAGGGAAAGGTGTTCGCAAAGGCTATATATGGGCAGCTCTTGCAAATCAAAAGAAACTCATACAATACTTTTATGAAAAGGGTTCCCGCTCACGCGAAGTACTGACCAATTATATCGGGGAAGAGTACAAAGGAGCCATCCAATCGGACGGACTTATAGATTATAAAATCCTTGAAACTGATGAATATCCCGATATAATAAGACTTTCCTGCTTTCAACACTGCAAGCGTAAGTTCCTGGATATTGAAGCAGATAAGGATGCCACTCAAATAATAGATGTAATCAATAAGCTTTATAGAAAAGAGCATAAAATAGGGAAGCACTGGAAACCCGACAGGATATTAGAATACAGAAAAAAGTATGCCCCACCCATATTAAAGGAACTCAAAAGAAAACTCTTAAAAATACAATCCAATCCTTCCATGCTTCCAAAGAGCCCACTCTCAAAGGCGATTAATTATACCCTGAACGAGTATGACGCATTGTGCAATTATATAGACAGACCAGAATATGCACTTGATAATAATGCCATAGAACGATACATGCGGTACATAAGCTTAAGCAGGAAGAACTCTCTGTTTTGCGGAAGCCACGACGGAGCAAAGAGAACAGCACTACTTTACTCACTGGCTTGCTCATGCAGGCTAAATGGAATAAACACGTTCGAATACTTTACGGATATATTAAACCGGATGGCTTATATCAATCCCAATGCATCCGATGAAGTTTATCAGAAACTACTTCCGAATTCCTGGACAAAAGAATAAACCTACTATAAGCACAGAAAACATTTTATAGGGTATCGCGGAGACGCTTACAGAAATGGCGCGAAATGGTGAGGGATGGCTATGAAAGTGAGGGTACTGGTGATGGATGAAAATGCTACCATCACCATTTAATTAACAGGTAATCAAGAATATATATAAATATATTGAGGGAGTGATGGTTACTTTTTATTTTTTATTCGTCTTTGGTTTTTAGCCATTCACTAATGGATTTTATTTATTGGTGAATAATTAAAATTTAATGATAATACGAAATAGCATCTATCTTGAATAAGTGTTAGTTTACAGTCAAATAACACAGCATAAATGTCATTGTTTATATAAATTAAAGAAAAATAAACGTCTATATTTGTGCTTATAATCAAAATACTATCTAAATAGTCAAATAAACACCATGAAAAAGATTTTATATTCTTGTTTAGCACTTATCTGTTCAGTAAGCGGAGTTGCAAAACAAACGCCGATTAATCGTCTGGCTTTGGTTACCCGTAATAATCCTCAGGTTACAGCATTTGATTCTCTTTCTTCTCTTTCTGTAGGAAATGGAGAGTTCGCTTATACTGTTGATGCTACAGGTTTGCAAACATTCCCTGAAATGTATTCAAATGGTGTGCCACTTGGAACTCAGTCTCAGTGGGGATGGCATAGCTATGCAAATCCTAAGAACTACAAACATGAAGAGACTTTGAAAAACTATGATTTTGGTCATGGAAAACAAGAACCTTACTCAACGCAGTTTAATGAAGATGGTCGTCCAAAAGAAGCATCTAACTGGTTCAGAGTAAATCCTCATCGTTTACACCTGGGAATTGTTGGCTTTGAATTAGGAAAGAATGTAAAAGCGACTGATATTTCTAAAATTAACCAGAAATTAGATTTGTGGAAAGGTGAAATAATAAGCAACTTTACCCTGAATGGAAAATCTGTACAAGTAGAAACAGCTTGTCATCCTCAGAAGGATATGATTGCTGCAAAGATCATTTCATCGTTGCGCCCTGCAATTAATTTCCGTTTCCCTTATCCAACCGGTGGACATTGTGACGATGCTTGCGACTGGACAAAGAATGATCTTCACAGCACTGTTGTTGTTTCTCAGAATGCCAATTCGGCTATTCTTAAAAGACAGCTTGGTGAAACTGTATATTATGTTCAGATAAAGTGGGAAGGAAAAGCGAAACTATCGGAAAAACAGAAAAACTATTTTGTGCTTACTCCCCAATCAGATAAGTTTGCGTTTACTTGTCTGTTTACCTCAAATATTCAATATGATAAGCAACCTGGTGTTGCAAGTACATTTGCTGCGTCAGATAAATACTGGACTTCCTTTTGGAAGAATGGTGGTGCAGTAGACTTTTCTGCATGTAAAGATGCTCGTGCTAAAGAACTTGAACGTCGTGTAGTGCTTTCTCAATATCTCCTTGCAATTCAATGTGCGGGTTCTACTCCTCCACAGGAAACCGGACTGACTTATAATTCTTGGTTTGGTAAGTTCCACCTTGAAATGATTTGGTGGCACCAGGCACAGTTTGCTTTGTGGAATCGTTCGGAACTTTTGGACCGCACGCTGGGATGGTATGAAAAAGCTTATCCTATTGCTAAAGAAATTGCAAAACGTCAGGGGTTTGACGGTATTCGTTGGATGAAGATGACTGATCCTTCGGCAATTGAAGCTCCTTCAAAAGTGGGTTCATTCCTTATCTGGCAGCAACCTCACTTAATCTATATGGCCGAATTGCTTTATCGTAGTAATCCTAATGCTGAGGTTCTTAAGAAATATAACAAGCTGGTGCAGGAAACTGCTGAATTCATGTATTCGTTTGCTACTTATGAAAAAGATAAAGACCGTTTTGTATTGAAAGGAGCCATACCTGCTCAGGAAACTCTTCGTGCTGCAGAAACTGTAAATCCTCCTTTCGAACTTTCTTACTGGCACTTTGCAATGAGTGTTGCTCAGAAATGGCGTGAACGTACTGGTGAAAAACGTAATAAGAAATGGGATGAACTGATACAGAAACTTTCTCCGCTTGCTGCACAAGACACTTTATATCTGGCGGCAGAAACAGCTCTTGATACATATAAAGATATTCGCTTTACTTCCGATCACATGGCTGTACTTGGTGCAGAAGGTATTTTGCCAAAGTGTAATCTTGTTCGCGAAGATTATATGAAGAATACACTGAACTGGATTTGGGATAACTGGAACTGGGACCAAACCTGGGGATGGGATTATCCGATGACAGCAATGAATGCTGCCCGCCTTGGCGAACCTGAAAAAGCTGTTGGTGCACTGTTAATGAATAAACGCACAAATACTTATCTGGTGAACGGACACAATTATCAGGATGATCGTTTGCGTATCTATCTTCCTGGAAATGGTGGTTTGCTTACTGCTATTTCTATGATGTGTGCCGGCTGGGATGGTTGTAAGGATAAGAATCCGGGCTTCCCTAAAGATGGAAATTGGGATGTGAAGTGGGAAGGTCTTTCTCCAATGCCTTAACAGGCTTTATTTGATGAACAATAATCAGATCTTGAGAAAATACAAAAGATATGTTTAATATGAAATTTGTGAAGATGCTGCCATTTCTTCTTTGGGGAGTGGCAGTTTCTGCACAACCATTAGCTTCACTGAATGATTCCCAACGAGGAGTGCAACGTAAATTACGTTATACTCCTGATGGGGAAGACTTTGTTATTGTTAATGGTGATAAGAAGTTTAATCGTGCACTCTACGGTGCTCATACAGGTTTTCGTGTAGAGACAGGTGATGTGCCCGAATTTGCTCTTTATCTTCCACGAATGGGGGGAAACCTTAGCTTTGGAATTGTCCGCGATTCTAAAACTCTATCACTAAATAAAGCATCTTATATTGAAAGCCGTTACAGAGCCGGCTCTCGTATATATACTATTAAAGATCCTGTTCTTGGTAAAGGATTTATTCGCATAACTGTTCTTTCAATGTATGGTGCCGATGGTGCTGTGTTTAAAATTGAAACGAATAATTTGCCAGGTAATACTTTTCTAACTTGGCGCTTTGGCGGTGCTGCCGATAAACGATTCAGCCGTGAAGGTGACTTAGGCGTTGATCCTTATGATAGCTTTGATCTTAAACCCGAATATTGTGCGGGTAATGTCTATTCAATAGACCGCAACAGTTTTACCCTGAAGTTTGGAAAAAAAGAACCACGTCAGTTGAAAGGAATATTTCCTTTAGATGCAAAATTGAATGTTACCACAGATTTACCTGTACTGGATGGAAAATTATCTGTTGCCGGAGGTAAAACATATTATATGGCTTTGCAAAGTTCAAATCTGGATAAATCATTAGATTATCCGGCATTGGCAGATTGTTTTGCTAAGTCCGAAGCTGCTCGTGTTCAGCTGGCTTCACGAATTAAAATAAATACTCCCGATCCTTACTTTAATACGCTTGGTCCAACACTGGCTGTAGCGGCAGATGGTATCTGGAGTGGAGAAGTATGGCTTCACGGAGCAATAGGCTGGCGAATGCCTCTTAGTGGTTGGCGTGCAGCTTATACCGGAGATGCACTGGGCTGGCACGATCGTGCCCGTTCTCATTTTGATGCTTATGCAGCAAGTCAGGTTACCAATGTTCCTGCTGTGTATCCTCATCCAACTCAGGATAGTGCAATGAATCTTGCCCGTTCGGAAAAGAAATGGGGCACTCAGATGTATAGCAATGGTTATATTTGTCGCAATCCTCGTGAGAATAACAAGATGCACCATTACGATATGAACTTGTGTTATATCGACGAACTTCTGTGGCATTTTAACTGGACGGGAAATCTAGCCTATGCAAAACAAATGTGGCCGGTTATTACCCGTCACTTAGCCTGGGAAAAAAGAAACTTTGATCCGGATAATGATGGATTGTATGATGCTTATTGTTGTATCTGGGCCAGTGATGCCTTGTATTACAACAGTGGAGCGGTTACACACTCTTCAGCTTATAATTATCGTGCCAACAGTATGGCTGCCGAGATTGCTGCCAAGATAGGAGAAGATCCTAAACCTTATGCTGATGAGGCTAAGAAGATTCTGAATGCATTGAATACCCGACTGTGGATTCCTTCCAAAGGACATTGGGCTGAATTCCAAGATTTCATGGGCAAAAAGAAGCTTCATGAGAGTGCTGCGGTATGGACTATCTATCATGCAATAGACTCGGATATTCATAACCCATTCCAGGGTTATCAGGCTACCCGTTATGTAGATACAGAGATTCCTCATATTCCCGTTGTTGCAAAAGGGTTAAAGGATGAAGGCTATGCAACAGTTTCCACAACCAATTGGTTACCTTATTCATGGTCAATCAATAATGTAGCTTTTGCCGAGGTAATGCATACTTCACTCGCTTACTGGCAAGCTGGAAGAAATGAAGAGGCATTTAAGTTGCTAAAGAGTTCTGTACTCGATGGTATGTATTTGGGTAGCAGTCCGGGTAACTTCGGACAAGTCAGCTTTTACGATGCTGCCCGCGGAGAATGCTACAGGGATTTTGGCGATCCCATAGGAGTTGCTTCACGTGCGCTTGTTCAGGGGCTTTTTGGTGTGTTGCCAGATGCAATGAATGGACGAGTTTTGGTTCGCCCTGGTTTCCCTTCAGCCTGGGATCATGCATCTATTTCTACACCGGATATCAACTTTGCTTTTAAACGTACTAATAATACAGAAGTTTATAACGTTGAACTTAAATTTGAAAAGCAGCTGGCTTTGGAATTACAAGTTCGTGCTCTCTCAGATAAAATTAAATCTGTAAAGGTAAACGGTAAAGATGCTAAGTGGTCATTTGTTGAGTCTGCTGCCGGATATCCAATAATGAAAATATCTTCTCCTTCTGCTAAGAAGAACAAGATAGAAATTGTTTGGGGAGAAAATAAGCTGGTTAAATCTCCGGAAGTAGTATCTGTTATGAATGGTTCTTCCTATTCAGTAAATCTGAATTGTTCAGTAAAGAAGATCTATGATCCGCAGAATATTTTAGCTAATGCAAAAATCTCTGGTAATAACTTATCGGGTAATGTAATTGCTGAGGCTGGTAGTCATACACTGTTTACTCTTGTTTCTCAGGGAGAAATGGAGTGGTGGATGCCGATAAATATCAATGTGAAAGGAGAAACCAAAGTTGCAGCTAAGGCATTTGCCGATGTAAACGGCTCCACTTGCGAACCGGTTAATATGGATGGAGCATTGAATGATTCGGTAAGTAATATATTTAAAAACGAATATCTAGTGCCACGCTCACCATATACAACGCTTCAGTTGCCAAAGCAAGGTATTGGTGAATGGTGTCATCCTCAGACAACAGCGGATATTGACGACTCGGGTGTTCGTTCTAAAGTTCGTGATGGAATATTGTCAACTACTCTTGGAGTGCCTTTCAGAACTCCTACTGTGGGTAATAATATTGCTTTTACATCTCTCTGGAAAAACTATCCAGAAAGGGTTTCCATAGAATTAAATGGAAAAGCTTCTCATATTTATTTGCTTTTGGCGGGTACAACAAACCACATGCAGAGTCATATAGTAAATGGAATTGTAAAAGTGACTTATAAGGATGGATCAGCAGAAGTGCTGAACTTAATTAATCCGGATAATTGGTGCCCTATCGAACAAGATTATTTTGTAGATGGAGCTGCGTTTAAACTTCAATCTCCTCGTCCTTACAGATTACATCTGCTATCGGGTATTGTGAGTGATAATCTGGAAAAGGAGCTTCACATAGAAGGTGTTTACGGAAGAAGCATCAAAGGAGGTGCAGGTGTGTTACTTGATCTTCCGTTGAATAAGGCTAAAGAATTAAAGAGTCTGGAGTTGGGGACTGAAGCCAATGATGTGATTATTGGTTTGATGGCTGCAACTCTGCAGAGATAAGATGATTAGTTAGAATTAAAATATATGTTTGTTTAGATTAGATTTGTTAGTGTTACAAGAGGCGGAATTTTAGTCCTGTGAAGGAGCGAAATTCTGCCCTTGTTGTTTTTAAGAACTTTGTGTGCACTCTTGTGAAGTGTTTGTATAACCTGTTGAGTTATTTATTTAATATGGCGAATGGTCTATGAATTCTTGTACAAAACAATTAATTCTTCTGTACAAAAGAAAGAATTGTTTTGTACAGAAGAATACAATCTTTTGTACAAGATGTTTAAAACCTTCCGCCAGCTTTTTTAATAATAAGCAGTATCCTCAATTATATTAAACCAAAAGTACTATATTTGTCATTAATAAAAAGCAGGATGAATGTGATGACGATATGTTTTTTACCTTATGAAGAAGCAAATGTTTTATAAAAGAATACTGATTTGGGTGTTAAGATTCAGGCATCGTAAAGGCTATGGAGTGCATTCTCCTTTTGCCTTTAATCTGATAACCGGAGTAATCTATGAGAAAGCTCAATATTACGATTATGAGTATTTAAACGATTTAATTGAGAAAACCAGTCAGAAGTATTCTTCTTCCTGGAATCGTTATCTTGAAAGTGCTAAAATATATGAGTTTATTTTTAGATTGGCTAATTATGCCCATCCGCAAACTATTCTCGAAATAGGAACTTCTGTTGGAGCAGGCAGTGTTTATCTTTCATGCAGTAGAAAAAATGCTCGTTTCATCACTGTTGATAAGAATTCTCCGACAAATACTTTGGCTGTTACTCTTTTTAAAAATTATAGTGGCAATATAGATTTTCGCTTTGGCGATGTTTCAGCTTTGGTTTCGGGAGCAATATCAGAACTAGACTCACTCGATTTTTTATTTCTTCATGCGGGAGATTATCCATTGAACGCCGTTCAGTCAATGTTTGAACAATGCATCAGTAAAAGCAATGCGGGTTCTGTCTTTTTAATTCAGGATATACATAAATCTTCAGCTTTGAAAAGATGGTGGAAAGAAATTCAGCTTGACGAACGGGTGGGCATTACGTTTGATCTTTACGATTTCGGTATTATTTTCTTTGATAGAAAAAAAATAAAACAACACTATATTGTTAATTTTTAGATATAATTTTGCTAAACTCAGTCTGGACTATAAATAAAAACACTATGAAAAAAAGCAATGTATATACCAGAACCGGAGACGAAGGAACGACTTCACTGGTAGGAGGGACAAGAGTCTCTAAAACAGATATTCGTTTAGAATCGTACGGCACTGTAGATGAGCTGAATGCTCACCTAGGTTTGCTGATGACGTATATTGAGGATGATGCGGATAAAGAATTCCTTTTGAAGATACAGCATAAGCTGTTTTCAGTTGGTTCTTACCTGGCTACTGATCAGGATAAAACTCCGCTGAAGGAATGTAGCATTATTTTGCCGTCACACATTGAAGAAATAGAAAGGGAGATTGACATGATAGATGAACAATTGCCACCAATCAATCGTTTTGTTATTCCAGGCGGGTGTAGAGGAACGGCAATTTGTCACGTTTGCCGTACTGTTTGCCGAAGAGCGGAGAGGCGTATATTATCTCTATCAAAGAGTTGCTTTATTGATAAAAATATAATGGTCTTTATAAACCGTTTGTCCGATTATTTGTTCCTTTTATCCCGAAAACAGAATATAAATATAAATCGCAATGAAATATTTTGGGATAATACTTGCAAATGAGATTATTTATTATACTTTTGCGGGAAAATTAAAACACGAGTTTAGTAATCATTTTTAATACTAACAGTTATGTATTGGACGTTGGAATTGGCATCTAAACTGGAAGATGCACCTTGGCCTGCAAGTAAGGACGAGCTTATTGACTTCGCAATGCGCTCTGGCGCACCGCTTGAAGTTATTGAAAATCTTCAGGATTTGGAAGATGAAGGTGAGATATATGAAAGTATAGAAGATATTTGGCCGGATTATCCCAGCAAAGAAGACTTCTTCTTTAACGAAGAAGAGTACTAAAAACTTATTAAAGGAAGGAATTTTGAATTACCTTCCTTTTTTGTTGACTAATTCTTCGTTATCTGTTTTCGTATTTCTTTTTAATTTTTCTTCAGGAATACAATTTATTAGCCTTTTAGCAGTTAATTAAGGTAGGTGTTTACTTTGATTGATACGCTTCGATGAATTTAATAAAATACTTTTTATTTTGTTTCGCTTTGCTTTGTTCTCTTTCCGTCAAAGCACAGTTCGACGCGCAGTTTAGTCAGTATTGGGCGGTGACTGGATATTACAATCCAGCCTATGCCGGACAAACCGACAAACTAATTGTTACCGGAGCATACAGTCAGCAATTCATGGGGTTTACCAATGCTCCGAAATCAATGTTTTTTGCAGCCGATATGCCTGTTAAATTCTTGGGAGGTAAGCATGGGGTAGGGGTAACTCTTTTTAATGAAGGTATCGGCCTTTTCAGAAATCAGATTGTTGGTTTGCAATATTCTTATAAAAAGCAATTGGGTAAAGGACAAATGGGGATTGGTGTGCAGGTTGGTGCATTAAATTTATCTTTTGATCCGTCAAACATCAATTTAGGCGACCAGACCAATGATGATGCGTTCCCCGCTACATCTGTTTCCGGAACAAGTATGGATGCAGGCGTAGGTCTTTATTATACACATCCTCAATATTATGGCGGTTTATCTGTCACTCATCTTTCTGCTCCAACTGTTTTGATGGGCGAGAATAACAAGTTTAAAGTGGATCCTACTATTTATTTAACGGGAGGATGCAATATAAAAACGAAAAATCCGTTAATTTGGTTACAGCCATCATTCTTGTTGAAGAGTGATTTAGTATCTACAAAAGTAGATTTTACGGGACGAATGTTCTACAACTATAACGAAAAGACTCTTTATGGAGGACTCTCTTACAGTCCTGGAACATCAGTCACGTTTTTAGTTGGAACAAAAATAAAGAATATTACTGTGGGCTATGCTTACGAAATGTTTACGTCGCAGATAGGGATTGGAAGCGGAAGCCACGATTTGTTTATAAATTATTCGACTGATATAAACTTTTCGGGACACAGTAAAAACAGACATAAAAGTATACGTATTTTATAAGATTATGAAAAAACTCTTATTCATAGTTAGTTTAGTAATAACAGCTGCACTAATTTCATGCGGTGCCCCTGTGGGAGAGTCTTCTTCCGGAGGAGAGCTGACCGGCATAAGTGCAGTGGCGTGGGATGAACCGGCACCTTATGGTATGGTGCTGATTAAGCGGGGATCAGTAAAGGTAGGCCCAAGTGAAACCGATAGTCTTTGGGGTAAGTCTGTTCCGTCTAAAGACATATCTGTAGATGCTTTCTGGATGGACGAAACAGAAGTGACTAATTCCAAATATAAACAGTTTGTATTTTGGGTAAGAGACTCTATTATCCGTGAACGTCTGGCAGATCCTGCCTATGGGGGAAACGAAGTATATAAAATAACTGAAGACAGATATGGCGATCCTGTAAAACCTCATCTCAATTGGGCAAAACCTATTCCATGGAGAAGAGCTTCTGAAGAAGAGCAGGCGGCTATTAACAGTGTTTACAAAACTCATCCGATTGATGGAACAAGGATGCTTGATGCCGACCAGATGAATTATTATTATGAAGACTTTGATTATACTCAGGCTGCGCTTCGTAAAAACAGATTAAATCCGGCTCAAAGGAATAAGAATACAGATGTTCCGGTGAATTATGATGAAGTGGTAATGATATCTAAAGATACTGCATATATTGATGATGAAGGACGAATTGTGAATAGGACAATTACTCGCAGACTTTCATCTTTATATGATTTTCAGAATAGTTATATTGTGAACGTTTATCCGGATACAACTTGCTGGGTGAACGATTTTCGGAATTCCTATAATGAACCTTATATGAAGCTCTATTTTAGTCACCCCAGTTATAACGATTATCCTGTAGTTGGTGTATCGTGGGAACAAGCAAATGCTTTTTGTGCATGGAGAACTAATTATTTGTTAGCCGGCCTTCGTGGTGCTGCCCGCTATTTACAACGTTATCGTTTACCGACCGAAGTGGAATGGGAATTTGCAGCAAGGGGTAAGGAAGATAATGCTTATCCGTGGAAAGGAAAAGATACAAAATCGGATGAAGGTTGTTATTATGCAAATTATAAACCGGGTAGGGGAAACTACACAAAAGATGGAAATCTGATATCAACAAAGGTGGGTTCTTATTCTCCTAATTCAAATGGTTTATACGATATGGCAGGTAATGTTTCTGAATGGACTTCTACTGTTTATACAGAAGCAGGAGTATTGTCCATGAATGATATGAATCCCGAACTAAAATACAACGCAGCGAAGGAAGATCCTTATGTGATGAAGAAGAAAACCGTTCGTGGCGGATCCTGGAAAGATGTGGCTGCTTATGTACGATCTGATGCACGTTCTTATGAATATCAGAACGAAAGCAGGTCTTATATAGGTTTCCGCTGTGTGAGAACTCAGGTTGGTTATAATAAAAAAGGCAGATAACTATGATGAACAATATTAAAAAGAGAGGGCCATTCCACCGATTGCAGGATTTTATGGCTAGCTATAAAGGAAAAGTTTTACTCAACTATGCTTATAGTTGGGGTGCCTCTATTGTAATTACCGGTGTGCTGTTTAAGCTAACCCATTTGCCGGGTGCAAACATGATGTTGTGGATTGGTATGGGTACTGAAATATTAGTATTCTTTATCTCTGCCTTCGATCGTCCTGCCAAGACATATAAATGGGAGAGTGTGTTTCCCAATATAAAGATATCAGGAACTACTTATGCTAAACGAAAAGAATGGCCGGATGCTGATAATGGTATCGAAGAATCTAAGATTCCGGATATTGTTCAAGAAGCTATCAACCAGTCTGCAGCTAGAAATGTTTCAGGTGATGTAGTATCGCAACCTATCTCTTCCCGAATTGTTTCGGCATCTGCACATGTAAGTTCTCAGAATACTCCCGCTGGTGTGCAGGTACAAAGAGTAGCGTTTCCTGGCGGTGCTCCTGTTTCTGGTGGTGAAGACTGGGCATCAATGATTAGTGGTGAAGTAGCTGCTAATTCTCCTGAGGTGGCAGATGCTACAACTGTATATCTGACAAAATTGGAATCAATGGCAAATACATTGGAACGTTTCAATTCAGCTACCAATGCTTTGGCTGAAGTATCAGATACTCTGTTGAAATCTTATAAGAGTATTAGCGATAATTCGGATTCTATCACTACAAATTCAGCTGGATATGTAGATCAGATGCAATCCTTGAACCGTAACCTGATGGGATTAAATACTATTTATGAAATTCAATTAAAGAGTATCAGTTCTCAGATTGATACCATTGATAAAGTAAACGTTGGTTTGAAACGCATCAAGGAGATGTATGAAGGATCGACAGGTAATAGTGAGAAGTTCAATGAGGAAGCCGAGAAAATGGCACAGCAGATGGAAGAATTAAACAAAGTTTATGCTCGCATGCTGAAAGCTATGACGGTGAACATGAATAATCAACAACAATTATAAACAAGTAGATAGATATGGCATCAATCGGACCGGAGTCTCCACGGCAGAAGATGATAAACTTGATGTATCTCGTCTTGATGGCTTTGTTGGCTTTGAATGTTTCTTCAGATGTGCTCAATGGTTTTTCACTTGTAGATGAGAGCTTGAACAGATCAACTGCTAATTCCACGAAGCAGAATAAGTCTTTGTATAAAGATATGTCTGATTTTCTGGAAAAGAATCCGGAAAAGGTACAGGAATGGTTTAATAGAGCGCAGTATGTTCGGAAAATGTCGGACTCTCTTTACCAATATGTAGATGAACTGAAATTAAAAATAATAAAGGTTGCTGATAGTGATGCTAATAATTTAGCGGAAGTCAGGAATCAGGAAGATCTGGAAGCTGCCAATTTTGTAATGTTAGCACCAGGCACAGGTCAGGGCAAGAAACTATACAATGCAGTTAACAGATATAAAAAAGCCATTTTGACAATGGTTGTGGATAGTACGCAGAGAAGAATTATAAGCAGTAATCTTAGTACAACTGTCCCACGTAGGGCTACTACTATTGGTAAGAACTGGCAGGAATATATTTTTGAGAATACTCCTGTGGCGGCCGCGGTAACTTTACTGACTAAACTTCAAAATGATATACGCTATGCTGAAGGTGAGGTTCTTCATACTTTAGTGAAGAATATAGATGTAAGAGATATCCGGGTAAATGAGGTGAATGCTTATGTTATTCCTAATGCACAGACCATTGTACGTGGAGGTAAATTCAGCGCTCAGATTATTCTGGCAGCAGTAGATTCCACACAAAAGCCTTCTATTTATATAGGAAACAAATTGTTGCCTGGTGCACGTAATGGCTTGTTTGAAACTATTTGCAATAATACTGGAGAGTTTAACTTAGCTGGATATCTGGAATTGAACAAGGGTAATGGAGATATATTGAAACGTAATTTTTATCAGAAATATACAGTGATAGATCCATCGGCTACGGTATCGGCAACCATGATGAACGTGCTTTATTCGGGGTATGATAATCCGATGAGTGTATCTGTTCCTGGGGTGGCAAATCAAAACGTGCAAATGAACATTACCAATGGCAATGGCACATTAAGAAAAGTTCGGGGAGGATATGTTGTTCGTCCTTCAAGAATTGGGCAAACTGAATTTGCAGTAACTGCTAATGTCGGGGGAAGAAATCAGGTAATGGGTAATTTTGTATATCGTGTACGCCAGCTACCCGATCCAATGCCGTTTATAGAATATGGTAGTGCTGATAATCCTAAAAGATATCGTGGAGGGACTGGCTTCTCTAAAGCTCTTCTTATGGGTACTGACGGTATTGTTGCAGCTATCGACGACGGGCTGTTAAATGTAAATTTCCGTGTTCTTAGTTTTGAAACTGTATTTTTTGATAATATGGGGAATGCTGTTCCGGAAGTTTCGGCCGGTAGTAAATTTTCGGCAAGACAAAGAGATGTCTTCCGTAAGTTGTCTCGCGGAAAAAGATTCTATATTTCGAGGGTAAGAGCTGTTGGGCCTGATGGTATTGAGCGCTTGCTCCCAACAACTCTGGAAGTAATTGTTAATTAATAAAAGACGAAGATATGAAACGCTTTATATGTATCATGGCTTTTCTTTGCACATCACTTGGCATGTATCAGGTAGTTGCGCAACCTAAAGCGCGTAAAGCTAAACAAGAGGTTAAGGAATCAGCTCCGGTTCTATCTGTAAGAGCACAAACTCAGTATACCGGTCAACTTGATATGCCTGAGGAAGTGGTTTGGAAACGTGAAATTTACAGAACGCTTGATCTTAAGAAGGAAAAGAATACTGCCTTGTATTATCCTGTGGAACCGATGGGGGATAAAATGAATCTTTTTACTTTAATATTTAAATTGATGGCAGAGGGAAAGATTCCTGCTTACGAATATCGTCTAGATGGCACAGAAGTATTGACCAGTGATAATAAAGTTAAATTTAAAGATGTACTCGACCGTTTTCATATTTATTATCAGATAAAAAAAGACACGCAGAGTAAAGATACTCTTTTTACTTTTGATAATAGTGATATACCCAGTAATGAAGTTCTCAGTTATTTTATAAAAGAAGTTTGGTTCTTTGATCAACATTCATCAACCTACAATTCAAAGGTGGTAGCAATTTGTCCGGTGCTTCATCGTAGTGGTGATTTCTCTATGGAAGTAACTAAATATCCTATGTTTTGGTTAAACTACAGTGATCTTAGTCCTTATCTGGTTCGCATGAATGTGATGACTAGTAATTTGAATAACACTTCTAATATAAGTCTGGATGATTATTTTACTACTCGTCAGTTTAGTGGGGATATTTATAAAACTACCAATATGATGAATCAGACTCTCGCACAGTATTGCACTACCGATAGTGCTATGGTGAAAGAGCAGAAAAAGATTGAAGGTCAGCTAAAAGCTTTTGAGGAACATTTATGGGAAAGTGATTCAATCTCACAGAAAGATATTGCAAGCAAGAAAGCATCTTCTATAGTCAAAGCAAAAGCGATAAAGAGTCCTAGAAGGAAAGCACAGGCTGTATCTGAAGTGAAAGTTAAGAAAGAAAAGTCTTCTCCAGCTTCTGCACCAAAAGCATCAGTTCGCCGTCAAAGAAGATAATAATTTGATAAGTATCTGCTATCTGCTACAGTTTATAACTTATTTTGTTAATTTTTAGTAAGATAAATTAGTGGAAGATAAAATAGCGTTACGATTTATCTGCCACTAATTTATTATATCTGCTACTCTTTTTATGTATAAAGAACCTAAACTTTATCTTTTATGAGGAACTCCGTATTCTTTTGCACTAATGCTGTCAATAGGAATCTCCCAGATCTTTACATTCTTTACTGCAGGATCTGAATATTCAAAGGTTTTATCAGAATACTGTTTCATAATGATATTAAGTGCATCTCGTTTATCCTCTAAATTCTCTATGAAGTGAACCTTTCCTCTGCAGATAACACTTTTTGCTTTCATGCGATAGCTGCAAGCAACCTGCGGGTGTTGAAATACCAATTCGTGATCAATACTGAAAGTTATGCAAACATTGTTGTTATGATTTAGTATATCAATAGAATGTCCTGTAGGACCAGAGTGCAGATAAATTACACCGTCCTGATACCCAAAGTTCATAGGGATTACATACGGATTATTTTCACTATCAACCATTCCTACATAACAAATATCACATCTTGAAATTATTTCTTCTACTTTTTCTTGTTCGTCTAATACTACTGTCTTCATTCTTTTATCTCGTTAGTTTGTTTTGTCCAATGTACTTTTGCCAGCTCAAATCCATTATTTACCAATCGGTAAACGATGGGGCGTAATTCTTCATTGTCAATTATTGGTTTGCGATAAAGAATCCATAAATTGGATCTTGAAGAGTTTGAAACTACAGCCCATTGGTAATCCTCATCTAAATCGATAACCCAGTAATCACCTTTAAATGGCCAATGGAACTGAACTTTAAGTTTTGCATTTCCGCTATTTGGTACAATAAAAGCTTTACCCTTAATTTCGCCATCTTTATTTGATTTTTTGTATCTGTTGATAACTTCCAGATAACCATCTTTTTGAATGTATTCTGCAGAAACATTAGTGGCGCCTTTCTCATACCAGTGTTGGTAACGTCCAATTTCGTACCATACTCCGGCATATCTATCTATTTCAACATAGGGAACTGCTTCGATTGTTTTTTTTCGCTTCATTTATTTAATAAAACTTAATACGTAAGTAACAATTTTATGGAAAAAATGTTTTCTAAAATTTGAAAGAATTATTCAACCAGCGCAAAATCAAGCTGTTTCTTTTCAATGTTTGCACGGGCAACTTTTATTGTTATAGAATCTCCTAAACTATATGTTCTGTTTTTCTTACGCCCCCTTAGACAATAATTCTTTTCATCAAATTCATAATAATCATCATCCAGATCGCGGATAGGAACCATTCCCTCGCACTTATTCTCATTAAGTTCTACATACAATCCCCATTCAGTGATGCCCGAAATAACTCCGTCGTAGATTTGTCCAAGGCGTTCGCTCATAAATTCAACTTGCTTGTATTTTACTGAGGCACGTTCTGCATTAGCAGCAATTTGTTCCATGTCTGAACTGTGAACGCAAAGCTCTTCGTATTTTGTTTCCGAAGCAGTTCTTCCTCCTTCCAGATATCTGGTTAATAAGCGATGAACCATTAAATCTGGGAAGCGGCGGATAGGTGATGTGAAATGAGTATAATAATCGAAAGCCAATCCGTAATGTCCAATGTTGTGAACAGAATACTTTGCTTTCTGCATTGCACGTATGGATACTGTTTCAATCAGATTCTCTTCATTTTTCCCTTGAACATCATCTAACAGGTGATTAATTGATTTTGAAATATCAGTCTTTGTTCCGCTAGTACGAAGCTTATATCCAAAACGGGCAATAAACTGAGATAAATTATCCAGTTTATCAGGATCAGGAAGATCGTGAATTCGATAAGGAAGAACCTTTGGATTCTTACCAGCCGGAACTTTTCCAATTTTTTCTGCCACTGTTTTGTTAGCTAATAACATAAATTCTTCAACTAACTTATTTGCATCTTTAGAGTATTTGAAATATACACTGATAGGCTTTCCTTTTTCATCTATTTCAAATTTCACTTCGTAACGATCAAAGTTAATAGCCCCGGCACTATATCTTTTTTCACGAAGAATCTTAGCGATGCGATCCATAGCCAAGACTTCTTCCTTATAATCACCCTCTTTTGTTTCTATAATATTCTGTGCCTCTTCGTAAGTAAAACGGCGATCAGACTTGATTACTGTATGAACTATACGTGAATCTTTAACTTCTCCCTTATCTGTAATATCAAAGATCACAGAATAAGCCAGTTTTTCCTCGTTTGGTCTTAGTGAACAGATGAAGTTACATAAACGTTCTGGAAGCATAGGAATTGTACGGTCAACCAGATAAACAGATGTAGCTCGTTTCTCTGCTTCTTTGTCTATGATACTTCCTTCCTTTACGTAGTGAGAAACATTCGCTATATGAACGCCAATCTCCCAAAGGCCATCTTTCATTTTACGGATGGAAAGTGCGTCATCAAAGTCTTTTGCGTCTTTTGGGTCTATAGTAAACGTTGTAACGTTACGGAAATCTTCACGTTTTGCAATTTCTTCTTCAGAAATTTCTGCAGGAATTTTGTCAGCAGCTTCCTCTACGGCCTTTGGATAAATATATGGAAGTCCAAATTCTGCGAGGATAGCATGCATTTCTGTTGTGTTATCTCCTGCAACTCCCAAAATATCAATAACCTGACCAATAGGATTCTTGGCTTTTTCCGGCCACTCTGTGATTTTTACCACAGCTTTATCACCGGTTTTCCCACCTTTAAGTTTATCTTTTGGAATAAATATATCATTGGCCAGGGTACGGTTTTCTGTAATCAGAAACGCATAAGCTTTGGAAACTTCCAATGTTCCTACAAAGTTTGTATTAGCACGTTCCAAAATCTCAATTACCTCCCCTTCAGCTTCTCTATTCTTGCATTTCGCATAAAAAGCTATGCGTACGCGATCACCATTCATTGCATGAGCGGAGTTTCGTTCTGCCACAAAAATAGATTCTTCACTTCCATCGGGAATGAAAGAGTTCTTTCCATTACTTTTTCTAAGGAAAGTACCCACCATTTCAGTTCCGCGAGTATTTAATTTATATTTTCCTTTTTCTACTTCACTGATATAATCATCAGAAAGCATTTCGTAAAGAATATCCATGCACAGCATCTTTAGGGGATGTGTGTTCAGATTTAATTCTGCAAAAATATATTTTAAGTTAAGGACTTCTCCCGATTTAGTTTGAAACAGGCTCATCATTAGGTCAGCTAACTGGGCTTTCTTCATTCTCTTTCCTGCTTTCTTTTTATCTTTTTTAGCCATAAATACTATTTTTATAGTTATTAAATACAAAGTAAACAAATTATTGTATTCAGTGTGCTTCATTTATAGGAAAGTTCAGTACTAAAATCAAAATTGTAGTGATAAGATTCGTTAAATGAATAAAAATGTTAACTTTGCCGAAAACACAAGTTTTTGATTTGTAAGCTCTGAGTATATTCTCAGCTAGTTGTTTATGGAGAGGGGAACTATTTTAATAAGAGAGAGTCAGGTTGTATGAGCAAAAGTATTTTAGTTACAGGCGCAAGTGGATTTATTGGCAACTTTATAGTTAAAGAGGCGTTACGCAAAGGCTATGATGTATGGGCTGGAGTTCGTGCTACAAGTAATTTGGAAGGATTACAGGCTAATAATATCAATTTAATAGAACTTGATTTTGCTCACCCGGCAACATTAAAAGTGCAGCTTGCTGATTTTAAAGAGACTAATACCAAATGGGATTATATTATACATACTGCTGGTTTAACCAAATGCAACGATAAAAAAGATTTTGATAAGGTAAATTATGTTGGTACGAAGAACTTTATAGAGGTCTTAACCAGACTGAATATGATTCCTAAGAAATTTATATATCTAAGCTCTTTAAGTGTATTTGGCCCTATCCATGAGAAGAAAATGGTTCCAATTTCGGAAGACGATACTCCTAAACCAAATACAGCTTATGGTCTGAGTAAATTGCATGCCGAAGAATATATTAAAGATATTCCCGATTTTCCATATCTTATTTATCGTCCAACAGGTGTTTACGGACCACGCGAGAAAGATTATTTTATGATGGCTCAGTCTATTCAGAAACATATTGATTTTGCAGCCGGATTTCGTAAACAGCTCCTTACATTTGTGTATGTCGCCGATTTGGCTCAGGCAATCTTCCTTGGAATAGAGAAGGATGTTTGCCGAAAATCTTATTTTGTGAGTGACGGAAAAGTCTATACAAGCAGGGATTTTTCAGATTTAATTCAAAAAGAGCTAAGAATTCCTTTTGTAATACATGTTAAGTGTCCATTAATTGTTTTAAAAGTTATATCTTTGTGCGCTGATTTTTTTGCATCATATTCAGGAAAAAGCAGTACGCTGAATGCAGATAAATACAAAATAATGAAACAAAGAAACTGGCAATGTGATATTACCCCTTTAATAGAGGAATTGGGATATATGCCCCAATATCAATTGGATAAAGGAGTAAAGCAAACAATTGCCTGGTATAAAAAAGAAGGATGGCTTTAGATTTGTTTAAGAAGGTTGAGACTCAGAAAGGGTTATTCGCCGTAGAGAAGATTTCGTTGATATATAATCTTCTGACATCAATATTGATTCTTTTTATGTTTTCTCAAATGAGTCATCCCATGCAAATGCTGTGGGATAGAATCGTAATTGCAGTATTAACCTTCTGCTTGATGTACCTTTATCGCCTTGCTCCTTGTAAATTTTCAGCTTTTGTAAGAATTGCAGTTCAAATGGGGCTTCTTTCTTACTGGTACCCGGATACTTATGAACTCAATAGGTTATTCACTAACCTGGATCACATATTCGCCTCTGCTGAACAGTTTATATTTGGTTGTCAGCCAGCTGTAGAATTTAGTAAGCATTTGCCTTATGAATGGGTAAGTGAACCATTAAATCTGGGCTATTTTTCTTATTATCCAATGATTTTGGTTGTAGCATTATACTATTTCTTTCACCGGTATGAGTTGTTTGAGAAATGGTCTTTTGTGATTGTTACTTCGTTTTTTATCTATTATTTTATTTATATTTTTCTTCCTGTTGCCGGCCCTCAGTTTTATTTTCCTGCCATTGGTATGGAGAATGTGTCGCAAGGAATATTCCCTGCTATAGGTAATTATTTTAATTTCCATCATGAGCTACTCCCCGGACCAGATTATGCCCATGGATTCTTTTATAGTCTGGTTGATGGCTCACAGCAAGTGGGTGAACGTCCAACAGCAGCTTTCCCAAGTTCGCACGTGGGAATGTCGACCATATTAATGTTGTCTGCTTTCAGGGAAAACAGAAAACTAGCCTCTTTCCTTTTGCCTTTCTATTTTCTTCTTTGTTGTGCCACAGTATACATTCAGGCTCATTACCTGATTGATGCAATTGCAGGATTTATCTCTGCTTTCTTTATCTATATTCTTACATCGAAGATTTATAAGAAATGGTTTGCTGAACCGATGTTTCGTTGAGACATATTTCGTTAAATAGCTAAATAGATTTAAGAATATCACTACTATTGGTGATGTTGTATCCTTGTTTTACCTAAATGTGGTGATTTCCTTTGATTACTAGGTGCTGTACCTTTGCTGCCATTAATAAACATATAAATGGTATAAGTAAATGGGAAAGAGATTTAGTTTAAAATTCAACGTTTGTTTTACTTTATTTTTATTGCTTGGCGTACTAATAGCTAATGCTGATACTGGATTTGGTAAAATTAAAGGCTTTGTGAAGAATACAAAGAATAAGCCTCTTCAGAATGTTAACGTTGCAATAGAAGGCACATCTGTAAATGCTATATCCAATAATTCCGGAGAATTCTCTCTGGATAATGTTCAATCAGGCAGTAATACGTTGGTTGTAACAATGATAGGTTATGGAACTCAGAAGAAGCAAATAACAATTTCATCAGGAGAAATTACTGAATGCAGTTTTATGCTGGATGATAATGCTTACCACCTTAATGAGGTAACAATTATATCCTCGAAACAAATTTATAATCCAAAAGAAATCTCTTCATCTTTGAGGCTGGGAACTCCTATCTTAAATATACCTCAGAATGTTCAGGTAATTGATCAGTCGCTTTTGGCTGATCAGCAAGTCAATTCAATGCTAGAAGGAGTTTCAAGAAATGTAAGTGGAGTAAGACGTATGGAACATTGGGATACGTATGCGTTGTTGTATATGCGTGGGTCTCAGGTTGCCGCTTTCCGAAATGGAATGAATGTTCAGATGCCGTGGGGGCCTTTAGCTGAAGACATGAGCATGGTAGACCGAATTGAGTTTGTAAAAGGACCAGCCGGATTCATGTTAGCTAACGGTGAGCCCAGCGGTTTTTATAATATTGTAACAAAGAAACCTACAGGTAATACTAAGGGGAGTATTTTTACCTCTTTAGGAAGCAACGATTTATATCGTGCAGCATTAGATGTTGATGGTATACTTACAAAAGATAAAAAGCTTCTTGTCAGATTAAATATGATGGGGCAGAGTGCTGGTTCTCACCGACCGAATGAGTGGAGTAAGAAATATATAATTGCTCCTGTTCTGAGTTATAAGTTTGACGATAAAACATCTTTGACTGCCGAATATACTTATCAGCATCAGCAAATGTCTGTTGTTGGTTCTAGTTATGTTTTCGGACTAAATGGATATGGTGAATTGCCTTATGACTTTACTACGGTTGAACCTAATCTTGATCCAACCAGTATTAACGATCATAGTTTATTTCTTACTTTGAATCATCAGTTTAATAAAAACTGGAAATTTACCGGACAGCTCGCTTATTTAAATTTTAATCAGAAAGGTTCTTCTATATGGCCTACATCATTGGACTTGGATGGAACATTACATCGCCGCTTAACAATATGGGATGCTTTTAGAAGGATCAGTTCCTTTTAATATATATAATCCACAACATGGAACGCTCACCGCATCCACACTTCCAAAGTTTGATAGAAGTCTCAGCCTTAGAGCCCGTGCAGGTAATAATATTGTTAACCAGAATTATACAGCATTATATGTTCAGGATGAACTTGGATTTTTTAATGATATTCTTCGTGTAACACTTGCGGGGCGTGTTACCGGAAATAAAACAAGTAGTTACGGAAGTAATACTAATGATACAAAATTCACTCCTCGTGTAGGAGTCAGCGCTGCTATTGATAAGACTACTTCTGTTTACGGATTATATGATCAGGCATTTGTTCCTCAAACAGGAACCGACTATACTGGAAAGGCTTTTGATCCTATTACCGGGAACAATCTTGAATTTGGGGTAAAGAAAAATTGGTTTGATGGTAACTGGAATTCAACCGTCAGTGTATATAGAATAACAAAGAACAATGTATTAACAACCGATGAAAATCATCCGCAATATTCAGTTCAGTTAGGCCAGAGCCGTACTCAGGGTGTTGAGTTCGACTTAAAAGGGCGTCTGTTTAAAGGTATGAATGTGATTTTTAATTATGCGTATACAGATTCAAAAGTTACAAAAGACGCTGATATAAACAAAGTTGGACAAAGTATGGCTGGCACAACCAAACATATTACCAATGGTTGGGTAAACTACACAATTCAGGAAGGAGTTTTGGCTAATATAGGATTTTCTTTAGGCTACCAATGGCAGCTAGACCGCTCAGCCTGGTATGAATTTAGTGGTACAAATTCAGAGTTGCCTGATTATTTTAGAATGGATGGTGCTGTATCCTGGAAAAAAGATAAGATTTCTTTGTCGCTTAATGTGAATAATCTATTAAATGACTACCTTTATTCCGGTTCTCCTTATGGAAATTTCTATTATTGGCAAACAGAACCATTTCGTAATTTCCGTTTGAATTTAACATATAACTTCTAATGATTAGTTTAAAGAAAGCAATAAAGAAGATACATTTATGGTTGGGATTGGCTTCTGGAATCGTAGTGTTTATTGTCTGTGTTACAGGTTGTCTATGGGTGTTTAATAAAGAAATAAACAGTGCATTTCTTCCCGATATGTCTGTTCAGAATTCGGGACACCTGCTTCCTCCTTCCAGATTAAAGACTATTGCTGAGGCTTATTGCCCGGAGGCGGAAGCTGTGAATGTACAATACAATAAGGGCAGAGCAGCTCAACTAACTTTAATGAAGGAAAAAGAAAGAACGCAGCTTTTTGTTAATCCTTATACAGGTGCTGTGATATATAGAAAGGGGAATTCCTTTGACTTTTTCCGTTTTGTTTTGAATGGGCATCGCACTCTTTGGCTGCCTAAAGATATAGGACATCTGGTTGTTAACTACGGAGTGATGATCTTCGTCATCACTCTATTATCAGGCTTGGTACTTTGGTGGCCTAAAAGCCGGAAAGGATTACGTAACGGAACTAGATTTATGTGGAAAAAGTCTACAGGGAGTACTAAGCGCCTGTTTGACTTGCATAATGTTCTGGGTTTTTATGCCTGCATTGTGTTATTGGCTATTGGGATGACAGGTATGGTTTGGGGATTGGAATGGTGGTCGGAAGGAACATATTGGCTAACAACCGGAGGCGAGAAACTGCCGGATTGGGGAGTTGCTCAGTCGGATACCCTTAAAACAGGAACAAAAATAACGCCGGACAAGGCTGTTGATTATGTTTTCTTTAAATTATTGCCCGAATATCCTGAAGCCGAAGGTTTTCAATTTGGTTATGCCAGCCCAGAAGAGGCATCTTCTTCCATATATGCTGCTGTTTATCCTGACGTAGATAAATATTATAACCGTGATGTTTTTTCATTCGACCGTTACTCCTTGAAGGAAATTCCTCAAAAAGGTCCTTATGTGGGTAAGTATGCTGATGCTGGTTTTGGAGATAAGCTTCGAAGAATGAATTATGATATCCATGTTGGAGCTATATGGGGATTACCTGGAAAAGTTATTGTATTTTTTGCTGCCTTGATAGGCGCTACATTGCCGGTTACAGGTTTTCTGTTATGGTGGAGACGTACACAAAAGAAAAAGAAACATTGAAATTTATAGTTAATCACTTATTATAGTAAAAGGCGGGAAGATGTGATATCTTTCCGCCTTTTTATCTTTTTGCTATTTATGCATGTTCCTGGATAATCTTCTCAAATATCGTAAACAGTTCTTCTCTGGTATTTGCTCTTAGCATTGCAATACGCGTATCCCTGAAGTTTGGAATGCCTTTGAATAATGGGGATGCTGCTAAGTGGCGGCGCACATGTATAATTCCCCTACGCTCATCAAGTCTGTCAATACTTTGATTTACCTGTTCACGAAGGACATTCATTTTCCAGTCAAAGGTTAGTGGAGGAAGTTCCTCTCCGGTTTCAAGATAGTGCTTTATTTCCTTGAATATCCACGGACGGCCAAAGGTTGCGCGACCAACCATAATAGCGTCAACGCCATAGCGGTCAAAATATTCCTTTACTTGCTGAGGGGTTGTTATGTCTCCGTTACCAATAATGGGAATATGCATGCGTGGGTTATTCTTCACTTCACCAATAAGTGTCCAGTCGGCTTCACCGGTATACATCTGACTTCTTGTTCTTCCGTGAATGGTAAGAGCGGCTATACCACAATCCTGTAATTGCTCGGCAAGTTCTACAATAACCTTGCTGTTGCTATCCCAACCAAGACGAGTTTTTACTGTAACAGGAATATTAACCGCATCTACCACAGCTTTAGTAATCTCGAGCATTTTAGGAATGTTCTGAAGCATACCTGCTCCGGCACCTTTACCTGCTACCTTTTTTACTGGACAACCAAAGTTAATATCCAAAATATCTGGCTTTGCTGCCTCTACTATCTTTGCTGCTTCAACCATCGGTTCTACTTCACGTCCGTAAATTTGCATGGCAACCGGGCGTTCTTCATCACAAATAGTGAGCTTCTGGGTGGTTTTATTCACAAAACGCACCAGTGCATCGCTAGATATAAACTCTGTATATACCATGTCTGCCCCGAATTGCTTGCACAGCAGTCGGAAAGCAATATCTGTAACATCCTCCATGGGAGCAAGGAATATGGGGCGTTCCCCTAAATCTATAGAGCCAATTTTCATAATCATCTTATTCTTGGCTGCAAAATTACACAAAAAACCACTACCTTTGCACACAACTAATTATAAAATAGGTATGAATCACCAGTTAAAAGATTTTGAAATTATGGCGCCTGCGGGTTCTCGCGAATCTTTAGCCGCCGCAATTCAGGCAGGAGCAGATTCAATTTACTTCGGTATAGAGAATCTGAACATGCGTGCCCACTCAGCAAACACCTTTACTATAAATGACTTGAAAGAGATTGCTCAGATTTGTAATGAGCATAACATGAAGAGTTATCTGACTATAAATACAATTATTTACGATAACGATATTCCTTTGATGCGTAGCATTATTGATGCTGCAAAAGAAGCCGGAATTTCTGCTATTATTGCCGCAGATGTTGCAGTAATGACTTATGCCCGGTCTATTGATCAGGAGGTGCATCTTTCTACTCAGCTTAATATTTCGAATGCTGAAGCCTTGAAATTCTACGCACAGTTTGCCGATGTTGTGGTACTTGCCCGCGAACTGAATTTAAAGCAGGTTCGTGCAATTTACGATAAGATAAAAGAAGATAATATATGCGGACCAAGCGGAGAAGAACTCCGTATTGAAATGTTCTGCCACGGTGCGCTTTGTATGGCTGTCTCTGGTAAATGCTATCTTTCTTTGCATGAAATGAATTCATCGGCCAATCGCGGAGCTTGCATGCAGATATGCCGCAGGGCTTACGAAGTGAAAGATAAGGATACCGGCCTTGAGCTGGAAGTGGACAACGAATATATTATGTCTCCAAAGGATTTGAAAACTATTCATTTCATGGATGAGATGATAGAAGCTGGCGTAAGAGTGTTCAAGATTGAAGGACGGGCTCGCGGACCTGAGTATGTTCGTACTGTTGTAGAGTGTTACAAACAGGCAATTCAGTCTTGTTTGGACGGAACATTCACCGACGAAAAAGTTGAGGCTTGGGATAATCGATTGAAGACTGTCTTTAACCGTGGATTCTGGAACGGATATTATCTGGGACAAAAGCTAGGAGAGTGGAGTAAAAACTATGGTTCGGAAGCTACTGAACGTAAAGTCTATGTAGGCAAGGCCGTGAAATATTTCAGCAACATCAATGTGGCCGAATTTATGCTGGAAGCAGGCGAACTGAAACTGGGAGACAAACTGCTGGTTACCGGTCCTACTACCGGAGCTCTCTTTGCTACACTCGAAGAAGCGCGGGTAGATTTGAAGCCTGTAGAGGTAGTTCATAAAAGAGAGCACTTCTCTATGAAATTTGCCGAGAAGATTCGTCCAAGCGATAAGTTATATAAATTAATCTCCGCCGAGGAGTTAAAGAAATCTCGTACAAAAGAATGATTTCTTTTGTACAGAACAATTAATTCTTTTGTACAGAACAATTAATTCTTTTGTACAGAAGAATACAATCTTTTGTACAAGAGAATTTTAATTATTCTAATAACCTTAAAAACACTCTTATGAATAAATATATTTTTGAACTGAACATGAAAGTGCGCGACTATGAATGTGATATGCAGGGAATAGTCAACAATGCTATCTATCAGCATTATCTGGAACATACACGCCATGAATTTATAACCACACTCGGCATTAACTTTGCCGAATTGCACGGGCAAGGACTCGATCCTGTAGTTGCCCGGATTTCTATTGCTTATAAAACTCCATTACATAGCGGGGAAGAATTTGTTTCTAAGCTTTATATTGAGAAAGAAGGGGTGAAGTATGTTTTCTATCAGGATATATTTCGCTTATCGGATGGAAAGCCATCCATTAAATCAAAAGTAGAGTTGGTGTGCATTACCAACGGGCGATTAGGACACAGTGAACTTTTTGATAAAGCATTCGAACCTTACTTCGCCAAATGACGGAGCAGGAAATAATTGCCAGCATAGCGCTTACACAGATACCGGGAGTGGGATCTGTTGGTGCCCGGAATTTAATAAATGCTGTAGGTAGTGCTGAGAAAATATTCTCTCACTGTGCAGAACTTACACAAATTGTACCAGGAATTACTCCACGGATGATGGAGATGCTCAATTCTCCTCAGGCTATTTTACGTGCTGAGGCTGAATTTTCTTTTGCACAAAAAAACAAAATAAATTGTATTACCATAAACGATGAGGCTTATCCTTCCCGGTTGAGGGAATGTCCTGATGCTCCTATTGTGTTGTTCTTTAAAGGAAACACGGATATGAATGCATTGCGGGTGATTAATATGGTAGGAACTCGTAATGCTACCGATTACGGACAACGTATTTGTCGGGATTTTCTGGCAGATCTTAAAGCTCTTTGTCCAGATGTACTTGTAGTTAGCGGTCTTGCTTACGGAATTGATATTCATGCTCATCGGGGTGCTTTAAATAATGGTCTTTCAACTATTGGTGTATTAGCCCATGGGTTGGACCGAATCTATCCGTCTGTTCATCGAAAAACTGCTATCGATATGCTCGAAAATGGTGGCTTGCTTACTGAATTTGTTTCGGAGACTAACCCTGATCGCCAGAATTTTGTGAAACGAAACCGGATTGTTGCGGGTATGAGTGATGCTACAATTGTGGTTGAATCGGCTGTAAAGGGCGGAGCACTTATTACTGCAGACATTGCTCAAAGTTATCATCGCGATTGCTTTGCTTTTCCCGGTCGTGTTGCCGATGAATTTTCTATTGGCTGCAACAATCTGATAAAGGATAATAAGGCTGCATTAATTCTTTCTGCGGAAGATTTAGTAAAAGCAATGTGTTGGGATGCTAATTCAAAAGCTATTCCGGTGGCTGTTCAAAGACAACTTTTCGTTGATCTTACCGAAGATGAGCAGATAGTTGTGGATATCCTTCAGAAAAACGGAGATTCTCAGATTAATTCCCTTGTTGTAGAAGCGGATATGCCTGTGAATAAAATGAATACCATCTTGTTTGAACTGGAAATGAAAGGCGTTGTCAGAGTGCTTGCGGGAGGGATGTATCAGTTACTTTAGGTAGGGGCAAAAAAAATGGTTGTCATCACGACAACCAATCTTTGTTAACCTTAAATCTAATACTATGAAAAACACATTGCAAATGTAAACCTTTTGGCTATTCCCACCAAACTTTTGACCATTGTAGCCCTTTCTTTTAATTTTATTTCACGACTTTTTATTGTTTCCGCACACGAAATATCATTTTGAAACTAAAATTAGCAGTTTGGCTACTTTAGCCCATTCTTTTGTTAACACATATAAAAAACAAATCCTCTACCCGTTCCCAGGCAGAGGATTTATTATGTAGTGATCTAATCAGTTGATTAATCTTTCAGTTTAGCTGCGATAAAGTCGCGGTTCAATCTAGCAATGTTGCTGATTGAAATAGACTTTGGACATTCAGCTTCACAAGCTCTTGTGTTAGTACAGTTACCGAAACCAAGTTCATCCATTTTAGAAACCATAGCTTTTGCACGGCGGCCAGCTTCTGCTTTTCCTTGAGGAAGAAGAGATAATTGACTAACTTTTGCAGAAAGGAACAACATAGCCGAACCATTCTTACAAGCTGCAACACAAGCGCCGCAACCAATACAAGAAGCTGAATCCATTGCTTCGTCAGCGATAGGTTTTGGAATAGCAATTGCGTTAGCATCTGGAGTACCACCAGTATTTACTGATACGTAACCACCAGCTTGCATAATCTTATCGAATGCATTACGGTCTACCATTAAGTCGCGGATTACTGGGAAACCAGCAGAACGCCATGGCTCAACAGTGATTGTATCTCCGTCTTCGAAACGACGCATGTAAATCTGACAAGTTGTAGCTCCGGTTGCAGGTCCGTGTGGGTGTCCGTTGATGTAAAGTGAACACATTCCGCAGATACCTTCGCGACAGTCGTGATCGAATACTACTGGTTCTTTACCTTCGTTGATAAGTTTTTCATTCAGGATGTCTAGCATTTCAAGAAATGAAGTATCGCCTGAAATGTTTTCCATTGGATATGATTCAAAAGCACCTTTAGCTTTCGGACCTTTCTGACGCCAAACCTTTAGCGTGAAATTTATAATTTTTTCCATTGTCTACTAATTATTAAGCTTTGTAATTACGTGTTTGAACCTTAGTGAATTCATAGTTCAAATCTTCCTTAATCAACTCTGGTTTAGAGTCTTCACCTGTGTACTTCCAGCAAGCTACGTATGAGAACTTATCGTCATCACGTTTAGCTTCACCTTCTGGTGTCTGATGTTCTTCACGGAAGTGTCCACCGCAAGATTCTTCGCGGTTCAAACCGTCATAAGCCATCAACAGACCAATTTCAATAAAGTCTGATAAACGAAGAGCTTTTTCCAGCTCAATATTCTGATCGTTTACATCTCCAGGGATACGAACATTTGTCCAGAAGTCTTTCTTAACTTCTTTAAGCTTAGCAATAGCTGTTTCCAAAGATTCTTTTGTACGTCCCATTCCAACGAATTCCCACATCACGTGACCAAGTTTCTTGTGAATTGAATCAACAGAGTGGTTACCATTGATGTCTTTGATCTTGTTGATCTTGTCATTAATAGCCTTTTCTGCTTCAACAAATTCAGGAAGATCTGTAGAGAAACGTGGAACCTGAATCTGATTAGACAAATAGTTTTGAATAGTATATGGTAATACGAAGTATCCGTCGGCCAAACCTTGCATCAAAGCAGAAGCACCTAGACGGTTAGCTCCGTGGTCTGAGAAGTTAGCTTCACCAATAGCAAACAATCCAGGGATTGAAGTCATCAATTCATAGTCAACCCAGATACCACCCATTGTATAGTGGATAGCAGGGAAGATCATCATTGGAGTCTTATATGGATTTTCATTGGTGATTTCTTCATACATATCAAACAAGTTACCGTAGCGAGCTCTTACAACATCTTCACCAAGACGGTTGATTGCTTCTGAGAAATCAAGGAATACAGCCAAACCTGTATTGTTAACTCCGAAACCTTTGTCGCAACGTTCTTTAGCTGCACGAGATGCAACGTCACGAGGTACAAGGTTACCAAATGCAGGGTAACGACGTTCTAGATAGTAATCGCGGTCAGCTTCAGGAATATCAGATCCTTTGATCTTTCCAGCCTGAAGTGCTTTTGCATCTTCCAAATTCTTTGGTACCCAAATACGTCCGTCGTTACGAAGTGATTCAGACATCAAAGTCAGTTTAGACTGAACATCTCCGTGTACTGGAATACAAGTTGGGTGAATCTGTACATAACATGGATTTGCGAAATAAGCACCTTTCTTGTAGCATTGGATTGCAGCAGAACCATTAGAAGCCATTGCATTTGTAGAAAGGAAGTATGTATTTCCGTAACCACCGGTACCAATAACTACAGCATGAGCTGAGAAACGTTCTATTTTACCTGTTACAAGGTTGCGGGCAATGATACCACGTGCACGACCTTCGATAAGTACAACGTCGAGCATTTCGTAACGAGTGAATAATTTTACAGTTCCTTTGTTAACCTGACGGCTCAATGCAGAGTAAGCACCAAGTAGTAACTGTTGTCCTGTTTGGCCTTTAGCATAGAATGTACGTGAAACCTGTGCACCACCGAAAGAACGGTTATCAAGTGTACCACCGTATTCACGAGCGAAAGGAACACCTTGAGCTACGCATTGGTCAATAATTTCGTTGGAAACTTCAGCCAAACGGTAAACGTTTGATTCGCGTGCGCGGTAGTCTCCACCTTTGATTGTATCATAATATAAACGGTAAACAGAGTCACCGTCGTTTTGGTAATTCTTTGCAGCATTGATACCACCTTGTGCAGCGATAGAGTGAGCACGGCGTGGAGAGTCTTGAATGCAGAAGTTAAATACTTTGAAACCTAGTTCACCTAGAGAAGCGGCAGCTGATGCTCCGGCAAGACCTGTACCAACTACGATTATATCTAAACGACGTTTGTTAGCAGGGTTTACGAGTTTCTGATGAGCTTTATAGTTACTCCATTTCTCAGCCAATGGGCCTTCAGGAATTCTTGAATCTATCTTAGTCATAATTTTATTTCTTTTTTCTGATTTTATTAGAGTTCACATTTACTGGTTAATTAACCAAGTAATCCGTATTTTACGTAGAAAACTACTACTACTAAGGCAAAGCCTAAGAAGATTACAGTTGAAAAAATGTTTGAGATACATTTCCAACGTTCGAACCAGATCTTATTGCTCCAACCTAAAGTTTGAAGTGCACTCCAGAAACCGTGAGTAAGATGGAACCAAATAGCAACAAACCATACAAGGTAAAGTACAGCAAACAAAGGATTAGCAAATGTTTGACTAATTAAAGCAGCACCGTCTTGTGGAGTAGGGTTGATACTTTCAAGGCCGCTAAGTTCTACAAACTGCATTTTAAACCAAAACTGTGCAAGGTGTAGAACAAAGAAAAGAGCAACAATGATACCCAAAACTAGCATGTTTTGAGAAGCCCATTCTACATTTTTAGGCTTTTCAAATACCGCGTAACTCTCATTACCGCGTGCTTTGCGATTTTGCATTGTTAACCAGAAAGCATAAACGATGTGTACAACAAAACCAGCAGCTAAAACCAGTGTCCCAGCAATAGCATACCAATTTGCTCCCAAAAACTCACATACCATGTTGTAAGCGTCTTCAGAGAAAACCGCCACAAGATTCATCGACATGTGAAATGTTAGAAAAAGGACAAGGAATAGTCCTGATACGCTCATGACTACTTTCCTTCCTACAGATGAATTAGTTAACCACATAAATGATTGAATTTAAATTATTTAATTGTTAGAACTATAATTTTTTTTTGAGTGTCTGCTTTATTTGCGCAAAAGTACATGAAATCCACCTATTAAGCAAGGGATTAAAGAAATTATTCGTTAATTAAAACATCCCGGGTTTTTACCGTTCTCACTTTTAACTTAATTTCTTATTTGGCGTTTATTAAAAATATACCTAAAGAACTAATTCTTCTATGTAAAGTGATGATAATGAAACGATGATTATACTTTTCCCAAATACATTTAATATAAAAAATCTGTATAGAGTGATTTAAATGATAGATTCATCATTTCTCGTTTTATGAATGATAGTCTTAATATGCGCTATTTATAACTTTTAATATATATCTTTGTATATATAATTGTATAGTTAATGCTGATGAAACAAATTCTCTTGCTCCTGATTGCTCTCTTTTCTGGTTTTGATTGCTATGCGCAAAACTGGGATATAAATACTTTGAAGAAAATTAATGGTATTGATAATGAATTTGTAACAGGCTATAGTAAGGCCATTTCAAATACAGAGCCTGTTATCGCTGTTGGAGTACCTCTAATTCTTGGTACTTATGCTTTGCTGAATAAAGATCGTGATTTGTTAAGTGATGCTGTTTATATCGGCACAAGTGTAGCCGAAGCTATTGTTATTACTTCCGGAATTAAGTATGCTGTTGATCGTGAACGTCCTTTTGAACGTTATCCTGATTTGATTGAGAAGAGAGAATCTGTTTCGAGTCCTTCTTTTCCTTCCGCTCATACTGCTACAGCTTTTTCTTTAGTTACATCTTTAAGCATTAGATATCCTAAATGGTATATTATTGCTCCAGGTTATTTATGGGCTTGCTCTGTTGGATTTTCAAGAATGAACAGGGGCGTGCATTATCCTTCTGATGTTATTGCTGGCGCTGCTATAGGTTCTGGCTGTGCAGTAGTAAATGTGTATGTTAACAAATGGCTTAATGAATTGTTGTTTGAAAAGAATCATACTCGCCTTGTTAGTTATTAAATTTTAATTCCATTTGCGAAAATCATTTCTAATTGGGCATTTTATGTTCTTGAGAAATTAATCAGCACGAAACGAGTAGTGATAGGTTTATTATTAATCACATCCAACTAAAATCAGGACAAGATATATTGGAGAAGACGACTGTCTTGTCTGAGAGTTCAATTTTCTTCTTCAAAAAGAACTCTTACTTCTATAAAATCTTGATTTTCTATTTTACTCCCAGAATCTTTTGATCTTTTTCCTTTGGTATATTCGATGGGGTTTGGTTTCGCAATCAAAGACCCAAATTTAAAATGTAACTGCATCTACTGGACCAAATTAGTTAGAGTTTCTCTGTCAAGAGACCAAATTCCCCGAACCAATTATTAGCTGTTACACAAACTTGTATACAATATTTTTTTAGTTGGAATGGTTATTCTTATATCGCCCCGCTCTATCTATTGACTACTGATAACTAAAGGCCTAATTCATCTATTGTTCTCCTTCCCAATTAATAAATAATTTATTAAACGACCTACAGCTTTATGTTCTCCTGATCCTGAATTTAAAATTGAGTATTCACAATCTATTGAACTACTTACAACTTTGAGGGTATATTATAATCCTTTTTACTACGTCTTACATACTGATTGTTAATTTCTTAGTCTATCACGTTTTTTTGTGTAATGCTTTTTAGAACTAGACAATATAATCAAAAAAAAGAGAGTGCCCTTTTAGAACACTCTCTTTTTTAAAATATATTTAATGTTTATTCTACTTCACTGTAGTCTAACACTGTTTTACGATTTGCAAGAATTCGATCATATTCTTCTTTAGAACCAACAATAATCTTATCAAATTCACGCTGACCAGTTCCGGCAGGAATTAAATGTCCACATATAACATTTTCTTTCATACCTTCTAGCTTGTCAATTTTACCATTGATAGCAGCTTCATTCAATACCTTAGTTGTTTCCTGGAAGGAAGCAGCTGACATAAAGCTCTTAGTCTGAAGTGCTGCACGAGTAATACCTTGAAGAATCTGTGTAGATGTAGCAGCAATAGCTTCACGTACTTCTACTGGTTTCAAGTCACGACGTTTCAACATACTGTTTTCATCTCTAAGTTTACGAGCTGTAACAATCTGTCCAGGTTGTAAATTTTGAGAGTCTCCTGCGTCAGTCACAACTTTCTTACCCCAGATATGATCATTTTCTTCCATGAAGTCAAGTTTGTCTACAACTTGTTGCTCTAGGAATCTAGTATCACCTGGATCATTGATCTGAACTTTACGCATCATCTGACGTACAATTACCTCAAAGTGCTTATCGTTGATTTTTACACCCTGAAGACGGTATACATCCTGAACTTCATTCACGATATATTCCTGAACTGCTGTTGGACCTTTGATAGCCAAGATATCTGCAGGTGTAGTAGCTCCATCAGATAGAGGAGTTCCTGCACGTACATAGTCATTCTCCTGAACAAGAATCTGTTTAGAAAGAGAAACCAGATATTTTTTAACCTCACCAGTTTTAGATGTAACAACGATTTCACGATTACCACGTTTAATCTTACCCATTGTTACTTCACCATCAATTTCTGATACAATAGCAGGATTTGAAGGATTACGAGCTTCGAACAACTCAGTAACACGAGGAAGACCACCAGTGATATCACCAGCCTTACCTACAGCACGAGGAATCTTAACAAGAATATCTCCGGATTTAACTTTCTGTCCATTCTCAATTACAACGTGACCACCTACTGGGAAGTTATAAGTACGAATTAGTTCGCCATTCTCATCTAAGATGTGAGCTGAAGGAACTTTTGTCTTATCTCTTGATTCGATAATGATGTATTCGCGTAAACCTGTTGCTTCGTCAGATTCAACTTTATATGTAACGTTTTCGATAACGCTTTCAAATTCAATCTTACCAGTTGCTTCAGTAATAATAACTGCATTAAATGGATCCCATTTACAGATAACTTTACCTTTTTCTACAACTTCTCCTTCATTAGCATATAAAGTAGAACCGTAAGGAATTGTGTGGTTTGAAAGAACTATATTTGTGTTTACATCAACGATTCTTAATTCTGCAAGACGACCAACAACGATTTTAATAGATTCACCATTTTCGTCAACAGCATCTACAGTACGCAATTCTTCAAATTCCAAGCGTCCATTGTATTTTGCTTTTACACCTGCATTTGCTGCAATATTGGCAGCAGTACCACCGGCGTGGAATGTACGAAGAGTCAACTGAGTACCTGGCTCACCAATAGATTGTGCAGCGATAACTCCGACTGCTTCTCCCTTTTGAACCATTCTGTTTGTTGCAAGATTACGACCATAACACTTAGCACAAACCCCTTTCTTTGATTCACATGTTAAAACAGAACGGATTTCTACACTTTCGATAGGAGATTCCTCAATCTTTTGTGCAATTTCTTCTGTGATCTGCTCACCGCTTGAAACAAGTAATTCTCCTGTTGTTGGGTGAATAATATCGTGTACAGAAACACGGCCAAGGATTCGTTCGAAAAGAGTTGCAATAACATCTTCGTTGTTTTTCAGCTCTGTGCAGATTAATCCACGAAGTGTACCACAGTCTTCTTCGTTGATAATAACGTCATGTGAAACGTCAACCAAACGACGAGTCAAGTATCCGGCATCGGCAGTTTTAAGCGCTGTATCGGCCAAACCTTTACGGGCACCGTGAGTTGAAATAAAGTACTCAAGTACTGACAACCCTTCTTTAAAGTTAGAAAGAATTGGGTTTTCAATAATTTGACCTCCTTCAGCACCAGCTTTTTGTGGTTTAGCCATCAAACCACGCATACCTGAAAGCTGACGGATCTGTTCTTTAGAACCACGGGCACCTGAATCAAGCATCATATATACAGAGTTGAAACCTTGGTCATCCGTAGAAATGGTTTTCATCAAGATGTTAGATAACTCTGAATTTACGTGTGTCCAAATATCAATAACCTGATTATAACGTTCGTTGTTGGTGATGAATCCCATGTTGTAGTTATTTACAACCTGTTCAACTTCATCGTATCCACGCTGAACTAATGTTTGTTTTTCTTTTGGAATGATAATATCATCTAAGTTGAAAGACAGACCACCTTGGAATGCCATTCTATAACCTAAGTTCTTGATACCATCAAGGAAATCTGCTGTTTTAGCAACTCCACAAACCTTAATTACATCACCAATAATCTCGCGAAGAGATTTCTTGGAAATAATTCTATTAATATATCCAACTTCTGCAGGAACAATTTCATTTACAATAACACGTCCAACAGAGGTTTCTTTCATCAATACATCAACAATATTACCATTCTCATCGAGGTCTTTAACAACTACGTTGATAATGGCGTGTATGTCTACTTTACCTTCGTTATATGCAATTGTTGCTTCTTCTGGTCCGTAGAAAGTAAGACCTTCTCCTTTAGCTCCCTTTCTTAGTTTTGTAATATAATACAAACCAAGCACCATATCCTGTGAAGGAACAGTAATAGGAGCACCATTAGCTGGGTTAAGAATGTTATGTGATGCAAGCATCAACATCTGAGCTTCCAAAACAGCTTCATTGCTAAGTGGCAAGTGAACAGCCATCTGGTCACCATCGAAGTCGGCATTGAACGCTGTACATGCAAGTGGGTGAAGTTGGATAGCTTTTCCTTCAATCATCTTAGGTTGGAAAGCTTGGATACCCAAACGGTGCAATGTCGGTGCACGGTTCAACAGAACTGGATGACCTTTCATTACATATTCCAAAATATCCCAAATAACAGGCTCTTTGCGATCTACAATCTTTTTAGCAGATTTAACTGTCTTAACAATACCTCTTTCAATCAGTTTACGAATGACAAATGGTTTGTATAACTCTGCAGCCATCAGTTTTGGAATACCACATTCGTGCATCTTTAATTCAGGGCCTACAACAATTACTGAACGAGCAGAGTAGTCAACACGTTTACCTAATAAGTTCTGACGGAAACGTCCTTGTTTACCTTTTAAACTATCTGATAAAGATTTCAAAGGACGGTTAGCATCTGTCTTAACAGCACTTGATTTACGAGAATTATCGAATAATGAATCGATAGATTCTTGAAGCATGCGCTTTTCATTACGTAGAATAACCTCAGGAGCCTTAATCTCGATCAATCTCTTAAGACGATTATTACGAATGATAACACGACGATATAAATCATTTAGATCTGATGTTGCAAAGCGACCTCCGTCTAGAGGAACTAATGGTCTTAATTCAGGTGGAATAACTGGTACGATGCGTACAATCATCCACTCTGGTTTATTGCGTCCTTTAGAAGCTCTGAAAGATTCAACAACTTGCAAACGTTTTAGCGCTTCATTTTTTCGTTGTTGTGATGAATCATTGCTTGCTTTATGTCTTAATTCATAAGACAAAGAGTCTAGATCAAGACGTGCCAATAAATCATAGATAGCTTCAGCTCCCATTTTAGCTATAAACTTATTAGGATCTGTATCTTCTAAATATTGGTTTTCTTTTGGAAGTGTTTCTAGCAAATCTAGATATTCTTCTTCCGATAATAAATCATATGCATTAATGCCATCAGCTTCTTTTATACCTGGCTGAATAACAACATAACGCTCATAGTAAATGATTGAATCAAGCTTCTTGGTAGGTAAACCTAGCAAATAGCCAATCTTGTTTGGAAGTGAGCGAAAATACCAGATATGTGCAACTGGAACAACCAATTGGATGTGTCCCATGCGTTCACGTCTAACTTTCTTTTCTGTAACTTCAACACCACATCTGTCACAAACGATTCCTTTATAACGAATTCTTTTGTATTTACCACAATGACATTCGTAATCCTTAATTGGACCAAAAATACGCTCACAAAATAAACCATCTCGTTCGGGTTTATATGTACGGTAATTGATAGTTTCAGGCTTCAATACTTCACCACTCGAATTCTCAAGGATTTCTTCAGGAGAAGCTAATCCTATTGAGATTTTCGAGAAATTACTCTTTATCTTATTTTCTTTTCTAAAAGCCATACGATTAATTTATGTAAAGAGTTATCTATTAATTATTCTAAGTTAATACTTAGTCCAAGACCTCTTAATTCATGCAATAATACATTGAGAGATTCTGGAATACCAGGCTGTGGCATAGGATCACCTTTAACAATAGCTTCATAAGCTTTTGAGCGTCCTACCACGTCATCAGATTTAATTGTAAGGATCTCTTGGAGAATATGCGATGCACCAAATGCTTCCAAAGCCCAAACTTCCATTTCTCCAAAACGCTGTCCACCAAATTGTGCTTTACCACCTAGCGGTTGTTGAGTGATTAATGAGTATGGTCCGATAGAACGTGCATGCATCTTATCTTCAACCATGTGTCCTAACTTAAGCATGTAAATTACACCTACTGTAGCTGGTTGGTCAAAACGATCACCAGTACCACCATCATATAGGTAACTTTTACCGAATCGAGGTACACCTGCTTTGTCTGTCCATTCTGTGATGCTCTCTAGTGTAGCACCATCAAATATTGGAGTTGCAAATTTTACACCAAGTTCTTTACCTGCCCATCCAAGAACAGTTTCAAAAATCTGTCCTAAGTTCATACGAGATGGTACACCTAATGGGTTAAGACAAATGTCTACAGGAGTACCGTCTGCAAGGAATGGCATATCTTCTTGTCTTACAATTCTAGATACGATACCTTTATTACCATGTCGTCCTGCCATTTTATCACCTACGCTGATTTTACGTTTCTTAGCGATATAAACTTTAGCCATTTGGATGATACCGGCTGGTAGTTCATCACCAATAGTGATACTGAACTTCTTGCGTTTTAATTCAGCGTCTAATTCTTTGTATTTTTTTAAATAGTTAAGAATCAAGTCACGAATCATTTCATTCTTATGAGCATCTGCAGTCCACTTGCTTAGCTGGATAGCAGTGTAGTCAAGGTTACCAAGAACTGTTGCTGTAAAAGGTGCTCCTTTTGCAATAACATCTGCGCCTAAGTAGTCTTTTACTCCTTGTGATGTTTTTCCTTCTGTTAAAGTAAGGAGTTTCTCTATTAAAATTGATTTCAAATCATCAGCTTTAGCTTCAAATTCATCATCAATTTTTGGTAATAGAGCTTTATCTGCTAATTTTGAACTCCTATTTTTAACCACTCTAGAGAAGAGTCTTTTATCAATAATGACTCCTTTCAGTGAAGGAGATGCTTTTAAAGATGCATCTTTAACATCACCTGCTTTATCTCCAAAGATAGCTCTAAGAAGTTTCTCTTCTGGAGAAGGATCTGATTCACCTTTTGGTGTGATCTTACCAATAAGTATATCCCCTGGTTGGATTCTTGCACCGATACGTACAATTCCGTTTTCATCAAGGTCTTTTGTGGCTTCCTCACTAACATTTGGTATATCAGCGGTTAATTCTTCCATACCACGTTTTGTTTCACGAACCTCTAATGCATATTCTTCAACGTGTACAGATGTTAGTAAGTCTTCACGAACAACTCTCTCATTTAAAACGATTGCATCCTCATAATTATAACCTTTCCATGGCATGAATGCTACTAAAAGATTCTTACCAAGAGCAAGTTCACCATTTTGTGTAGAATAACCTTCTGTTAAGATATCTCCAGCTTTGACTCTTTGTCCTTTAGAGCATATTGGACGAAGGTCAATTGTCATATTTTGGTTAGTTTTGCGGAACTTAGGTAGTTTGTACTCTTTTAAAGCACTTTCAAAACTAACAAAATCTTCGTCTTCTGTTCGGTCATAACGGACCTTAATGACTGTTGCGTCAACAAATTCAATAACACCATCACCTTCTGCAGCAATTTGTGTACGTGAATCTTCAACTAATTGTTTTTCTATACCTGTTCCTACTATTGGTGATTCACATTTTAATAATGGAACAGCCTGGCGCATCATGTTAGATCCCATTAATGCACGGTTAGCATCATCATGCTCCAAGAAAGGAATCAATGATGCTGCGATAGATGCAATTTGTTGAGGAGCAACGTCCATAAGTTCAACTTCTGAAGGATCAACTACAGGAAAATCTGCATCTTGTCGACAATTTATTCTAGAATTAATAAATTTACCGTCATTATCTACAGGAGCATTTCCTTGAGCAATAATCTTTCCTTCTTCTTCCTCTGCAGTTAAGTATGTTAGTCCTTCTGGGGAAAAATCAACTTTACCATCTGCAACTTTTCTATATGGAGTCTCAATAAATCCAAGATCATTAATTTTAGCATATACACATAATGATGAGATCAGACCAATATTTGGACCTTCTGGAGTCTCAATAGGACAGAGACGACCATAATGTGTATAGTGAACGTCACGTACTTCAAATCCGGCACGTTCACGAGATAGACCACCAGGACCAAGGGCAGACATACGTCTTTTATGAGTTATTTCAGCCAATGGATTAGTTTGGTCCATAAATTGAGATAAAGCATTTGTTCCAAAGAATGTGTTAATTACAGAAGAAATTGTCTTCGCATTAATCAAGTCTATTGGAGTAAAAACTTCATTATCTCTTACATTCATTCTTTCACGTATTGTACGAGACATTCGAGCTAAACCAATTGCAAATTGATTTGATAGCTGTTCTCCAACTGTACGTACACGTCTGTTACTTAAATGGTCGATATCATCAACTATTGCCTTTGAGTTTATTAACTCAATTAAATATTTAATGATTTCTATAATATCTTCTTTTGTCAAAACTTTGACATCCATGCTGGTAGTAAGATCTAATTTCTTATTAATCCTATATCTACCAACTTCACCTAAATCATATCTTTTTTCAGAGAAGAACAGATTATTAATTACTTCTCGTGCACTTGCATCGTCAGCTGGGTCTGCATTACGGAGCTGTCTATATATGTATAATACAGCTTCTTTTTCAGAGTTGCTAGGATCCTTCTGAAGTGTATTATATATAATTGAATAATCAGATTGATTTGGTTCATCTTTATGTACTAGAATACTTTGAACACCTGATTCCAGAATTTCGTCAATATGTTCTTGTTCTAGTATAGTCTCACGATCGATAATAACTTCATTACGTTCGATTGACACTACTTCACCTGTGTCTTCATCTACGAAATCTTCTACCCAAGTCTTTAATACTCTAGCTGCAAGTTTTCTGCCAACAATTTTTTTAAGATTACTCTTGTTTACTTTAATATCTTCTGCAAGATCAAATATTTCAAGAATATCTTTGTCTTTTTCAAAGCCTATTGCTCTTAGTAATGTTGTTACTGGCAATTTTTTCTTACGATCAATATACGCATACATAACATTATTAATGTCTGTTGCGAATTCAATCCAAGAACCTTTGAATGGTATTATACGAGCTGAATAAAGTTTTGTACCGTTTGCATGTACGCTTTGACCGAAAAAGACGCCTGGTGAACGGTGAAGCTGAGACACAACAACTCGTTCTGCACCATTAATAACGAATGTTGCTTTATCCGTCATATATGGAATAGGACCAAGGAACACGTCTTGAATAACAGTGTCAAAGTCTTCATGATCTGGGTCAGTGCAGTATAACTTGAGTTTTGCTTTTAAAGGGACGCTATAAGTTAATCCACGCTCTATACAATCATCGATTGTATATCTTGGTGGATCAATATAGTAGTCCAAAAACTCAAGAACAAAATTATTTCTTGTGTCGGCTATAGGGAAGTTTTCAGCAAATACTTTGTACAATCCCTCATTTTTACGCTTTTCTGGCGGGGTATCTAATTGTAGAAAGTCTTTGAATGACTTCAATTGTACTTCTAAGAAATCAGGATATCCAAATGGATTTTTGATAGAAGCAAAATTAACTCTTTGATTTACAGTATTTGAAGACATCTGTTAATGAATTTGTAGAACTTATTTATAAATATATACACAAAAAGGTTAAGAACCCTCTTAAGGAGGGCTCTTAACCGAATTACCTGATTAACAGGCTAATGTTATTTAAGTTCAACTTCAGCTCCAGCTTCTTCCAATGCTGCTTTCAATGCTTCAGCATCAGCTTTAGCAACACCTTCTTTAACTACGCTAGGAGCGCCATCAACTAAATCTTTAGCTTCTTTCAAGCCAAGACCACATTGTTCTTTTACTGCTTTAACAACTTGTAATTTTGCGCTACCTGCACTTTTCAATACTACATCAAAAGAAGTTTTTTCTTCAGCAGCTGCTGCACCTGCAGCAGGACCAGCAGCAACAGCAACAGCTGCAGCAGCAGGTTCAATACCATATTCATCTTTAAGGATAGTAGCAAGTTCATTAACTTCTTTTACTGTTAAGTTAACTAATTGTTCTGCAAAAGCTTTCAAATCTGCCATTTTTGTATGATTTTAATGTTTAATTTACTAAATAATTTGTTTTGGTTTATCTTTCACCAAGAGTTTTTAGCACTCCGTGAAGGGTGTTTCCACCTGATTGAAGAGAAGAAATAACATTCTTGGCTGGAGATTGCAGCAAAGCAATAACGTCAGCAATAACTTCATTCTTACTCTTGATACTAATTAGAGCTTCTAACTGGTCAGCACCTACATAGAAACTTTCTTCTACGTATGCAGCTTTAAGACCAGGTATACCGTCTTTAGCTACACTTTTGATCAACTTTGCAGGAGCATTACCAGTATTACAAAACATAACAGTGGTAGATCCTTTTAGTGATCCGTACAAAGGAGAATAATCAACTTCTAAACTATCTAATGCTTTTTGAAGTAAAGTGTTCTTAACGACAAGTAGTTTAATGTCTGATTCGAAACATTTTCTTCTTAATGCACTTGTAGAAGCTGCATTCATTGCAGTTGTATCTACAAGATAGAAGTGAGAATATTCTTTTGTAGTTGCAGCAATTTGTTCAATTACTGTATTTTTATCTTCCTTTCTCATTATTCCTCCTATTATTAGATTTCCTCAACTGATTTTGGGTCAATTTTAATACCCAAACTCATTGTACTAGAAAGATAAATACTCTTTATATATGTGCCTTTAGCAGCTGTTGGTTTTAGTTTAAGAAGAGTTGAGATAAATTCTTTTGCGTTTTCACGAATTTTATCTGAATCAAATGAAACCTTACCAATTGAAGTGTGAACAATACCGCTTTTATCAACTTTGAAGTCGATTTTTCCTTGTTTAACTTCTTTAACAGCTTTAGCAACATCCATAGTTACAGTACCACTCTTAGGGTTAGGCATTAACCCACGTGGACCTAGAACACGACCTAAAGCACCAATTTTACCCATGATAGATGGCATTGTGATAATTACATCAATGTCTGTCCATCCACCTTTGATCTTTTCAATATATTCATCAAGACCTACATAATCAGCTCCGGCCTCTTTTGCAGCAGCTTCAGCATCAGGTGTACAAAGAACCAAGACTTTTATTTCTTTACCAGTTCCGTGAGGAAGAGAAACAACGCCTCTTACCATTTGGTTAGCTTTACGTGGATCTACACCTAATCGTACATCAATATCTAATGAAGCGTCAAATTTAGTAGTAGTTATTTCTTTTACTAATGCTGATGCTTCTTTTAGTGAGTATGCTTTCCCTGCTTCAATTTTAGCGGCAGCCAACTTTTGATTTTTTGTCAGTTTTCCCATTATAATTGAAGATTATTAATTATTACCCGGGAATTCCCCTTTTACAGTGATACCCATACTTCTAGCTGTACCAGCAACCATTGTCATGGCAGCTTCCACAGTAAAACAGTTCAAGTCAACCATTTTGTCCTGAGCAATAGCACGTACTTGTTCCCAAGTAATCTCGGCAACTTTTTTACGATTTGGCTCAGCAGAACCGCTCTTAAGCTTAGCTATTTCCAATAATTGGATAGCAACAGGCGGAGTCTTGATTACAAAATCAAAAGACTTGTCTGCGTAATAAGTAATAACGACAGGTAATATTTTACCTGCTTTGTCTTGGGTCCTGGCATTGAATTGCTTGCAGAATTCCATAATGTTGATCCCTTTAGAACCTAGAGCAGGTCCAACGGGAGGTGATGGATTTGCAGCGCCTCCTTTAATCTGTAATTTGATTAGTCCAGCAACTTCTTTAGCCATTTTTTTATTGATTTTATATAAACATTAATTAAGGGATAACACAGCGTAACCAATGCTATTCCTTTTCAACTTGCATAAAGCCTAATTCAAGCGGAGTTTTTCGCCCGAATATCTTTACCATAACCTTTAATTTCTTCTTTTCGTTATTCACTTCTTCAATGGTTCCACTGAATCCGCTGAATGGACCAAAAGCTACTTTTACAGTTTCTCCTACCATATATGGGATATTTAGTTCTTCTCCCGTTTCCTGTAGTTCATCTACTGTACCAAGTATACGATTCACTTCTGACTGTCTTAGGGGGGTTGGATTTTCCGAACCACCTAAAAAACCTATCACATTAGGAGTATTTCTTAAATGATGAGAAACCTCACCAACAAGAGCTGCCTCCACTAGAACGTAACCAGGAAGATAATTTCTTTCTTTCACAACTTTTTTTCCGTTGCGAACCTGATATACCTTTTCAGTAGGAATCAATACCTGAGATACATAATCACCAAGGTTGCTGTTTTTTATATCAGCTTCAAGATATTCTTTTACCTTGCTTTCTTTACCGCTAATGGCACGTAGAACATACCATTTCTTTTCAATCTCAGACATTTTTTACTCCTTTGTGTTAATGTGGATAAATGATATCTTCCATAAGAGTCTGGAAGCAAGAGTCCATAACGAAAACTACCACTGCAATGAGTAGGGAAGCATATAAAACAACCACTGCACTGTTAGTCAATTCAGAATACGTAGGCCACGATACTTTATGTACAAGTTCGTCGTAAGTTTCTTTTAAGTAAGATACTACTTTTTCTACTAATTTTTTCATCTCTAATGTATTTGCACGGGAGGAGAGGCTCGAACTCCCGACACCCGGTTTTGGAGACCGGTGCTCTACCAACTGAGCTACTCCCGTAAATATCAGTTCTTGATATTACTCAAGAACTGATAATTTATTTTATTAATCACAGATTTCTGTAATCTGACCAGCACCTACTGTACGTCCACCTTCGCGGATAGCGAAACGAAGACCTAAGTTAAGAGCTACTGGGTAAATCAATTCTACATTGATTGTAACGTTATCACCTGGCATAACCATGTCAGTTCCTTCTGGAAGAGTGATTTCACCTGTACAGTCTAATGTACGTAAGTAGAATTGAGGACGATATTTGTTGTGGAATGGAGTGTGACGACCACCTTCTTCTTTCTTCAAGATATAAACCTCAGCTTTGAATGAAGTGTGAGGAGTGATTTTTCCTGGATGGCAGATAACCATACCACGTTTGATTGCTTCTTTTTCAATACCACGAAGTAGAAGACCTACATTGTCACCAGCTTGACCTTCATCAAGAATCTTACGGAACATTTCAACACCAGTTACAACTGATTTCTTTCCTTCAGCACCAAGACCGATGATTTGAACTTCTTCACCTGTTTTGATAATACCTGCTTCGATACGACCTGTAGCAACTGTACCACGACCTGTGATAGAGAATACGTCTTCAACTGGCATCAAGAATGGTTTATCAACATCACGTGGAGGAAGTGGAATCCATGTATCAACAGCGTCCATTAATTCCATTACTTTATCTTCCCATTTTTCTACACCGTTAAGTGCACCTAGGGCAGAACCACGGATGATTGGAGTGTTGTCACCGTCGAATTCATAGAATGAAAGAAGTTCTCTCATTTCCATTTCAACAAGTTCTAACATTTCTTCGTCTTCAACCATATCGCATTTGTTCATGAAAACAACCAATTTAGGAACGTTTACCTGACGAGCTAATAGGATGTGTTCACGAGTTTGAGGCATAGGACCATCAGTTGCAGCAACTACAATGATAGCACCATCCATTTGAGCAGCACCAGTTACCATGTTCTTTACGTAGTCGGCGTGTCCTGGACAGTCAACGTGTGCGTAGTGACGGTTAGCTGTTTGATACTCAACGTGTGAAGTATTAATTGTAATACCTCTTTCTTTTTCTTCAGGAGCGTTATCGATAGAATCGAATGAACGCAATTCAGAAAGACCTTTTTTTGCCAACACTGTTGTGATAGCAGCTGTTAAAGTCGTTTTACCGTGGTCTACGTGACCAATAGTACCAATGTTAACGTGCGGTTTGGTACGTTCAAATTTCTCTTTAGCCATAGCTTTACTTGTTATTTATTTGATTAATAATCAGCATTTACATTATTATGAGCTGTTGACGGGAGTTGAACCCGTGACCTCTTCCTTACCAAGGAAGTGCTCTGCCACTGAGCTACAACAGCAAGAATGAGAGCGGAAGACGGGACTCAAACCCGCGACCCTCAGCTTGGAAGGCTAATGCTCTATCAACTGAGCTACTTCCGCATTCTTGCCAAAGCATTTGCTTTGTCTTTGTGGGCAAAGATGGATTCGAACCACCGAAGTCGAAAGACAGCAGATTTACAGTCTGCCCCATTTGGCCACTCTGGTATTTGCCCTAAAAATTTTGAGCCTCTTGTCGGATTCGAACCAACGACCCCGAGATTACAAATCACGTGCTCTGGCCAACTGAGCTAAAGAGGCGGTTATCTTTAAAATGCAACCGTTACGTTTAATCTAAGCGAAACGGCTGCAAATTTAGTTATTTATTTTATAACCGCAAAGTTATTTGGTTTTTTTTTATTTGTTCTGTTGTTTTTCCTTGTGTTTCAACAATTGTTTTGATAGTGCGTCTAATCCTTCATCAATAGACTCTTCAAATGTATCGTTTACTTTGCTAGCGTAGAACTCATTGTTCGGTATAATTATCTTTATTCCGGCTTCTTTGTTCTTTACTGATTCAGGTTTGACAACCTTCAATGACACCTCCACTACTTTTATATCATCGTAAAGTCTCTCTAACTTTGTTACTTTCTTTTGGATGAAAGATTGTAATTGCTCTGAAGCATCAAAGTGAATAGATTGAATTCTAATTTCCATACATACCTCCTTTTTTATGCTCTAGGATGAGCTAGTTTATAGATGTTCTTTAACTCCTCAAATGTTGTGTGCGTGTAGACTTCCGTTGCCGCGAGGCTTGTATGTCCAAGAATCTCCTTTATTGCATTAAGATTTGCTTCGTTGTTTAACATTACTGTGGCAAATGTGTGTCTTAACACATGCGGGCTTTTCTTTTTTAGCGTTACAACCTTTGATAATTGTCGTTTTACTAACCTTTCAACTAATGCATTGTAAAGTCGTTCTCCGTTTTCTTTTATAAAAAAGGCTTCCGATTTTACTGTTATAGTTTCGTCTCGTACACTGATATATCTTAGCATAGACTCTTTCAGTTCGTCTCCGAATGGAATTAGTCTTTCTTTGTTTCTCTTTCCCTTAACTTTAATGAGTGAATCTTCAAAGTTTATATCTTTATTGTTTAGTCCTATTAATTCTGAGAGTCTAATGCCTGTGGCGTAAAACATCTCAATAATCATTTGGTCTCTAATGCCAATAAATCCTTCTTTGAAGTTGGTTTCTTCAAGAATCTTGTTTATCTCTTTTTCTTTTAAGAATATAGGGAGTGGTTTTTTCTTTTTGGGTCCATTTATTTTTCTTGTTGGATCCTTGGTTATCTCCTGTTTTAATAAAAGAAACTTATAAAAAGATCTCAATGAACTCAACTTTCGGTTCACTGATGAAGTTGTGTATCCTTTTTTTGTCAGATCAATAATCCACTGACGGATAATGTCAGCATCAACTTTAGTTAATGTTAACTCCTCACTATTGTTTTTTATATATTCTTCAAGTTGTATTAAATCTACTCTATAACTGTTAATAGTTTTTTCTGAGTAGTTCTTTTCAAATTGAAGAAAATTTAGAAAAGAGTCAATCAGCATATGAATCGTTGCGTTAATAATTCTGCAACGAATGTATGAAAAAGAATTTAATAATTCAAGAGAAATGATGAATTATTATTCTTCTACTTGCTGAAGTTTTTGAACATAAACAGCGCGTTCTTTCTTAAACCTTTTAGTTACAGATGGTTTGTCAAACTGTTGTCTGCTTCTTAATTCTTTAACTACTCCGGTTTTTTCGAACTTTCTTTTGAATTTCTTCAGCGCTTTTTCGATGTTTTCGCCTTCTTTTACAGGTACTACTATCATTTTATTAATATTAAATATGTTGATTTATAATTTCTTCAGTCAAAATGCGCGGCAAAATTACACATACTTTCTTTATTCACAAAACTTTCGACTAATAATTATTCTAAAAAGTAGAAACAAATTTCTTTTTTAAGATGATATTCCTATCTGCTTGAAACTCTTTATCTTTATTAGCAAAACATACACTCTTATAAATTTATATAATAAAAAGAATACTTATCTTTGCTATTATTGTAAAATTAAAAATGTAATTATGAAACAGAACATAGTTAGTCGTATTGATTCTTTAAGAAAACTGCTTTCAGAAAAGGGGCTTTCTGCGTTTATTATTCCAAGTACAGATCCTCATCTTAGTGAATATGTTGCTTCTCGTTGGAAATCCCGTGAGTGGATTTCTGGCTTTACAGGTTCAGCTGGTACTGTTGTTGTAACACTAGATAAAGCTGGTCTCTGGACTGATTCTCGTTATTTTCTTCAAGCTGCAGAGCAGTTGGAAAATTCAGGTATTAATCTTTTTAAGGACGGTTTACCTGAGACCCCATCTATTACAAACTGGCTTTCTAGTGAACTCAAAGATGGTGAATCTTTGGGGATTGACGGTAAAATGTTTTCTGTTATTGATGTTGAAGATATGAAAAATATTTTTTTAAAGAGAAATATATCAGTCGATTCATCTTTAGATCCTTTTGATTTAATTTGGGAAGACAGACCAGTTATGCCTCAAGATCCAGCTTTTATTTATGAAACAAAATATGCTGGAGTTGCAAGTTTGGATAAGATTACTCAAGTTCGCGAGAAGATGAAAAATGCAGGTGTTGAAAGTTTACTTGTATCAACACTTGATGAAATTGCATGGATGTTAAATCTTCGAGGTAATGATGTGAAATGTAATCCTGTTGTTATTAGTTATTTGCTTATTACAAAAGATCATTGCGACTTCTTTATTGCTCCGGAGAAACTTACAGATGATGTGAAGGAATATCTTCTCTCTCAAAAAGTAACGATTAAGAATTATAGTGAAATAAATTCTGTTTTATCGCAACTTGATGTAACAACCTTATTAATTAATCCTGCAAAAACAAACTTTGATGCATTCTCGGCTGTTAATCCTTTGTGTAAAATTGTTCGTGGTAATTCTCCTATAGCACTATTGAAGGCTGTAAGAAATGAACAGGAAATTATAGGAATACATGCGGCAATGATTCGAGATGGTGTGGCTTTGGTAAAGTTCCTTCGTTGGCTTGAAATAGCTGTTCCTGCTGGAAGCGAAACAGAATTAAGTATAGATGAGAAACTCCATGAATTCCGTGCTGCTCAGGATTTGTATATGGGAGAAAGTTTTGATACTATTGCAGGGTATAAGGAACATGGAGCCATTGTTCACTATTCTGCTACACCCGAGAGTTCATCTATATTGAAGCCTGAAGGCTTTTTATTGCTTGACTCAGGCGCACAGTATTTAGATGGAACGACCGATATAACACGAACAATTGCCTTGGGACATCTCACAGAAGAAGAAAAGATTGATTATACTTTGGTGCTGAAAGGCCATATAGCTATTGCTACATGTAAGTTCCCATACGGAACCCGTGGCGCGCAGATTGATGTTTTAGCTCGTCTTGCTTTATGGCAGAGAGGAATGAATTATTTGCATGGTACTGGTCATGGCGTTGGACATTTCTTAAGTGTTCACGAAGGGCCGCAAAGTATTCGTTTGAACGATGTTCCGGTTTTATTATTACCTGGAATGTTGACTTCTAATGAGCCGGGTATATATAAGGGGGGGCGTCATGGTATTCGCATAGAGAATTTAACCTTGGTTCGAAGAGATGTTGAGACTGAGTTTGGCGAATTCTATCGTTTCGAGACAGTGACACTATGTCCTATTTGTACAGAGGGCATAATAAAAACTCTGCTTTCTGATGCTGAAATTAATTGGTTAAATGATTATCATCAGTTAGTTTTTGATAGACTTAGCCCTTATCTTTCTGAGGAGGAATCTTTGTGGTTGAGAACTAAAACTATAGCGATTTAATTCTTTACTACATTATAATATAATATAAACATATAAAATAAAATGGCATTAATAAAATCAGTGCGCGGATTTACGCCGGAGTTTGGTGAGAATTGTTTCTTGGCAGATAATGCAACTATTATTGGTGATGTTAAAATGGGAAACGAATGCAGTATCTGGTTTGGTACAATATTGCGTGGTGATGTAAACTCTATACGTATTGGAAATAGAGTAAACATTCAAGATGGATCGGTATTGCATACTTTATACGAAAAGTCTACTATTGAAATTGGAAATAATGTTTCAGTAGGGCATAATGTTACTATTCATGGCGCAACAATAAAAGACTATGCATTGGTTGGGATGGGTTCAACTATTCTTGATCATGCTGTTATAGGTGAAGGAGCCATTGTTGCTGCCGGATCTTTGGTGTTAAGTAACACAATAATTGAACCGGGTAGCATTTGGGGAGGTGTTCCTGCTAAGTTTATTAAAAAGGTAGATCCAGAACAGGCGAAAGAATTGAATGAAAAAATTGCCCATAACTATCTTATGTACTCTGATTGGTATAAGTAGAAATGGATAAAAATAAAATGTCCGGCTTTAGGTTTAATACCATAAAGCCGGACATTCTTTATTTAGCAATGTTATATCTGTTTTCTAGAACTTAATCTGATCCAGGATTTTTTCACTAGCCCCTAAGTTTTTACTCACATAGTTGTCGGCATTTGCTCCAACTTCCTTCAGATATTCTGTGTCTGAAATCATTTTATCCAGTAATTGACTTAGCTCTTCATAATTCTTTATGGAGAAGGCTCCGTTTTCTTCTAAAAGCTGTTTAGCTTCCATGAATTTTTGGTATTTAGGACCAAAAATAACCGGAATACCATATACGGCGGCTTCAAGTATATTGTGAATACCTACTCCAAATCCTCCGCCTACATAAGCTATTTCTCCGTATCTGTAAATGGAAGATAATAGTCCAAATCCATCAATAATCAGGCAGTCCGCATTTCTCACATTTTGTTCATTTGCTTTAGAATAGCGAACGTATGGACGCTTTAGCTTACTAATTATTTCTACTAAATGATTTTCATCAATTACATGAGGAGCAATAATTAGTTTGATATCAGGATGTGTGTTGAAGTATTCAATAAAGAGATCTTCATCCGGTTGCCATGAACTTCCGGCTACAATTGTCATTGAATTGCCTTTGAATGCTTCTACTAAAGGCAGATCCTTTGCTTCCTGACGGATTTCAAGAACACGATCGAAACGAGTGTCGCCAACTACAGTAACCTTATTAATACCAATCTTGGAGAGAAAGCGTTTTGAAGTTTCATTTTGAACAAATAACTGATCAAAATTAGCTAAAACCTTTCTGTAAGTCCCTCCATACCATTTAAAAAATATCTGTTCTTTTCGGAAAATGGATGAAATACTGTAAACAGGAATATTCCTTTTGTGTAACTCATCCAGATAGTTTTTCCAGAATTCATATTTAATAAAGAAAGCCATACAAGGCTGTATAATGTCTAAGAACTTATTTACATTACGAGGCTTGTCAAGCGGAAGGTAGCAAACAATGTCTGCTCCTTTGTAATTTTTACGAACTTCATATCCTGATGGAGAAAAGAAAGTAAGCAATATCTTATACTCAGGATATCTTTCTCTGATTTTCTCGATGAGCGGACGTCCTTGTTCAAATTCACCTAAAGATGCAGCATGAAACCAAATATATTTAGCACCATCTTCTTTTTGTTGACGTAGAAGTTCGTATACTATCCAATGCCCTTTCATCATCTTGCGTGGTTTTCTGCTGAAAGGTGCAAGTAGATGAATTAGTAGCGAGTATATATAAATCCCAAAATTATAAAACATGTCTGTTCTTTTACTTCTTTATAACCTCTATTGCTCTTTTCATTCGGGCAATTGTTTCTTCTTTGCCTAATACAGCAGAGATGTCAAACATGTGAGGTCCTTTCCCTTCTCCAACAAGTGTGAGACGGAAAGCATTCATGATATTTCCTAGATGATATCCTTTGTTCTCGATCCATTCCATTACAATTTTTTCCTGGTTCTCCAAAGAAAAATCTTCAATGGCTTCGAGTACATGCATAAGCTCTGTTATCTGTGCAGGAGAATCTTCTTTCCAGCGTTTTTTTACAGTCTTTTCATCGTACTCTGTAGGAGCAACAAAGAAGAATTTGCAAACATCCCAGAGTTCTTTTACAAAGCTAACTCGTTCTTTCATAAGCCCTACAACAGTGACAACTTTTTCAAAAGGAGCTTCTACGCCTTGTTCTTTTAAATATGGAATGAATAAATTTGCTATTTCCTCGTTTGACTTAAGCTGAATATATTGATGATTGAACCATTTACCTTTTTCGTAATCGAATTTTGCACCGGCTTTGCTACATCTATGTAGATCAAAAAGCTGAATAAGCTCATCCATACTCATAATTTCCTGATCATTTCCCGGATTCCATCCTAATAATGCGAGGAAGTTGATTACTGCTTCAGGCAGATAACCAGCTTCTCTGTATCCAGAAGAAATTTCTCCCGTTTTAGGATCTTTCCATTCTAATGGGAAAACAGGAAATCCCAGTCGGTCACCATCTCGTTTACTAAGTTTGCCATTTCCGTCAGGTTTCAGTAAAAGAGGAAGATGTGCGAACTGCGGCATTGTTTCTTCCCAGCCAAATGCACGGTAAAGAAGTACATGTAATGGTGCAGACGGCAACCATTCTTCGCCGCGAATTACATGAGATACATCCATTAAATGATCGTCTACGATATTTGCAAGATGATATGTGGGCAATTCGTCAGCTGATTTATATAAAACCTTATCATCCAGGATGGAAGAGTTAATAATTACTTCTCCACGGATTATATCTTGTACATGAACGTCTTCGTTTGGTTCGATTTTTATTCTGACTACATATTTCTCTCCTGAGTCAATAAGGCTTTTAACTTCTTCTTCAGAAAGAGTCAAAGAGTTGCACATACTTAATCGCGTAGAAGCATCGTATTGGAAGTTTTTTATTTCAGCACGTTTAGCATCTAATTCTTCAGGAGTATCAAAGGCTATGTATGCTTTTTGGTTATCCAATAAAATTTTAACATACTTCTTGTATATTTCTTTGCGTTCTGATTGACGGTAAGGTCCATAATTTCCTCCGAAACTTACACCTTCATCAAACTCTACGCCTAACCATTTGAAAGCTTCGATAATATATTCTTCTGCTCCTGGAACAAAGCGTTGAGAATCCGTATCTTCTATACGGAAAATCATATCACCACCGTATTGACGAGCAAATAAATAGTTATATAATGCAGTACGCACACCGCCAATATGTAATGCTCCTGTGGGGCTTGGAGCAAAACGAACTCTTACTTTTCTTTCTGTCATATTGTTTTATATAAAATAAAAATCGGGGCAAAATTAATCTATTTTTTCCGAACTACAGCATAACTTTGATGTTTGTATTGGTCTTAATGGTAAAAAAGAGTGTTCTTATTGTTTTTTTTTGTATTTTTCGACAAAATTTGAATAAAATGAATAAGTTAAGAAATAAAAAACGTTCTACTTATAAAGATTTGATATTTAAGGCCCTGATATTTCTGGCAACAGTGGCTGTTATTGTGTACTTTTTACCTCGAAGCGGGAAATTTAACTATCAATTTGATATTAACAAGCCTTGGAAATATGGGTTGCTGACAGCTTCTTTTGACTTCCCAATTTACAAAGATGAAGCCTTGGTTGAGCAAGAGCAGGATAGTATAATGAGGTTTTATCAGCCCTACTTTATATACAATCAAAGAATGGAGCAAAAGGCTCTGTCGAAACTTAAATCTGACTATCAAGGAAGGCTTAAAAGCAAAATGCTTTCAGTTTATTATTACCAGCATATAAATACTGTACTGAAAGGTATTTATAAACGGGGTGTTGTCTCTAGTTCCGACATGGGTAATCTTAAAAAAGATAATATTCAGACTGTTATGATTACAGAGAAAAAAATGGCAAATGCAAAGCCTTCTGCTGAGCTTTTTACCATAAAAACAGCTTATGAATATTTACTGAAAGCAGACACTATTCATTTTAACAAAGAAATCCTAAGACAATGTGATCTGGATAATTATATTATACCCAATTTAGTCTTTGATAGGAAGAAATCCGAATCCGTAAAGACAGAACTTCTTGGTACAATATCTTGGGCTACCGGGCTTGTTCAGTCTGGTCAAAAGATAATTGACAGGGGGGAGATTGTTAATGATCGCACTTTTCATATTTTGGAGTCTTTGCAGAAAGAATCAATAAAAAGAAATGCGTCTGTCAATCAGCAACGTTTTATCTTGCTTGGACAAGTTCTTTTTGTTAGTATCCTAATGTTTTGCTTTATGCTGTTTCTAGATTTATTCAGAAAGGATTATTATCAACAGAAAGGCGGCTTGTCATTGCTATTTACGCTGACGATCTTTTTTTCTGTGATTACAGCTTTCATGGTTAAGTATAACTTCTTCAGTGTTTATATGGTTCCTTATGCCATGTTGCCGATTATTATAAGAATATTCCTTGATTCACGCACTGCATTTATGACCCATACCTTAACCATCTTAATATGTTCAATAACCTTGCGTTATCCTTATGAATTTATTTTGCTTCAGTTAACAGCGGGCATAATAGCAATATTTAGTTTAAGAGAATTATCTCAGCGTTCACAATTGTTCCGGTCTGCATTTTTAATTGTTCTTGGTTATGCACTTTTGAATTTCTCAATGGAACTAATTCATGAAACAGATCTTTCAAAGCTTAATCTAAGCATGTATGTAAACTTCATGATTAACGGCATATTGCTGCTCTTCGCTTATCCGCTGTTGTTCCTGTTTGAGAAAATATTTGGATTTACATCTAATGTAACCTTGGTAGAACTTTCGAATATTAATCATCCTTTGTTGCGTAAACTGTCTGAGGTTGCACCTGGAACATTCCAACATTCAATGCAGGTGGCTAATTTGGCAGCTGAAGCAGCTATCAGGGTAGGGGGCAAAAGTCAGCTAGTGAGAACCGGAGCTCTTTATCATGATATTGGAAAAATGGAAAATCCGGCTTTCTTTACTGAAAACCAATCGGGAGTAAATCCTCATAAGTCATTGAGTTATGAACAAAGTGCACAGGTTGTAATTCACCATGTAACCGATGGATTGAAACTTGCCGAAAAGCACAATTTACCTAAAGTAATCAAGGATTTTATTCGCACACACCATGGATTAAGTAAGACTAAGTATTTCTATGTATCATTTAAGAATGAAAATCCCGACAAAGAAGTAAATGAAGAGGTTTTTACATATCCCGGACCTAATCCTTTTTCTAAGGAAACAGCCATATTGATGATGGCGGATTCGGTAGAAGCGGCTTCTCGTAGTTTGCCTGAATATACAGAAGAATCTATAAGTAATTTAGTAGAGAAGATAATTGATTCACAGATTGCAGATGGATGCTTTAAGTACTGTCCTATTACATTTAGAGACATTGCTACTGTGAAAATTGTTTTTAAAGAGAAACTTCGTACAATTTATCATACGCGTATCAGATACCCGGAATTAATTAATAGAAACGAAGAGAATAATAAATTAAATGCTGTACAAAACAATTAGTTCTTCTGTACAAAAGATTTAATTGTTTTGTACAGAAGATTGTTTTCTTTTGTACAAGAGAATTTTATTGTTCGGGCATGTTTTTTAAATATTCCAATAGTCCTTCGCAAGCATCCTCCAGAATATCCAAAACTTTTTCGAATCCAGAAGCACCGCCAAAGTAGGGGTCGGGCACATAATCTGCAGGAATACGTTGGCAGAAGTCTGTCATACGGCCTATTTTCTGCATTGCTTCGATAGATGGAGCCAAATCCTTAAGATCATCAATATTGTGGTCGTCCATACCTAATATCAGATCGAAATTATCAAAATCGTCACTTCTCACCGGTCGGGAACGACTTACTAAGTTATAGCCCCTTTTTGCAGCATGAGCACGCATTCGCGAATCAGGCAATTCTCCCTGATGATAGCTGAGAATACCGGCTGAGTCGACTTTTATAGTATTGTTTAATCCTTCTCTTTCAAGATAGGTTTGCATAATTCCTTCTGCCAGTGGTGAACGACAAATATTTCCAAGACATACGAATAGAATTCTGTATTTTGTTTTTTCGCTCATAAATTAAAATGGGTCTACGTCGTAATACACGATTAATGATTTAAATCGCTCGTCTTCAATCATCTCTTTCTGCACTTGCAATAACAGAGCGCGAGCTTTCTCCATTGATGCATTATATTCAATCTTTACAATGATTTTTTTGATAAAAAGCATCTGAATACGAGCTACCGGAGGATTATCCGGACCCAGTACACGATTACCAAATATACTTCTAAGTCTTTCGGCCATAGTGCGAGCCATTGTATCGAGCAAGTCGGCGTTTCTGTTTTTAAGGTATACATAAACAAGTCTGTAGTATGGCGGATATCGGAACATCTGACGTTCTGCTAACTGGCTGGCAAACATCTGTTGATAATCGTTAGCAATTACCTGATGGATAATTGGATGATCTATCGACTTTGTCTGCAATATAACCAAACCTTGTTTATTCTTTCTTCCGGCTCTTCCTGATACTTGCGCCATTAGCTGATAAGCACGTTCGTAAGAACGGAAATCGGGATAATTAAGCATCGTGTCGGCATTCAGAATACCTACTACGCTGACATTATCAAAATCCAGTCCTTTCGAAACCATCTGGGTGCCGATTAGTATATCTGTTTTTCTCTGCTCAAAGTTTGCGATTATCTTCTCGTAAGCAGTGCGGGTTCGGGTTGTATCTAAATCCATACGGGCAACCCTTGCTTCGGGGAATATAGTCTTTATATCATCCTCTACCTTTTCAGTTCCAAATCCACGGTTTACTAATTCCACTCCTTCGCAAGCCGGACAAGAACGCGGTAACTGATAAGTATAACCACAATAATGACAGGCGAGCTGATTTATTCCTTTGTGATAAGTAAGACTCACGTCGCAGTTTTTACATCTGGGAACCCATCCACAGGTTTTGCATTCAATCATAGGAGCAAAACCTCTTCTGTTTTGGAAAAGAATCACTTGCTCTTTATTCTCTAATGCCTTACGTACGTGCTCCAGCAAAAAAGGAGAGAATTGCCCGTTCATCCGTTTCTTGCGTGCTAGTTCCTTGATATCAACCGGAAGAATCTCGGGTAATTGAATATCCTTATATCTTTCATTAAGCTCTACTAATCCATATTTTCCTTTTGTGGCATTATAATAGGTCTCAACAGAAGGAGTGGCAGTTCCCAATAATGTCTTTGCCCCATATAATGATGCCAGAACAATTGCTGCGTTACGCGCATGGTAACGTGGAGCCGGATCATATTGCTTGTATGTATTTTCGTGCTCTTCGTCTACAATTACTAAGCCAAGTTTGTGGAATGGTAGAAAAATAGAAGAACGAACTCCAAGTATAATATCGTATCCATCGTTTCCTAATTGCTTGCGCCAGATTTCAACCCTCTCAGCATCCGAGAATTTAGAATGGTAGATGCCTAACTTATTACCAAATACCCGTTTTAAACGTTCGGTTATCTGAGTAGTCAGCGCAATCTCAGGAAGTAAATAAAGAACTTGCTTTCCTTCTTTTATTGTTCTTTCTATAAGATGAATATAGATTTCTGTTTTTCCGCTGGATGTTACTCCATGAAGCAGACATACATTCTTCTTTTTGAAGCTAGTAAGAATCTCTTGGTAAGCCTGTTGCTGATATTCGTTAAGCGGGTTAATTTTCAAAGTAGGCTTCTCTGAAGTATCCAAACGGCCAATTTCTTGTTTATAAACCTCAAAAATATTTTTATCGACCAGACTGTTAAGAGCTGCAGGTAAAGCATCTGTTTTCTTTATCAGTTCCTTTTTACTGACCTCCTTGATGCTTTTACTGCTGTGAAAATGAGATAGCTCCAGATACTTCATCAAAAGTGCAAGTTGTTTCTGGGCACGCTTCAACTCATCGAAAATTTTCTGAAGATTGGTTTCTTCTTTTGCATAGTCAGTTAGGCGAACCCGGATTTCCACTTTAGGCTGATAATTTCGTTTCAGCTCCTCTTTAATAAAGATAGCCTCTTTATCAAGCAACGATTTGATTGTTGGCAGAAGGTTTTTCAATCCGCTCTCTTTTTCCAGTAGAGTAACCGATTGCTCGGGTTTATTCTCCATCAGATTTATTAATATTTGTTCTTTCTCTGAAAGTTGAACCGAATAGTCGAAATCGGGATTGTACTCTACAATTGTTTCGCTCTCTAGTTTTAAACCTGAGGGTAATGCGGCTTTATAAACATCGCCTTGCGTGCAAAGATAATATGAAGAAATCCACTCCCAGAACTTGAATTGTATAGGAAGGAGTATTGGCTCGGAATCTAGAATGGTTGCTACCTCTTTTGTCTCATATCCTTCGGGGGCAGAAAAATGTATGTTGTATACAATTGCAGTGTAGAACTTTTTGCGTCCGAAGGGTACAATTATCCTGCACCCAATTTTTATATCATTTGCTATATCTTCTGGTATAGAGTAAGTAAAGCATTTGGGTAAAGGTAGAGGCAATATAACGTCTGCAAACTTTTTCACACTATTTCTTTTTTTTGAGTATGGCAAAGATATAAAAAAGGAGGCTTCCCATAAATGAGAAACCTCCTTTTTTATATAAGGTATATGTTTTTTAGAAAATGTAGGCTACAGAAACTTGCCACATTTTTGTTTTGCTTTTGAAAGATGTACCGCTAATAACGCCAGCTAATTCACCTAGATCACCGCTTGCAAAATTTTCTTTTGCTGAATCTGTTAATGGTAAGTTATAGTTCAAACCAACCTGTAAATGGCGTAGCAATTTAACACCACCACCGATGTTTAATGAAACCTCAGCCTTCTTATTATCGATTGAAGGTGTTGTACCCGAAATAGCCTGAGTTGCAATGCTTGTTAAGTCGGTAGCCAGATTATCACTATTGATATCAAACGAGAAATTAGGACCAGCAGCAACAAATACACTTGCCATACTTCCTAACCCGATAGAATATTTCAGGTTGACTGGAATATCAAAAGATTTACGTTTGTTGGTAACATCTTCGTTTGTGGTTGTGTTAGTAATCTTAGTCCCTTTTTCATTGTAAACAATAGCTCCATCAATTCCTAATCCTACGATAGGAATATTAATGTCTATCATTGGTCCAATAAAGAAACCAGACATGTTGTCAGTCTTGAAGTTCTCTTTTAATCCTGAAAAATCAGCATTTACAAGGTTTAATCCACCTTTTACCCCAAATTTAATTTGCGCTTGCGCAGGGATAGCAAGAAGTAAGCAGATTGCTATCAAAAGAGTGCTAAAAATCTTTTTCATAAGTCTATAATCGTTTTGTTTGCTTGCAAAAGTATATAAAATATTTGGAATGTAATTATAATTATATAATTTTTGATATTACTCTTGATTTAAAAAATAAGAAAAAGTACTATTGTAGAGTATTTTAATACCTTTTTTAATTTTCAATTTGCTATTACTACTGTTTTGAACTTAAATTATTTTGGCGTTTTTCTTGAAGTGAATTTTAATTGATTTAAAAGCGGATTATATATTATAATGCTTTGATAGTGAGAGATGAAACACATTTTAACTCGTTAATAGAACGAAAATGAGAAAAACTTAAGGTTGTTTTCTGACAATCCGTTTTACTTTTTGAGCTAATTGGTTGATTATAAGCTGCGGAAAAATTATTTTCACCCCCTATAAAGCAGAATTCAAGTTATAAACGCAACTCTCTCCTATGTTTTTTAAGTGTATTAATAAACTCGATTGGAGTATAATATTCCAACCTTTTTCTTGGTCTTGAATTAATTAAATCTTCGACAGTTTCTACTTGTTGTTCAGTCACTTCACTAAAGTCTGTCCCCTTAGGAAAGTATTGCCTTACTAATCCATTTATATTTTCATTTGCTCCTCTCTCCCAAGAATGATAGGGTCTGGCAAAATAGAAATTAATTCTCAATTTCGTCTCTATTTTTTTATGAAAAGCAAACTCAAATCCATTATCTGAGGTTATAGTGAAGATTTTCCCTTTAAATGATGTTAAACATTTAATAGTTGTATCTGCCATAGTTTTGGGATCACGCCCTTTAAGTTTACGTATCCATAAGCGTCCGGTTAGTCTGTCGTTAATAGTCATTAATGCACTCTTCCTATTCTTACCAATAATAGAGTCTATTTCAAGATCACCAAAGCGTTTACGTTCCTCAACGATGGAAGGTCTTTGATCAATACTTTTGCGATTTTGCAAAATACCTCTATTGTTGTATTCGGAACCACGTTTTTTATTTTTTCGACCTTTCCGACGTAGATATTTATAAAGATCTCCTTTCTGACGTTTATCTTTCCAAATCCACTGATAAAGCCTTTCATGAGAAACCATGGGAATTAATTGTAATTTGCATCGGCCAGAGATTTGTTCCGGACTATAATTAAATTCTATTAGCAGATGCTTTGCAAGATCCTTCATGTCTTGGGTAAAGACTACTTTCCGATGGCGACATTTCTTTCTTAAGTCAGCTTTCTTTTGAGCGGCACGGGGCATGTACTGATGCCAGGAACCGTAAGAATTACGGGCAATTTCACGGCTAATGGTACTTTTATTAACTCTTACCAGAGAGGCTATCTCACTTTTGTTTTTTCCACTGTGAAGATATGCAGAAATTTCATATCTTTGTTCTTGGGTTAAATGTTTCATCTTGTAACTGATTTTGTAGGAGATTGAGGGAACAAGATAATTATTTTATCCCATCAGAGAAAGGTGGAAGATAAACATCTTCCCCTTCTCTGAAAAAATATTCAATCTAAAATTCCATCAGTTGCATTTAACACTTGAATTTAGGAATGCAAAAATATTAGTTTTTTTTCCGCACGATTAAATGTTATCTCATAATAATGACTCATCTTCTTGTAAATATTCAATTGAAATTAAAATTTGTTTATTGTTTTGTGATAAATTAAAAGCTTAATTTACAATATTCTAATAGCAATTTGCTATCTTTGCAGCCAAATTAATCATGAAGAAATTTGCTTAGAAATGAATAATGAAAACCCAACAAATCAGTTACAGATAGAATTGAGTGATGAAGTAGCTCAGGGAACTTATGCTAATCTGGCTGTTATAACTCATTCCAGTTCTGAATTTATTGTAGACTTTATAAGGGTAATGCCGGGTTTACCAAAAGCTGGTGTAAAAAGTCGTGTGATTTTAACTCCGGAACATGCCAAAAGATTAATGAGAGCTTTGGAAGATAATGTGCGTAAATATGAAAATTCTTTTGGTCCGATTCGTTTGAACGAAGAAAATTCTATGCAGCCAATTCCTGGTTTCGCAGGAGAAGCTTAAGGCTTGTTTCTTAGTAAGATACATATAGTTTGAGGTGTTTCAGTGCTTTTAGTTCTGTTAAAAAGCTATTTTTGCTGATAAATAGAAAAAACTTTGAATAATCAATTGGTTATTCAAATATATTTCGTATTTTTGCACCCCAAAATGTACACTTTTGAAATTAATATAACAATAATATAATAATTAAAAAACAATTAAAAATGCCTACAATTCAGCAATTAGTAAGAAAAGGAAGGGCCGTTTTGGTTGACAAAAGTAAGTCTCCAGCGTTAGACTCATGTCCTCAAAGACGTGGTGTTTGCGTGAGAGTTTACACAACAACTCCAAAGAAGCCTAACTCTGCAATGCGTAAAGTAGCTCGTGTGCGCTTAACAAACCAGAAGGAAGTTAACTCGTACATTCCAGGAGAAGGACATAACTTGCAAGAACACTCTATCGTATTAGTACGTGGTGGTCGTGTAAAAGACCTTCCGGGTGTACGTTATCACATCGTTCGTGGTACGTTAGATACAGCGGGCGTTGCAGGACGTACTCAAAGACGTTCTAAATACGGTGCAAAACGTCCAAAACCAGGACAAGCAGCAGCTCCAGCTAAAGGAAAGAAAAAGTAATTTCGATCGTTAGCTGAGCTATTTTTTAGATTAAAAAAATACAAATTCCGTTTTGATTTGTTGGAATAAGCTATAAAGGTTGAGTAAATACCCCAGCGGGGATGTTGAAGACGAATTAATGCAGCCAAAAACAAAACATTATTTTTCAAACAAATGAGAAAAGCAAAACCAAAAAAACGGGTTATCCTTCCGGATCCCGTGTTTAATGATCAAAAGGTTTCTAAATTTGTAAACCACTTGATGTATGATGGTAAGAAAAATACTTCATACGAAATTTTCTACGCAGCCTTAGAAACTGTTAAGGCTAAACTTCCTAACGAGGAAAAAACCTCATTGGAAATCTGGAAAAAAGCATTAGATAATATCACTCCTCAAGTTGAAGTAAAATCTAGACGTGTTGGTGGTGCAACATTCCAAGTTCCTACTGAAATTCGTCCTGATCGTAAAGAATCAGTTTCTATGAAGAACTTGATTTTGTACGCACGTAAAAGAGGCGGAAAATGCATGGCTGATAAATTAGCAGCTGAAATTATTGATGCATTCAACGAACAAGGTGGTGCATTTAAGCGTAAAGAAGATATGCATAGAATGGCTGAAGCTAACCGTGCATTTGCTCATTTCAGATTTTAAATTGTAGAATAAGATGGCAAAACAAGATTTACATTTGACTCGTAATATTGGTATCATGGCTCACATTGATGCTGGTAAAACTACAACTTCTGAACGTATCCTTTTCTATACTGGTCTTACTCATAAGATTGGTGAAGTGCACGAAGGTGCTGCAACTATGGACTGGATGGCTCAGGAACAAGAACGTGGTATTACTATTACATCTGCGGCTACAACTACCAAATGGAAATGGAACGACAATACATTTAAAATCAACTTGATTGACACTCCGGGACACGTTGACTTTACCGCTGAGGTAGAACGTTCTCTTCGTGTATTGGATGGTGCAGTTGCTACTTATTGTGCAGTTGGTGGTGTAGAACCACAATCTGAAACTGTTTGGAGACAAGCTGATAAATATAACGTTCCTCGTATTGGATATGTGAACAAAATGGACCGTTCTGGTGCAGACTTCTTTGAAGTTGTACGCCAAATGAAAGACGTATTAGGAGCTAATCCTTGTCCTATCGTTGTTCCAATCGGTGCTGAAGAAAACTTCAAAGGTTTGGTAGACCTTATTAAAATGAAAGCTATCTACTGGCATGATGAGTCAATGGGTGCGGACTATTCTGAAGAAGAAATTCCAGCAGAACTTATTGATGAATGCAACGAGTGGAGAGGGAAGATGCTTGAATCTGTTGCTGAATTTGATGATACTTTGATGGAGAAATTCTTTGATGATCCTTCAACTATCACTCAAGAAGAAGTTATTAATGCTCTTCGTAAGGCAACTGTTCAGATGGCTATCGTTCCAATGCTTTGTGGTTCTTCATTTAAGAATAAAGGTGTTCAAACTTTGTTAGACTATGTTTGTGCATTCTTACCTTCTCCTCTTGATACAGAAGCTGTAGTTGGTACTAACCCTGATACAGGTGAAGAAGAAGATAGAAAGCCATCTGAAGATGAAGCTACTTCTGCTTTGGCATTTAAGATTGCTACTGACCCTTACGTTGGTCGTTTGACTTTCTTCCGTGTTTATTCAGGTAAGATTGATGCTGGTTCTTATATCTATAACTCTCGCTCTGGAAAGAAAGAACGTGTTTCTCGTTTATTCCAGATGCATTCAAATAAACAAAACCCAGTTGAAGTAATTGGTGCTGGTGATATTGGTGCAGGTGTTGGTTTCAAAGATATTCGTACAGGTGATACTCTTTGCGATGAAAATAAACCAATCGTTCTTGAATCAATGGACTTCCCAGATCCTGTAATTGCTATTGCTGTTGAGCCAAAAACTCAGAAAGATATGGATAAGCTTACTAACGGATTAATTAAGTTAGCTGAAGAAGATCCAACTTTCACTGTTAAAACAGACGAGCAAAGTGGTCAGACAGTTATTGCTGGTATGGGTGAGCTTCACTTGGATATTATCATCGACCGTTTGAAACGTGAGTTTAAGGTAGAATGTAACCAAGGTCGTCCTCAGGTATCTTACAAAGAAGCAATCACTAAGACTGTAAACCTTCGTGAAGTTTACAAAAAACAATCTGGTGGTCGTGGTAAGTTTGCTGATATCATTGTAAATATTGGTCCAGCTGACGAAGGCTTCGAAGGAACTCTTCAATTTATTGACGAAGTAAAAGGTGGTAATATTCCTAAAGAATTTATCCCTGCTGTACAGAAAGGTTTCTTAAGTGCAATGAAGAATGGTGTGCTTGCAGGATTCCCTCTTGATACTTTAAAGGTTACTTTGACTGATGGATCTTTCCACCCAGTTGACTCTGACCAGTTATCATTTGAAATCTGTGCTATCCAGGCTTACAAAAACGCTTGTGCTAAAGCTGGTCCTGCTCTTCTTGAACCAATTATGAGTCTTGAGGTTGTAACTCCAGAAGAAAGTATGGGTGATGTAATCGGAGACTTAAACAAACGTCGTGGTCAGGTTGAAGGTATGGAATCTAGTCGTACAGGTGCAAGAATCGTAAAAGCTAAAGTTCCTATGTCAGAATTGTTCGGTTATGTAACTTCATTACGTACTATCACTTCTGGTCGTGCAACATCATCTATGACATTCTCACATTATGAGAAGGTTTCTTCTTCTATTGCTAAAACAGTTCTTGAAGAAGTTAAGGGACGTGTTGATTTAGTATAAAATTATAGTTAAAAATAAATATGAGCCAAAAAATTAGAATTAAGTTGAAGTCTTACGATCACAACTTGGTTGACAAGTCAGCTGAGAAGATCGTAAGAACTGTGAAGACTACAGGTGCCATCGTAAGTGGCCCTATACCTCTTCCTACGCACAAGCGTATCTTTACAGTGAACCGCTCTACTTTTGTTAACAAAAAATCCAGAGAACAATTTCAATTGTCTTCATTCAAAAGATTGATTGACATTTATAGCTCTACAGCTAAGACTGTTGACGCTTTGATGAAGCTGGAATTGCCAAGCGGAGTAGAAGTAGAAATTAAAGTTTGATAATTAAAAAAAAGTGAAATGCCAGGATTATTAGGAAAGAAAATCGGAATGACATCCGTTTTCAGTGCCGATGGTAAAAATGTACCATGCACTGTTATCGAAGCAGGTCCTTGTGTTGTTACTCAACTGAAAACAGTTGAAAAAGATGGTTACGAAGCTGTTCAAGTAGGTTTCCAGGAAAAAAAGGAAAAACATACTACTAAGCCATTAATGGGACACTTCGCTAAAGCCAAAGTAACACCAAAGAGACACTTGGCCGAGTTCAAAGAATTTGAAAATGAACTTAATCTAGGAGACACAATCTCTGTAGAGTTGTTTAATGATGCAGTATTTGTAGACGTTATTGCAACTTCTAAGGGTAAAGGTTTTCAGGGTGTAGTTAAAAGACACGGATTTGGTGGTGTTGGACAGTCTACTCACGGACAGCACAACCGTTTACGTAAACCGGGTTCTATCGGTGCTTGTTCTTACCCAGCAAAAGTATTCAAAGGAATGCGAATGGGTGGACAAATGGGCGGTGACAGAGTTACTGTTCAAAATTTGCGAGTTTTAAAAGTTATTCCAGAACACAACCTTTTATTGATTAAAGGTTCTATTCCGGGATGCAAAGGTTCAATCGTAATAATTGAGAAATAATGGAAGTTAACGTATATAACATTAAAGGTGAAGACACTGGAAGAAAGATTACGTTAAATGAATCAATCTTCGGAATTGAGCCTAATGACCATGCTATTTATTTGGATGTAAAACAATTTATGGCTAGTCAACGTCAGGGAACTCACAAATCAAAAGAAAGAAGTGAACTTTCAGGTAGTACTAGAAAGTTGAAAAAACAAAAAGGTACTGGTGGAGCACGTTCTGGTGATATTAATTCACCTGTATTTGTTGGTGGTGCAAGAGTTTTTGGTCCTAAGCCAAGAGACTATTTCTTTAAGTTGAATAAGAAAGTTAAGTCTTTAGCTAGAAAATCAGCTTTATCTTACAAGGCTCAAGGTAATGCTATTGTAGTTGTTGAAGATTTCTCTTTTGAAACTCCAAAGACTAAAGATTTTGTAGCATTGATAAATAATCTTAAAGTTTCTGACAAAAAGTTACTTTTTGTATTATCAGAACCAAATAAAAACGTATATTTGTCGGCTCGTAATATCGAGAGAGCTAATGTATTAACTGTCGCTGGATTAAATACTTACAATGTATTGAATGCTGGCGCATTGGTGCTTACTGAAAGTTCTCTTTCAGCTATTGACAGTATCTTAATGAAAAAGGAGGCTTAAATAATGGGAATTATTATTAAACCGTTAGTTACAGAGAAAATGACTGCTGCATCTGAAAAGTTAAATCGTTTCGGATTTATCGTGCGTCCTGAAGCTAACAAATTGGAAATTAAGAGCGCAGTCGAAGCATTATACAATGTTACAGTTGTTGATGTAAATACAATTCGTTATTCCGGTAAGAATAAAAGTCGTTATACAAAGGCTGGAATGATCAATGGTAGAACAAATGCTTATAAAAAAGCAGTTGTGACATTGAAAGAAGGAGATACTATTGATTTTTATAGCAATATTTAATAAAAATGGCAGTACGTAAATTTAAGCCCACAACACCGGGGCAAAGACATAAAATTATTGGTACTTATGAGGAGATAACTGCATCAGTACCAGAAAAATCTCTTGTGTTTGGTAAGCTTTCTTCTGGTGGTCGTAACAACGAAGGAAAGATGACTATGCGCTATATTGGCGGTGGTCACAAGAAGAAAATCAGAATCGTTGATTTCAAGAGAAATAAAGACGGTGTTCCGGCAGTAGTAAAAACAATAGAATACGATCCGAATCGTTCGGCTCGTATCGCTTTGTTATTTTATGCCGATGGTGAAAAAAGATATATTATTGCTCCCAATGGATTACAAGTAGGTAATACTCTTATGTCAGGTGAGAATGCAGCGCCAGAGATTGGTAATGCACTTCCTTTACAAAATATCCCTGTTGGTACTGTAATTCATAACATTGAGTTGCGTCCTGGTCAAGGTGCTGCTTTGGTTAGATCTGCAGGTAATTTTGCTCAGTTGACTTCAAGAGAAGGCAAATATTGTGTTATTAAATTGCCTTCTGGTGAAGTAAGACAAATACTTAGTACATGTAAAGCTACAATTGGTAGCGTTGGTAACTCTGATCATGGATTGGAATGCTCTGGTAAAGCTGGACGTTCAAGATGGTTAGGTCGTCGTCCTCGTAACCGTGGTGTTGTTATGAACCCAGTTGATCACCCAATGGGTGGTGGTGAAGGCCGCGCTTCTGGAGGTCATCCAAGATCTCGTAAGGGATTGTATGCTAAGGGCTTGAAGACTAGAGCTCCAAAGAAGCAATCTTCTAAGTATATTATTGAGAGAAGAAAAAAGTAATCTGATTAATTGAGTAAACTATGAGTCGTTCATTAAAAAAAGGTCCTTATATTAATATTAAGCTTGAAACAAAAGTGCTTGCTATGAATGAGTCAGGCAAAAAAGCTGTTGTTAAGACTTGGGCTAGAGCTTCAATGATTTCGCCTGATTTTGTTGGGCATACTATTGCAGTTCATAACGGAAATAAATTTATTCCTGTTTACGTTACCGAAAACATGGTTGGGCACAAGTTAGGAGAATTCTCTCCTACTCGTACTTTCAGAGGCCATGCTGGTAACAAGAAACGTTAACAGGATATATTAAATCTGAAATAATAAAGTAATAAAAAATAATGGGAGCAAGAAAGAAAATATCGGCTGATAAAAGAAAAGAAGCCCTTAAAACCATGTATTTTGCCAAATTGCAAAATGTTCCGACCTCTCCACGTAAGATGCGTCTTGTGGCTGATATGATCCGTGGTATGGAAGTGAACAGAGCTCTTGGTGTTTTGAAGTTTTCATCGAAGGAAGCTTCTGCAAGAGTTGAGAAATTGTTGCGCTCTGCTATTGCTAACTGGGAACAGAAAAACGAACGTAAAGCAGAAAGCGGTGAATTATTTGTAACAAAGATTTTTGTTGATTGTGGAGCAACATTGAAAAGAATGAGACCAGCACCACAGGGGAGAGGTTACAGAATTCGTAAACGCTCAAATCATGTGACTTTGTTCGTTGATTCAAAGAGTACTAATGATAATCAAAATTAAGCTAGATGGGACAAAAAGTTAATCCAATAAGTAACCGTTTAGGAATTATCAGAGGATGGGATTCCAATTGGTATGGTGGCGATAATTATGGTGATTCTTTGCTAGAAGATAGCAAGATTCGTAAATATCTTAATGCAAGACTTGCAAAAGCAAGCGTATCAAGAATAGTTATTGAGCGCACACTGAAACTTGTTACAATAACCGTATGTACAGCCCGTCCAGGTATTATCATCGGTAAGGGTGGTCAGGAAGTTGATAAGTTAAAAGAAGAGTTGAAGAAGATCACTGATAAAGATATTCAAATTAATATCTTTGAAGTAAAAAGACCTGAGTTAGATGCTGTAATTGTAGCAAATAACATTGCTCGCCAGGTAGAGGGTAAGATTGCTTACCGTCGTGCTATTAAAATGGCTATCGCAAATACAATGCGTATGGGAGCAGAAGGTATCAAAGTGCAAATTTCAGGACGTTTGAATGGAGCTGAAATGGCTCGTTCTGAGATGTATAAGGAAGGAAGAACTCCGTTACACACATTTAGAGCAGATATTGACTATTGTCATGCTGAAGCATTGACTAAGGTTGGACTTCTTGGTGTGAAAGTTTGGATTTGTAGAGGTGAAGTTTTTGGCAAGAAAGAACTTGCTCCTAACTTTACTCAAAGCAAAGAAGGAGGCCGTGGTAATGCAGGTAGCAGAGACGGTGGAAAAAACTTCAAAAGAAAGAAAAATAATCGCTAAAACGAATTTGAATTTTAGGAAATTATGTTACAACCGAAAAAGACAAAATTCAGAAGACAACAAAAGGGTCGCATGAAAGGTAATGCCCAAAGAGGCAACCAACTCGCTTTTGGTTCTTTTGGTATAAAAGCTTTGCAAAATAAATGGATTACAGGTAGACAAATTGAAGCTGCCCGTATTGCTGTTACTAGATATATGCAACGTCAAGGCCAGATTTGGATCAGAATATTTCCGGATAAACCTATTACAAAGAAACCAGCCGAAGTACGTATGGGTAAAGGTAAAGGTAGTCCTGAAGGATTTGTAGCTCCTGTTACTCCTGGTAGAATTATGATTGAAGTAGAAGGCGTATCTTATGAAATCGCTAAAGAAGCATTGCGTTTAGCAGCTCAGAAGCTTCCTGTCACTACTAAGTTTATAGTAAGACGTGATTATGATACTCAAAATCAAAATGCATAATGTTTATGAAAATTGCAGAAATTAGAGAAATAAATACCAAAGAACTGGTAGAAAGAATTGAGGCTGAAGTAGCCGGCTATAACCAAATGGTGTTAAACCATTCTATCTCCCCTTTGGATAATCCTGCACAAATAAAACAGTTACGCAGGACGATTGCGCGTATGAAATCAGAATTACGCCAAAGAGAACTTAACAATAAATAATGGGTTTGATGGAAGCTAGAAATTTAAGAAAAGAAAGAACTGGGGTTGTTCTTAGCAACAAAATGGATAAAACTATTACTGTTGCAGCTAAGTTTAAAGAAAAACACCCTATCTATGGTAAGTTCGTAAGTAAAACGAAGAAATACCATGCTCATGATGAAAATAATGATTGTAACATTGGTGACACTGTTAGAATCAGTGAGACTCGTCCTTTGAGTAAGACAAAGAGATGGAGAGTAGTTGAAATAATTGAAAGAGCTAAGTAATTATGATACAAACAGAATCCAGACTTACAGTATGTGACAACAGTGGAGCTAAAGAAGTTTTGTGTATCCGTGTTTTAGGTGGCACAGGACGTCGTTATGCTTCTGTTGGGGATGTTATTGTAGTTTCAGTAAAAAGTGTTATCCCTTCGAGTGATATTAAAAAAGGTGCAGTGTCTAAAGCTTTGATTGTACGTACAAAGAAAGAAATCCGTCGTGCTGATGGTTCGTACATTCGTTTTGATGATAATGCTTGTGTTTTGTTAAATAACGCAGGTGAAATTAGAGGAAGTAGAATCTTTGGACCGGTTGCGAGAGAACTTCGTGCTACAAACATGAAGGTTGTATCATTAGCACCAGAGGTACTTTAATTTTGTAAAAGATTTAAGTAATGAGTAAATTACATATTAAAAAAGGCGACACAGTTTTGGTCAATGCCGGTGAAGATAAAGGCAAAACTGGACGCGTGTTGAAAGTTCTTGTTAAAAAAGGACGTGCAATTGTTGAAGGCATGAATTTGGTATCTAAAAGTACTAAACCAAATGCTAAGAACCCTCAAGGTGGTATTGTAAAGCAAGAAGCTTCTATACATATCTCTAACTTAAACCTTGTAGATCCGAAGACTGGAAAAGCAACACGTGTTGGGAGAAAAGAAAGTTCTGATGGAACTTTAGTGCGTTATTCTAAAAAATCAGGAGAGGAGATTAAGTAATGAGTAATACTGCTAGCCTTAAGAAAGAATATGCAGAGCGTATTGCGCCTGCATTAAAAGAGCAATTTCAATATAGCTCATCTATGCAAGTTCCAGTTCTTAAAAAGATTGTAATCAATCAAGGTTTAGGATCTGCTGTTGCTGATAAGAAAATTATTGAAGTTGCAATAAATGAGATGACTGCGATTACTGGTCAAAAAGCTGTAGCTACAATTTCTCGTAAGGATATTGCAAACTTTAAGTTACGTAAAAAAATGCCTATCGGTGTGATGGTTACTTTACGTCGTGAAAGAATGTATGAATTCCTAGAAAAATTGGTTCGTGTTGCTTTGCCTCGTATTCGTGACTTTAAAGGTATCGAAAGTAAATTTGATGGTAAAGGTAACTATACTTTAGGTATTCAGGAACAAATTATTTTCCCTGAAATCAACATTGATAGTATTACAAAAATTCTTGGTATGAACATAACTTTTGTTACAACTGCTCAGTCAGATGAAGAAGGATATGCTTTATTGAAAGAATTTGGTTTACCTTTTAAAAACTCAAAAAAAGACTAATATATTATGGCAAAAGAATCAATGAAAGCTCGCGAAGTAAAGAGAGCAAAACTTGTAGCCAAATATGCTGAAAAGAGAGCTCAGTTAAAAAAAGACGGTGATTATGATGCATTACAGGCTTTGCCTAAGAATGCATCACCTGTTCGTTTACACAATCGTTGTAAATTAACTGGTCGTCCAAAGGGCTATATTCGTCAGTTTGGTATTTCAAGAATTCAATTTCGTGAAATGGCATCTAATGGTCTTATTCCCGGAGTTAAAAAAGCAAGCTGGTAAATTATTTTTTTAAATATTGTCAGGAATGCCTGATTAATTTAACAAATTTTATATGACTGATCCAATAGCAGATTATTTAACGAGGTTGAGAAACGCAATCGGTGCAAAGCACAGAGTTGTTGAAATTCCTGCCTCTAACCTTAAAAAGGAAATTACAAAAATCCTTTTTGAGAAAGGCTACATTCTTAATTACAAGTTTGTAGAAGATGGACCTCAAGGAACTATCAAGGTTGCCTTGAAGTATGATTCCGTTTACAAAGTAAACGCAATCAAAAAATTGATTAGAATATCTTCTCCAGGTTTACGTAAGTATACTGGATACAAAGATATGCCACGTGTTATTAATGGTTTGGGTATTGCTATAATATCTACTTCCAAAGGTGTAATGACTAACAAAGAGGCTGCTGAGCTTAAGATTGGCGGAGAAGTCTTGTGTTATGTATATTAATTTAGGAGGAATAAGCAATGTCTAGAATAGGAAAATTACCCATTAGTATCCCAGCAGGAGTATCTGTTACTCTGAAAGATGATGTGGTTACTGTAAAAGGACCAAAGGGAGAATTAAGTCAGTATGTTAATCCGCTTATTAAAGTGGAGGTAGCTGATGATCAGATTTTATTGACTCGTAATAGCGATGAAAGACAAGAAAGAGCATTTCATGGTCTTTATCGTTCTTTGATTAATAATATGGTTGTTGGTGTTTCTGAAGGTTACAAGAAAGAGCTTGAGTTAGTTGGTGTTGGTTACCGTGCAACAAACAATGGTAACATTATCGAATTTGCTCTTGGTTATTCACATAATATTTTCTTGCAATTGCCTTCAGAAGTTAAAGTTGAAACAAAGTCTGAAAGAAATAAGAATCCTCTTATCATTTTAGAATCTTGTGACAAACAGTTACTAGGTCAAGTTTGTTCAAAAATACGTTCTTTCCGTAAGCCAGAACCATATAAAGGTAAAGGTATTAAATTTGTTGGAGAAGAAATTCGCAGAAAATCGGGCAAATCAGCCGGTGCTAAGTAATTTACATAAATTTGTATTATCATGACAACAAAAATAGAAAGACGAATTAAAATTAAATACAGAGTACGTAATAAGATCTCTGGTACTACCGGATGTCCACGTATGAGTGTGTTTAGAAGTAACAAACAAATCTATGTTCAAATCATTGATGATTTGTGTGGAAAAACTTTAGCTTCTGCTTCTTCTCTTGGACTTGAAGAAAAATTAGCAAAGAAAGAACAAGCTGCTAAAGTTGGCGAATTAATCGCTAAAAAAGCGCAGGAAGCAGGTATTACAACTGTTGTATTCGATCGTAATGGTTACTTATATCATGGGAGAGTAAAAGAGGTAGCTGATGCTGCTCGTAACGGTGGACTTAAATTTTAATTATTATGGCAGGAATAAGTAATCGATTTAAAATATCAAGTGATATTGAGCTTAAAGACAGATTAGTTGCTATTAATCGTGTTACAAAAGTAACAAAGGGTGGTAGAACTTTCAGTTTTTCTGCAATAGTAGTTGTTGGTAACGAAGATGGTGTTATTGGTTGGGGACTTGGTAAAGCTGGTGAAGTAACTGCAGCAATCGCTAAAGGTGTTGAGTCAGCTAAAAAGAACTTAATTAAAGTGCCAGTTTTGAAAGGAACCGTTCCTCATGAACAAACTGCAAGATTTGGCGGTGCTGAAGTATTCATTAAACCAGCTTCACACGGTACAGGTGTTGTAGCAGGTGGTGCTATGCGTGCAGTACTTGAAAGCGTTGGTGTAACTGATGTTTTGGCTAAATCTAAAGGTTCTTCTAATCCTCACAATCTTGTTAAAGCTACAATTATAGCTTTAGGTGAGATGAGAGATGCAAGAACTGTAGCTCAGAATAGAGGTGTTAGTATGGATAAAGTATTTAGAGGATAAGGAGGAAATATGTCAACTATTAAGATCAAACAAATTAAAAGTAGAATTGGTGCTCCAGCTGATCAAAAGAGAACGCTTGATGCATTAGGACTTCGTAAATTGAATCGTGTGGTTGAGCACGAAGAAACTCCTTCAATTCTTGGTATGGTAGCGAAAGTTAAACACTTGGTAACCATCATTAAGTAATTTATTGTTGAATAATAAAACTAATTACAATATGAACTTAAGTAATTTAAAACCTGCAGAAGGATCTACCAAAACAAGAAAAAGAGTCGGACGTGGCTCTGGTTCAGGCTTAGGTGGTACTTCTACAAGAGGTCACAAAGGAGCAAAATCAAGATCTGGTTATTCTAGAAAGATTGGTTTTGAAGGTGGACAGATGCCTCTCCAACGTCGTGTCCCTAAATTTGGTTTTAAGAATATAAATAGAGTAGAATATAAAGCCTTAAATCTTGATTCTTTGCAAAAACTAGCTGAAGCTAAAAGTTTGTCAAAAGTTGGTATTAATGACTTTATTGAAGCTGGATTTATCTCTTCAAATCAATTAGTGAAGATTTTAGGTAATGGTAGCTTGACAAGCAAACTTGATGTAGAAGCTAATGCTTTTTCAAAGAGTGCAGTTGCTGCCATTGAGTCTTTAGGTGGAAATGCTGTAAAACTCTAATTCAATGAGAAAAGCTATTGAAACATTAAAAAATATATGGAAGATTGAGGATCTGAGACAACGGATCCTCATCACTATATTATTTGCAGCGATTTATCGTTTTGGTTCCTTTGTAGTTTTGCCAGGCATTAATCCTGGAATGTTAACTCAACTGCATAAGCAAACTAGTGAAGGTCTATTAGCTTTGTTGAACATGTTCTCTGGAGGAGCATTTTCTAATGCTTCTGTTTTCGCTTTGGGTATTATGCCTTATATCTCTGCTTCAATTGTTATTCAACTTTTAGCAATTGCAGTCCCTTATTTTCAGAAACTGCAACGTGAAGGAGAAAGTGGTAGAATAAAAATTAACCAGTATACTCGTTATTTAACTATAGCAATATTATTGTTTCAAGCTCCTTCTTATTTGATGAATTTGAAAGCACAAGCTGGTCCTTCTTTGAATCCTTCATTGAACTGGACTTTATTTATGATAACTTCTACAATCATTTTGGCTGCTGGAAGTATGTTCATATTATGGCTTGGTGAGAGAATAACAGACAAGGGTATAGGCAATGGTATTTCATTAATTATCATGCTTGGTATTATCGCGCGTCTTCCAAAGGCTCTATCTCAGGAAGTTGTGTCTCGTACTACTGATACTGGTGCGGGTGGTCTAATCATGTTCTTATTTGAAATTGTCTTCTTGTTATTAGTTATTGCTGGTGCTATCATGTTGGTACAAGGTACAAGAAAAGTTCCTGTACAATATGCCAAGAGAATTGTTGGTAATAAACAATACGGTGGTGCTAGACAGTATATCCCTTTGAAAGTTAACGCTGCTAATGTAATGCCTATTATATTTGCTCAAGCTATTATGTTTATTCCAGTAGCTATTATTGGATATTCAAATGTGGCAAGTGCAAGTGGTGTTGCTCGTGCATTAACTAACCATACAGGATTTTGGTATAATTTTGTTTTTGCTGTTATGATTATTCTTTTCACATATTTCTATACAGCAATTACAATTAATCCTACCCAGATGGCAGAGGATATGAAGAGAAATAATGGTTTTATTCCAGGAATTAAACCTGGTAAGAAAACAGCAGAGTATATTGATGAGATTATGTCTCGCATAACTTTACCTGGTTCTTTATTCTTGGCTGCAGTAGCAATTATGCCTGCTTTTGCTGGTATATTTGGTGTTAAAGCTGAATTTGCTCAATTCTTCGGTGGAACTTCTTTGTTGATTCTGGTTGGGGTTGTACTTGATACTCTTCAACAAGTTGAGAGTCATCTTTTGATGAGACACTATGATGGATTGTTGAAATCTGGAAGAATTAAGGGACGTTCAGGCAGCGTTGCTGCGTATTAATCATTATAGAATGATATTTCTTAAAACTGAAGAAGAGATTGAACTACTACGAGCAAGTAATTTGCTCGTAGGTAAAGCATTAGCAGAAGTTGCAAAGCTTATAAAACCAGGTGTTACTACACGTGAACTTGATAAAGTAGCTGAAGAGTTCATTAGAGATAATGGTGCAATTCCTACTTTTAAAGGATTTCCTAATCAATATGGTGATCCATTTCCAAGCACTCTTTGTACTTCTGTTAATGATCAAGTAGTACATGGTATACCAAATGATAATCCATTGGAGGATGGTGATATTGTTTCGATTGACTGTGGTACATTTATGAATTGTTTTTGCGGAGATTCAGCTTATACATTTTGTGTAGGTGATGTTGATCCGGAAGTTCGTAAATTATTAAAAGTTACAAAAGAGTCACTTTATGTTGGCATACAGAATGCTGTTGTTGGAAAACGTCTAGGTGATATCGGGTATGCAATACAACAATATTGTGAGTCTAATTCATATGGTGTCGTGAGAGAATTTGTTGGTCACGGTATTGGTAAAGATATGCATGAAGATCCTCAGGTTCCTAATTATGGGAAACGTGGATATGGCACATTACTTAAAAAAGGATTGTGCATAGCTATTGAGCCAATGATCACATTAGGTTCTCGCGAAATTGTTATGGAGCGTGATGGCTGGACTGTCAGAACTAGAGACCGCAAAGCAGCTGCACATTTTGAGCATACAATTGCTGTAGGTCCAAATGGTGCTGATATACTATCTACTTTTGATTATGTTGAACAAGTTTTAGGTGATAAAGCGATTTAATATGGCTAAACAATCTGCAATAGAACAAGATGGAGTTATAGTTGAAGCATTGTCTAACGCAATGTTTCATGTAGAGTTAGAAAATGGGCATGAGATTACTGCCCATATCTCGGGAAAAATGAGAATGCATTACATTAAAATTTTGCCTGGTGATAAAGTGAGAGTGGAGATGTCCCCTTATGATTTATCTAAAGGAAGAATCGTTTTTAGATATAAATAATAAAAAATAATATGAAAGTAAGAGCATCATTAAAAAAACGTACGCCGGAATGCAAAATCGTTAGACGTAATGGCTGTTTGTATGTTATTAATAAGAAAAATCCTAAGTATAAACAACGTCAAGGATAATTTATTATTTTTGCAAAAAAAATAATTTAATATATGGCTATAAGAATAGTTGGTGTAGATTTACCTCAGAACAAAAGAGGTGAGATAGCGTTAACCTATGTATATGGAATAGGTCGCAGTAGTTCAGCTAAGATTTTGGATAAGGCTGGAGTTGACAGAGATGTTAAAGTTAAAGATTGGACTGATGATCAAGCTGCTAAAATCCGTGAAATTATTGGCGCAGAATTTAAAGTAGAAGGTGATCTTCGTTCTGAAGTTCAACTAAACATTAAGCGATTAATGGATATTGGTTGCTACCGTGGTGTTCGTCACCGTATTGGCTTACCTGTTAGAGGTCAAAGTACTAAGAACAATGCACGTACACGTAAGGGTAGAAAGAAAACAGTTGCAAATAAGAAAAAAGCTACTAAATAATAATTGTTGATATGGCAAAAAAAACAGTCGCAGCTAAGAAAAGAAATGTAAAGGTTGATGCTAATGGACAATTACATGTTCATTCATCATTCAACAACATTATTGTTTCTTTAGCAAACAGTGAAGGTCAGATTATCTCATGGTCTTCAGCAGGAAAGATGGGATTTAGAGGTTCTAAAAAGAACACTCCTTATGCAGCTCAGATGGCTGCACAAGATTGTGCAAAAATTGCATATGATCTTGGCTTGAGAAAAGTTAAAGCATATGTAAAAGGACCAGGAAACGGTCGTGAATCAGCTATCAGAACTATTCATGGTGCCGGTATTGAAGTTACTGAAATTGTAGACGTAACCCCACTTCCACATAATGGTTGTCGTCCTCCAAAAAGAAGGAGAGTCTAAAATTTCTTTATTTTAAATATGATACTTGATTTTGTTATTGGATTACATTTTCCTTTCTGTAATCGCGGCTGCAACAGATTAAGTTCATTAACAAACAATTAAATATTAAAAAAAAATGGCTAGATATACAGGTCCTAAATCAAGAATTGCACGTAAGTTTGGTGAAGGTATCTTCGGTCCTGATAAAGTATTATCAAAGAAGAATTACCCTCCTGGACAACACGGAAATTCTAGAAAGAGAAAAACTTCAGAATATGGTATCCAACTTCGTGAAAAACAAAAAGCGAAATATACTTATGGAGTTTTAGAAAAACAATTCCGTAATCTATTTGAAAGAGCTGAAAGTGCTAAAGGTATTACAGGTGAGATCCTTGTTCAACAATTGGAACTTCGTCTTGATAATATCGTATTCCGTTTAGGTATCGGAAATACACGTGCAGCAGCTCGCCAGTTGGTAAGTCACAGACACATCACTGTTGATGGAAAAGTAGTTAATATTCCTTCTTATTCAGTTAAACCAGGTCAGGTTATTGGCGTACGTGAAAGATCTAAATCTATGGAAGTGATTGCAAATTCACTTGCAGGTTTTAATCACAGCAAATACCCATGGTTAGAATGGGACGAAACTTCTAAGGTTGGCAAATTATTGCATGTTCCTGAAAGAGCAGACATTCCTGAAAACATTAAAGAGCAGTTGATTGTAGAGTTGTATTCTAAATAATAATTAATTTCATGGCTATATTAGCATTTCAAAAACCTGATAAAGTATTGATGTTAGAGGCAGATGCAAAATTCGGTAAATTCGAATTTCGTCCGCTGGAACCTGGATTTGGTATTACTGTGGGTAATGCTTTGCGCCGTATTCTTCTCTCTTCATTAGAAGGTTATGCCATCACTACTATTAAAATAGAAGGTGTTGAGCACGAATTTTCAACTGTTCCAGGAGTCAAGGAAGACGTAACTAACATTATTTTGAATCTGAAACAAGTAAGATTCAAGCAAGTGGTTGAAGAGTTTGAAAGTGAGAAGGTCACTATCTCTGTAGAAAATTCTACTGAATTTAAGGCAGGTGATATAGGCAAGTATTTGACTGGATTTGAAGTGTTAAATCCTGAATTAGTTATTTGCCATTTAGATTCTAAAGCTACAATGCAAATTGATATTACAATTAATAAAGGTCGTGGATATATTCCTGCTGATGAAAATCGCGAATATTGTACCGATGTTAATGTAATTCCAATTGATTCAATTTATACACCTATCCGTAACGTAAAGTACGTTGTAGAAAACTTCCGTGTTGAACAGAAGACTGACTACGAAAAATTGGTACTTGAAATTACAACAGATGGTTCTATTCACCCAAAAGATGCGCTTAAAGAAGCTGCAAAAATTCTTATTTATCACTTTATGCTGTTCTCTGATGAAAAGATTACTCTTGAAAATACAGATGTTGACGGTAATGAAGAATTTGATGAAGAAGTATTGCACATGCGTCAATTATTGAAAACTAAGCTTGTTGACATGGACTTGTCAGTTCGTGCTCTTAACTGCTTGAAGGCTGCTGATGTTGAAACATTGGGAGACCTTGTAGTGTTCAATAAGACTGATCTTCTTAAGTTCAGAAACTTTGGTAAGAAATCGCTTACTGAGCTTGATGATTTGCTCGAAAGTCTGAATCTGTCGTTTGGAACCGATATTTCTAAATATAAATTAGATAAAGATTAAAAAATGAGACACAATAAAAAATTCAATCATTTAGGTCGTACTGCTTCTCATAGAGGTGCAATGTTATCTAACATGGCGTGCTCTTTGATTAAGCACAAAAGAATCACTACGACTGTTGCAAAGGCAAAAGCTTTGAAGAAATTCGTTGAGCCTTTAATTACTAAGTCTAAAGATGATACAACAAATTCTCGTCGTGTTGTTTTTAGTAACTTACAAGATAAAATCGCTGTAACAGAATTGTTCAAAGAAATCTCTGTGAAGATTGCTGATCGTCCAGGTGGTTATACTCGTATTATCAAAACTGGTCACCGTTTAGGTGATAACGCAGAAATGTGTTTTATCGAACTAGTTGATTACAACGAAAATATGGCGAAGGAAAAAGTTGCTAAGAAAGCTACTCGTACTCGTCGTTCTAAGAAAGCTGCTGACTCTGCTGCTGTTGAAGCTCCAGTTGAAGCTGCTCCTGCTGAAGAAGCAAAAGCTGAATAATATACACCAATATATTCATATAAGGGAATGTCTTTTAATAAGATGTTCCCTTTTTTGTTATATATACTTCTTATTGATTTTCATCAAAATAATTATATTCTATATTTCTAGCTTCTTTGGAAAACTTGAGGAGTTTAAATTTTAAGCAAAAATATACTCTAATTTTGATATGGAGAGTTTTGTATCTCTTAAGTTTATTAATCCGATTCTGCCCCCCTTTCTCTATAATGATTTTGTAAATGCACAGTTTGAAACAGCTCTTTCTCTGCTATAATTCTTATAAATAATTAGCATAATGATATTGTGTTGTGCTTAAGTAATATTCGGTATTTGCTTTTATTCTGATTTACTCATGTATTATTTTACCGTCTACCAGTTTAAGCTTAAAATTAGTCTTAATTATTCCTTTTTTCTTCAATAACTTGTTTGTCTCAAATTATTATTTATCTTTGTGGAAAGCCTTAAATTTTGTGAATTATATTTTGATTGCTTCGTTTAGTTGCCAGTTTATTTTTGATTAATGTGAAATATAACCTTTGAATACTATGGAGAAAAAATTAATTGAGAAACATCTTTTTGAATCCAGTCATCAGGATGTTGAGCAACGTACTAATATTTCAAGTGCGTTTTTGGCTGTTTTACTAATCTTGCTAAGTGCTGTTTCCTTAATCGTTTATAGTCAGTTAGACAGAGTTGCTGCTGCTATAACGCTTACACTTTTGTTTCTTGCAGGTTGTTTTCTTCTCATTGGTATATATATCTTGTTTTGGAAATCCAAAATATTGGTTTATGGGCCTACCGGGAGCAAAGTTATGAAGGAATCTCTGTTCTTTGAGATTGGCGAATTGAATAAACTGGAAAAAATGATTAAGTCTGGAGTCTTTACCGGAGCAGTTCAATCTAATGAAAAGGGGAGTGTGAGGCTTGATATTCTAAAATCAGAAGATGGAAAGTTTGTAGCGCTTCAGTTATTTCAGTTCTCTTTATACAAATTTACTGTCAATACACCAATTACTTATTTCCATGGAGAGCAAGCCGAGGAAGTTTCTGCTTTCTTAAGTAAATTGGGATAGGTATAAATTGCATGAATAGAATACACGTAGGTGTTTCTATTATTCAGCATGAATAAAATGTTCTTGCACTTACTTAGCAGATTAGAATCTGGGGCAAAAGTGTATGCCGTAGAGGCGATGGGCTATAAATTACATCAGACTTAGTAGTCCAGAAAGCTTGTGCGCAGTTGCAAGATGTAATTGAGGTATGTACAATAACTTATAATCTGGGGATAGCTGTTATCGATAGCTAACCCCATTTTTAAGCTTTTAATCAGTCGTGCGCGGATAAGCTTACAAGTTAGCTATCAATAACTGCTATCCCCATTTTTTTCATTAAGAAACAAGCATTCATATTTTGAGCCACACCGTCTTTTAGCAGATACGAAAAGTTTAGTTCATTATCTTTCACCTCCGCTTCAAAGCAATAGTTGCTAATGTCTTCTGGATAATGATCGATTAATGAGCCCAACAACAGATCGTGAGTGGCAATAATTCCATTGGCATTAAGTGACATAAACTGTTTAATCAGTGCAAACGAGCCTTTTTGCTTGTCCATTGAATTTGTTCCCTTTAGAATTTCATCCAGAATAATGAATAATTCTTCTTTATTTTCAAGTTTATCAATAATCAGCTTTAGGCGTTTTAGTTCTGCAAAGAAATAAGATTCATTATCAGTTAGTGAATCAGTAGTTCTCAGACTGGTGATTAGCTGAGCCGGATATATTTCCATCTCTTTGGCACACACCGGAGACCCTATGCAAGCTAAAAGATAATTCACACCGATTGTACGCAGATAGGTACTTTTTCCTGCCATATTTGCTCCTGTGATAATAACAAAATACGGGCGTTTAGGTATATCAACATCATTTTTTATACATTTACTTCGGTTCATTAATGGATGTCCCATTTCTGTAACCTTAAGAGCGAATGGTTTATTGTTAATGACCGGGTAGTTATATCCGGGATGATTGTAAGCAAAAGTAGATAGCGAACAAAGAGCATCTATTTCCCCAACGGCTGCAAGCCAAACGGGAAGTTTATCTGCATGCTCCTCTTTCCAAGATTCAATTTTGATAATCTGACGAAGTTCCCAGAAAAGAAATCCATTAAGCAGCGCTGTTACCAGAATATTATTCCGTTGGTCGAGCGCATTCATTAGTTTTGCCAACTTATTAACGGCAACTGAAGCTGATTTCTCGTTCTTTCCAAGCATCTGCTTAACTTCTTGCAATGCCTTACTTTTCGTTTCAAACTTTTCTATCATCTCAATCAGTCCGGCATAGGTCGTCAGAATCTGAAGTTTCTTTCCATACGAAATCTGCACCTTTGTAATACGGTTGGAAAGCCGCATGCTGCAAATAACAAAAAAGACAAAAGAAGCGCCCAGTAAATTGAAAGATACGATGCCGGCTATTGCAAGAGCAAGAATAATGAAGTTGACAGCCGGAACTATATAAGTTAGCGTTCTAAGAAAGCGATTCTCCTTAAATAAACTTTTGCTTTCAGCCCACTCTTTAATTTTTTCTCCGTCGGAAATATCTCCTTTATACAATAAACCTAAAATGCGGAACCTTTGACGAAATCTAAGTTCCGGAGCTAATTCGCGTACGGCTTCCTGACGCTTCTCGATCAGATCTTTATTTTTCAGGTGATTGTTGAACCAATCTGCCAGAAGATTCTTTCCGAATAAAGTCGATGTACGGTTTATGTACTGGAATAATGAGTTGTTTCCGAACAAGTCCAGATCATAAGAATATAAGTGAGCAGAGTTAATAAATTCCTTTCCATCATCGAATGCCGAGAAATTATAATCAATAGCCGACAGCTCTTGTTGATTAACCTCTATCTTCTTTTCCAGATAATCTTTTTTGTAGAATAGGCGGTTGTGATGCTTAACCAATGCCAGAAAAGGAACAAAAGTGCATGCTATAACACCGCAGATAGCAAGCCATCCGGCCGAAAAGAAATAAATAATTCCTGTTATTCCAGCAATAAACAGAAGTACCCGTATTGTACTGATGCGGTAGATCTTCTTTTTAACCTCGGTAAGTTTGCCTTGAGTTTCTTTTATAATCTGCTTATATGTATTGCTTATCTTTTCTAAATTGCTCATTCTGTTTGCCTTAATAATTCTTATTGATGCAAAGGTAGAGAAAATAAAGTTCATGCTTCTTTTTTGTTTATGACTTTTAACGCCAGTGTTAAGCTGATGTTTAACTATATCTTTTTTGAAAGCAGTACAGCTAAATAAATTATATAGTACAGTATATTTATAAAAGATGTACACTAAATTCTAATTTTGCCTAATCTGTTAAAGAAGTATATAACCATGTTTTGCATAAACATTGATGCAATAAATGCTTATCTTTGTATGTGTTTCAGGCTATTAATGATTAGTAATACATTAATAATATGAAGAAGTTATTGATTTATTCGATTAGTGCACTCCTTTTATCAGGATGTGGTTCTATGAATCAGATATCCCGATCTATAGTCGCTACTCAAACAGGTGCAGCCCTTGGAAGTATTGCTGGTTCTATTATTGGAGACAATATTGGCGGTTATAGAGGATCTTATTTAGGATCATTTGTAGGATCTGCTGCCGGTGCCATGATTGGCGCAAGCATTGTAGCAAGACAGCAGGAAGAAACAGATCGGAAAGCGGTTATTGTGTCTAATTCATCTCCGGATCTCGTTATTCGCGATATTCGTCTGCAGGATGAAAACTGGAACAGAATAGTAGAGCCTAATGAAAACTGTCGTCTTATTTTTGAGATATATAATGAAGGCGGACAGACTGCTTACGATGTAAAGCCTATAATTAAAGGACTGAAAGGAACGCGAAATCTCATTTATTCGCCATCACTCATAATCGATAATATCAAACCCGGTGAAGGGGTACTCTATAAAGTTAATCTGATGGCGTCATCTGGAGTAAGAACTCAGGAAGCAGTCTTTGAAATTTATCTTGAAGAAAGAAATGGCTTTGATACTCCCAAGGAAGAATTTTCTATCCGAACACAAGGAGATTAGCCTAAATAAGACTAATCATCCAGCGTGCGGCATTTTCTCCCATAGCCGATAAAGTCTCAATGCTTTTCAAAGCTTTTTCTTTCACAGCTTGTGGCTCGTCTTCTGCCCGGTACTGAATTACGTGTCGACCATAATCTTTTGTATACTCAGGATGCCCTTGAAAAGTAAGAATATGGTTTCCTATGATGAATCCTTCGTTCGGGCAAAAATCGCTGCTGGCAAAGAGTGTTGCTTCCTTTGGAAGTTCCATAACCTGATCGTGATGATTATAATGCATATTCATAAATCCATCAGGAAAGAACTTTTTTGCTTCGGGTAAAACTATCTGGGAAGTTCTTATTCCAGTTCCCCATCCTTTATCCGATTTTTCGACTACTCCACCCAATGCTTGTGCAATAACCTGGTGGCCGAAGCAAACTCCGATAAGTTTTGCACGGACTTCGTGAGCTTTTCGGATAAAATTAATCAATTCCATAATCCAGAGAGTATCTTCATAAGCTCCGGCGCGGCTTCCCGGAATAAGGTATAATTCGTCCGTGCGGATCTCTTTAGGAATCTCACCTTTCTGAACGTCGTAAACTTGATATTCCATATCTTTCGAAACAGAATCAAATAGAGTGTAAAACATGGACTGATAAGACTCAATAAAGGAAGGAAGAACTCCTGTAAATGCGTCGCAAAGAAGAATGTTTAATTTCATAAATTCTATTTTGGATGGTAATTATCTGCAAAGTAACTTCCTTTTTTAGAATATGAGAAAGTTTTTCTTAATTCTTTTGCCCTTAGAGCTAAAATCTTTATAAACAGTTGCTCATTGTTACGGAATCTTTTATCTTCGTCAGTATAATAATAAGATAAAAAGGAAGAATAATGTTATCAGACTTAACAATAAAAGAATATTTGGAGAAGACAGCGGGAAAGAATACTGTTCCTGCCGGAGGCGGCGCATCAGCACTAAGTGCTGCTTTGGCTGCTTCGCTAACAGAAAAAATAGCTAATCTTATTGCCTCTAAGCAAGAAAATGAAGATGCCAAAGCCGAAATGGAAGAGATATCGGAACGAATGAATGCCCTGCGTGAGGAATTTACTCAGTGTATTGATCGTGATGTGGAAGCTTACCAGGAACTTGCGAAGGCATATAAAATGCCGGAAGAGACTGAAGATGATAAAAAAGATCGTGATGAACAGATTCAGAAATCGATTTTAATTGCTGCCATGAGACCTTTTGATGTGGCCGAGATGGCTGTGCTGATGATGGATTTTATTTTTGAGGTAGCTAAGCAAGCCGATAAAATGACTATTACCGACGTTTGTGCTGCAATGTCTCTTGCCCGTAGTGCGGTTTTTGGCTCATCACTTATAACAAAGGAAAATATACTTCAGTTAAAAAGTAAAGGTATAGTGATTGAACTGACAAAGAAATCGGATGATTTTCAAAAGCTTGCATTCCAAAAAGAACAGGAACTGCTTGATTGGATAAGGAAGTAGGAAGATTTTGTGATTTCTTGAAAAGGTACTGATACAAACAGTAATTCCCCGATATCCGCTTTGGATTCGGGGAATTATTGTTTTTTACTGATATATTATTGGCCTAATGCTTGTTCAATATCAGCAATAATATCGTCGGCATTTTCAATACCTACAGAGAAGCGAATTAAGTCGGGCGCTACTCCAGCCTCAATTAATTGCTCATCACTAAGTTGACGGTGAGTGTGACTTGCCGGATGAAGTACACATGTACGTGCATCGGCCACATGAGTTACAATAGCAGCCAATTTTAAACTATCCATAAATTTAATAGCAACATCTCGTCCGCCTTTCAATCCAAATGCAATTACCCCACAAGAACCGTTTGGTAAGTACTTTTGTGCCAGATCATAATATTTGCTGCTTTTCAGTCCGCTGTAATTAACCCATGCTACTTTGTCGTTTTGTTCAAGGTATTCAGCAACTTGTTGAGCATTACGGCAATGTTGAGGAACTCTTAAGTGAAGAGTTTCAAGTCCGATGTTAAGTAAGAATGCATTGAATGGAGACTGAACAGAACCTAAATCACGCATCAATTGTACTGTAGCTTTCGTAATATAGGCATTCTTTCCAAAGCTTTTAGTGTAAGTCAATCCGTGGTAAGAATCATCTGGTTGTGTTAATCCCGGGAACTTATCTGCATGTGCATCCCAATCGAAATTTCCGCTGTCAACAATGGCGCCGCCAACAGAAGTGGCATGTCCGTCCATGTATTTAGTTGTAGAATGAACAACAATATCTGCTCCCCATTCAAACGGGCGACAGTTAATAGGAGTCGCGAAAGTATTATCAACAATCAAAGGTACTCCATTACTGTGAGCAATTCGTGCAAATTTCTCTATATCGAGTACATTCAATCCGGGATTAGAGATTGTTTCACCGAAAAGTGCTTTTGTATTTGGTTGAAATGCTTTCGAAATTTCTTCTTCACTACCATCGGGATCAACAAAAGTAACTTCAATGCCCAACTTTTTCAATGTTACTCCGAATAAATTGAATGTTCCTCCATAAATAGTAGATGCACTTACAATGTGATCTCCTGCAGAACAAATATTAAAGATGGCATAAAAATTAGCCGATTGTCCTGATGAAGTAAGCATTGCTGCAACTCCGCCTTCGAGGGCTGCAATTTTAGTAGCTACCGAATCATTGGTAGGATTTTGTAAACGGGTGTAGAAATATCCACTTTCTTCCAGGTCGAATAATCGGGCCATCTGATCGCTGGTTTCGTATCTGAAAGTAGTACTCTGATATATGGGAAGCACACGAGGTTCTCCTTTTTTAGGTTCCCATCCAGCTTGAACGCATATTGTTTCCGGTTTAATTTTCTTAGTCATTTTATATAATGTTTTTAAGTGGTCTGTGATTTTATGACTACAAAAGTACACAAATCCTATGGAAGATTATTAGCAGGCCATTTAATTATTTCATTATCAGCTTCAATAAATGCTGTTTTTATTTATAAAAGCCGGAAAACTATTTTTATAGTTTGAGTTTTCATGCTATATTTGTAACCAAAATAGAATGAATAAACAAGTATATAAAAATAAACAAATATAGAATGTCCGGAACTGAAAATAAACAGAATGATATAAAGCCTGAACTTAGAGAACGAATAATTGTTGCAGCACTGAAATCTTTTACAATGAATGGGATAAAAAGTGTAACAATGGATCATATTGCTTCTGATCTCGGAATTTCAAAACGCACCTTGTACGAGATGTTTGAAGACAAAGAAACATTGCTATTGGCATGTGTGCAGTTACAAATTGAAGAGAAAGAAAAATTTGAAATCAAAGTTTTGTCAGAAACAGACAATGCGCTTCAGGTTATTCTTATATTATATAAAACATACATTGAGATATTTTATAAAATAAATAAAAGATTTTTTGAAGATCTAAGTAAATATCCAAAAGTAAAAGAACTTCTTAGTAATAAACTCGACAAGAACAGAACCAAAGCGATTGATTTCTTTAAAAAAGGTACGGAACAAGGACTTTTTAGAGATGATATTGATTTTGAGATAGTTTATTTCCTTTTACATAAGCAAGTAGAATTTCTTATAAATAGTGATATGCTTAAATCGTATTCGTTGGTTGAAGTTTATGAGTTAATCATGTTTACGTTCTTGCGTGGAATATCAACAAATAGGGGACAACAAATATTAGAAGAATTTATTAGTGAATATAGAAAACAAAATATAAATCAGTCTGGACAGATTTAAACTACGGAGATATGAATAAAAGAAAACATTTTTTTTCTAAAAAGTTTGTATGCGTAATTATTGCTTTGCTATTGTACAGTGGTGCACAGGCACAGGAAAAGTTAACTTTTAACCTGAAAAAAGCCTTGGAAATTGCACAAAGCGAAAATCCCACAATAAAGGTTGCAAATAAGGAAATAGAAAAAAAGAAGTACGCAAAGAAAGAAGTAATAGCTGGGTTGTTCCCTAATATAAATGTAGGTGGCGGATTTACATATACAATTAAGAAGCAGACATTTGCTATAATGGGACAAACATTAAAGGTTGGACAGACCAATAACTACAATGCAGGAGTAAATCTTTCATTGCCTCTTTTTGCACCAACATTGATGAAATCAATTGACCTGTCGGCCAAGGATGTAGAGTTGGCTGTGGAAAGCGCTCGCTCCTCCAATCTTAATCTTGTTAATGAAGTAACCAAGGCATATTATCAATTATTACTGGCCCAAGATTCTTATGAGGTTCTTAAAAAAGGTTATGCACAATCGGAGGCTAATTATGAGGTTGTGAATAATAAATTTAAGCAGGGCGTTGTATCCGAATATGATAAAATACGTGCAGAGGTTCAGGTAAGAAATCTAAAACCAAGTATGATTTCGGCAGAGAATGCTGTTAATCTGACAAAACTTCAATTGAAGGTATTAATGGGACTGGATACCAATCAGGAGATAGAGATTGTTGGAAATCTTTCGGATTATGAAAACAATATGTATGCCGAAGCATTGGATGTAGATACTGCAATGGTTCAAAATAATACGCAATTAAAACAAATGAAATTGCAGGCGGAGATGCTTGATAAGCAATTACAACTTAATAAAAGTGCTTATCTTCCTTCTGTGTCATTGTCGTCTCAGTTCTCTTATGTCTCTATGGCAAATAACTTTAAATTCGGAGATTATCAGTGGAATCCTTATAGCACTGTTGGGTTTACTTTCTCTATTCCAATTTATAATGGTGGTGGCCGCTCTTATAAAGTGAAACAAACAAAGCTTCAAATGGAGCAATTAACCTTAAATACACAGAACTTACGCAGAAACATTGATCTTCAGGTAAAAAATTACATGGATAATATACAGAAATCCATAGAGCAAGTGGGATCTAATAAAGAAAGTGTAAAGCAGGCTGAGAAAGGTTGTGTAATTGCTAAGAAAAGATATGAAGTTGGTAAAGGCACTGTTCTTGAACTGAATGACTCTGAACTGGCTCTTACTCAATCTAAATTGGCATATACCCAGGCTATTTTCGATTACCTATCGGCAAAGGCTGATCTTGAGCTGGTTTTGGGCAAAGATAAAGTTGTCAATACAACTCAAAAAAATGAAGAACTAAATAAATAGAACACGAAACGAATTAAAATAAACTTATAAATATGAAAAGATCTGGTAAAATTCAGTTATTCACTTTAACGACTTTGATGCTGCTTTGCTCTTGTGGAAAAGGAGATAAAGCTTCAAGTTCACAAGTTAAGGAAGAGAAACCTAAAGTTAAGCTGGCTTCTGTTAAAGCAGAGAATGTAGAGCAAATACAAGAATTTACTGCAACAGTAGAGTCTGATATTAAAAATAATATAGCTCCTTCAAGTCCTGTACGAATTGAAAAGATTTTTGTTGAAGTTGGCGATCAGGTTCGTAAAGGTCAGAAACTTGTGCAGATGGATGCTTCTAGTTTGAATCAGGTAAAAGCTCAATTGGATAATCAGAAAATTGAATTTGCAAGAATTGACGAACTATACAAAGTTGGCGGTGCTTCAAAATCTGAATGGGATGCTAAGAAAATGAATCTTGATATGATTCAGACTTCATACAATAACCTTGTGAGAAATACTTCTTTAACTAGTCCCATAAGCGGAGTGGTAACTGCTCGTAATTATGATAGTGGCGATATGTATTCGGGCGGTCTGCCAGTACTTACTGTGGAACAGATTTCTCCTGTAAAGATAATGATTAATATCTCTGAGGATTACTTTACTAAAGTAAAGAAGGGGATGACAACAAAGATTAAGCTTGATGTTTATGGTGATGAAGAATTTACCGGAAGAGTTAGTCTTGTTTATCCTACTGTTGACAATACCACCCGTACATTCCCTGTTGAAATAACTGTTGCTAATGGCGGACAGAAAGTGCGTCCGGGAATGTTTGCCCGCGTTACAATGAGCTTTGGTTCTATGGAACACGTTGTGGTGCCTGATCGTGCTATTGTTAAGCAAACTGGTTCAGGAGACCGATATGTTTATGTATATAATGACGGCAAAGTTTCATATAATAAAGTAGTTCTTGGTCGCCAGATGGGGGCAGAATATGAATTGATCTCTGGCGTTCCAAATAACTCTCAGGTAGTAATTGCAGGACAGACTCGCTTGAATAATGGTGCAGCTGTTGTAGTTGAAAAATAATAATTGGGCAGTCCTTTTTATGTTGATACATCTTTATTGATGTATTGATTCTTAAAGAAAGGCGGACTAAAAAATTAAAAGAATATATGAGTATATATAAAGGAGCCGTAAATCGTCCTGTAATGACCTCGCTCTGCTTTGTAGCAGTGCTGGTGCTTGGGCTTTTTTCTTTGAAAAAATTGCCCATTGACTTGTACCCTAATATTGAAACCAATACCATAATGGTAATGACATCATATCAGGGTGCAAGTGCTTCGGATATTGAAAACAATGTTTCCCGTCCTCTCGAAAATGTTTTAAATACGGTAAGTAATCTAAAGCATATAACTTCTAAGTCAAGAGAAAATATCTCTGTGATTACCTTGGAGTTTGATTATGGAAAAAACATTGATGAACTGACAAACGACGTTCGTGATAAACTGGATTTAGTTAAGTCATCTCTTCCAGATGGCGCTGAAAATCCTACTATCTTTAAGTTTAGTACAGATATGATTCCTATTATCGTGCTTTCTGCCAAAGCAAAAGAGAGTATGCCGGCCTTGTATAAGATTCTGGACGAAGGTGTTGCCAATCCGCTTGCCAGAATTGGCGGCGTGGGAACTGTTTCTGTTTCCGGTGCTCCGAAAAGACAGATTCAGGTATATATAGATCCGGTTCGTTTGGAAGCATATCATCTGAGTGTGGAAACTATTTCGGCAATCATAGCTGCAGAGAATAAGAATGTGCCGGGCGGTAATTTCGATATTGGTAGTAATACTTATTCGTTAAGAGTAGAAGGAGAATTTGATGATGCCTCACAAATGGCAAACATTGTTGTAGGTAGCTTTAATGGTAAGAATATCTATCTGAAAGATGTTGCTAGAATTAAAGATTCTGTTGAGGAACGTACTCAGGAAACTTTTAATGATGGGGTACAAGGAGCAATGATTGTTATCCAGAAACAAACGGGTGCAAACTCTGTGGAAATTGCGGATAAAGTACGTGCTGCTTTGCCTTCTTTGCAAGCAAAACTTCCATCTGATGTGAAGCTGGATATTATTGTAGATACCTCAGATAATATTAAAAATACAATTGCATCGTTGGCCGATGTAATACGCGATGCATTGATCTTTGTGGGATTAGTTGTGTTTATTTTCCTTGGTAGATGGAGATCTTGTGTGATTATTCTTATAACTATACCGCTCTCTTTGGTAGCTTCGTTTATCTATCTGGCGGTTACGGGTAGTTCTCTGAATATTATTTCTTTGTCTTCTCTATCTATTGCAATTGGATTGGTAGTAGATGATGCCATTGTGGTATTGGAGAATGTAACCACGCATATTGAAAGAGGTAGTCATCCAAGGCAGGCTGCCGTTCATGGAACAAATGAAATGGCCTTATCTGTTGTTGCCTCTACACTGACTTTATTTGCGGTATTCTTCCCGCTGACTTTGGTTTCGGGTATGACGGGTGTCTTGTTCCGCGAGTTAGGATGGATGGTTTGTATTATTATGGCTATCTCTCTTATCTGTGCGTTGACGCTGACTCCAATGATGAGCTCTCAGTTGCTTCAGCTAAATCCAAAACATAATAAAGTTTTCGAGAAGTTCTATTCTCCTGTTAAGAGAGGATTAGATCAGCTTGATGTAAAATATGCACAACTGGTAAACTGGGCAGTTCGCCATAGAACAGTTGTTGTTTCTGGAGGTTTTATTTTCTTTATCGCGTCTATGTTCTTATTTAAATTCATAGGTACAGAGTTTATGCCTACCCAGGATAACGGGCGAATTGGTGTAACTCTTGAAATGTCTATTGGAACCCGAACTGAGTTATCGCGTGATATAGCCCTGAAAATTGAAAAACAGTGGAAAGCTAAATATCCTGAAATGCAGGCTATCAACTTTACTGTTGGTCAGGCTTCTTCGGATAATGCCTGGGCTTCGATGAGTGATAATGGAACTCATATTATGTCTTTCAATATCCGTTTATCTGATCCGGCTGATCGTAAAAGGGGGATTGTGGAAATCTGTGATGACATGCGTAAAGATCTTGGTAACTATCCAGAATTAAAGAAGTTTACGGTAAACGTTGGTGGTAGCAGATCTAGCATGATGGGTAGCGGACAGGCTACACTCGACCTTGAAGTTTACGGATACGATTTTACACAGACTGATAAGATTGCCAAAGATTTAAGAGAACGTATGAGTAAGGTGCCCGGTTGTGTGGACGTAACAATCAGCCGTGGAGATTATCAACCTGAATACCAGATTAAGTTCGATCGCGAAAAACTGGCATTGAATGGATTGAATCTTTCTACTGCCGCAACATACGCAAGAAATAGAATCAATGGTGCAACAGCATCTAAATATCGCGAAGAGGGTGATGAATATGACATCAAGGTTATGTATGCTCCCGAATATCGACAGTCTATTGAATCTATTGAAAATATAATGGTATATAATAACCAGGGTAAGGGAATACGTATTAAAGATTTGGGCACTGTTGTTGAAGAAAGTGCACCTCCTACAATTGAACGAAAAGACCGCGAACGCGTAAATACCGTTCAGGCCGTAATCTCCGGAGCTTCAATGGATAAGGTCGTAGCTGCCGCTCGTCAGCAAATATCTCAACTGAATGTTCCTTCGGGTGTAACTGTACAGGTTTCGGGTACTTATGAAGATCAGCAGGAATCATTCTCTGACTTGCTTACGCTTGGTGGACTTATTATTATTCTGGTATTTATTGTGATGGCAGCAGAATTTGAGTCTCTTACCTATCCGTTTATTATTATGTTTGCATTGCCGTTTGCATTGTCGGGAGTACTCATGGCTTTGTGGATATCTGGCAGTACATTGAATCTGATGTCGGCAATTGGTATGATTATGTTGATTGGTATTGTGGTTAAGAATGGTATTGTACTTGTGGATTATATAAACCTGAACCGTGAACGTGGCCTGGGTATTATTAATTCTGTAGTAAAAGGAGGAAAGTCTCGTTTACGTCCGGTACTAATGACTTCATTAACAGCGATACTTGGTATGATTCCAATGGCTATTGGCGGAGGACAAGGATCGGAAATGTGGAAGCCTATGGGTATTGCAGTAATTGGCGGATTAACTATTTCTACTGTATTAACCTTAGTTATTGTGCCTGTTCTGTACTGTATATTTGCCGGAACTGGTGTGAAACGCAGACGTAGAAAGATGCGCGAGTTCGAGGCTGCATTGAATGCTGTAGAAAATAATAATGAATAATGAAAATAACGAAATATGAAATCAGTATTGATAACTTTTGACCAAGCCTTTTACGATCGTGTGATAGCTATTCTTGATAGAAATAGCTGCCGTGGATTTTCTTATGTTGAAGATGTAAGAGGAAGGGGTAGTAAAACGGGGGATCCTCATTATGGAAGTCATGCGTGGCCATCCATGTGCTCTGCTATTATTACAGTAGTAGAAGATGATAGAGTTGACCGACTTCTTGAAATGCTTCATCGTCTGGATAAATCTACCGAACAACTTGGACTTCGTGCTTTTGTCTGGAATATAGAGAAGAGCATCTAAGCCAATATAAATACCAGGTGTTTTAATTCAAAAAAACACAAAAAGATCTGCTACCTGCCACTAAATTGTATAGAACCCTTTATCTATGGGGACTTTGGCTGGTGGCAGATCTAAAATTATCTGCTACTAAAAATTCTCATCTGCTACTAGAATTCAGAAAACAGTGTATGTTGCAGTTATAGCACATACTTCTATGTATATCTTCTTATTCCTGATAATACAACTAGTAAGTATAGAAAAGCCCTTCTAATAATTATTGTTTGATGTATATCTAAAACCTATTTTGATGTACATCTAAGCATGGTTATGATATATATCAAAGCACCATTTAGATGTATATCAAACGAAAAATGTGTCTAGACTAAATATAAAATCAGTCAGGTTATATTCTGTTTAATTACAATTTGTTTTCTCCGAATAATAAGTATCTTGAATCAGCCTTGTTACTGAGGTGAGAATAATCACTTTTGATATGCTTACAGGTAAGGACTGGTAGTGGCAGATAAAAAAGCTTGTGGCAGATGATTTTTTTATCTCCCACCACTTGAAAGCCCCTTTATCAGGGCTTTTTATGTGTTTTAGTGGGGGATGTAGCAGATCTTTTCTGTTTTTTGATTGAAATGCAGTGATTATTTACGAAAATATGATCGGATATTCTCATAAGCAGCACTGAACAGCTCAAGGTTTTTGTCTTTTAACGGATAATCTTTCGCTGGAAGTATAGGGATAACCTTTACAGGAAAGTTAATAGCATCATAAACATTTCCGCAGATTGTTCTAAGTGATTTTCCATCAACAGGCTGGTAATAAGGTTCGAAAGATTCCAAACCTACTCGGCGTGGCTGAGCACCATGAAGAAAAGTCTCATCTCCGCCATAAAGACCTAATTTCTGTAACCAGTAGTTGGTTTGCAATGACATGGACAAAACAATCTCGATGGTTGGATTTTGCTCCAATACCCATTTTATGTGCTCATATCCTTTTATTGCTTTTTCCTCAGGTATCAGTACTCTTTTACCTTTTGGAGCCGGTTCTAAATAATCATTGCATAAGTTAGTTATGTAAATCTCGTCGGACTTAAAATTATTAAGGGTAACGTACATAATGTGGTTAAACAGGTTACGTGCTTCTACATTTCTGCTGCGTTCACCATGATCTTCAGGAAAACTACGAAAATAGTAGTCGGCGAACATTGCATATTCGGTTGCAGTGTCCGACCATTGCAGATTAGAATCTTCACCAATTACTAATACTTTGGCTGGTTGTGCCGATTTTAAGTCTTTTGATCTCATAAATTTATTTTTTGCAAAGGTAACTATTCTAACAGAATAATAGTGGGATATGAAATATTTGTGTTTAGTTATCGACTTCTTTTTATCACTCCTTACGCGCGCACGTAAATTAATAATGTATATAAAGAAGTAACCTTTCCCAATGTTCCTTGCAAAGAAGAAAAAAATATGTTCTGTAACACGTTTGTAATTCAGCGAGTTATCTATTAATTGCAAAAAAAGTTATAAAAAAGAGTGAGATATATTTGGATTGGCAGGAATAAAGGTCTACTTTTGCACCCGCTTTGCAAGAGAGACAAAGCTTACGCAGTTGACATAATGTAAGATAACCGGTGCATTCATCGAGGTTTTAGAGAAAAAGAATTTAAAAAATATTCTCGAAAACATTTGGAG
>Ga0183101_1000007_pt1 | contig 180207 bp, 134 predicted proteins | sample Biomet3_FD_127790 | JGI IMG/M metagenome (GOLD analysis project Ga0183101, IMG submission 127790) | Microbial communities from bioreactor (seeded with sewage sludge) at LBNL, California, USA - Biofuel metagenome 3 | ecosystem: Engineered > Bioreactor > Anaerobic > Unclassified ... | reverse complement strand
CCGGACGGGCACCAAACTCCGGATCGTATCCGGCTTTTGCTATGAAGTCTGTTGCGGAATCGGTTAACTCGAGCGTTACTCCGTTGCCGGCAAGCATCTTCTGGATGCCTTTTATCTGCAGACCCACAATCTGCCTTATCTCGTTCTCGGAGAGTGGAAGGAACATAATGGTTTCGTCTATACGGTTAAGGAACTCCGGACGGATGGTCTTTTTCAGCATTGACATTACTTCCTTTTTTGTCTCCTCGATGATGCGATCTCTGTTGTCGTTGTTCAGATTCTCGAACTGACTTTGTATGTACGAGCTTCCCATGTTGGAGGTCATAATGATGATGGTATTCTTGAAGTTTACCACCCTGCCTTTGTTATCGGTCAGTCGGCCGTCATCCAGTACCTGCAGCAGGATGTTGAATACATCCGGATGTGCTTTCTCTATTTCATCGAACAGCACAACTGAGTATGGTTTGTGGCGAATGGCTTCGGTAAGCTGACCGCCTTCATCGTAACCTACGTATCCCGGAGGCGCTCCAACAAGTCGGGATACGGAATGTTTCTCCTGATACTCACTCATATCTATACGAGTCATCATTGTTTCGTCGTCGAACAGGAACTCGGCAAGGGCTTTTGCCAGCTCGGTTTTACCTACACCGGTGGTGCCCAGGAAGATGAAACTTCCGATAGGGCGCCTTGGATCTTGTAACCCGGAGCGACTTCTTCTCACTGCATCGGCCACGGCTTCGATAGCTTCGTCCTGACCAATTACCCGCTTGTGGAGCTCATCTTCCAGGTGAAGCAGTTTCTCCGATTCACTCTTCAGCATCTTCTTAACGGGAATACCGGTCCAGCGTGATACTACATCGGCAATGTCTTCGGCTTCTACCTCTTCCTTTATCATGGCACTGCCGCCTTGCATTTGACGCAACTCTTTTTGAGTAGCCTCAATGTCGGTATTCAATGCCTGAAGCTTGCCGTATCTTATCTCGGCTACTTTGCCATAATCGCCTTCGCGTTCGGCTTTCTCGGCTTCGAACTTCAGATTTTCTATCTCAACCTTATCTTGCTGAATCTTCTCTACCAGCGTTTTTTCACTTTGCCATTTGGCTTTGAATGAATTTTCCTGTTCCTTGAGTTCGGCAATCTCCTTGTTGAGCAGTTGAAGTTTGTCTTCGTCCTTCTCACGTTTGATAGCTTCGCGCTCAATCTCCAGCTGTTTGATTTTACGGCTTATCTCATCAAGCTCCTCGGGCACGGAGTTTACCTCCATACGCAACTTCGCAGCAGCTTCGTCCATAAGGTCGATAGCCTTGTCCGGAAGGAAACGGTTGGTGATGTAGCGGTTTGAAAGTTCAACGGCAGCTATGATAGCATCGTCTTTAATACGCACGTGATGGTGATTCTCATAGCGCTCTTTCAGTCCACGAAGGATTGAAATGGTGCTTAGAATATCGGGCTCATCTACCTGTACCACCTGGAATCTTCTTTCCAGCGCTTTATCTTTCTCGAAATACTTCTGATACTCATTGTAAGTCGTGGCTCCGATAGAACGTAACTCACCACGGGCGAGGGCAGGCTTCAGTATGTTTGCCGCATCCATTGCACCTTCTCCCTTACCGGCACCCACAAGCGTGTGAATCTCGTCGATGAAAAGGATAATGTTTCCGTCGGATTTTATCACTTCGTTGATGACCGATTTCAGTCGTTCCTCGAATTCTCCTTTATACTTGGCTCCGGCCACCAGGGCACCCATGTCTAGCGAATAAATCTGTTTGTCTTTCAGATTCTCAGGCACGTCTCCCCGAAGAATACGATGCGCCAAGCCTTCAACAATAGCTGTTTTACCGGTACCCGGTTCGCCGATAAGTATCGGGTTGTTCTTGGTACGTCGGCTAAGGATTTGCAGTACTCTACGAATCTCTTCATCACGACCAATTACAGGATCGAGCTTACCTGTACGGGCTTCCTCGTTAAGGTTGATGGCATATTTGTTTAATGACTGATATGTATCCTCACTGGTTTGTGAGGTAACCTTTTCGCCTTTACGCAATTCGTTAATGGCTGCACGAAGTTCCTTTTCGTTCATTCCGGCATCCTTCAAAATATTTGCAACGGTACTTTTAACCGTAAGTAGAGCCAGCAACAGATGTTCCAGAGAAACAAACTCGTCGCCCATCTCTTTAGAATACTGAGTAGCTTTTTGGAAGACCTCATTCGTTTCCCTGCCCAGGTATGGTTCGCCACCGGTTACCTTAGGGAAAGAATCGATCTGCTTGTCGAGCACGAGCGCTATCTGCTGCCCGTTCATTCCCAGTTTCTGGAAGATAAAATTGGTTACATTTTCGCCAACCTTCATCACTCCATGCAGCACATGTGCGGTTTCAATTGTTTGCTGACCGCGACTCTGTGCCAGGTTTACGGCCTCCTGAACCGCTTCCTGTGATTTAATTGTAAAATTGTTGAAGTTCATATATTTATGTCTCCTATTGAAATTTCTACTTTTAATAACTAACACCAATGAAGCACCAAAAGATTTGCCAATATTCTTTTTACTTATATTGTAGACACATTTGCTTTGCAGTGAAGACAATTTGACATTTTAAGTTTGTTTCAGTGTGACAATCTGTCTTTATTCTGCATTCTTTTAGTGTGGATATTAGAATCTGATTCTAGGAATAGGAAGCAATTTATACCGGGTTCATTTAGTGGAATCACCCAAAATATCTTCTGAAATGATATATTCAATTAATAATTTAATAGTATCTTTATCCCATTAAACAAAGAAAAACCCATGGAAGAAGAAATTAAAATGGCTGAAACAGTGATGCTGATTGATGCATCCTTTCTAAACTTCGTAACCGAAGATATTAAAAAGAATTTTGAAAGAATGCTGAACAGAGAACTGCAAGAAATGGATCTTTCTCATCTGTTTACTTATCTTGCTCTGGATGCTGGTATTGTTGAAGGACAAAATGAAATTCAGATATTTTTTATATACGATAAGAATTCGGCTCAGCTGCTACATGCTCAACCATCCGATTTGGAACAGGAACTGAACAGTGTGGCTTTCAGTAATGAGTTTGGAGAATTTTGCTTTAATACTTTCCAACCAGAAGATATGGCTTCTCGCGAAGATCTGTTTTTAGAGTCGATGAAAGTTGTTGCTGATGCAAAAGGGGTTAAAAGAATGATAGTTCTTTCTTTTAATGAGGAATATGGTGATAAGGTAAATGATATTCTTAAAGACGTAAAAGAAAGGGAAATAATTCAATTCCGCATGAATGAACCTGAAGACGATATTAATTATCGTTGGGAAATGCTTGCTTATCCGGTAATGCAGGCTTTGGGTATTCGTGGAGATGAGTTGCAATAGTAATTAGAAAATAGTATCCGGTTCTATGTCCGACTTCCGACTAAAGGTGTTTCTGTGTGTGGCGCGAAATCTTAGTTTTACTAAGGCTTCGCGAGAGCTGTTTATTACTCAGCCTGCCATAACTAAGCATATACAAGAACTGGAGAGTTTGTATAAAACCCGTCTTTTTGAACGGTTAGGAAATAAGATATCCTTGACTCCCGCTGGTGAGTTATTGATGGAGCATAGCGAACGGATTCTTGATGATTACAAACGGCTGGATTATGAAATGCATCTGCTGCATAACGAATGCTCGGGAGAACTCCGTCTGGGGGCAAGCACTACGATATCTCAATATGTATTGCCTCCGTTCCTGGCTCGATTTATTGAAAAGTTTCCTCATGTATCCTTGTCGTTGCTCAATGGCAATTCTCGCGATGTGGAAAATGCTTTGCTGGAACATCGTATAGATGTAGGTATGGTGGAGGGAATTATCCGTTTGCCCAACCTGAAATATTCTACTTTTCAGAAAGATGAATTGGTTGCAGTGGTGCATACTCGCAGCAAGTTGGCGAAGCTTGATGAGATATCAGTATACGATCTTTATAATATTCCTCTGGTATTGAGGGAAAGAGGATCGGGCACACTGGATGTTTTAGAAACGGCTTTGCTGGCTAATAACATCAGATTATCAGATCTTAATGTCCGTATGTATCTTGGCAGTACGGAGAGTATTAAGTTGTTTCTCGAGAATTCAGAATGTATGGGAATTGTTTCCGTAAGGTCTATTGCTCGTGAACTGGCCGCAGGACTCTTTAAAGTGATAGATATACGTTATCTGGAAATGCAACGGGAATTCTCCTTTGCCCGTTTGCAGGGAGAGGAGAGTGGACTGTCTCAGGTATTTATGCAATTTGCGGCTCATTATAATAAGAAGTTATAAGGCATTAAAAAAAACGATTGGCACCTTTCGTTTATATACTGTACTTTTGCATCATAATAATTAAGTTATAGAATATGGATGCACTTGTTAAGTTTTTGAAGGATAACAATAAGGTTATCTATGTAGCACTGCTTGTTTTTTGTTTTTTACCATTCGTAACTCCTCCTGTAGCTTTATTGACAGGTTTGGTTTTTGCATTGGTCTGTGGTAAGGCTTTTCCTAAGTTCAATAAACAATCGTCAAAGTATCTTTTGCAGTTTTCAGTGGTAGGTCTGGGTTTTGGCATGAATCTTCATCAGGCTATAGCTTCTGGAAAAGATGGGATGATATTTACTATTATATCTGTTGTAGGTACATTACTCTTGGGAACCTTTATTGCCAGACGGATGAGGGTTGACAAGAAAACCGGTTATCTTATCAGCTCGGGAACTGCTATTTGCGGAGGAAGTGCTATAGCGGCAGTGGCTCCGGTTATAAAAGCAGATGACGGACAGATTTCGGTTTCGTTGGGTACGGTATTTATTCTGAATGCGATAGCTCTTTTCCTTTTTCCGGTACTGGGTCATTTATTAGGTCTTACACAGCATCAGTTTGGTTTATGGTCGGCCATTGCTATTCATGACACAAGTTCTGTGGTTGGAGCGGGTGCTGCTTATGGTCAGGAGGCATTACAAGTAGCTACTACAGTGAAACTAACAAGAGCTTTGTGGATTATCCCGGTATCCATTGTTACTTCTTTTATCTTTAAAAGTAAGTCCGAAAAGATGTATACTCCATGGTTTATTTTCTTTTTTATTCTGGCTATGCTTGCTAATACATTCTTCTCTTTACCGGCAGCTCTCACTACAAGTCTGGTGTGGCTGGCTAGGAAAGGATTAACATTGACTCTTTTCTTTATTGGTGCATCACTTTCAAGAGATGTATTAAAGAGCGTAGGCTTTCGTCCGATGCTTCAAGGTGTTTTCCTTTGGATTGTGATAAGTATTTCTTCTTTGACCTATATTCTTTTTGTAGGGTAGATTGCTTGTTTACATTACATATAGATATGATTCATTCTTATTTAATAGAACTTTAGTTTATAGAATGAAAAAAGGTTATCATCGCGATAACCTTTTTCTCCCTAACCATTTTTATCAATGTAATGAGTAAAATTTACTCAGTTTTCTCTTTTTTATTCTATGCAAAGATAATTATACCAACTGTACGGTATGTTAAATCTATCTTTTTTAACACAAATAAAATGAATATTTATATATTTTCTACATAATATATATTCTTTTTCACAAGAAAAGGTCGACTTCAATAATGGAGGGAATATGAATATTATTTTTAATTCATTATTAGTGCAGATAAATAAGAAGCAATGCAGAATATTTGCAGCACATTTTGGGCAAATAATTATTGGGCGGAAAGGTATTTAAAATAAGATTAAGCTTGATTTTTGTGTTTATGCTTTAATCTCATTATAGTATTTTATAAATATATCTTTCAAGAGGGTAGTGTCCAGCCCGTTCTTTAAACACATTTCAAATGATAGTCCCGAATAGATATATCTGAAATGCATAGCAACATAATCAACATCGTATTCCGGTCTAATCTCTCCCGATTTTAGTGCGTTGCTGATGACTCTTTTCCACAATTCCAGTTCACTGTCGAAGACTTTAGCTATAAGTGTACCGAAATCAGGATAGTATTGTATTGCCTGAAATATAAGATTAAAATAACATCTGCTCAGATTCTTAACACCACAAGACTCTATTGATTTCATAGTTCTATTGATTCCTTCAATATAGAAATCTATAAAGTTAATAAGACTGGAATCTTTAAATGCTGCAAATTTGGTTTCAATATTATGAGGAGATAAAACGTATCTATCAACAACTTTTATAAAAAGTTCTTCCTTATTTTTCATGTAGTAAAAGATGGCTCCACGACTTAATCCTAGGGCTTTTTCCAAATCTGCGATTGTGACTTTCTCGAAGTTTTTAGTGAGAAAAAGTTTGAATGCACCAAATAGTATTTTGTCTTCTGTATCTTTCACGTGTTATTACAGGTAAATAATGTGGATAAAAGTAGATACAATTTATTAATTAGTAACTCTTTTCGTAGGTGCTATTATTGTTATTTAACAATATTAACATCCTTCGTTTGCATAGCTGTCTATTTAGACTTATCTGTAGTGAATGGAAAATACAATAAGTTGACTGTTTAAAATGCAAAATAGGATTGGGATTCAGACTCTCGACTAGATTCTAATTTGAATTGTTGTTCACACAAAAGAACGGATTGTTTTGCAAACTCAGATAAATGAGCAGAAGAAAATGGATAAAAAAATGGGATTGTCCCGGTTAAGAACAATCCCATTAAGAATAACCCCATTGAAAACTTAATTAAGCTATTTGTCTGTAGTATATTTGAAATATTCAATAATTAATAATAGAGGGTATTTGATTTTTCTTCCCAGAACATCATCTTTTTCTTCCAGAATATCATTTTTTTCTTTCAGATAATGTATCGGTGGGAGTTTATTTCTCTATTGATTCTAGAAGATCTTTACTTTTTGCCTTTGGTAATATTCTGAATATCCTGAAGCGTCATATCACCGGTAATCAGTATAAATACAAACTCAGGTTTTTCATCTACAAACATTACCAGTTCGCCAATTTTGTTATTCGGTTTCTTTTTAATGTAAAAAGTAACATGAGAACCTTCTTCTCTTACACGCATTAGCTCTTCATATCTTTTATTACTGGCATAATTACGGATCTCGCCTTTCATCATATTTGAAATAGAAGCTTTTTCACTGGTCAATATTACTATTGACTCAAGTTTTCCTGCAATTCCACCTATATCCAGTCCTTCAGTTTTCATATTAGGCATCATCTGAAGCATAGTCTTAGATATAAAAACGGAAGTTACTCCATCCATATCGGCATATTTGTCGATGAGTTTATTCTGCGCAAATGTAATGCTGGTGCAGCACATTAATATTGCAAATAATACATGTTTTATTTTCATCGCTATATTTATTATTGACTGATTTGTTTATTAATAATTTCATTCACTTTATTCATATCTTCCTGGGCACTTTCTAATTGAGAAACTCCTTTATTCAGATTGTTGGAGACCAATAGTAATGCCTTTTGAGCTTCTTTGTAAGCATCCTGAGGATTTGAATAAGTATCTGCTAGTACCGGCTTTGGCTGTTCAAGATATGGATAGATTCCTATACTCAGGATTAAACATATACTTGCTGCTATACCGCTTATCAATTGCCAGTTTATTATTCTTCTTTCCAGACGAGGCTTTTTTATTTTCTCTTTTTCTTCCCACGTGTCGATAAGAAGACTTAATTTCTTTTCTAAATGAGCCGGAACCTCAATATCGTTGTCTATATCTTTACAACTGCTGTACATCTCCAGAAACAGCTCTTTTTCTGCCAGTAAATGAGGAGGCACTTCCTGAGTCTCAAAAAAATGCATAATTTCCTTTTCCTGGTCAACCGATGTTTTACCTTCATAAAAATCGGCTATTAATTTCTCTATTTCAAAGATTGTCATCATTGTCTCAATATATTAAATTGTTCGCGTATCGTTTTTCTGGCTCTTGATATCAGAACTCTTATGTTGATGGCATTAAGTCCGGTTATCTGTTCTATCTCTTCAATAGAACATTCGCTCAGATGTCTTAATTTCATCACCTCCTGTTGCTTTCCCGGCAATTGTGTGATGAGCTGTTTTACACAGTTTAGCTCGTCTTTAATTTCTATCTCGTTAATCAGAGATGTTTCATTTGATTTACTTACCACTTCTATATCCTGAGTCTCGCTCTCATTTTTAGTTGAGCGAAGATAATCAAAACATATATTTTTAAGTAATATAACGCTAAATGATTCCGGATTTCTGATTTCTGCGAGCTCTTCCCGTTTATTCCATAGCTTTAGATACGCTTCTTGTACCATATCTTCCGCATCGCACTGGTTTCCCAAAAGCTTATAGGCAATCCTGTAAAGCTTTTGATGATGTGGAAGATATTGTTTTTTGAAGCTTTCGGCATCCATGTCATTGCTTATTAGTAAGTTTGGATATATCCGATTTATTAAATTTACCTTTAATCTTAACTAAAGCAGCTTCTTTGCCGGTTGTAACAACTACCAATTCGCTGATGTCTTCGTTGTTCATCTTAACCAATACTCTTACATTTTCGCCGTTTTCATTTGAGCGAACTAATGTTTCATATCCTTCAGCATTCAAGGTTTTTACCATTTAGGCAAATTTATCTTTAATCTCTGATGAACATTTGCTCAGATCAAGTACCTGTAAAGAGTCGATGTCTTTTACTCCGCCCAAATCATCACCTTTAGAAAAAGATTTTGCCAGCGTCATCATAGACTTATCTAATTTTTCATTCTCAACGTTAGGTGCATCAGAAAACTCTTTAAACAACTTTTCTATATTCTGGCCAAGGCTCAATTGAGCTACCAGGAAAAGTGAGATACACAAAAAATACTTCTTTACCATAATTCTGTAGATTTTTAGATGATTACTTTGTACTAATTAACGCGTTATCGATGTAAATACATTAATTAGACGTAACGAAACAGAATGTTGTTACAAATAAAATAAAAAAAAGAGCGAAAAGAAAAGATTTTTATTTCTTTCCTCTTCGCTCCTCAATATTTTTCTGAATATATTATGCTTTATTCTATCTTCAGATTGCTGGTCATCTTTTGATTTATCTATATTTTCGGAATATATTATGCTTTATTCTCTTTCAGCTTTTCAAAGATTAAGCCTTCCAGTTCGTCGGCTAGTTCAGGATTATCATTGACAACCTGTTTTGCACCGTCTCTTCCCTGAGCAAGCTTAGTATCATTGTAGCTATACCATGAACCGCTCTTCTTGATAATACCAAGTTCGGCACCAAGGTCGATTATTTCTCCTGAACGAGAGATACCTTCGCCAAACATGATATCGAACTCTGCTTTGCGGAAAGGAGGAGCAACCTTGTTCTTTACAATCTTCACGCGAGTTTGGTTACCAATTACTTCATCACCATCTTTTAGTTGGCTGGTACGACGGATATCCAAACGTACAGAAGCATAAAACTTCAATGCGTTACCACCGGTTGTAGTTTCAGGGTTACCAAACATAACACCAATCTTTTCACGCAACTGGTTGATGAAGATACAAGTTGTTTTTGTCTTGCTGATAGTAGCAGTTAGCTTACGTAAAGCCTGAGACATTAAACGAGCCTGAAGTCCTAACTTGTTTTCTCCCATGTCGCCTTCTATTTCGGCTTTTGGAGTAAGTGCAGCAACAGAGTCGATAACAACAATATCAACAGCAGATGAACGGATAAGCTGATCTGCAATTTCCAAAGCCTGTTCACCGTTATCAGGTTGTGAAATTAAAAGGTTATCAATATCTACACCCAGTTTCGCAGCATAGAAGCGGTCGAAAGCATGCTCTGCATCAATGATTGCAGCAATACCTCCGGCTTTCTGAGCCTGAGCAATAGCATGGATTGCAAGTGTTGTTTTACCAGAAGATTCAGGACCATAGATTTCAATAACTCTTCCTTTAGGATATCCACCAACTCCTAATGCTACATTTAACGCAATAGAACCGGTAGGGATTACTTCTACTTCCTGCACATTATCATCGCCGAGTTTCATGATAGAACCTTTGCCGTAGCTTTTTTCTATCTTATCCATGGCAGCCTGTAAGGCTTTTAATTTTTCGCTTGATGCCATATTTGTTTCAAAATTTAATTCATCGCTTTCTTTCTTTGCCATAAATTAGTTAAAAGTTTTACTTGTTTATACTTTATAAAATTTGTTGAGCATGATTCTTTGTGCTCACTTCTTTAGGTGTAATAATGCGCTCAATAATTCCTTCTTCATTAATAATAAAGGTGGTTCTTAATGTTCCCATGTACGATCTGCCATACATTTTCTTTTCGGCCCATACACCAAATTGTTCTACCAGTTTCTTTTCTGTGTCGGCTATCAAAGTAAATGGAAGCTCGTTCTTTTGGATAAATTTCTGATGAGATTTCTCATCGTCTACGCTTACACCAATTACTTCATATCCGGCTTTTCTTAGTTCGGTATAATTATCTCTGAGGCTGCAAGCCTGAGCTGTACATCCCGAAGTATTATCTTTTGGATAGAAGTATAATACCACTTTTTTCCCTCTGTAATTGCTAAGGCTAATTTCTTCGCCTTTTTCGTTTATTCCCAGTATATCAGGGGCTTTATCTCCTACATTCATAATTCTTAATTGTTAGATTTAATGTTTACAAAGATAAAAATAAAAAGTTAAGTACGGCAATAATTGTTGCAAATCTGCTTACTTAATAGAATAATTCAATTTGGTTGTAACATCTTTTTTTCCCTTTTTTGGTCTTATAAAGATGCTTTTAAATAGTTGCAGACTTACTCTTTTTCGTTTAGAGTAAGATTCAAAATTCTCGCTCTTGTAGTCAAAGTCTTTTTGCCAACATGTAGTAGGGGAAACATAACAGTAGGTAGCTTCCTCAATTGAATTATCAGATTCTTTTGCCTTTTCGGCTACGAGAATGTTTTTCTTAGAAGGAGCTATACATATAATGCCTTTTCTTTTGCATTCATTAATTATTGGCGCAATTATACATTCGTAGTTGTCAACAATTGTTTGGGTAGAAAAATTGTTATAAACAGAATTACCTATTTTTTGGATGGGCCTTAATTGAATGATATCTAAAGGAACTTTGTTGAACAGATTATTGAACTCAACTAAATCAAATAAATTATCCTGGTTAATTGTATAATTAATCCGCAACTTAAGATCGGGATATGTATGCTTTACTTCGGCAATATTTTTAAGTAGTTCAGGGATATGTTCAAATTTGCCATTAGTCATGAAGAAATCGTAGGTCTCTTTCTTAAGACCATGCAAGGATAACGTGATCTCATTTAATCCCGCTTCGGCATATTTGTTTAGGAGTTCTTTGGTTATAAGAGCTCCGTTTGTAGTTATTGAAATATATGGAATGTGATGTTGCTTTCCCAAAGATATAATTCTCAGTATACCTTTGTATAAGGTAGGTTCGGCTCCACAACCAATTTGCAGTTTTAGTGCCCGGTGAAATATTGAATTAGCGATCAATTCAATATCTTCAAGATCTATCTTTGGGTGTCCTTTTGTTTTTGATTCGGAATCGCTGAAATAGCACATCTGGCATCGGAAATTACATGCAATGACAGGGTCTAGAAAAATTCCTATATATCTTTTGTTGAAGATATGTAGAAGATAAATTCCTAGTAATTTAATCCTTCTATTCTTAATTTTGCCAAACAGCTTTAAGAGGTGATAGACGTTTTTCATGCATGTAGATAAAAGAAGAGGGAAATAATATTATTTCCCTCCAAACTTTTTATTTTAAAGTTCCAAATCTCCGTCGAACACCTCTACCCAAGGTAAACCTTGTTTGTTTAGTTGTTCCATGAATGGATCCGGATTAAAGTCTTCTACGTTGTTTACTCCAGGATTTTTCCATTCGCCTTTAAGGAACATCATAGCTCCAATCATTGCAGGAACACCTGTTGTGTAACTTACGCCCTGAGCACCTGTTTCTTTGTAAGCTGCTTCGTGACTACAGTTGTTATATACGTAATATGTACGTTCTTTACCATCTTTGATACCGCGGATACGGCAACCGATAGAAGTTTCTCCTGTATAGTTTTCACCAAGATCTCCCGGATTAGGAAGAACTGCCTTAAGGAACTGAATAGGAACAATCTTTTGTCCGTTGTAATCTATCTCATCAATACGAGCCATACCAATGTTTTGGATAACACGTAAGTGAGTAAGATATTCCTGACCGAAAGTCATCCAGAAACGAGCACGCTTCAATGTTGGATAGTTCTTAACCAGAGATTCAAGCTCTTCGTGGTAAATTACATAAGATTCTTTAGGACCGATATTTGGATAATTCAATGGCTTATGGATCTGATGAGGTTCAGTGATAACCCATTCACCATTTTCGTAATATTTTCCTTTCTGAGTAACCTCACGGATATTGATTTCCGGATTGAAGTTAGTAGCAAATGCTTTGTGATGATCGCCTGCATTGCAGTCTACGATATCCAGATAATGAATTTCGTCGAAGTGATGTTTAGCTGCATAAGCAGTATATACTCCACTTACTCCCGGGTCGAAACCACATCCTAAGATAGCAGTCAGTCCGGCTTCTTTAAACTTATCCTGATATGCCCATTGCCAGCTATATTCAAAGTGAGCTTCATCTTTTGGTTCGTAGTTAGCTGTGTCAAGGTAGTTAACTCCTGCAATCAGACAGGCATCCATAATGGTAAGGTCCTGATAAGGAAGGGCTACGTTGATTACGATTTCAGGTTTGAAATCATTGAATAAAGCAACCAGTTCATCTACATTATCGGCATCAACCTGAGCCGTTTTTATTCTGTCTCCACCTATAGCTTTAGCTATGGCATCACATTTCGATTTTGTACGGCTAGCCAACATGATATCTGTAAATACGTCAGCATTTTGTGCCACTTTATGTGCAACAACGGTTCCAACACCGCCGGCACCAATAATTAGAACTCTACCCATTTAAGTGTAATTTAATTGTTTTAATATTGATAACTCGGCAAAGATAAATAAATTAATTGAAGTGGGGAATAATCTTATAATATTTATGTACCCGTAATGATGGAACTTTTCTACGTTTTGAAAGACTATTTACCCATTCCGCCATTTTTGGCAATTATCCATATAATTATGGGTGCTCCAAAGAGTGCGGTAACCGAATTAATGGGAAGTGTTCCCTGACTGCCGGGCATTTGTGAAATAAGGTCGCATACCAGCATAATGCCACTTCCGCAAAGGATGGAGGCAGGTATAATCATTTTATGATCGGATGTATGAAAAATGCCCCGGGCAATATGTGGAATAGTTACGCCGATAAATGCAATTGGCCCAGTAAAGGCGGTCGATGTTCCTGCCAATAGGGCAGTAGCCAGAATAATCCACAAGCGAGTGCGGGAAACAGAGACTCCTAATCCGGTGGCATACTTTTCGCCCAGCAATAAAACATTGAGCTTTTTCTGCATAATGAAGGCCAAGAGTGTACCTACGATTATAATTGGTGCCATGATTGACATGTAATCCCAGCTCACAGCCGAAAGACTACCAAAGGTCCAAGAAATGAATAGCTTCAATGTATCCGGGTTACTGGTGCTTTGCAGAATGCTGACAATGGCTCCGGCAAAGTTGCCGAACATCATTCCTATAATTAATAAGGATACAGTCTGCGGAACTTTCACAGATACAATAATTATCAGCAGCAATACCCCAACAGCTCCCAGAACAGCAGCGGTAACCTGCCCCCATCCGGCTATTACAAACCAGGGAAGCGATGAGGCTCCCAACGTAAGCAAGGCTACTCCCAGACTAGCTCCCGAAGTAACACCCAGTACATCCGGTCCGGCAAGCGGGTTGCGGAACAACGTCTGCATCAGCACACCTGCCACGGACAGTGCCGCGCCTGTAAGAATGGCAGTAAGGGCTTTAGGCAGGCGATAATTGATAATTATTTCCCTATATAAATCGTCTCCGCCACTTCCTGTAAGTGAAGACCACACATCTTTTAGCGAAAGGTTTACGCTTCCAAAGGCTATGTCGCAAGTAAATGCAACAAAGAAAACGAGTATCAGTATTAGAAATTTTGTTCTCATTTCAGCTTTTGCATGTAGGTGAATTCATAATTGGGCAGCAGTTCAGGGTGAAGCGCTTTTATCATGTCACTAAGAATGAGGTAGGGGCGGGCAACGGCACTTTCCCAATAGTCGTTACCTCCGGTGGCATTCATCCGTTTATTGTAATTATATACATTTCCCTCTTTGTATGCCTTGAATAGCTTGTATTTAGCATCAATTTTACCCAGCTCATCCAATGAGTTAGCCTGAGAGCCTACCCACACATCTGCCTTGCTGAAATTAATCAAAGCCGATTCTATATTGGAAGAGATGCTGCCACTGGTGGTATCATTCTCATAGAAGTAGGAGCCCCCCGCATCACGGAACATCTTTGCATTAAAACTTCTCCCGGCAGGCATTGTCCATGTACCGCGGAAATCTTGTCCGGATACCAGGGTAGGGCGATCTTTTACTTTCTGAGCCAATGCAGATACATCTTTATATCTTTTCTCCACATCATTGAACAGACTGTCTGCCAAGTCAGATTTATCGAAGAATGCTCCTATAAACTTAATCCATTCCGCGCGAGCCAGTAAGGAAGTCTCCTGCCATTCAATATTATAGATAACCGACAGACCGCTTTGGGTGAGCCTTTTGGAGTTCTCATCTTCAGCATTGTAAGCCGAAGTCATTACCGCTTGCGGACGGAGAGCTAGAAGATTCTCAATATCCAGATTGAAAGCATCTCCTAAATCCTTTATTCTGCCTTCTTTAACTCCCTTCAATATCTCCGGATTATAAACCCATGCAGCACTGCATACCCCAGTCACTTTGTCGAGTTCGCCCAGCATTTGCAGAAACTCAAAGTAAGTTGCCGAATTGGCAACCAGCGATTTCAAAGGAATCTGAATCTTTTTCCCATCCTGAGGAACGCTGGTTTTTGTATCTTTCACCAGGTAATATCTGGCATATATTTCTCCTTTTTTCCAGGGATTGAAGACTGTTACGCAAGTATAACTGTCAGCCTTTCGAATCGTAAAGCCTTCTGCGTACTTTATTTTAAGGGGTTCTCCTGTAGCCTCGCTTTTATTTTTTTGTTTATTGGTGCAACCAGTAAAAAGTATCAGTATAAAAAGAAGTATATAATGTAGATGTTTCATCGGTTTATTGTTTTACTCAGACAAAGGTAATAAAATGCAGAAAGAAAGAAGTTATTTGGCAATCTTTTCTTTCGAGGAACCTAAGCTGTTATACTGAGGCTGATAAACAAATTATATTATATAAGTTTTAAATTAACAGTACGGCTAATTATAAAATAGTCTACACTATTTGTATTTAAAGTCTAGGTTTAATTATAAAAAGGTGTACTGCTATTTAAGAATATGTTTCGAACAATAGATCTAGCTTATTCTTTATCTATACTAAGCACCGGGGAATGTTTTTTCTGTCAAACGGATGACGCACTCTGACATAACGGCAGTAATTCTGTCAGAATCCCCCATGAAATAGCAAACATAACTGTCATGCTATAAAAGTTTCTATAAGATTTTTGTTTTTGGCACGACGTTTGTTTCTTAATTGGCGTATGGTTGCTCCATACACGAAAACAACGTTAGAGAGCAATCGACAATATTAAATAGAATAATAATTAAAAAACAAAATAACAATCATGGGAAAAATTATTGGAATTGACTTAGGAACAACAAACTCTTGTGTTTCTGTATTCGAAGGAAACGAGCCTGTAGTAATAGCAAATAGCGAAGGTAAACGTACAACTCCTTCAATTGTTGCATTTGTAGACGGTGGCGAACGTAAAGTAGGTGATCCTGCAAAACGTCAGGCTGTAACAAACGCAAAACGTACGGTATTCTCTATCAAACGTTTTATGGGTGAGAACTGGGATCAGGTACAAAAAGAAGTTGCACGTGTTCCTTACAACGTTGTAAAAGGCGACAATAATACTCCACGTGTTGATATTGACGGACGTCTTTATACTCCACAGGAAATTTCTGCAATGATTCTTCAGAAAATGAAAAAAACTGCAGAAGATTATCTTGGACAAGAAGTTACTGAAGCTGTTATCACAGTTCCTGCATACTTTAGCGACTCTCAACGTCAGGCTACAAAAGAAGCCGGACAGATTGCCGGTCTGGAAGTTAAACGTATTGTAAACGAACCAACTGCTGCAGCTTTAGCTTATGGTCTTGACAAAGCTCACAAAGATATGAAGATCGCCGTATTCGACTTAGGTGGTGGTACATTCGATATCTCTATCCTTGAATTCGGTGGCGGTGTATTCGAAGTTCTTTCAACTAACGGTGATACACACCTTGGTGGTGACGACTTCGACCAGGTTATTATCGACTGGTTGGCTGATGAATTTAAGAATGATGAAGGTGTAGACTTGCGTCAGGATCCAATGGCTCTTCAACGTTTAAAGGAAGCTGCTGAAAAAGCAAAAATTGAACTTTCTTCAACTACAACAACTGAAATCAACTTGCCATACATTATGCCGGTTGCAGGTGTGCCAAAGCACTTGGTTAAAACATTGAGCCGTGCTAAATTCGAATCACTTGCACATAACTTGATTCAGGCTTGCGTTGAACCTTGCCGTAAAGCAATGGACGCTGCAGGATTAAGCAACTCAGATATCGACGAAGTTATCCTTGTAGGTGGTTCTACTCGTATTCCAGCTGTTCAGGATCTTGTTGAGAAATTCTTCGGAAAGACTCCTTCTAAAGGTGTAAACCCTGATGAAGTAGTTGCTATTGGTGCAGCAGTTCAAGGTGCTGTATTAACAGACGAAATTAAAGGTGTGGTTCTTTTGGATGTTACTCCACTTTCAATGGGTATTGAAACATTAGGTGGTGTAATGACTAAATTGATCGATGCAAATACAACTATCCCTTGCAAGAAGAGTGAAGTATTCTCTACTGCTGCCGATAACCAAAGTGAAGTAACTATCCACGTACTTCAGGGAGAACGTCCAATGGCAAGTCAGAACAAGTCAATTGGTCAGTTCAACCTTTCAGGTATCTCTCCGGCTCGTCGTGGAATTCCTCAGATTGAAGTATCTTTCGATATCGATGCAAATGGTATCCTGAAAGTAACTGCTAAAGATAAAGCTACAGGTAAGGAACAAACAATCCGTATTGAAGCTTCAAGTGGTCTGAGCAAAGAAGAAATTGATCGTATGAAAGCTGAAGCAGAAGCTAACGCTGAAGCAGATAAGCAAGAACGTGAAAAGATTGACAAGTTGAATCAGGCTGATAGTATGATCTTCCAGACTGAAAAACAACTTGAAGAACTTGGCGATAAACTTCCTGCTGACAAGAAAGCTCCTATCGAAGCTGCTCTTGCTAAGCTGAAAGAAGCTCACAAGGCTCAGGATATTGCTGGTATCGACGCTGCAACAGCAGAGTTGAACAAAGTATTCCAGGCTGCAAGCGAACAAATGTATGCTCAGGGTGCTGGTCAACCAGGTGCCGGACAAGCTGGTCCTGATATGAATGCTGGTGCAGGTGCACAAGGTGGTTCTGACAAACATCAGGGAGACAATGTTCAGGATGCTGATTTTGAAGAAGTAAAATAATTACTGCTCTACAGAGCAATATGCATTCATAAATTAAGCCGCTGTAAATGGTGAATTTACAGCGGCTTTTTGTTCCTATATAAGAAATTAATATTAGCTTTGGCGCTGAAAATAAAATATACAACACAATCAATAAATAGAAAAATGAGTGTTTTAAAAAACATCAATAACGTAAAAAGAACAGTTTTGCAGGCATTAACAAAGAATGTTGGTACTTCTTTGAGTGCAAATGGAGGTAAATTGAATAAGGCTGATATAAAGAGGGTGCTCATTGTCCGACCTAATCACCGACTGGGTAATCAGTTATTAATAACTCCTATTGTTGAGGATGTAACCAATTTCTTTCCGGATGCAAAAATAGATTTGTTCGTAAAGGGAAATGTGGCTCCTATTATATTTCAAAACTATAAAAACATAGATCATATTCTTCGATTACCCAAACAGCATTTTAAACAGCTGCTTCAATATATAAAGGGGTGGCTGAGCATTAGAAAAGAATATTATGATATCGTGATAAACGTAGTTCCCAATTCATCATCGGGACGATTACTCACTAAATTCGCCAGAGGTAAATATAAGTTTTATGGTGACGATGTGGAAGAGCTGCAGCAGAAGTATAGCGATTATCAGCATATAGCAAAAAATCCGGTTTATAATTTCCGTTATTGTCTGTCTAAGCTGGGAGTTAGTTGTGATTACAATGAAATACCATCCTTAAATATAAAACTAAGTTCTTCGGAAATTGCCACCGGTAAAGAATTGCTTGATAAATTGGTTACTGATAAAAATAAGAAAACAATTAGTATATATACTTATGCTACCGGCGCAAAGTGCTATGACGAAACGTGGTGGCTTGAATTTCATAAACGATTAAAATCAGAATATCCTAATCACAATATTCTTGAAATACTTCCAGTAGAGAATGTTTCACAGATATTATTTAAAGAACCTTCGCTATACAGTAAAGATATTCGCGAAATGGCTGCTGTTATAGCAAATACCGAAGTCTTTATCAGTGCGGATGGTGGCGTAATGCACCTGGCAAGTGCTGCACAAACTCCTGTTATTGGTTTGTTCTCTGTTACCAGCATAGGTAGGTATGAGCCATATAATGGTCAAAGCAAAGGTTTGGATACAAACAATCTGACCAATGATGAAATTATCAGTGAAATAAATAAGAATATTCTGGCGTAAGCAGTGAGGTAGTTCTTTATCTCATAAGGAATTAAAATAATCAGAATGAAGGCTGTTCCTGATAATAAGGATGCAGCCTTTTTTTGTTTATAGGATGGAAGGCTTGAAAAGGTGAGGGATGACCTGAAAAGTGATAGATGGAGTGACTGATGAGTGAGGGATGATTTCTGTTTTATAGAGAATAACTATTTTGATATTCAAATAGTTATACGTTTGCTGGTGAGGGGTGATGGATGACATTAGCTTTTATTATTCTTGGTGTTGATCATTAGATGCGATTTAAATAAAATAGCAAAGGCTGCTCCCAGTATATATCTGGAAGCAGCCTTATATATTGATTTCTGTTTTGTGTTAATTACCGGAGAAGTCTTTATTAGCGTTACTTAAACTTAAGAGCCAGACTTATTGAATGAGATGTTAGTTTAGTGCTACGGTCGTAGTAACTATACCTCATCTCGATAGTATTAAGTTGTTTAATTCCAAATATTCCGTTGGCCGATGTTACACGAAAGTTTACCCCGAAAAGATTACTTGTAAATTTAGATAAGTCGAAATCACTTGTGTAATATGACTCATTATCAGCTAACATGTGCTCTTTGTAAGGCTTGAAATATTCAATGCCCGACTGGCGATAATATCGATAGAACGGAGCGATAGAAATGAACGGAGTTATTTTGTATGGAATCTCTAACTCTGCTGTGTGAGCAGTGAGTTTCCAACTGTCTGTATAGTAACGATAGAATCCCCGCAAAATAAATTTATCTCCTAAGAAGTAATTAGCCCTCAGGCCAATAGGCAACTTAAATCTGTTATCGGGTAATTTTTCAGAATAAGCATTATTCCCATTGTCTCCAAAGTAAACACGTTGGTAGGCAGTTCCCAGTAATCCTTTCTGGTAACCGATATCTGTAAGCAACGACATTTGCAACCGCTGATTTACGACCTGAGCCAGTCCCAATGAAAGATTATACGAATTACGCGGAGCATTATCTCCCTGATTGTATTTAAGATTTGGACTGGTAGGACGTAGTTCCGCAGGTAATATTACCTTCCAGGTATCCAGAAAGACTGAGGCTTTAGCCGAAAATTCTGTATTCTTATCTTGTGTACTCTTTGAAAACAGAATATTACCTCCTATAGAAGTATAGTCGAACTCATTAGAAAAGGAAAGTCCCCCTCCAAGTGAATAATTATGTTTTGTGTTTTCAAATAAATAACTTACCGAAGGAGAAACGCGTACATCACCACTAGATGCATGAGAAACAGCATGTGAAGATGCAGATGTAACAATGGTGTTTAAGTCGATCTGATCTGAAGAAGCAGAGCTATAAACATCGACTCCCAGTTCGATACCAAAAATATGTTTATTATTTCTTTTGTCGAATTTGCTCAGTTGGAGGTCAATTGAATTACCCGATTCGTCAAGTCTTTCACTACCAATACCACCGGTAACAGCCGAATTATTTCCGTTCTGGTGATAATAGCTAGTTAAAAAGTTAACCTCGTCAATCTTTAATTTTCTATACTTCGTGCTATCTGTTTGTGCCTTTGTAATATTCATAAACAGCATTAGTGCTGCTACTGTCATAACAATCTTTTTCATTTTACCTCCTTCTGTTAATTACAACCACAACCACCACCTGTTCTGCCTCCGTTACCACCTGATGCACCCTCTCTATAAAGCAAGAAGTTACTTTCATATTTCTCAATTTTGCGGCTTGAAAGACTCATTTCTGCATCATTGATTCTTGATTTCTGAAAAGGTTTTACCGTTTTACAGGATGGAAATATTAATGTGCTACACACTAATACTAAAAAGAATAGTTTCTTTTTCATTCTACAATTTTAATATTTTTAGAGAGAAATAGCTTATTATTATCATCAACCAGAATACATTCAATGCCGTTTAACTGGTTGATAAGATTTAATCCCTGATTAACCCCAAGAATGCTTACCGGTGTAGCCATTGCATCAGCCAATTCAGCATTTGAAGTTATTATTGTTACACTTTTTATTCCTTTTATAGGATATCCGGTTTTTGGGTTTATTGTATGAGAATATAATTGATTATCGATCATTACGAATTTCTCATAATTCCCAGATGTTGCAATAGACTTATTAGTAATATTGAGTGTGGAGAAATATGTCTGCTTTAGATTAGGATTAGCTATACCTACTGTCCACGGAGAACCATCTTCCTGATACCCCCAGGCGTTTAAGTCACCGGATGCGCTGACAATACCATCATTAACACCAGCTTCCAGCATTACGCGCTTGGCACAATCGGCAGCATATCCTTTACCAATTCCGCCAAAACCAATACGCATACCTTTATTTTTAAGAAATACTGTTTTGGCATTATTATCGAGCAATATATTTCTGTAATCTATTAGATGTACCGACTTTTTGGCTTCCTGAATACTTGGTAATTTAGTCATTGATTCATTAAAGTTCCAGAAATTTTTATCAAGAGAACCATAAGACAGATCAAAGTATCCCTGAGTAAGTGCTGATATTTTTTGTGCTCTGTATACCAAATTAAAAAACTCATCAGGAACTTCAACCGGTTTTATTCCGGCGTTTCGGTTTACTTCATTCGTTATACTGTCGTCACTATAAGTAGTAAGCAGTCGTTCTATACGTTTTACTTCGTCAATGCCACAAGCTATCTGTTCATTTCCCAGCTTTTCATTTGCACTCAATGCCAGAAATTCGAACTGATTACCCATTAGTTTGGTCTGTACCTTTACAAGAATCATTCTCTGATTATTTTAAATAGCAACTAATGTCTTTTATATAATCGTTCACCGTGTTTTTCTTATCAAATCCATTCCAGTTTTTTAAGCTCTTCCCATTTGCATCAGTCAATACCAGGAAGGGAAAAGATCCTTCTGGATCATACGTTTCAGCCAATTTATCATTCAACTCCTGTTGCTCTTTTGGCAGTTGATTTTTTTTCTGACGAGGAAAGTCAGCAATAAGTAATACTAAATTCTTATCGGCAAATGATTGAAACTCGGGAGTATCGAAAATTGTTTTCTTAAACAAGATACATGGACCACACCAATCGGATCCCGAGAACTTTATCAAGATAAGCTTGTTTTCCTTTTTTGCTAAAGTCTCAGCTTCATTAATGTTATATACTTGCGCTTTAGCATAGGTTGATACAAGTATTATGCCTAGAATGAGAAATATCTTTTTTACCATAACTTAAATAATTTATATAGATGAACTAGAGAAGATAATAAATAAGAAATCGGATTTTATTTCACTTGGTAACTATTTTCCGACGGACACAAATCTATATTTTTTTATGAAGATAACAAGCGATATCATGTTAAAAGAGATTTTTAATAGAAAATAATTGAGAATAAATTAGTTTATTTTTTGAAAAGACTCTTAATTAATAGGGGAATGATAGAATTTTTATCTGTTTTTAATTATGTACCCTAAAAAAATACGCGGAAAAGTATTCAACTACTTTTCCGCGTAAATTCAGAAATGATTTAAAATATTATTTCCCCCAAAGTTATTTTTTATATACTTCAACTTCAATGATGCCTAATCTATTGCTTGATTTTCCTTGTTCTTTAATTTCTTTCTTTCCGGTAATCTCTACAATATTATATGCATCTTGTTCTTTGTTTTCTCCGGTAAGTTCAACTTTAACCACTTTCCCGTAAGTAGGATTGATAGGAATTGTTATATAGCCAAGACTTTTCTCGGTGTCTCCCTTAAATACTTCTTTCCCATCAATAGTAATACGAATAGGGTAGGTCTTGTTTCTCCAGCCATTCAATTTGAATACCAGCTCAGAAATAGTATCATTACGTTCCAATTCATACGCAATCCAGTTTTCTCCTTGTTTGCCGCTACTTACCCATTCTGATTCTTCATTATCATCATAGCAGAAATTTGCTTTATCTTCGTTACTTCCGGCAGTAGCCTTCACAATGTGAATAGGAATTCTGCTTACGGTAAATGAAGGAGTAGAAGGAGTTTCTCCTCTTTCAAGGTAGGAGGGGAGCTTTTCTCCCTGGAAATATGCTGATAAACCATTCTCTTGTTTCATTGCTTTAGAGGCTAAAGCAATAGAAGCAGCTTGTAATCCGGCTGATGAGGCTGTTATATTAATCTGACCAGCATCTGTTAATGTGCGGATTAAAACACGATTCACTCCACATTCTACAGGAAGTTCTTTTGCCAGAATATAATTGTCTTTACCTTGTGCAATACCTCCTCGCCATTCAGCAGGACCATTCATGTTGAAAGAAATAAGGTTGTTGGCAGTAGGACATCTGTTACCATCTTTGTCTACAACTTCAAATTCTACTAAAGCCATGTCGGCTCCGTTCGCAATTAGTCCGTCGGGACTTTGATAACTCTTCATACGGATAGCATAAGGAGCACCTGCTGTGTGAAGTTCATCACGACTGATTTCTTTTCCATCTTTGTCATAAGAGATAGCAATCAAGTTACCTGCTTCCCATTGTACATTCTTAAATGTGAAAAGGAATTGATAGCTTTGTTCGCCATAGCCCAAAGATTTACCATTCAGAATCAATTCTACCTTGTTTCCGGAAGAAGCAACATAGATATCTTTTTTAACCTGTGGAGTATAATTCCAATGACCAATAATGTGTGTGTGAGGTTTTTCTACATCAACCCATCCATCCCACATAACCTGATGCACAAAGAAACCATCTTTAGGTAATCTCATGGCATCTACTTCACCGCTTCGACGATAATTCTCTTCTCCGCGGAAGTGAGTGTTAGTGTCAGAGAAAACAATATTTACCCCACCAGAGCTTACCCGTTCGCCAGTGCCTGGTCGTTCGCGGTAATAATCATACCAGCGAATAATATCTTCTATTGCATGAGAGTCTTGATTTCTGTTGTAGTCGAAAGCACTTGCACCTCTGTATAATGGTCCGTCTCCGTTTTTATGAAAAGGAGCGGTATACTCATCCCAATATTTGCGTAATCCTTCATCACGAGAATACTCCATTGCCCACATAGGGTGACGAGCACTCTTATTTATATAAAGCATTTCTCCACCATATTCAGCAGTTTTGCTGCTTAGCATTTCGCGTGAACCAATAGCTCTGCCACCACATGGATCATAGAGATTTCTGATAGCCAGCATCTCTTTCATGTGATCTTCAGAAATGTTTTCGTTGCCACATTCATAAAATAAGATACTTGGATTATTACGGTTATATATAATAGCATCTCTCATTACTTCTGTTCGTTGTTCCCATTTTCTTCCGGTGATATCACTTTCTGCATCTCCGGCAGGCATAGCCTGAATCAAACCAACTCTATCACATGATTCTACATCTTGTTTCCAGGGAGTAATATGCATCCAACGGACTAAATTACCGTTACTTTTTACCATAAGTGAATTGCTGAAATCACTTAACCATGCAGGAACCGACATACCAACTGCCGGCCATTCATTGCTGGTTCTTTGTGCATAACCTTTCATTTGAATAATGCGGTCGTTCAACCAAATCATTCCTTTTTCATATTTTGTTTTACGGAATCCGGTTCTTGTTTTTACTACATCGGTTGCTTTTCCGTTTACGCGTACAACGGTATATACATTATATAGATAACCATATCCCCAGCTCCAGAAATGTAATCCGTCAACTTTTTCGTTGGCTTTAATAATACCCTTTTCTCCAGCAGCTAACGTTTTTGTTTCTCCTTTTATTTCTTTTACTATATTTCCATCCATATCCTCAACGAAAGCTTCGAAAGATATTTCCTGAGGTTTTTGAGTTTCATTCTTTACTTCAGATTCTGCACAAATAATAGCAGATTTCTTTTTCATATCAATATCCTTGGCGTAAACGTATGTTCCGGTTGTTTGCAGATTGCTATAAAGCGGAAGTGTTTGATATATCTTTGAAGTGATATGAAGATTAACATTTTTAGGTAAACCACCATAGTTGGCATTAAAATTCTTGTTACTCCACTGGAATGTAGTTCCACTTTTTTTCTCTTTATAATCCCACGAATTATCTATTCTTACTGCAATAACATTTTCCTTCTTTCCGAAATTTACTAAATCGGAGATATCGAATCCACAAGCCATCACTCCATTTTCATGAATACCTATAGCCTTGCCATTCACGTAAAATTCACCAGCCTGACGAACTCCCTCAAATTCCAAAAAGACTTTTTTACCTTTATCGGAAGAAGACAATTTAAAGTGTTTTCTATACCATACAATTCCCGTAGTATGATTGTCAATTGCTACTTTAAAAGCATCATCTTCATTAAAAGCATGAGGTAGAGTAATCTTTTTCCAGGAGCTGTCATCATATTTTTGCTGCGATGCTTCTGAGGCGTCACCAATAAATAGCAACCAACCTGGATTGAAGTTGTACTTAGCTCTTTCGTTCTCATTAAATGTTTGCTTACTGGCAAAACTTTGTATGGGCAATAGCAGGGCTATTAAGAGATAAAGAAAAATGTGTTTCATTGGTTTTATAAGATAAATGTTTGTGTAGCAAAGATAAAAAGGATTATAAAATTCTATTTGTAAGAAAATTCTTTTGCATGTTGTTTTGTACAGATTAAATGGAAAAAAAGAAGAGAGGCTGTGTTATCGTACACAATCTCTCTTTCAATAATAAGTTAATTATAAATTTTGGTATTTATTCAAAGCTTCTTAGTAGCGCAATCTCTTCTTTCCAAAGTGTTTCATCAGGAGTTTCAAGAATGATAGGTATGTTATCAAAGCGAGGATCTTTCATTATTCGTTGGAAGAATTCGAGTCCGATAAATCCTTTCCCAATATTATCATGCCTGTCTACTCGTGTACCTAACGCTTTTTTTGAGTCATTCAAGTGAATTGCCCGCAGATAACTAAAACCAACTATTTCATCAAAATCTCTGAATACTTTATCATAATTTTCTTCATCAAGAAAATCGTAGCCGGCAGTAAATGTGTGACATGTGTCAAGACATACTCCTACGCGTTCTTTATCTTCTACTCGATCAATAATGTATTTTAAATGCCAGAATTCGTTACCCATATTAGTTCCTTGTCCGGCTGTGTTTTCTATAACAGCTGTAACTCCTTTAGTTTTGTTTAAAGCAATATTGATAGATTCGGCAATTCTATCCAGGCATTCTTCCGGAGTCTCTTTGCTTAAGTGGCTTCCCGGGTGGAAGTTCAACAACTTTAATCCAAGTTGTTCACAGCGTTGCATCTCATCAAGAAAAGCTGCACGACTTTTTTGTAGACCTTCTTCCTCTGGATGACCAAGATTAATTAAATAACTGTCGTGAGGCAAGATGTATTCAGCTTGTAAGTTGTATTTCTCACAGTTTTCCTTGAATAATTTGATATTTTCAGAGGTTAGAGGTTTTGATACCCATTGACGTTGATTCTTTGTAAAAAGAGCAAAAGCATTTGCTCCGATTTCATGTGCATTTACAGGAGCGAATTCTACTCCGCCAGATGCACTAACATGTGCTCCTATATATTTCATACTGTTTATATTATTAAGATCTGTATTCTTAAACGTTGTTGTTCAGGCAAACATAAGAGCTTTGAACAACAATTTGAAGATAAAGATAGTAATAATTACGTTCGGAAGTACATCTTTATTATATAGTTGATATTTTTTTTGAAAAGAAGATTTGATATCAGATAAAAACAATGATAAGAATGCAAATACAAAGTGGGCAAACAATACTATTTAGATGTATTATTTGCCCACAAAATTTATTTTTTAGAAGTCTCCTAACTATGCAAGGCTGCCAATCTTTTCTAGATTTTCAGCAATTTCTTCATCAGAAAGACTATAGTTAATCAGATCACCTTGAAGATATTTATCGTATGATGCCATATCAATTAGTCCATGACCGGAAAGATTGAACAGAATAACCTTTTCTTCACCTGTTTCTTTGCATTTGTTTGCTTCGTTTATAGTTGCTGCAATAGCATGACAAGATTCAGGAGCTGGAATAATACCTTCAGCTTGAGCAAATAAACAACCAGCTTTAAATGTATCAAGCTGCTGCAAGTCAACAGCTTCCATTAATCCGTCTTTAATTAGCTGAGATACGATTGTTCCTGCACCATGATAACGAAGCCCTCCTGCATGAATATTTGCCGGAGTGAAGTCGTGTCCTAGTGTAAACATTGGTAATAAAGGAGTGTATCCCGCTTCATCACCGAAATCGTATTGGAATTTACCTCTTGTTAGTTTAGGGCAAGAAGCAGGTTCTGCAGCAATAAATCTTGTTTTCTTTCCTTCAAGAATATTATGACGCATGAAAGGGAAAGTGATTCCACCGAAATTTGATCCACCACCAAAGCAGGCAATGACCATATCAGGGTATTCTCCTGCCATTTCCATCTGTTTTTCAGCCTCCAAACCAATAATTGTTTGGTGTAGAGAAACCTGGTTTAATACAGAGCCAAGTACATATTTACAGTTAGGAGTTGATGTTGCAAGTTCAATAGCCTCTGAAATAGCCGTTCCAAGAGATCCCGGATGATTAGGAAATTGTGTTAGAATATCTTTTCCTGCACGAGTTGACATTGATGGAGATGCTGTTACCTGAGCTCCGAAAGTCTGCATAATTGAGCGACGGTAAGGTTTTTGCTCATAGCTGATTTTAACCATATATACAGCAAGTTCAAGTCCGAATGCTTTTGCTGCATAAGAAAGAGCAGCTCCCCATTGTCCTGCACCCGTTTCTGTAGTAATGTTAGTAACACCTTGTTTCTTGCAGTAGTATGCCTGAGCAAGTGCAGAATTTAATTTGTGTGAACCAACAGGACTAACGCTTTCATTTTTGAAATATATATGAGCAGGTGTTCCAAGTGCTTTTTCCAATCCATAAGCACGTACCAAAGGCGTACTACGATAGTTTTTATAAAGCTCACGTACTTCTTCAGGTATTTCAATCCATGCATCGGTTGTATTTAATTCTTGTTTGCAGAGTTCTTCTGCAAAAATAGGGTATAAATCTTCAGCTTTTAGTGGTTGTTTTGTTGCTGGATGAAGAAGTGGCAGTGGTTTATTTACCATGTCTGCCTGAATATTGTACCAGTAATGTGGAATTTCATCTTCAGGAAGTATGAATTTTTTTTGTCTATCACTCATAATGTCTTCTTTAATAGGTTTAATGCTTACAAAATTATATATTATTTTTGTATATGCCGAATAAATGTTTCTTTTTTCTGCTTATTTATTTGTATTTGTGAATTATGAATGGAAATTCCTAAGTATTCTTTTTGATTGATAATTCACTATATAAATAAAATGTATTAAAGTAGAATATGAAGTATAGTCTATTTTTTGATTTTAAATGAAATGCGACTTGTGTAGTATCATTACCTGTTTGTATAATTAATATAATTGTTTTTTATATTGAATAAATAGATCATTATAAATGAAGTTGTATATTTTTAAATGATCTTGGTTTAATACGCTTTATTTTAATAGTTTAGGTTGTGAATTTGGATTCTGAAGAATAAAATTAGACAGTTTTTATTTGTATATTTCCTATCCTTTTTGTTCCTTTGTTGCTAGTAAAAGCATAAACAAATGAAAAAAATAATTCCCTATTTCCTTTTGCCGATTTTTATTTTATGTTTCTCGGCATGTAACAATAAAAGCAATAAGCAAGAAAAAAAGGAAACTATAGTGAAAGATAGCGTTGATTCTGCTGGAGTTCAACGAATGCAGGAGTCAAAAAGCGAACAAATCGTTAAATTAAAGGGCAAATCCTATCATATAGCGCTTCATCGTTTAGCATGTGATTCTCTTACTCGTGTGAAAACTGAAGCTGGAGATTGGTTCTTAGATAACAAAATATCCCTTCAAATAACGCTTGACAATGGAACAAAAGTTTTTAGCAGAACTTTTACGAAGAAAAGTTTTGCTTCAATAGTACCAGACGATTTCCTTTCTAAGTCAATTCTTGAAGGAATGGTCTTTGATAAAATTGTCGATAATAAATTTAGTTTTGCTGCCAGCGTTTGTTATCCTCAAACCGATCTTTATTTCCCAATGCAAATTACTATATCCTCTGATGGATCTGTAAGCATGGCAAAAGAAGAACTTATGGAAGAAGCCTATTCTGATTCAGAGGATAAGGATTAAACGTCGTATAGATGCTAAAAAAGTTTTTTCACCTACAAGCATTGAAGAATCTAAACTTGCTTCTTGTTCTTTTTTTATAAGTAAAGGAGAAGTTAAGGTTCTTCTCGGCAAGAGAGTGTAGCGTATATTTATATTATAGATAGAAGTCTTATCTCTTTCACTAAAATGCAGAAAATATCTTTTTATTATTATTTTAATCTTGTATTTTTATTGTTAAAGTGTTAGTAAACAATAGTGTACTTGTTGTTGAAAAACACATTCAATAGAAGATTGTTTTTTCATAACTTTCATTCATAAACTCATTTATTTGTATATTGTTTTTTAATTTGTATTTATGAATAAACATTTATTTTGTTAAACTGTTGTTATTTTATGGATTAAGATAATTTTTTATCTAAATAGTGAATATTTTGTTAAAATGACGAGATATGCCAGATATAATAATTATCTTTGCCTCCCGAATATAAAAATACTGAAAAAACTAGAAAAACTAGAATTATAACCATGAACCAAAGAAATTACATTTTTCTTTTATTGTTAGCTATAGTATGTTTTTCTTCATGCTCTTCTTATAAGAATGTACCTTATTTGAAGGAATCGGAAAAGTTTACTGCAGAAGATTATGCAAAAAGTGCAGTTCTTTATGATGCACGAATTATGCCGAAAGACTTGCTAACAATAACAGTTAGTACTATAACTAATCCAGAAGATGCTTATCCATTTAATCTAACAGTTCCGTCTCCAATTTCTGCAGCTAAGAATATTACAACTCAGCCTGCAATGCAAACATATTTGGTAGATAATGACGGTAAGGTTAATTTCCCGGTTCTTGGACTAATGAAATTAGGTGGATTAACAAAGACTGAAGCTGAAAACTTACTTAAATCCAAACTTAAAGAATATCTAAAAGAAGATCCAATAGTTACTGTTCGCCTAACAAACTATAAAGTATCGGTAATTGGAGAAGTTAATCGTCCCAATACTTATACCGTAGAGAATGAAAAAATAAATATATTTGAGGCCCTGGCTTTAGCTGGTGATCTTACCGTGTATGGAAAAAGAGAGAATGTTAAGATTATCCGTGAGATGGAAGATGGACAGAAAAAAGTTGTAGTGCTTAGCTTGAATGATAAGAATATAATATTTTCCCCATATTTTTATCTGCAACAGAATGATGTTGTATATGTACAACCAAATAAAGCCAAAGCTCAAGGATCTGATATTGGCTCTATGACAAGCATTTTAATATCCACGACTTCAATACTAGTGTCATTAGCCGGATTGATAGTTACTATTCTTAAATAATGTATAATATAATAAGCTAATAAATATAAAAGTTTTATGTCTGAAGAATTTAATAAAGTAGGTGACGAAAATCAATCTGAGGAAATTAATATTCAAGAGATCCTTTTTAAGTACCTATCGTATTGGAAATGGTTTGTTATTTCAATTGTTGCTTGTTTAGCTATTGCTTTTCTTTACTTAAGATATGCTACTCCGGTTTATAATGTTTCTGCTGCAATCATTATCAAAGATGATAAGAAAGGTGGTAATAGCACCAGCGAACTTTCTGTTTTTGAAGGGATGGGATTATTAGGAGGAACTAATAATGTTGATAACGAAATAGAAGTTTTAAAGTCAAAATCTACAATAAAGTCTGTTGTTAATGCATTAGGGTTACATACATCTTATAGACTAAAAGGGGCAATTTCTTCCTCTGAACTTTATTTAAATAGCCCTATAGAGGTAAAAATGGATCCTCAAGCTTTAGATACATTATCTTCTGGGATTGTGTTGAATCTAGTAATGAATCCTGATAGGAGCCTCCAGGTTAAGGGACTTGTTAACCAGGAAGAAATTAGTAAAACATTATCTACTCTTCCTGCAATATTGAGAACATCACTTGGAGATTTGACAATCTCTTACCGTCCTAATATACCATCTATTGTTAATAAAGAAATAGAAGTAACAATTAACAGACCTATTAGCGTAGCTAAGAGTTATTTGACCAGACTAGCGGTGGCTCCAACTTCTAAAACAACATCGGTTGTTAATCTTTCTTTGTCAGAAACGAATCGTAAACGAGGAGAAGACTTTCTAAATAAACTAGTTGATGTCTATAACCTTGATGCAATGGCAGATAAAAATAAGGTTGCATTAAATACAAAACTATTTATTGACGATCGTATTGCTATTATTGATAAAGAACTCGGTTCTGCAGAGAAAAATGTAGAGAATTATAAGCGTAGTCAGAAAATGACGGACTTACAAACTGATGCTCAATTATCTTTGCAAACAAGTAGCGAATACGAGAAAAAATTGGTTGAAGCTGAAACTCAGCTAAATCTTGTTAACTATTTGCAAAAACATATTTCAAACAGAGCAAACAGGTATTCATTGGTTCCTAGTAATGTTGGTCTTGAAGATCCTACATTGATTGCTACTATTAATGAATATAATAAAGCATTATTGGAGCGTGAACGTTTGTTACGTACAGCTTCGGAAAATAATCCAACAGTTCTTGCTCTTAATGGAAAAATAGATGCTTTACGTGGTAATGTTACTGCAGCTATTGGGAGTGTACACCATGGATTGACTATTGCAAAAAATGACGTAAATCGACAAACTAGATTGTTTAATAATCAAATAGGGAATGCTCCAACTCAGGAACGTGTCTTTACTGAACTTTCTCGTCAACAGCAAATTAAAGCCAGCTTGTTTGAAATGTTGCTTCAAAAGCGTGAAGAGAATAATCTATCTTTGGCTGCTACGGCAAATAATGCAAAGATGATTGATGAACCACTTGCTTCAGGAACTCCTGTTTCTCCAAAAGGTTCTATAATTTATTTAGTTGCTTTTATTCTTGGAATTGTTATACCTATTGTAATTATTTACATCAGTGATTTATTCCAATACAGAATCCGTTCACGTGCAGATATTGATAAACTGAGCAAGTTACCATTTTTGGCTGAAATTCCTACTCATGAGGAAGAAACTAATGTTGCAGTCAGAGAGAACGATAACAGTTCTATTGCTGAAGCTTTTCGTGTACTTCGTACTAACTTGTTGTTTTTGTTGGGAGTAGATAAGAAAGTAATATTGTTTACTTCTACTATGGGAGGAGAAGGAAAAAGTTTTGTGAGCTTGAATTCAGCAATCAGTTTGGCTCTTTTAAATAAGAAAGTGCTGATTATTGGTTTGGATATCAGAAAACCTCGTATGGCCGAATACCTTAATTTAGATGTCAAGAAAGGTATCACAAACTATTTGTCTGGATTTGAAGACGATTTAGATAGCTTAATTGTTCCATCTGGAATTAATCCAAATCTTTTTGCGTTGCCTGCAGGTCCGGTTCCACCTAATCCTTCAGAGCAATTAGTAAAAGATTCTTTGGATAAGGCCTTTGAGTATTTCCGTGAGAATTTTGATTATATTATAGTAGACTCTGCTCCAATTGGACTTGTAACAGATACTTTTATACTAAATCGTGTCGTTGATGCTACAGCTTATGTTTGCCGTGTGAATTGGAGTAATAAAGCAGCTCTTAAATTCTCGAATGATATAATGTCTCAGAAGAAACTGAAAAATATGTCTCTCGTAGTCAATGGTATTGATATTGCTAAAAAGGGTTATGGCTACGGTTATGGATATGGTTACGGTTATGGATATGGTTACGGCTATGGAGAGGATAATCCTGGAAAGAAGAAACGTAAACGTAATAAATCAAATGATCAAGATCTTAATTCTTAATTAGATGACGATATTGATATTCATTGAATAATATAATATAAAAACAGGTACATTAGTATGACTCTAATGTACCTGTTTTTTATTTTAAACTGATTACATCTGCTTATAATCTTTAGCCAATCCTCCTTCTCCTGTTTCTTTATATAGAGAAGGTAAGTCGTGTCCAGTTTGTTTCATTACCTGAACCACTTTGTCGAATGATACCCGGTGAATACCGTCGGTATACGAAGAGAATAGATTTGCATCGAGTGCACGTGCTGCTGCATAAGCATTTCTTTCAATACAAGGAATCTGAACCAATCCACAGACTGGGTCGCATGTCATACCAAGGTGATGTTCCAGTCCCATTTCTGCTGCGTATTCTATTTGCGCCGGACTACCTCCAAATAACTGATTGGCTGCTGCCGAAGCCATTGCACATGCTACACCAACTTCTCCCTGACATCCAACTTCGGCCCCGGATATAGAAGCGTTTGTCTTAACAATGTTTCCTATTAAACCAGCGGTGGCTAGTGCTCGATGAATTCTTGCATCACTAAAATCCCGACTTTCCTGTAAATGATATAATACAGCCGGAACAACGCCGCATGATCCACATGTGGGTGCAGTAACAATTTGTCCTCCTGAGGCATTCTCTTCACTGACCGCTAAGGCATAAGCAAATACCAATCCTCTTGATCTTAAGGACTGTTTATATCCGCTGGAACGAATAAAGTAAGTAGCAGCTTTTCTTCTCAGATTTAAAGGACCAGGCAAAACACCTTCCTGTTCCAAGCCTCGTTTAATGCTAGCCTTCATTGTAGCCCATACTTCTGCCAGATAATCCCATATATCGCTATCTTCGCATTCCTGAACATATTCCCAGTAGCTCTTTCCGCTGATTTGACACCAGTCTAGAATTTCCTGCATACTGTTCATGCCATATATTTCTCTGTTATCCCCGCCAATCGGACCTTCTTCAGTAGACAGCGCACCTCCGCCAATACTATATACCGTCCAGTTTTCAAGTTCCGTTCCATCTTTATCGAATGCTTCGAAGGTCATTCCATTGGGATGAAAAGGTAGGAAAATTTTAGGTTGCCAGATGATATTTACAGAAGCATGCGGCTGGAGTACGCTGATAATAGCTGCGTCTGTAAAGTGGCCTTTGCCTGTTGCTGCCAAACTTCCATAGAGCGTAACATTGAATGACGTAGCTTCCGGATGGCGCGACAGAAACAGTTCGGCTGCTTTCTTCGGTCCCATAGTGTGACTGCTCGAAGGACCGCTACCTATTCTGTATAATTCCTTAATTGATTTCATTTAAATAAATTCTGTTGTGTTATATACTAATACCATTTTTTCTTTTTTAGGAACAGATAAGCAATGACTCCAACTACAAACATAACGATCCATGCAATCAGATAGCCATATTTCCAGTCGAGTTCCGGCATTATTTTAAAGTTCATTCCCCATACACCTACAAGAAAGGTCAATGGGATGAAGATAGTAGAAACAACCGTGAGTCGTTTCATTATATCATTCATTCGTAAATCGTTATTTGATATATAAAGATCTACTAAAGAGGAGAGGGTTTCCCTGCAAATTTCTATTGTTTGAAGAACAAACTGCAGATGATCATTTACATCGCTGAAGAATATTCTGTTTGTTTTGTGAAGCAATTTGCTATCGCTTAGAATCAGTTTACTGAATTGGTCTTTTAATGGCAACACAGCTCGCTTTATTCGTAAATATTGCCTACGGCTTTCCTGAATCTTGATACCGATATCGCTGGCAGTAGTGATAGTAAGCATACGCGATTCCATTTCTTCGAGCGAATCTTCTACTGTAGATATTACGTTACGGTAGTTTGCCATTACATCATTTAGCAGAACACTTAAAAGATAGTCGCTTTCGCGGTTTCTTATTTTGAGTATGTTACCTTTTATAGCAGTTACTACATCATTAAAGAAAGAGTTTTCGTCTTCAAAGAACGACAGAACAAAGTTTTTACCCTGAATGATGCAAACTTGTTGCTTTAGTAACTGATTGTTGTTCCCCAGATGAAATAGTTTAAGAACCAGAACCATGTGTGATTCATATTCTTCAATTTTCGTAGGATGATGAGGATTGAGAATGTCCTGAATAATAAGAAAGTTTATTCCAAAATAATTCCCTATCTCACGAATAGTTTCAATATCCTGAAGTCCGTGAATTTGCAACCAGTTAATAGCATTATCCTTAATCTCACCTCTTATTTCGCTGAATTTATTTGCTGAAAATTCATGCATTTCTGTCTCGTTATAGGTGCAAAGATGCAAATGAGTGGGAGTATTACTCACCCCCATATAGGTTAATTTTTCGCTAAGCAGATTATTCTTCATACATTCTCACTTTTTTTGTGCAAACGACTAGAACAAATGTAATGATTAACTTCGAGAGAACAATAACTTTTCGACTTTGTTTGTATATTCTTTCTTTAAATATTCACGAATTGTTGTACAAAAGAATGCATTCTTCTGTACAAAACAATTGATTCTTTTGTACAGAAGAAAACAATCTTTTGTACAAGGGTTTAAAAAGGTATGGTGAATGATTTAAAAAAGGATGCGATTGGTTAAAAAAACAAGAAGGGAAGTCTGTTTTTTTATGGCGGAATGTAGATTCAGAATAATAAATGGAGTTATCCCAAAACTAGGAATAGCTCCATTTATTAAGTCTTTTTCCAAGAGTTCTTACCTGAAGTATTTTTCAAATATTCAAATTCCGGAGATGTAATTTTACTTTTTGAGCAGCCCTCTTATGAAGTTATTACGATTATGCAAGATCGACAACTGTAATTCCGGCTCCACCAAACTGTACATGTTCGTCTTGGAAATGGGCAACACCATGTACTGTTTGCAAATATTGACGGATAAGCTGACGCAGAATACCGGTTCCTGTTCCGTGAAGAATGCGAACCCTGCTCATACCAACCAGAATTGCATCGTCAACGAAATAGGTTACGGCCTGCAAAGCCTCATCGCCACGCATACCGCGAACGTCGAGGTCTTGTTTGAAGTGCAGCTTCTTTTCGTACATTTCATCCTGAGTCTGAGAACTTACAAACGAACTTTTCTGCTCCTTCTTAGCAACCGGCTGACTATTTGTGCGTTCCAGCTTATCTAGCTTAACGGTAGTTTTTATCATTCCAAAGGCAACAATGGCATTCTTGCCGCTAATCTCCAGAAGTTCACCTACTGATGTCTGACCTTTCATTTTAACAAAGCAACCCGGGGTTAATGGCTCAACTTTAATTTCTTTATGAGCAATCTTTTCTGGCGAACTTTTCTTGTCCTTTTTACGGCTCTGTTTTTCAAGCAGCTTTTCCATTTTACGAGCAATCTTTTCATCATGCTCTTTAGAACCGGTCTTTTCTAAAGACTCCTTAAAGTCGCTCAACTCTTTACGCGCCAGCTTGGTTTGTTCTTTTTCAGCCTGTGCTTCTTTGATTGTACGAATAGTATTTTCAATTTTAGCATTTGATTCTAAAAGCAATCGCTCGGCATCTTCTTTCGCCTTCTTAATAATTTCCTTGCGTGAACTGTTTAGTTCTTCAATTTCCTTCTGATAGCGGGCAATGGTTTCCTCCATCTGCTTTTCACGCTGACGGATATTCTGACGTTTATTCTCCCAGTATCGTTTATCGCGTACAATGTCCTGAAGGTATTTATCCGCATTGATGTATTCACTTCCCACTATCTGAGAAGCATCTGCGATGACCTCTTCCGGAAGCCCAATCTTGCGTGCAATTTCCACAGCAAAAGAACTACCTGGATTACCAATCTGAAGTTGGAAAAGTGCCTGCATCATGTGTCGGTCGTAAAGCATGGCTCCATTTACCACCCCTTCATTGTCTTCGGCAAAATGCTTCAGATTCTGATAGTGAGTAGTAATTACTCCGAACGTCTCTTTTTCGTTGAAGCGTCTAAGCACAGCTTCGGCAATGGCACCACCAATTTGTGGTTCCGTACCGCCACCAAACTCATCAATAAGGATAAGACTTCGTTCGTTGCAACCCTTCATCATGTTTTTCATGTTGAGCAGATGCGAACTGTATGTACTTAAATCGTCCTCGATAGACTGCTCGTCGCCAATATCAATAAACAGGTTGCTGAATATTCCGGCGTGACTTCTTTCGTGAAGCGGAATAAGCATACCGCTTTGTAGCATATATTGCAGTAAACCTACTGTTTTAAGGCAAACGGATTTACCACCTGCATTAGGTCCCGATATGATAAGTATGCGTTGTTTCTTGTTCAGTTCAAGCTCCAGTGGCACAACTTTTTTGCCGTGCTTTGCTAAAGAAAGCTGAAGCAACGGATGAACCGCATCGGTCCAGTCAATAAGTTGCTTATCTTCTAAAGCAGGTTGGATGGCATTGATTTGTATGCTGAAATGAGCCTTGGCACGAATAAAATCAATCTCGGCAAGGAACTCATAGCTTTGCAGAATATCCGGTACGGAAGGGCGTAGCAATTTGGAAAATTCAACCAAGATTCGGATAATTTCCCTTCGTTCTTCCCCTTCCAGCTCACGAATTCGGTTGTTTGCCTCCACAACTACGGCAGGTTCAATAAATACAGTCTTTCCACTGGCCGATTCATCGTGAACAATACCTTTGATTTTGCGCTTCATAGCCGGTGCAACTGGAATAACCAATCGTCCGTCGCGCATGGTTGGTGCTACATCCTTGTCCACATAACCTTCACTTTGTGCTGTGCGGAGAATAGCATTCAAGCTACGGGAAATACTCCCCATCGTATTACTTAATTCCCTTCGGATACGTGCCAGTTCCTGAGAAGCATTGTCTTTAATCTTCCCATATTTGTTCAGAATCTGATCAATCTTTCCAATAAGTTGAGGAAACACAATAATGTCTCCGGCAAGAGTTCTCAAATGAGGGTAGGGGAATCCCTTCTCCTCGTCATCATCACGATTCAGAAATTTAACAATATCATTAATGGTTTCCAATGAACGACGAAGATCGAACACTTCTTGTTCGTCCAGGTAAGTGCCTTCAATGCGAATCTTCTTTAGCGAAGGTCGAACGTCAAAAAAGTATTGATCGGGGAATCCATCCTCTTCCTGAATGATGCGGACAAACTCCGTTGTCTGGCATAATTGTTCTTCAATCTCGTCAAACTTATCGGAAAAGCACATGTTGTCTACACGCTCTTTGCCAAGTGTGCTAAAACATTTTCCTTTCAGTAATTCGCGGATGGTGTCGAATCCTATCTTCTGTTCAAAGTTATGGGGATATATCATCTAGGTTATCTTGAATAATTCTGCAACAAAAATACAACTATATCTTTGTTCCGGCAAGAAATATTCAATTTACATAGACTTCGGGGAAATAACGAGAGAATAGTTCCTGTGCATGCTCCAATTGGGCCGGAGTGTTTTCTTTTACCTCTTCCAGCAGGTAAGGCTTCTTTAAAGCTTCATATTTATGCTTTCCCAAAGTGTGGTAAGGAAGTATTTCAATGCGCTTAATCATGGAATAAGATTTGAAGTGCTCGCACATAGCAATAATATCTTCCTCGAAATCGCTGTATCCTGGAACCAATACATAGCGAAGCCACATGGGTTTCTTAATTTCTTCCAGATAAGCAGCAGTGCCCAAAGTCTGGGCATTGCTGCGTTCTGTAAGTATCTTGTGATGATCGGGATTGAATTCTTTTATATCCAAAAGAACCAGATCCGTTAGTGAAAGAAGTTCTTTCACATCGTCATTCATATTTCCTCCGTTAGAATCCAGGCAGATGTGAATTCCTTCCTCGCGCAATCTGCGGAACAAAGGAATCAGTTCCTTAGCCTGAAGAGTAGGTTCGCCTCCGCTAAAGGTAATGCCACCTTTCTTTCCGAAGAATGCTTTCTGACTGAGAGCCATGCGCACAATCTCTTCAACCTCTGTTGGCTTGCCGCCTTTCAGAGTTATAGTATCGGGATTGGCACAGTACTTACAGCGAAAGTTGCATCCTTGCAGGAATACTACCAATCGCAGGCCGGGACCATCGAAGGTTCCCATTGATTCATATGAATGAACGTTGATCATCTTTTTATTATCACATCTTTGAGTGGAAACTTCTTGAAATAACTTCCAGCTGATGTTCGCGGCTCAGGCTGACAAAGTTTACAGCATAACCTGATACACGAATTGTAAGCTGTGGATAGTTTTCAGGATGTTCCATTGCATCTTCAAGCATTTCGCGGTTCAATACATTCACATTCAAGTGGTGAGCACCTTTGCTGAAGTAACCATCCATCATTGAAACAAGATTTTCAACACGATCTTCAGCTGTTACACCAAGAGATTTAGGAACGATTGAGAATGTATTACTAACACCGTCCTGAGCATCATCGTAATTGATTTTTGCAACAGAAGTAAGAGAAGCAATAGCACCCTTCTGATCACGTCCGTGCATTGGATTTGCACCCGGAGCAAAAGCTACACCCTTTTTACGTCCGTCAGGAGTAGCGCCGGTTTTCTTACCGTACATTACATTCGAAGTAATTGTAAGGATTGAAAGAGTAGGGCGTGCATTCTTGTAAATAGGAAGCTTGCTAAGTTCTTCACTGAAATAGTGAGTCAAGTCTACAGCAAGAGAGTCTACTTTATCGTCATCATTACCGTAGCATGGGAATTCTCCGTCAATATCAAATCCTTCAGTCAGGCCAAGCTCATTACGACGAGCAGTAACCTTTGCAAACTTAATTGCAGAAAGAGAATCGGCAGCAATAGATAATCCGGCAGCACCGTAAGCAAGATTAATACGAGGATTAGTATCAATAAACGCCATCTGAGCTTTTTCGTAGTAATACTTATCGTGCATGTAGTGAATAATGTTCATCGCGTCATTATAAACACGAGCAACTTCTTTCAATACAATCTTATAGTTAGCCATTACTTCGTCAAAGTCGAGCACATCGCTCTTCAAAGCTGGAATACCCTTAACCATCAGAGTTCCGGTGTTTTCGCAACGTCCACCATTGATAGCAAGCAATAATGCTTTAGCAAGGTTGGTACGTGCGCCGAAGAACTGAATCTGGCGACCTATATCCTGGAAAGAAACGCAACAAGCAATTCCGTAATCGTCACTGTGACGGATAGAACGCATTAAGTCATCGTTTTCATATTGGATAGAAGAAGTATCAATAGAAACTTTAGCACAGAAATCTTTGAATCCTTCAGGAAGTTCTGGCGACCAAAGAACAGTTAAGTTTGGTTCTGGAGAAGCACCTAGGTTATATAGAGTTTGCAAGAAACGGAAAGATGTCTTTGTTACTTTGTGACGGCCATCGTTAAAACGACCACCAAGAGATTCAGTTACCCATGTTGGGTCGCCGGCAAAGATATCATTGTAAGAACCCATTCTCAAGTGGCGAACCATACGAAGCTTAATAACGAACTGGTCAATCAATTCCTGAGCAAAAGATTCATCAATTGTTCCTTGGTTTAATTCGTAATCAATATAGATATCAAGGAAAGAAGAAACATTTCCAAGAGACATAGCAGCACCATCTTGTTCCTTAACAGCAGCAAGATAAGCCATGTATACCCATTGAACAGCTTCCTGAGCAGTATATGCAGGACGAGAAAGATCTAATCCGTAATATTCGCCCATCACTTTCATCTCGTTCAAAGCCTTGATCTGTTCCTTAACCTCTTCACGTGTTCTGATACGTGCTTCAGTCATCGGACCGGTAAGATTGTGAAGATCTTCATTTTTAGCTTCGATCAATCTGTCAAGACCATAAAGAGCCAATCGACGGTAATCACCAATTACACGACCGCGAGCATAATTATCAGGTAAACCAGTTAAGAAACCAAGAGAACGGAAAGAACGTATTTCTTCAGTATACACATCAAAAACACCTTCGTTGTGAGTTTTACGGTAATGAGTAAAGATATCTTTTACTTTTTCGTCTACTTCAAGACCATTTTCTTTGCATGATTTAGCTACAACGTTAATCCCTCCGAAAGGTTTGATAGCTCTTTTTAGAAGTTCATCAGTTTGCAAGCCAACGATAAGTTCGTTTTCCTTATCAATATAACCAGCTTTATGTGAAGAAATTGTTGATACAGTTTTATTATCAATAGAGCGAACTCCGTTGTTTGCTCTTTCTTCTGCAATGGCAGCAAGACATAAATTCCAGATTTTTTTAGTACGTTCTGTAGCACCTGCGAGGAAGGAAGCATCTCCATCATAAGGAGTGATATTAGTAAGAACGAAATCTCTTACATTTATTTCTTTGCTCCAAACACCGTTTTTAAAGGTTTTATTCAATTCCATAGAAAAAGTTGTTTTTTTGGTTGATTTGTCTTTTTAGAGCGTACAAAGTTACAACCTTTATTGTAATCTCAACTATAAAAGGAATTAAAAATATGTTATATAACACATTTGTGAGCTTTGAATACATTTTTTGCCTTTTTATGATAAAATTTTAAGGAAAAGTATTGCATTTAATAATAATTCAATTACCTTTGCACCGCTTTTAAAGAAAAGCACTAGTTAAAATAGTTATTGGAGAGATGGCAGAGTGGTCGATTGCGGCGGTCTTGAAAACCGTTGAACTGCGAGGTTCCTGGGGTTCGAATCCCTATCTCTCCGCTGAACTAACCGGACAAAACCGGATAAGTTAAGGTCAAAATCCTACAAATCAATGATTTGTAGGATTTTTTTGTTTCTACAATACTCATTCCGAAGGACATGAAAAGGACAGCAAAAGACAGGGTTTTGTCTCCAATTCGTTACCATTCGGAACTCTCTCAAAAATGGTAACGATTTGTCCAAATTTGGCTTCTCTAAGTCCAAATTTGTCCAGACTGCATATATCTCATTATTAATCATTTGCAAGTAACTTTGCAAGCATAAAAAATGAGATTATGAAGAGTACATTTAAGGTGTTATTCTACCTAAAAAGAAATGCGGAGAGTAAAAGCGGGGAGGTGATGATTATGGCTCGCATTACCATTGATGGTAAGTTGTGCCAGTTCAGTACCAAATTGAAAATCAATCCTAAGAATTGGAGTGTAACGACAGGTAAAGCAATTGGTCGTTCTGTCGAAATTACACAAATCAACAACCTACTTGAAGAAGTAAGGTCTTCACTACACAATATCTACCACGAGATGCAACGCCGTGATAACTGTGTTACTGCTGAGAAAGTCAAGAATGAATTCTTAGGTCACGGACAAACGAATGTTACTTTGTTGAATATGTTCACGAAACACAATGAAGATGTGAAAACGTTGGTTGGTATTTCAAAATCAGCAGCTACTTATCAGAAGTATGAGGTAACTCGAAAGCATCTTTCTGAATTTATCCAATACAAATATCATCTTGCTGATATTTCAGTAAAAGAGATAACGCCAATGTTTATAAGTGATTTCGAGGTATATTTAATGACATTTTGTAAATGTGGGGCAAACACTACTGCTAAGTTTATGCAGTTCTTCAAGCGTATTATTATTATCGCTCGCAATAATGGCATTCTGATAGGTGATCCGTTTGCCAATTATAAAATTCGTATAAAGAAAGTAGATAGGGGTTATTTGACCGAAGAAGAGATTGCAAAAATTAGCCAGAAAGAATTTGTTTCAGAAAGATTGGAACAGGTTCGTGATGTGTTTATTTTTTCCTGTTTCACTGGACTTGCCTATATTGATGTGAAGAATCTAACTAAAAAACATATCCGCATCTCTTTTGATGGAAATCTTTGGATAATGACCAAACGCCAGAAAACGGATACCGCAGTGAATGTTCCGGTCCTTAAAATTCCAAAGATGATTCTTGATAAATATGAAAACAAGCTCCCTAAAGGTAAGCTCTTGCCTGTAATAAGTAATCAAAAGTTAAACTCCTATTTAAAGGAAATTGGAGATGTATGTGGTATTCAGAAGAATCTAACTTTTCACCTTGCAAGGCATACTTTTGCTACTACCACAACTTTGGCAAAAGGTGTACCTATAGAAACTGTTTCTAAAATGCTTGGACATACAAACATTGAAACTACTCAAATTTATGCTCGCATTACCAATAGTAAAATTAGTAATGATATGAAAAACTTATCCGACAAGTTTGTAGGTATTGAGAAAATTTATAAGGAAGTTGCAATGAATCAACCGCTTAAAGCTGTTGGTAACGAATCGGTAACGAATTGGTAATTTAATGGTAACGAATTTAGTAATAAATAATTGTAAATCAGTAAAATATGGAGTTGCAAGTAATTCAGAATAGAATATTTGAGGTTAGAGGGTGTCGTGTAATGTTGGATTTTCATCTTGCAGAGTTATACCAAGTTGAAACACGTGCTTTGAAACAAGCAGTAAAAAGAAATTCAGAGAGGTTTCCTGACGTTATGCAAAGTTTCGCATAACAGAAGTTATGTATAGAATATTATTATGCAAAGTTGATTATTCTTTTACTTTACATATCAGACAAATAGCTTCATGTTGATCCGTGAAAACTTTGCATAATAATCCATCGTTATTTTTATGTTGGCAATGTCGCCAAATAAAATCAATAACGATATGGATTATAAGAAAAGTGTATTCTCAACCGTAATAGATGATATTACAGTGTACTTTGTGACGCAAAGAAAGAGATCGGAACATTGCATTCTGAGTTATCGAACGGTCTGGAATAAATTAGAGCTCTTCCTGAAAAATGAAAAAGTTGAGATATTCGACACCACTACCGGCAAGAACTTCTTGAAGTATTTATTTGGCGATAAAGATCATACGCAAATGACTGCCTATGAGAAGTTTCATGTAAGAGTAATACATGATCTTATAGAATATCTTGAAACAGGAACTATCCTAAGGCTGAAAGCGCCTCAAAACCAACTGTCAGGTAGTATTGGTAATTTGATGATCGAATATATCCAGTATCGGCATTCTACAAGGATAGCTGATCAAACAGCTTATATGTATAAGTTGTATTTATCTGGATTTCTTGATTTTTTGGGAAAGTGCAACATCATAGCCATAAATGAAGTCAATCACACTCATATCCTCATGTACATAAAAGAAATAAAGACCATACATGAAGCTACTATAAAGCGGAATATAATCGTATTGCGGAATTTTTTCCGTTACTTATATGAGAAAGGACTTTTAGCCAAGGATTATTCTCGCTTTATACCAAAAGATGGGTATAAGAACAGAGTCAAACTGCCTTCAATATACAGCGAGCAAGAAATACAACAATTGTTGAAAGCCGTAAATCGTGGCAACTCTGTAGGGAAACGGGATTATGCGATCTTGTTACTTGCAGCCAGGCTTGGACTTCGAGCTTCTGATCTGGCAAATCTCCGGCTTTCTCAATTAGAATGGGAGCAAAATCAAATATTTATAAATCAACTAAAAACCGGAGAGCCATTAGAGTTACCACTTTTACCTGAAATAGGGAATGCTATTATTGATTATCTCAAATATGGACGACCACAATCAGATTTGCCTCATGTGTTTATAATAGCGAGATCTCCATATTCCCCATTACTGGCAACTTCGGTATACACAATCGTAAGAAAAGCCTTCGAACGTACAGGGATAAACACACAAAATAAAAAACGAGGTCCTCATTCTTTGAGGCATAGTTTAGCCGGATTGTTACTGGAAAGGCAATCAATATTACCCGTCATATCAGAAGTCTTAGGGCATAAAAATACGGAATCAACAAAATATTATTTATCCATAGATTTACACTCACTCAGGTCTTGTGCGTTGGATGTTCCTCCAGTAGCAGATTCTTTTTATTTACAGAAAGGAGGGGGTTTTTATGAATAAAAAATCATTTCATAGCATATATGCACCGTATATCGAACAACTGATTGATTTTAAGCGCAGCCTTGGATTTAAGTATGTGGAAGAAGCAAGTATTTTCCACAGATTTGATATATTTATTATGGAACAGAATATAAAACAGGTAGGTGTAACAAGAGAATTATTTGAGAAATGGAGGGATCGAATACCTGGAGAATCAGATAACTATAAATATGCCAGATGTGTATGCTTAAATCAATTGGCGGCTTATCTGTCTGACGTGGGGATTATTTCTTATGTATCCAGATTACCCCAACGAAGAAATTCATTTGTGCCATACGTCTTTTCCAAGCAGGAAATGAATGATTTGTTTGAAGCTAGTAATCAGCTTGAAATCAGACGCAAACAAATGAATTCAGTCATATTCTCTATACCTATTTTATTGAGGTTTCTGTATTCAACGGGATTAAGAATAGGTGAGGCATTGTCTTTAAATAATGAAGACATAAATCTTTCAGATAATTACCTTGTTGTAAAGGATAGTAAAAACGGTAGAGAGCGATTAGTTCCGTTGTCTGAAACGCTTTCCGATTCATGCAAGGAGTACTTAAGATACAAAGAGAAGCTACCGATAAACATATCTGCTGACAGTCCGTTTTTTACATCCCTAAATGGAGCGAGATATACACAATCAGAGGCTTATAGTTGGTTTAGAAAATTACTCGTAAAAAGTAATATTCCTTTTATAGGCAATGAACACAGGCATAGAGGACCAAGGATACATGATCTTCGGCATACGGCGGCATGTCATGCGTTAGCTCAAATGGCTGAAAACGGAATGGATTTATATTGTTCACTTCCAATCCTATCAACATTCCTTGGACACCAGTCTCTCAAAGCGACCGATTTATATGTAAGGCTGACCGCTGAAATATATCCGGATCTCATTCATAAAATGGACATAGAATATTTAACCGTTTTCCCCCTAATAAAAGATGAAAGCAACAGACTTCTCTAAATACGTTACGGACTTTTTTATGAAATATCTGACTCATGAAAGAGGTGCGAGTAATAATACAATCTCATCATACCGGGATACATTTATCTTGCTTTCCATGTTTATGGAAGAGAAAAAGTGCATTAAACTTAGCAAATTAGTATTGAATGATATAACACAAGATGTTATTATTGAGTTTCTTAATTGGTTACAGACAAGTAGGAACTGTAGTGCTTCTACAAGAAACCAAAGGCTTGCAGTCATTCGTTCATTTTTCAGCTATATACAATACAGAAACCCTGAATACATGCATGAATGCCATAGAATAATGTCGATTAAACTTAAAAAAGCACCACAAAAGACAATCAGCTATCTAACGATTGAAGGTGTCAAACTGTTACTGGAACAACCTGACAGGACTACTCCAAAAGGAAGACGGGACTTAGCTCTTTTGTCTTTGATGTATGATACGGGAGCAAGAATACAGGAAGTGATTGATTTAACAGCAAATGCCTGCCGACTAACCAAGCCATATACACTTCAAATTACAGGAAAGGGGAATAAAACTAGAATTGTTCCATTAATGGAGAGACAAGTAGAAATACTAAAGAACTATATGAATGAGAATAAGTTGTCTGAACCTTTTGCAGGAGAATATTTACTTTTTAGCAATAGCCGCAAACAAAAATTTACTCGTACTGGAATCACGAATATCTTTTTGAAGTATGTAGAAAAGGCAAGAAAAGTGAGTCCGGAGGCAATCCCTAAAAAACTTAGCTGCCATTCACTAAGGCATTCTAAGGCTATGCATCTTTTGCAAGCTGGTGTAAACCTTATTTATATCCGAGACATTTTGGGACATGTTTCTGTTCAAACCACAGAGACTTATGCCAAAGCAGATGCTAAATTTAAAAGAGAGGCTTTAGAAAAAGCTTATGTAAATGTCCAGCCAGTAGGTGCGGTAACAGCTATTTGGATAGAAGACCAAGACTTGAAAAGCTGGCTAATCAGTCTTGGCAGTTAAAAAAATATTATGCAAAGTAATTTACAGGTGATCTAAAGGGAAAACTATGGTACAGAGACATCTTCTAATTTTACTTTGCATAATAATATTCTATACATAACTGAAGATTTTATGTTTCGACTTACCAAGGAGGAAACTGATGTTGTTTTAGCATTAGGGGTGTCACAAAATGTGATACCCCCTGGATATAACGTAGGTGCTACATCACCTATGGTGTTTTGTGAGGCAGGTATAGCAATGTTGTCTTCGGTGCTTAAATCTCAGACGGCAATACAAATGAATATCTCCATTATTCGTGCATTTATAGCTTTAAGACAGATGGTGGTTGGTTATGATGAACTAATGAAACGCATTGAGGAGCTTGAAATAAATACCAATATGCAATTTAGTGAGATTTATCAAGCTCTTACTGAGTTGGCAAGTAAGAAAGCAGTTGATGATAAACCGAGAAGTCCTATCGGCTATAGAATATCGTATAATAATAAATGAGGTGAATTAGAGTATTAATAATTAAATGAATAGAACAATGGAAAAAGGAAAAATGTCTATAAACTACAATCCGGAAACTAAAGGTATATCAGTTAATATAGAGCTATCAAATGGAACAGTATGGCTTACAAAGACACAGATCGCAGATGTTTTTAATGTCTATATTTCGGCTGTAACTGCAAATTTAAGTGTAATTCACAAAGAAGATGCACTGTTATATCATTTATGTAGTAAAGAATTTAGGAGCGAACTTTCGAGTCCTGAAGTATCAATCCGTACTTATTACAATTTAGATATAATAATAGCTCTTGCATTTCGAATGAAAAGTGGGTATTGTAGGCTATTTAGACAATGGATGACAGAGCAAGTAAAACGCCCAATAATAGAAAATCATCACTCTCCAATTATTATCCAAATCGATAATAGGAGTTCTGTAAAGAACTAACTAACGCTTTTCATCGAGCCACCTCACATGGGTGGCTTTTTTGTTTTATACGATATCTATCTCTCATCTCCAAACCTTCCACATTAGCAGTTAATTATCAGTCGGTAGCGGTGTTTATCGTTATGTGAGCAAAGGTATTTACTGCTTTTTGACGTGAAAGTAAGGTCAAGCCTTGCGGTTCTGATAAAAATCTTCCTGCTGTCCTCTGTCCAGAGAGTATTTTTTCCATAAACCTTGCTTTCTCTAAAGCCTATTTTTTTTCTGCCTCCGAAACGAAAACGACCGACCGACGGAAATACGCATATAAAAAAATGTCGGATTTACTAGAAATAGGAAAATTTAATGAAACTAAACTTTCTCACTCACGAATCCGCATATAATTTAAAAATAGTGAATGTGGAAATGAAAGTGGCATACAAATTAGTGATTTGGAATGTTCTAGCGTTAGAAGTGCTACAGATATGGTTTCAAAGGTAAGTTCGTAATTGAGTTTGAAGTAAAGAAAGATATGATATTCCTATTACTCCAATCGGTCTTCCCTAATAAGTATGTGACATTTCATATCATATCAAATGGAATGGAATATAGATTATTAACTAGTAAATGCTCAACACTATCTATGTACCAGTATGAAGAACTGATAATCTTATATGGTGTAATTGTTAAAATGATTCTATCTAGGTATTTTTCATGAATGTTTTAGTGTCCAAATAAAGTTTTGTTTTATTTTTTATGTAATAAGCAAGACATTAACTATCTTTGAATTGTGAATAAGTAATTTATACATGGTAATAGTAGAGCAACTAAAAAAAATGGAACAATCCCTGATGGAATCGTTCTCGCATTGAAAGATTCTGATATGGAGACTAAGCGAGGGGGAGAGCTATTTTTTTTCGAGGCTTGTATGAGTGTCAGTACCATGCGTATGGTTGAACTTGAATAAGTAATCTACCTCCAATTGAAGCAGTATGAACTGCTTTGCATTGACGAGATTATCGATGCATCCCAATCTAATAATACAACTGATGAAGTTCTTGAATTGCAAAGATAATCAGTCTCAGTTGCTTGCTACCACTCATTGCGATCTTATTTCGGAAAGGATTCCTTGTGGTTTACGGAGAAGAATGGCTGTAACAGTCTTTTTCTTTGGTGAAATTCAAAGTGACTGAACAAAATTTCGTCCATTTCCGGGCTTATATGAACGGTAAGTTGATGCCTTGCCTAATGCATCATGTAGGTGAACTATGGAAGAAAGATTAAGGAAAGGGCACTCAAGCACCCGGATATAACTATTTTAGGTGAAGGGCTAACTGTTTTTGATTTATTACCTTAGCACGAATAAATACTTTGCTTTATAACGTGACGTTATCGATGTGTTACGTAGACATATACCAGACTTCAGTAAGCATGAAGCCTTCTTGGTAAAGGATAAGTGGGTTGCTAACTCATAGCTGATAACCGATTGGAAATCACTCGTAAAAGGATAGAAACTTTTTGGTGCGGACGGTGACTCATATAGCAATATTGATAAGGCATTCAATAACTTTGAAAAATTAGTAAAGGTTTAGACTAAAAAATAGTTTTCTAAATACAATGTCAAAAATAAATTTTTTAAAAACATGAATCTGACTTCTGAGATAAAACGCCAAATATACGATTACATCATAGGACAACCCAATTATTTGGGACTGTATGGTGTTGGCAACTCGTATGATAACTTGAACATAGTTGATTTCTTGAAGCTGATTTGGGATTTACCAGCTATGCCATCCCGAGATCCGCGTTTCAAAAATGCCGAAGCTGATGCATATCAGCATTTAATTAACAATAACGATTGGGATGATGATGAAACGTATCTGATCAGATTCAATCTATTGGCAGGGAAAGAGAAGTTCTTCGTCAAGTTTATAGAAGTCATTGTCTCTCCTGCAGTACGCGGTACGAAAGAGGAGATTGTAACTTATGTACAAGTTATTAATAACTTCCTTCATCCTATCTCATGTGAGTTAGCTCAGGCTGATTTAATAAACGATCTACCTTGCTACCGACTAATGGAAGGCGTGGAGCATGATTCTATACCGCATGATTTGAGTCCCAATCTTATACCAATATATGTAGATGAAAATTGCAAATCATATCCGGCTTTTAGATTGGATGAATATACTTGGGATGATTATGGCTACAAAACGCGTTACAAGTTGACGTATTATACTTCCGCAGACCAATATAAAAGTATTGGTGTGGTAAGAATCATGAAGCGTGATGTAGATGCAACTTATGGAGCTATACCGTCTGGAATAACAGAACTGGGCGCCGATTATTGTTCACTGGGTCAGTCGTTGACCTATTATTCTCGCATCAAACTAGTTCTTGGCCCTACTTATAAGAATTTTCTTTTTGCTTTTCGTGATGCTGCATGTTTTAGCCAGATATGTGATGAATTCTGCAATGAAAGTGCTTTTAATCATTCCTTATTGAGAGAGACAGATGCAGACAAGGCCTTGCAAATGGCTAAATACGTTTTGGCAGGTTATAGTGCTACGGAAAAGTTCGATTTTGTGTTTAAAACTAAATTACCGTACTATACTGATGAAGATATCTCCATCCGGTTTAATTTTGAGCAGATAGAGGACCTCAATAACTTAAATAGAGTGGTTGCGCTAATAGGAAATAACGGTGTAGGCAAGACGACTATTCTCAGCCAATTAGCAGAATGCCTAGTTAAGAATGATGAGGGAAGATTCATGCCACATCCTCCATTATTTACTAAGGTTATTGCTGCATCATATAGTATTTTTGATAAATTCTTCAAAATAGAGGGGACCTCATTCAACTATGTATATTGTGGCATACAGAAGAAGAATGGTAGCCTTATGAATGATGAAGAAATAGAGAGTCGTCGCAGGTTGTCATTGGAATCAATAAGAAAATTGGGACGAGAAAAGGAACTTAATAAGTTTTTAAAACTTTTGTTAAATAAAGAACTATTAAAATGTCTTTTTAGTGATGAAGGTTATTTTGATGAAGATTTCTATATGAGCATTCGCCAGCAACTGAGCTCAGGCCAATCTATGATAATGAATCTTGTAATAGAAATTGTGGCTAACATACGCAGAAATTCACTATTACTATTGGATGAACCTGAAGTGCACTTGCATCCAAAAGGTATTACTCAGATTGTGAATATTGTTAATCATATATGCGATAAATATTTTTCATGTTGTATTATGGCTACTCATTCTTCAATAGTAATACAAGAACTGTTGTCAAGAAATGTCATTATATTAGATCGTGAAGAAGATGGTTCTCCTACGGTGAGAGGAATGAGAGTAGAATCTTTGGGTGAGAACCTTACTACCATTACAGAAGATGTATTTGGACGTAGCTCAATAACGCCTTCGTACAGACATAGGGTACAAGAAATAGTAGAGAGAAATAAGACTATGGGAGGTGTTCTTCATGAAATCCAAAATAAAGATGTGCCAATTAGTATGGGACTTTATATGCTGATTGATAAATATTTGAATATACATGATTAAATTTGAGACATTTTGTTCGGAAAGACCTTTTGAAGTATATAAGAAAGCTGTAGACAGGAAGGCTAATGCCGTGGTTAAGACAGAACTTCTAAATATTGAAACAGACATGGAGTCTTGTTATGATGATTACAAGAATCACCATGATAATAATAACATAGAAATGATTTCTCAATCTTCAATTGGTATAGCTCATAAAAATTCACTCTTAGATCTTTTCGGGGCTAAAGCGAAAGTCATTAAGGATTTTCGTTCTGAATTTTTCAGGATAAATCCAAGTACCTACAATAATCTTTGTCCTTATTGTGCTATTAGTGAAGCAAATACGACAGAACATATACTGCCCAAAGAAAGATTTCCTGAGTATGCTATTGATGTATTGAACCTTATACCTGTGTGCAGTCAGTGCAATGGGAAAAAAGGAGAGTATATTGTGGATTCCCATGGTAATCGTTTTACCATAAACTTCTACAAGGATGAATTGCCCAATGTTCAATTTCTATATGCAGTCATAATGTATAATGGTACCGAGCTAAAAGTAAAATATAAGTTGGATAATCCCGAAGGAGCTATAGACGCAAACGTTTATAGTCTAATTTGTCGTCATTATGACCGATTTAATTTATTGGAAAGATATAATGATCAAGCAATAGCTCATCTGCCTGAAATAAAGAACAACTACCTTGCTGAAAGATTTAATACTGCTGCTGCATTTGATGAGTTCGCAACAAAACAGTTGATTAAATGCCAACTTGATCAGCCTGCTTTAGGTTTTAATCATTGGCATATAGTTTTAAGAATGGCTGCAGCTACCAGTTTAGATTTCAAAAATTACATTATGAATCATCCATTGCTATGAAGTTTTATACTACAAATGATATTAAGACGAAAGAGTATCAAGAGCACAAAGTGTTTATCATGCTTGATGATTTCATCGAGTTTTATGATTCACTTTCGTTTAATGTGCTTCAGTTTGTTTCGCAAGGAGTACTAATGACTTTCTCCCTCAACTTTGAATCCCAAGTGTTTTCATCATTTGCAGGTACGTTGGATTCTATTAAATTAATTTTAAAGGAAGGACATATCAATGATGCTTATGCACTGCTCAGAAAATATGATGATGGTATACTTACGAATCTCTATATTGATTGCTATATTCGCCAGAATCTAAGTTTGGATAATTTTATTGTTGAGAAAGTGAATAATTGGGCGCATGGCATAGAAAAATTTCCAGCCTCAAATAAGATGATAGAATATATTCGTTCCTATGATGATTTGTCAAATTTGAATACAATGATTGACTTCGACGGTTTCTATAAAAAGATAAGACAACGCTGTAATGACAATACTCATTTTAATTCCATCTATTTCATGGCATTGAATGATAATTCTGTGTATTTAGAGAATCGAATAAGAGAACTGAATCAATTTGTTCTTTTTTTGCGGAGCTTCTTTATTTTTCATTTTGTATATCTGTTTACATTGAATGAAGTATATATGATTTCTTCTGATTATATGGATGCGTTGGATTGTGGAATGCAACCAGAAGAAGATAGTCAGTATTGGGTGGCAAGTTTTGTACAGGATGTTTTTGATAAGTATGTAAAGCCTTATCGAAAGGATTTGGCTGATTGTTTGATAGAGAAAGTGTGCATGAAACTAAATTGACTTTAAACGAAATCTGAACAATATCATACTGCCTATCTATATCTTTCGCAATGTAGAGGATATAAGTGCGTACTAATATTTCAGGTCTAGAGTGGCTGGAGGTACCTGTATATCTAAATTAATTCTAAGTAGTCAGTCTTTAAGAAATAATTATATAATTGATTTTTAATAATTTATAATTATAAAACCTTCGATATATCTGCGGATTTAGTAATTTTAGTTCATAAATCTTGCAGATATGATACCTAAAAATCCTCTTAAAGGGCAAATGAATCTCTTTCAGCCTACTTTAAAAGAACAGATAAATCCCCAACAAGAACTTTATCTATTATCAGAGACAATTGATTGGTCCGGTTTGGAATCTGGCTTATCTCAATATTACATAAACTTTAGTCGTCCGGCCAAACCTATCCATTTGGTGGTTTCTTTGCTAATTCTCAAACAGTTGTACAACCTTTCAGATGAATCCGTTGTTGCCCGATGGGTAGAGAATCCTTATTACCAATACTTTAGTGGTATGGAATATTTTCAGTGGGAGTTTCCTTGTAATCCGAGTGATCTGGTCCACTTGAGAAACCGAATAGGAAAAGATGGGATTGAAAAGATCTTCAAGATGAGTGTTGCCCTTTAGAGAAAAGATGGTAAAGAGGACAAGTTATGCATAGACACGACAGTTCAAGAGAAAAATATCACTTATCCCACAGACACGAAACTTCAGGTTCGAATCATAGAAAGATGTCGGAAGTTAGCTGTTTTGTATCATTTGAAATTACGGCAAAGCTACACACGTACAGTAAAGAGCTGTCTTTTACTTCTGCTTTTTCGGAATCATCCCCGTAACAAAAAGAAAGCAATGATAGGAGCCAGAAAGATAAAAACAATAGCCTGGCGTTTGGTTCACGAGTTGGAAAGATTGCTTCCTGCTGAAGTTGTTCAGAATCAGCTAAGTTTGTTCAAACAGACATTATCTCAGAAGAAGAATGATAAAAACAAAATTTATTCCTTACATGAGCCTGAAGTTTGTTGCATACCAAAAGGCAAAGAACATAAGCAGTTATATCTATAAAATGATTGATGGATATTCACATCTGATCCAAGTTGCAGAATTTATAAATAATTTTTTGCAAACTGCCTATTGGCTATACTATAATATCAGATAAAGAGATAATGAAGGTGATAATCAATAAAGTGTTTAAATTTATAACAAATTTGTTTTGATGGCATAAATTTTTATGCTAACTTTATTGTGTATTTATTCGTAAAAAAACAAATGAACCACAATGATCGATATTAACAATATTACAAATATTACCGATACAAAATTACAATTGGCATTGGAGAAATTCGCAAAGTTAATCATTGATAGTGCAAATTTTGAGGTTGATATAGAAGATACTGATAAACAGATTTTATTGAACAACAATATTATAACAAACAACTCAAATAATAAATATAAAGTAAATTTGAGTTATATTCTCATATATAATCTCTTGAGAAATTATGAACAAAGAGGTGAATTTGCATTTTCTAGTGATATTAATGATTGGAAAAGTGCAGAAAATAAACTCCATGAGATAAAGGGATGTTTGGGACTTATCAATGAATTTTACAGTTTTGTACTCCGATATGTAGATGCTTTTTATCCCCAAAGTCTTAATAGTATTATATCTTCAGATGACTCAAAAGTTTGGTATTGGGTAAAAGCATTAAATTCTACTATTTTATTTTTACAGATAAGGCCTGTAGAATTATATAAGTTGGCAAAGTCAATTACAGAGAAATATCATAGCAATATAGCAATATCACAGCTGTATGGATCAGTAAGACGGTATTGCCAAAATGATTATGGCAAGGGTAATGAATTAATGAATTTAAGTCTGGTAAACTTAGATTATCCGTTAAATGATATTGTGATAACTTGTATGTCTGGACTTCTGGATAATGATTATAATAAAGCAAAAGAGCAATTATTAGAATTATCTGAGAATGAAGATTTAAGGCCTGTTATCACATGTGCGTTGTCTAATGCAGTTATTAAATACCCAGACAATAGCAAAGAATTATATGATATAGTATGTTCATTTCATGAATTCAGAGGTTGTTCAGTATTAAAATTTTACTGGGAAATTCATCGTTTGAATAATGGCTTACAACAGCAGTGTGAATTAAAGCTAATTGATATTATAGACAATGCAAATGAAGGTGTATTGAATTCAGGAATAGAACAATTATTATATTTAGAAGATATTACCAATTTTATCAGAGATTACATTGATCATATTATTATAAATGAGCACTTTGCAATTGAATATATCACTATTCTAGATCGAAGTATTAATATATGTGATACTTTGATGTTAAGGGATATAATTAGAAAAATATCAGATAGATTTGGTATGAGAGTCCGTCCTAACATGCTTGAAAATTGTATCCGGAATGTTTCAGAGAAAGAGCCTAAAGATTTTGCCTATGGAGTAGTAAGTCTTATTACGGATAATCAAGGAATCATAAGACATATTGGTAGAAATATATGGGATTCGAGCAATCTTATAAATAGTGATTTTGATGTATTGTCATTATCGGAAGAAATGCAATTAAGTTTTATTGTATCCATGTTGCAGGATTATGGAAACCCCAATAATAGGTTAAAAAAGATATTACTTCTATTTGATTCTCAATACCAATTAGTTCCAAAACTTCTTCTACGGCAATTAATTCCTTACATTGACAATTATATGGGAAGTGTAACTAAGGAATTAGATTCATTATCTCTAAAAAATAATGAGGAAATTGTTCAGCTTAAGGAATATTTTAAAAACAGATGCAGCTTTATTGATAAGAGGATGTCTTGTAAAGAAATGGATCCATTCTATACTCAATGCAAAGTTCTAGACGAGTTTCAACGTGGTCATCAAGAATATATGAAGGGTGTTATAAAACAAACAGAGCAGGAACATAAATTATCACTTCTAGGGCTATTTCCTCCTGTTCTTTTAGCTAAGGGTGGTGGTTTTAGAGATGAACGAGGCAAAGTTCAAAAATTGGCTCATATTTCTCATTCAATTCCTTTTCCTGCAATGTGTGCTGGGCTAAGTGAGATTGAAGAAAGAGAATTGAAAAATAAAATATTTGCAGATTGGGATAAAGTAACTGACATATGGAAAATATTATAGTAAAAGAGTATATAGAATCTCTAAATGAATCCAATGAATTGGATTATATCTTCCCTTTACTTTTAGAAAGTATGGGGTTTAGATTAATTTCGACCCCCAAAAATTCAAAAGGTCAATCTCAGTATGGCAAAGATGTTGTAGCTATTCGAAAAGATGATGGCAAGCAATATTATAAATATTATTTTGAATTAAAAGGTTTTTTTGCCAAAGACATTAACGATAAAACATTCTCTGTTCAGGATGGTTTTAGAGATTCAATACTTGCTGCAAAATATACCGCATTTAATGATGCTTCAATACCAAGATTCAACGATCTTCCTGTTAAGATTGTATATGCTCATAATGGTGCACTTGTTGAAAATACTAGAAATACTTATGATGGCTTTATTAAACGAGAATTTCCGGATGGTGGTTTTGAACGCTGGGATATTTATCAATTAACTGACCTATTCTCAAAATATCTTTTTAATGAATATCTACTTACAGATCCAGAGTGTGTAAGATTATTTAAAAGAACTTTAATTCTTTTAGACGCCCCTGATAATGATTTTTTAGATTTTAAACAATTAATAAACAAACAACTGAATAAAATTAAAACTATTGACTTACGTAAAAGAAGAGATATTATAAATTTGTTTGCTTCGTTGAAGCTACTTGTAGCCATCATTTACAAATACTCAAAAGAAAATAATAATTTAAGTCCCGCAAAAGAGTGCGTTAATTATGCTGTATTAAACACCTGGAGTTGGATATTAAGAAATAACTTAGAAGAAAAAAAAACTATAATCGATAAATTTAATGGCTTGATAACAATACAAAGACAGATCTACTATGATTATATTTCAAAAACATTACCTCTGGCTCTATATCCAAAAGGATTGTATGGATTTATGTCATCTGTATCAGAAGCAGTATGTTATCCTCTCCGTTGCTTTAGTTATCTGAATGACCTAATTTACTTTTACTATCTATCAAATACAGATGCATCAAAAGAAGAATCTGATCAATTAATAACTAACCAGAAAGATACATTAAAACATATTATTGATTCCAATAGTGGTTGTACATCTCTATTGCTTGATAATCATTCCATTACTATTCAACTTGTATTATTATTTATACTTAAAAATTCTCCTAGTGAAAATGATTTACATTTTATCGCTAGTTATATATATAAGTTAACGTATGGCTTAATAATAACTTACCGAAATAAAGGGCGACTTCCTGAAATACACAGTAATAGTATTGAATTAGCTAAGAGTTATTATAAGAAAACTGAAGATTATTGTGACAAATCTTCATTGTTGCTTATTTTAATGTTCGAATTATTAGCGTACATAAATGCAAAAGATACATATGTTGAGTTGAAGAAAGTAGTTGAAGAATCTGGTGTGAATCTTCAGGTAGCTTATCCTATTGATGACTTAAATATTGAGCAACTGCTTTTTGATAAAACTTTATATAATGAAATTTCTGTTGATACATCCATAAAGCTACCAGAGACTCTAAATGAATTTAAGGAAAATTTCAAGAAGCGATATAATAGTATCGATTATAGGACAGATAAAACAGGATACTGTTTTCTAAGACTGCTTGCTCACATTTATTACAAAACAGATTTTTTCCCTGATTTTTTTAATGTTGGTTTTTGTATTCCTTTGAATGACAAAGCTGCTGACAAATATGGAGACATTTAGATTTACTTTAGAACAGAAAGAAGAATTTGAAAAGACATTGAAATCTAAAAAAACTCGTTCAAGTAAAAAATATTTTCTCCATCTATACTTTATAATTTATCATAAGAACAAAAAAAATGTTTAGATAGAGAAGTAATACGTAATGATGATATTTCAATTTAATATATTGAAATACAGATAGATTCCTTTATATAATTATAATTTATATGTCCGATTTACAAAAAGGAACTTTACTGAAAAAACATCTTTTCAATACGATATTAAAAATGTGAACGAATTAATTAAAGCTGTTATCAATTCTGTAACTAAAGAAGTTGAAGAAGAATTTAAGACAAATCCTAATAGGAACTTTAATTGACAAGGAAAATGTGCAATATATTATAATGGGAATTACTATAAAATAGAAATAGAATCTTTGAGAAGATTACTGACTTTTCATCCATATAATGATGACAAAGAACGTGACGAAGACAACTGTAATATTAATAAATATGAAAGAACGTGAGATTTTTTTGAATGGGATAAAAGAAATTCATCAATTAGCATGTAAATATGGACAAAATAATGTTGAAATAGATATATCCAAACTTCTTTCAAAAGAGGATTTGGAGAATTTTACTAGCAAATGTCACATTGGTTTTAAAGAGGCACAAGATTTAATAATAACTAATCTAATTGAGATAGAGCTAGAAAAGAAAAAATTAACTTCTCAAATTAAAGAACATAGGAGAAATAGAGAAAAAGAATTAGAGAAGAAAAAACTATTTCTTACGAGAGTTCTTGATTATAGAGAAAAATTGATTAGGAAATTAGCCGATTCAATTGCATGGCATATGATCGCAGGTCATCATTATATTGCAAGAAGATTATTTTTAGGAGAAACCTATCCTTCTTTATTGTCTGAGGGATTTGATACTGTAAAAAAAGTTGTAGATGACTTGAATAAAAATACAGCTGAATTTGCATTGATATCAGATTTAACATCATTCATTCAAATAGGAGATATTTTTCACCGATCTTCTGACGGATATCATCTTATCGAGGTTAAATCTGGAAAAAAAAACGAAGTTGCAGAAACTATTTTACATGATTTATATACTAAAAAAGAGAATGATGAGAAATGTAAAATGTATGAATATTTAGATGAGAATATGTTAAAACAACTGGAAAGAATGCATCGTCAAAATATAAAAGCTGCTATAGCAATTGATACTATAAAAAATGAAAAAGGCTTTGACCTAAAAACAGGACATCAAGTTTATGTTATGGAATCAAATGCGGACACTGGCACATATATCGATGTTATAAGAGATTTGATATCAGCTTCAAAGACAAAAAAATGGGGATATAATGTGATTGATGGTATATTACATATTGGTGTATATAGAGAAGAATGGGTCCCTTTAGGGAAAGAAATATTGTCTCAGATAGTAAAAGAAGAATGCGGGAAAGATTTTCCATTGTTTAATTTTATGCAAAATATTTCCATGAATATCTGTGAACCTATTTTTTTGAAAGAATTACCAGAAGAAGATCTGTTTGATTTAATTTCGGGAAAAGTCGTTATATTCATGATTATAAACTTCGAAAAGTTAATTGAGCTTTTTAAGTTTATCGGATATGATGCAGGTTGGTTATCCACTAAAAAAACGCATAGACTTAAAGAGCAATTAGACGCATCTTCAATTTTTATTTTTAACAATCAGGCAATTTATATCAATTATGAATCAATGGAATTTCATATTGGAGACGGCATAATTACTAGAATCATTGGAGATAATTTAAAACCATTTAATGTTGCTTTGGGATTTATCGACATTATAAATAATGCTGTAAATAACATGAAAAATAATTCATAAATATATTAAACTCAAATATTACTAAATGATACAACAAATAAAACTATTTTATAAAAAGCGATTAGAACAACTCTATTAGCTCAAGATAAGCTAAGCAAAGAATGGCTTCATTTATTTTTAGTTATTGAACTGCAGACAGAAGATAAATATCCTTATAATATTTCAAATAAAGAATGGAATAAAAACTATATTAGAGCTCAACAGTCAAAACTAGAAGATTATTCATTTTATCTTGTTATTGATGAAGTCTCTTCAGTGGAAGATGCTATAAATATATTTAGTAACCCCTTAGATTGTTTTATCATTGATGGACAGAAAATATCCTTTTTGAATTCTTCATTTATCCAAGAGCCTTCCGGAGATTACCCTTTAATTTTTGCATCTAATTTTTATAGTAATAAAGGTATATCTTCTGTTCTACCAAAAAGGCTATTGAGATTGTTACATGCGCATTAATTGGGACGTTTTTATTTTTTTTATACTTAATAAACTCAAGATATATAGCAAATCAGTTCTTATTTCAATTAATGGTAAAATCATGCTTTAACGCTTGATTAGCTCCGTTGTGTCATTGGATTTAAAGCAAAGGTGCTGTTTGTGATAGTTGACTTGCTTACATATTTCTAAACGTTTTAAATACTTAAGTTTTTAGCTCATTTGAAAATGTTTTGTAAAACTGATGCTACAATAACTAGTTAAGTTAAATGCCTAATTAATATAAAGTAATTGAATGAACTATTTTTGATGTACTAATAACTATTACTCTTGAAATATTATAATATTTTTTGCATATATCAACAATGTGTTCAGCCAATGATTCATATTATTGTCTGTAAAATATACAATGTTACATTACCCTTATACATTGTAAAAGAGTTCAGAAATTCCCACTTTGGCTACGTTATTTTAGTGATACATTTGAGAGGCTAAAACGGAATTGATGCCCGCCTTAACCTCTAAAAATATGATGGCACTATGGTGTACTCATGTATAGTGTTACTTTATTACAAAAATCTGAAAGTTAGCTTTTTTGATAATACATATAGTTTCTATGTCTTCTACCAATAATTAAAAAGCGATTATCTTACAATCTCCAAATTATTACTGTAATAGTTGTCATATATGGTAGCAATAAAATCGAAATATCTGTTCTTGCTTTTTTCCTTCAAATACAGATGCATTTATTTGATCTTTAGCTCACCAATCACTCTCACATTCATCAAATCACTATTCTTTATCCGAATACTTTGATGCCTTCCTCCATTCTTTTCAAAAATATCAAGTTCAAGAATTTTATCATCCGGAATCGTAAACAATGGCATAACATATATAGTACGCAATGTTGAATTCCCATCAACAGCCAATTCTTCATTAAAACTTCGTATAGGAGTGATAACAGTTTCCTGAATAGCAGTTCTTTTCATCACCTTCTTGTCTACAATCTTAAAAGTAATGTAATCAATATTAAAAGGAAGGTTTGTTTTATTCTTCACCTGCAGATGAAAATACAAAAGCCCATGATCCACATAAATGCTTTTGATCATCGTTTTAATACCAAAACGTTTACAGCTCAAATGACGAATCTTTTTCTCATTATTTTTATAGATAGACTGCATAATCAACTTAACCTGTGAAGCTGACTCATCACCCAGTTCCTTAAAACGTACCTCCATTCTGTTGTGCAGACTATCAACAGCTTCTTTTGCAGCAATAAAATCCTTCATTTCAATATTCAGTAAATCCGGTTCCTGTGCATATTTCACATTAAAAGAAAAAAAGTTTCCATCTTCACAAATGACCGAGAAATTTGTCTCTTCCGAGAAACCTTCCACAGCCGACTTTACCCGGAGTACATTCTCCGCTTCCTCAGCCTTTCCGGCAATGATTCTGTCCGAACCAAGATCCACATACCTGATTGCTGAAGGAAAAATCAGGTGTGTTGTCTTATTGAAAGTCACCTGAACCCCGTAAGGAACGATCATTCTTTCAGTCGAAATCTTCTTTGTAATGCCATTGTAGAGTTCTTTATCCTGGGCATTGATTGTCGTATTTCCCATTAACAGGACTTGTATCATAAAAAATAGTTTTATTATTTTATTCATGGATAATTCTTTTAGTTATTCTTATTTTTTTCATTTCTCTTTAGCTACTAAATAAAGCTGATGACCCGCTTTTAACCGGATCTTTACCTGACGAAGCTTTTTCCCCAGATAAGTGGATGCTCCCTGTATCACTCCTCGTGTCAGATCCATGGCTATTTGCTGTCCAGCCGATTGTGCAAACGAAATACTGGTACCCAGCCCTGATCCAATATTTCCCATTGTCTCTCTGGCAGCATCTCCCTCCATTGATCCCGGAACGAAAAGTCCAGGAAGCCCATCCATATCATAAACAGTCAACTCAACTGGGATAATGTTCCCGTGATATTCCAGGGAAGAGACCTGAATCTCTAACCGCTCTCCCTGTAATTTTGAGATGCCTGAAATCAAAGTATTCTCAGGAATCAATACCTTTCCGACCTGCAAAGGTTCCAACAGACGAAGCTTTACTACTTGCCCATCGGTGATGACCTGTGTCTGGTAGACACAAGCTTTAATGCTGTTCTTTACAGCAGAAACCTCACAGCTTCCCACAGCAGTATGAAAACCATAGTTTCGTGGTTTGCTATATTGTGAGATAAACACAGAATCACTTACAGGTTGTGAAAGACCGGATACTACTTTTTCTCTGAAAGCAGTAACCTTCACTCCAGACGGTAATTCATTAAGAGCATTCTTCTCCTGATTTACTTTCACTACAGCTTGAGATTGCTTTTCAGGTCCCATATACTTCGCAGCCATCTGATATGATTTCTCCATTAGTTCCAACTGTTCGTTAGTAGCACTTTTCTTTCTATCCCCGGCTTTAAGCCTGTTTTCCAACTCCTGAATCCGGTATTCAAGAGCCAGCATATCCTGACTCTCTTCCCGTGATGCTTTGGCCGGCTGATAGAAAGAGGTTAACTGCTTGTTCATCTTGTGGTAAGCTTCCGTGGAAGAAGCCACCGATGAATTCTCTACATTTCCCTGACTGCTAGCAGCAGTTACCGGTAAGCTTGTCTGCATACCCGTTGCCATGGCAAAGTCCTGAAGTGTTCTCATCTTCTCGTTCTTCTTTTCATTTATCTGCTCATCCTGATAAGCTTTCATCTTATCTCCGACTATTCCCTCTTCTTTGGGCTTAGGCAGTTCAGCATTAAATCCTTTGACATTCTGCCTCTCTTGTTTATCCGAAGGTGAGAATATCAGATAGATTGAACCTGCAAAAACAAGAAACAATGCCGGATAAACCAGCATCTTCTTTCTTTTTTGTACCTGTGCAGGAGCAAGAATCTCTTTCTTACCCGAGACACTTCTTTCTTCTTTTTCTTTATTTGTTTCTTTATCTGTTTCCATAGATTGTCTGTATTTGATTGATACTATCCTTCGGTAATAAATCCATTTGTCGGATATGTTCGATAACCAACTCTTCTCCCTGCCTATATCCCATGTTGTAGATTGCATGAATCACCGTATAACAGGAAGAAATACCAAAGATTACCAGAAATGTGATAACGATGATTGTCTGCTGACGATGGGACAACCGGTCGCACTGCACTTCCAGCCAATGATTCAAATCGATTTGCCATCTGGCTAAACAATGCTTTTTCATTCCCGGTCAGTTTGATTGATATCCTTGTTTTCAATAATCTCAAAATTACGGATCAGAAAGCCCTGTGGATTATTGTCCGAGCGAACCTTCAGATCACTCACCTGGCAACGGGTTATCAGACTACGTTCTGTAACATTGCTCTCCCGCAGGATCTGCTGACGGGCATAAGTCACCACCTGATACGGATAGCTATTCAGATTACAGACAATACTGTCAATATGAATTGTCTGATAGATATTACCCGATACCAGCCGGTTGTAATATCCTTTTTCCGTCAAGTCCTTGTAGTAATTAAATGGTGTCTGATCCGCTAAATAGAAGGCCCGCTGCATATTTGACTCTATGGCATTCTTATCCGGAGAAAGAGTAAAGAACAGTTCATGAAAACGGCGCACCTCTTCCTTTAACTCTACCGGACGGTTTTGCGTCAGATCCTGAGAAAGTGCCAGAATCAGTGATTTACCATTGTCCAGCACATAGATCTTCTCCCGTTGTTTCTCTGCGAACCGATAGGAGTTCCAGACGGAGTATCCTGTTACTCCGGCACAAAGAACGACAAACACAATAGCCATCACCCTGATCTGCCTAAAGCTGGTCTCGATATTTTTTAATGATTTGAATTCCATTTCTTTTATTGATTTAATGGATGAATGATTTGTTTTTAATGCCTTCCCAATAACCTGCCTGATACATTCCCCGTAACAGCTCCCGTTCCTGCTCCGGCTACATTACCTGCTTTACCGGCTGTCTGATTCACATTACGGGTATAGCTGCCCATTCCACCCGCATGGATTATCCAGTTTGACACGGTAGGTATAGTGAAGTATCCGATAATCCCAATCACCATAAAGATGATGTATATCGAATTTGAATCATCGGGGATAAAGTTCGGATCTGAAAGTTGCTCTATATCCCTTTGGAGCATCAGAACCTGTATCCGTGCCAGTATCGAACTGAATAGATCCGATACCGGAAGCCAGAGATAGACACTCACATACCGGGTGATCCATTGTACCAGGGTCACCTGGAAACCGTCATAGACCGATATGGCAAAAGAGATAGGTCCCAGTATGGCAAGTACCACAAGAAAAAAGGTACGTATCGTATCAATGACCAGTGCTGCCGCCTGAAACAACAATTCCAGCATCTCCCGGAAGAAATTCCGGATGCTCTGTTTCATCTGATACATTCCTCTTTCCACATACATTCCTCCCATGGTAGCTATATCCTTGGGAGAAATGCCCAGATCGTCAATCTCTTTGTCGAAAGCTTCGTTAGAGACCAGATAGGCCGTCTCGGGATTGCGTATCAGAGCTTGTTGCTCCAGCTTGTCTTTCTGTTCCCGGTACTTTTTCATATCAAAGGTCTGTGTCTCCAGCATCCCGTTACATCCCTTCACCACCGGACTCATCACACTATTGATGGTCCCCAGGACAAGGGTTGGAAAGAACAGAATGCAGAATCCTATAGCAAAAGGACGGAGCATCGGATAAACATCGATCGGTTCAGCCCGTGCCAGTGCCTGCCAGACTCTGGAGGTTATGTAAAAGAGAGCTCCCAGACCAGCTACACCTCTGGCCACTCCGGTCATATTGGAGCAGAGTGGCATCATCTCTGTATACAGATTCCGGAGTATCTGATGCAGATTTTCAAAATCAACAGCTAATAACATAAGCTTCATTTATTTACCAGTAACGGTCATTAGTTCCTCCATACAGAGAGAGCACCCTGTCCTGATCATTCGCTTTCTTTGCCCTGAGGTAAGAGACAGAGATGTTCTTTCTCGTATAGTAGCTGACCAGATCCCTGTAGTGCTTGATCTGGTTATAGGATTTATCTACCTGATCCATCCGTTCCTTATCCGACATGGAGAGTCCGTTGATACTGACTACCGTCTTAAGCTCCTGAAAAGCATCCGTACTTTCTTCCAGCAGTTTGGCATATCCCGAAGCAATAGCTGATAGCTCGTCCACTGAGTAATTTTTATCAGAAAGCATCTTTTGGAAGTTCCTCACATAGATATCCGATATCTCTCCGATAAGCAACACGGACTTTTGAACTTTTCGGGCATCCTTAACCAGGTTGTTGACTGATTTCAGGGCATCATAGTATTGGCGGCCCTGTTCGTAGATCTTCACCGTCTGCTCAAAACTTTTAATCATATTTTGGGCCGTAGTAGACGTTTCAACAATCTGGCGGGTGGTATTGACAATTCCCTGTGCCAAATTGCTAGGATCAAAGGTAACCCACTGTGCATTGGCTGCCGGACATATGCTGATCATTATCAGCAAAGCCAGGAATCTTATTTTTTTTCTCATCGTTATTTGTCTTTATAGAATCAAACCGAGATTTCTCTTGTTTAGAGAAATCCGGGCTTGATTGCTGTTTATTAAAAATTAGTGGTTCGTTTATTGATGACTGTCTTTATCAGCGCATATTGATCTTCAGTTACCCAGGGACTTTCCATGTAGTAGGATACTTTGCTGTCATCAAAGATATAACGTCGGGAACTGGTATCGGCAGATCTGTCCAGACGAATATTATAGATATCCGTCAGATCAGTCATCCGGTCTGAAGAGATCGTTGCATCCTCCCAGTAGAACAGATGAACCTTGTTCCAGTAAGATCCAGCCACCAGCTTTAATGGTAGGTTGCTATAAGTCTTGTGTCCCAGCAAAGCACCGTTGATCGCTTTTTTAGCTGTGTATCCAAATGAAACATAAGTACAAATCAGATTTTCTGTTATATATCCTATTTTCACTCCGTTTCTTATATAGTAGGCATCGATCTGAGCCGAACCATAAACCGGTTCTCCCGTACCCATGATATCAAGACTCATCCCTAAGAATTTGACGGTCACATAAACATCATCCGGAGTGAATCTGGCTTCCAGATTTCTATCAGTGTTAACGGTAAAGGTGTAGTTGGGTAAAGAGGAAACCTTCGTCCCATTCTCATACCATCCGCTAAAGGTGTAAGCCGCATTTTCAGTAGCTGTTACTGTGCAGGAAGAGCCGTAGCTGAGTGTTCCTCCTCCGGATACCTGTCCGCCTTTAGTGGCTGAAACCGTGATGCTGCAACCGCTAAGCGTATAACGGGCTTCCAAGGTCCGGTCAGCAGAAACAGTAAAGCTATAGCTTGCATCTCCCGATACACGTATCCCGTTTTCATACCATCCCTCAAACTGATATCCCGTCTGAGGGGTAGCTACTACGGTCGCTGTCTTTCCGCAGTCATAGACTCCGGCACCATTGACAGTTCCTCCGCTGCCGGCTGTCAGGTTTACCCGGTATTGCAACGCTATATCGTAGCGGTTCTTTGACCCGGGAAGAAGAGAAACATTGCTTGTTGCCTTGTAAGAACGTTCTTCTCCACTTACAGTAAAGGCAAACAGACTGGTTCCGCTTTGGATATCCTGTTTGGGAAGCAATACCCGAAAGGTGGTGGCATCGGCTGTCTGTGCATATTTGTACAGAGTGATATCCGAGAGGATGCCACTTTGAGTTGTGCAGGTTCCACTCTGCAGGTTGATATCTGAAGCAGTGCCTCGTTGCAGAATCTTAGCTGCGCTGACCTCTTTACCGTTTCCGGTATGAAAGGTAACTTCTGTCAAAGTCATCTGGTGAGTGAACGTCAGAGGAATCACGGTATAGTTCAGTCCACCGGTATAACTGGCTAGCATAAAATCACTACCGGTATATTGTTTCTCCTGATCAGAAGAGACAGTAAACCGGTGAGCTGTCACATCCGTGACTAAGGGAGTATAAGGATAGTAAACATAAAAATCCAGTGTTGAGGTGGGAGAAAAATAGATCTTGTTATTCTCATCCACAGCCTCAAAACCACTGTTGGTGTATTTGAAGCGTTTATTATCGGCATAATTTCCTCCACTCTTTAACGTTCCGGGACCAGAAGAGGTACGCTGTACGGCATAAACTCCGATTTCATCTCCTACAGAGAAGCTGGTATCCGTTGCACGGGTGGCAACCGATACGCTGAATTGTACTTCATCGCTTCTGATGACAGACTTTCCCTGCTCTACCTCACTGCATGAAAAAAGCAGGGAAGAGACCGTCATAATTAAAAATAGCCATTGTTTCATTCGATTGTTTCTTGTATTTACATAAGTTATAGAAGAAAAGAGAAGACATAAAAGAATAGAAAAAAGGAAGAAGAACAGGAAGAAGAAAGAGAGAAAAGAGCGTACGGTAATACCCTCTTTCCTGATTGAATCAGAGACTAGTTCAGTCCTGCTGAACCCGTCACTCCACCCGTCCAGTCGGTAATCACCACATTGCCTACCGTCAATGCCGTACCCGACAGGGTTACACTGTAGGTATTCTTTGTTCCACTTTTCCAGGAAGTTGCGGAAGGCACACTCCAGGAATAGACTTTTCCGTCAATGGTAAAGTAGATCATCAGATCACCGGCAGCAGCTGTAGCCGCTGTTGGAAGCACCATCACCTTGGGATAGGTACTCTCATCGGTAGATGCTGTTGTCGGAAGGGAAGCCAGTAGTCCAGCAGAAGTGTTCTCCACAAAGGCGGATGCATTCTTACCGGTGGTATTGGTAATGCTTCCTGAAGAGAGATTCATGGATCCTTCACTGAAAAGAAGTGTCTTTCCTGCTCCGTTGGCTATCTCTACTCTGGTCAGTTTCCCTGTTCCCGGATAATTGGTTGCAGACATCTTAAACTGTACCAGAGCCAGGGCATGCTTCATCGTCAGGTTTACAGTCGGATTACCGTTATTGATACCGTTTTGTCCGGTGGTATGGGTACCATACATGTAATCTGTCTGAGAGGCATGTTCCAGACCAATGGCTGCTCCATTAGTCTTTGCCGCATCGTACGGATAATAAGCAAAGACCGTAGCATCGTCATTACTCAGATAGACGGCCGGTGAAAGAGTCCAGACACCCGAAGAAGAGAGTGTGGACTTTACATTGGCATTGGAAGCAACCGATTCATAGTTACTGCCTAATGTTCCGGTAGTGACAAATAATCCCAGGGAGGAGTTTACCGGAAAGCTCGAAAGAGTTGCTCTCGTAGCTATATCCGTCTGAATTTTCAGAGCAGTAGCCTCTTTAGGCTGCTCACTCTCATTACTACAACTACTTAAATTGATAACTAAGGCAGATGCTACTGCCAGCATGATTAATTTTTTCATAACATAAATATTAAATGAATAGATAGTGAATTATATGTAAGTTTTAAAAATGAAAAGCGATTTGATCCGTTCTTATTGAAGATGGATATCTCCCCAGTCCAGAGTCTTCCAGTCAGCAATCTGCATGTTCATCCCCTGATTGGTGATATGAATCTCTATCCGGCAGGTCAGTACACCCGTCTGGAAATTCTCAAACTTGCTGGTCAGGTCAATTTCAGAGCTATACAGATGCCCATCCTCCAGCGTAAGGGATGCCGATAGTATTTTAGGAATTGCTTCTAAACCTGAAACTGAAGGGTTCAGCCCCAGTACACGAATACTTTTCTTAAATTCATTCTCAGACTCCTTTTTGGTAGAGAATCCCAGCATGGCTGAAGAACGAGCGGCTTCCATCCGGGAGATCAGATAAGCCGTTGATACCCCGCTCAACTCTGTATCGAGCTTTAGTGGAGCGGCAACCGCGATATCCCGAATTACCTCAAACTCAAAGTTTACCTGCTGGATAACCGGTTGGGGAGCCAAACGACAGCTAACTGTGTCATAAGGCTCCACCTTTATTTGTTGTTGATCCATATAGATCATGGGAGCTTCCGTAGTATGCAAGCTTCCCTTTTCCATAAAAGTGGGAAGGCAAAGCTGCAAGGTTTCAAAGTTGTCTGTTCCAGTAAATGTAACCTGCGAAGGATGATTCAATGTGACAACCTGTTGCTGACCGGCAGCAATTCCTGTTAGCAGCGTATCTTTACTTAGGATAAAGGATTGAGGAGTATTTCCTTCCCCATAGAAGAAGGTCTCCATTCGTTGCGGTATAGCATCTCCATTCACCAGCTTTTTCCAATCAAAACAGACTTGTACATCTCCTTTGTAATGACACTCTTCGGAAAAGTCACAGCTGCTACTTAACAGAACCAGCGTGATCAGGAGTAATAATTGAATCTTCTTTATCATTTCTCTGCGGTTTTATTTTTCTTTATTCAGATCATATTTTCTGACCAGGCGATTGATCTCCGGATCAAGGGCCCCCCGCCATCTCTTGGATTCATCCAACTCGCAGGCTTGCCGGTAATAGCTGATGGCTTGTTCTTCCCTGTTCAGGCGTGAGAAGAGGATAGCAAGCAGGTACTGCCGATCTGCAGTGAGTTTCTCGTTTTGAAGTATTGTACAGGCACTTTCATCATATCCCAAGCTCATCAGGCAAATAGCTGTATTCCAATCGTTGTATGAAGACAGTATTGTCAAAGCTTTGCTGTATTTCCTCTGCTGCATCAGCTCTATGGCACTTGCATAAAGAGTATCCGGCTCTGTGGTATGGATGGTATCCTGAATCATTCCTGCCCGGTGAAGTGAGAAGGTGAAGTCCACGGCTCTGAGCTGTGGATAAAGATCTTTGCGGATGATTGTATATTCTGTAGGATACTTATTCTTAAGTATCTTTTCTTTTAAGTCCGGCTGAACCGCTTTATCCAGAAGTTTCAGGATTTCACCTTTGGGATAAAAAGAGGCTGTCTCATTGACCAGACGAACCAGATTGTCCCAGTCTTCTCCTCTCCAGCGTGCCTTTAACAGTGTATCAATCCCTTTTACCTCCTTCAGCTTGGTTCGAAGGTACTTTTTCAGTGACAGTGCCCGTGCCTTAGATAGCTGTAGATTCGTTTTGAAGCTTCCTTCCGGAGAGCTGCCGGCAATCAGGGTGATGCTGTCTATCAGAAATTCACCGGTATCAGTAAGTTTTTCTGCTGTTTCTGCTATTCTTTTGATCTCTTTCTGATTTTGACCCAATGATTCCACCAGCTCCGATTTCCCGGATTCAAACGTAATATAGGCTTTTACCGAACTCATTGCTTTACGTTCGATGATCTTTTGCTGGAACCGGGGCGTAAGGTCCATAAACTGAATCATGGAAGAGAGTACATAGGTAAGGGTATCAGAAGATGGTAACTGATACTTCCTCTTGTTTGTATTTTGTACATATCCGTTTAAAAAGAGTTTCATCTGTTTGCTGTTCTCATCCGTAGTAACTTCCTGATGATAGTAATAGAGCATTCTTCCTTGATGGTTAATCACCGTATCCAGATGAGCATGGATATTTCTTGGAAACCGTACCAGTTCCTCAAACTTTTGTTCTTTTTCCTTTTTAAGACGTTCGTTTCGGAATATCTTTTTGTAACGCCAATAGCGTTTGAGAATGGAAACAGAATCCTCTTGTGAGAGGCTGCGATAACTATATCGAACTTTGCCTTGAAACGCTCTGTATTTCTTGGGCATTGTCTTATCTGACATTTCTCTTACCAAATGGAACTCAGGAAAGAGCCTGGCAATCGTCTCGTACCTCTTCTCAAAAAAGAGACTTACGTAGATGGTATCGCGATCAAAGAGTTCATAACGTTCTCTGATTAATGGATATCCTAATAGTTTTCTAAGCCAAATCCGGTTCTGTACCATTTTCCGGTTAAAGAAGTTGTATCGTTTATGGGTATTTGCCAGATAGTTGTTATATGCTCTCCATTCCAGTGAGTCCTTGCTCTCTTTTCTTCTTTGTGACCGATCATAAGAAAACAGCTGCTTCCGGTAAGCTTTCTGGTTAATTAGTTTTTCTGAAAAAGCACTATCCGGAATAATCTGACTTAAAAACTTCTCGTATTTCTTGTAATCATCGCGCTGTCTTTGATAGAAACGGCTTCCGTTAAAAACTAAATCATTAAAGGGACTCTGCTGATCTTTTTTGAGTAAAAAAGGAGTCAGAACCAGTTGTCGGTTCTTTCTGATCAGTTTCTCCGGTACGGATACAACAAAGTCAATATTGACCTTGCCGAATCGTTCGGGTACGGTTCTGGATTTAGCCACAACGGTTACTCCACGAAGCTCCACGGTAATCTGTTGCTTGCCATTCTGATCTTTTTCAGTAGTGGCATAGGTGGTTTTCTTTCCTTTCAGGTCGGTAAATTCAAGAACGGAACGTTTCTTGTTCTCGTTTTCTGCTTTACTCTCTTCCTGAATTGAATTAGGCAAAGAGATATTGACCCAGGCTTTGGAACGTTTGAGTTGTCCGGTCATGCTACAGGAACTAACAATACATGCAATAAGCAGCAAAAGGATATTAATCTTCTTCATTGTACACTCTTTGTTAGACATTCTTTGTTTTTGAATTAAAAGAGATAGACAATGGAAAGAGAAGCCTTGGTGGGAACCAGGTACCAGTTAACCTCTTTTCCGATCTTCTTTCCACACTCCTTACAGGTATATTTTGTATAGTCTGCCCAGACCAATCCCCAGCCGGTTTCTAATTCAAAATTCCATCTGGGAGAGAGTGGCTGTGCGTAACCGTAACTGAGTCCTAAGCCATAAGCTGTTCCTTCGTAGCGGTATTTCTTTCCGGTAAAGTGATAAGCTGAAGCAATGGCGTTCACCCCAACAAACCCACGGGCATAGGATTCGAGAAACCAGTAGCGTATGCCTGGTTGAAAGGTCAGGTTCTGCATTCTCTTGTTGTTCTTAAAAACAAAGGGATTATAGGTCAGGGGAGCATGCAGAGAGAGCTTCCGGCTGAGTGTCATGCTGGGTGCGATGTTCATATTAGTGGTTGCCCATCCGAGCAGATTGGCTTTTACTGAATAGAACTGAGCTCTGGCCACAGTACTATTCAGCTGCAGCAGTAGAAACAGTAAAAAAGTATGGATAAAAAATGCTTGTTTTCTCATAATTGTCTTTTAAAAAAAGTCAAAGCGGGAGCTCGGGATGTCATTTCCGACTCCCCGCCAGGTTTATAATGATATGGTTAGGTGACTAAAAAGAGCGTGTTTCCTATGAATCCTCCCGTTTGTTTCGGGCCAGCTCCCTAATGGCTTGCTCGATGTTCCCGTTCAGCTTTTCAGTGAGCCGGAAGAGCTCCAGCTTTTCGGACTCTTCGGTGGTATAGGTGTAATATTCTGCCAAAGAGACCTCTGTGGCATAGACTGCGGATTGTGTACCTCCCAGTCCGATCCAGACCTCTTTGTATTTTCTTCCCGGGTGATTGGCCTGATTGATGGAGAGTATCTGTGACTTTTCCTTATCGGTCAGCCCCAGCAGCTCCTGAATGGAGTCAAACTTATTGATGTATTTTCTTTGGTCTAGCAAGATCTTGCAATCACTGTTGTTGATAATGGACTCCTTCACAATCTGGCTGGAGATGATATCTTCCACCTCTTGTGTGACAACCACTGCTTCTCCAAAGAACTTACGGACGGTCTTGAAGAGGTATTTCAGGTACTCCGCCATCGAATCTTTAGCAATGGCCTTCCAGGCCTCTTCCAGCAGAATCATCTTTCGGATTCCTTTTAGTCGGCGCATCTTGTTGATAAAGGTCTCCATAATGATCAGGGTGACTATGGGAAAGAGAACCTTGTTATCCTTGATATTATCCAGCTCAAAGACGATAAATCGTTTCTGCAACAGATCGAGCTGTTTATCTGAGTTCAGCAGGAAATCGTATTCGCCTCCTTTGTAGTAGGGCTCAAGGACATTCAGGAAATTATCCAGATCAAAATCCTTCTCTCGTACTTTCTTTCCTTTCAATATCAGGGAATACTCCTCCAGAACAAATTCATAGAAGGTATTAAAGCAGGGTGTAAGGGTATCATCACTCTTTACTCTCTCCAGATAGAGGCTGACAGCATTGGAAAGAGCAACCTCTTCGGCTCGTTTGGGAGCTTCATCTTCCCGTTTCCAGAGAGTGAGGATCAAGGTCTTGATACTCTCTCTCTTTTCAATATCGAATACTCCGTCGTCGGTATAAAAAGGATTAAAGGTGATCGGATTCTCTTCGGTATAGGTCATATAAATACCGTCATTCCCTTTGGTTTTAAAGTTAATCAGCTCACACAACCCTTTATAGCTGTTTCCGGTATCGATCAGTAGGATATGGGTTCCCTGTTCGTAATACTGACGGACCAGGTGATTGGTGAAGAAAGATTTTCCGGAGCCGGAAGGACCCAATATGAACTTATTCCGGTTGGTGATTACTCCCTTTTTCATGGGAAGATCCGACAGGTCCAGATGGATAGGTCTACCAGATACCCTGTCAACCATCTTTATTCCAAAGGGGGATGCCGAATCTCTGTAATTGGTCTCCTGATTGAAGAAGCAGAGTGCCTGTTCCACAAAGGTATAAAAGGACTCTTCCGCCGGGAAGTCGGATTCATTGCCGGGAATGGCTGCCCAGTAAAGAGTGGGCAGGTCAATGGTGTTATGACGGGGTTTGCATTGCATCAGTGCCAGCTGACTACCCACATCATTCTTGATGTGTTTGAGCTCGTCGGCATCTTCTGCCCATGCCATCACATTGCAGTGACAGCGAACGGAGGTTAGGCCATAGCTGTGTGCCTGATTCAGGTACTCATCGATCCACTCTTTGTTGATCTGGTTGCTACGGCTATACCTGGAGAGAGATTGCATATTACGGGCTCTCTTCTCAAAGTTATTCAGATTCTCTGCCGGATTATCAATAAACAGGTATTGGTTATAGATATGGTTACAGGTTAGCAGAATTCCCACAGGGGCTGCAAAAGAGAGTCTGCAATCTGAACGGTCTGTGGAGAGCCGCTCGTAGCGGTTATCTGTCAGTACGATTCCCGGAAGATCTTCCGCATCGGATAGGGTATGCAGGCAAAGTCTTTTGTCTCCGATTCTCATCTCTTCTGCTGAGAGTGCCAGATCCTGTAGGCAGGTGGTGTCACTCTGAGAGAGACTAAAATATTTCTCTATCAATCCGGCACTGTTTTCTGTCCCGATGATCTCATCGGCTTGTAACCGTGTTAAAGAGATTAGTCCGCTATCATTGAGGATCTGTTCAAACTGTCCGGCTGCTTCCAGAAACCTGGAGGCGGACTCTTTATTGATCTCTTTAGGGATCAGAAAGCCACGGCAAAGAGAGGAGAAATTACTCTGCCGACGGGACTGTTCTTTGGTGGTCTTAGTCAGGAACAGGTAACAAGTATGATTTTGGAACGGACGTTCATTGAAATGATGTTCAAAGGAGCGGGAAAGAAGGCTCTCTTCCTGTCTGATCTCTGGTTGATACTCTTCCTGAACAAACCAGTCCTGTTTATGAACAATGGAGTAATCCGGTAGTACCCTGATGGCTTTGTTCCAGGCTGAGTGGATAGCCTCGTATTCTTTAGAGGTTAGGGTAAAGAGTTCGGGCAGTTCAACGCTGTAGACAATGGTTATATCTGCATTCTTGGATAGGATGCAGTTTTCTTCCACAGCCAGTAACGGAAATTTGCTTTCCAGAGTGGACATTTTTAATACATTTCTCATTGTTCTTTGGTTTTAGGAAAAAGGTGGATCACCTTTTTTCGGTTGATCAGGTAACAGGGACGGTTATGCTTGGCAAAGAGTTTCATCAGGCCGTGTTCCCCGTATCTCTTATTCAGATAAAAAGTTGTTCTTACCAGTATGGTGGAAAGAGTCATTCCTGTGATGATGCAACTCCACTGATTTATGCCGGCCATATACATGACTACAAACAGGATAAAAAGGATCAGTAACCCTGCTGTAAAAATAAACAGGTATTGACTCTTGAGCCCTTTAAATTCTACCGGTTTACCTATTCCTCTGTTTATCGGATACTCCATGGTTACAAGAAAAATGAACGTAAGATGGTAGCTGCTACAATCAGGAAGATACAGGCACCGAACCAGGAGGCGGCTGTCTTGGATGTATCGGGATCTCCGGACGAGAATTTGCTATATACCTTTACTCCTCCGATCAGGCCGACAACGGCACCGATGGCATAGATCAGCTTGGTAGCCGGTTCAAAATAGGAAGTAACCATCTGAGTGGCTTCGCTGATGCCTGCTGAGCCATTACCCTGGGCAAAAGCTACAGCGGATACAGTTATAAAAATAGTTGCTGAAAAATAGTGTTTCTTTGTCATAAACGATTCTTGTTTCATTATTCGTTGCTTATTAGTTTATATACACATATATCAAAAGAGATTTTTAAAATCAAAATCCTCGTAGCGTTCAGGCAGCACAAATGGTTTATGAGCTTCATTAGCATCAATAGCCTCATTCTTTGCGAATATTGCTTCCACTCTGGAAGGTGCTTCTGAACCAATCTTAATCATCAGCTTTTCAAAAATCTCTGTATTACTTATCTGATTGATTATGGATGCTGCTTGTTTAGCTTCTTCATCGGAACACTCATCTTTTTGAAGAATTCGCACCACATCACTCATTTGTTCATAAAGCACTCCCTGTGCTACCGATAAATTTCCTCCTTCTTGCAAGGCAATGATTTCATCCTCTTCAACCATCTTCTCTTCATCATATTTTGCATCAACTTCTATCTCTATCGGAACATTGGAAAAGACTTCATCAAACTCAGCTTCATCAACTCTTGCAGTATACTTTTTCTCGGCTTCCGGTGTAAATGTAATTACTTCTTCTATACCTTTCTCAGAGTGGCTTTGTTTGGCTGCATTTGGCTCGGTATGGCTTATGCAATACTTTGTTTTCCCCATGATGGAGTGGGGGGAAGGTAGCTTTTTATCTCTCACTTGTTTTTCCTCTTCTGGTATCTTTTGTTTAAAAGAATACTCTTTTTTCAGGCAATAGATAGCCCACAATAGATATACAATTACCAGGATTAGAATTATATTCATGTTATAATGGCTTTTGAGGTTTACGTTCACAAAGTGCATTGATCTCATCACGGTATAGGTCGAAATGTCGGCGGATGATATTCTCCAGGTAGCTTCCGATCGTTCCGTTTTTCCCTCCGATTAAACTGACGATTTGTGATAGCTTCTGATGAGTATCACGGGTGATTGTAGTCATCTGTCTGTTACTAAAATCCACTTTAGCAAAATAGGTGTCTTCATAATTCTCTTCTGTATCCTTTTTCTTTTTCGACTCACGGGGACGGGAAGTGTATCTTTCCTCTTGAGGTTGATCTGCTTCATGCTTTTCAGCTTCAACCTTTTGTACAGGAGTATTACCTTCTTCTTTAGCTTGCTGTTGCATTGCTTCTCTTTTAATGGGAATGCCTTCCGAGATCATGGCTCGCATAAAATTCTCATCGACTTTCGGACTCTCTTTTTTTGCCATAATCTTATCCTTTTATGATTTGAAATATTTCAGAGAGTAACTCTTCAAAGTTGCTTCCTGCTGCCATTTTTTTATTTACAGGGAAAAGTGTGGACCGGAAAGGGGGCTTTCCTTCTTGTGCCAATTCTTTTCGGTAACGTTTGGTATCTGGTATGAACGTTTTCATAATAGTAAGTCCCAACTCATGAATGCTCTTTTCGTAACATTCGTATAAATCAGTCTTTTCCCTGCCATCAATCATGTTCCAGAAGAGATAGATACCTTTCAGGTTCATAGCCGGATTGGTGACCAATATCTCGTGAAGTGATACGGCAAAAGAAACATTACTTTCTAACACCAGACGATCGGCTGTGATAGGAGTGAATATAAAGTCCATGTTGGCTATGGTTTGCATGACTCCATCACTTTGCACGGTTCCCGGCAGATCGAAGAAAACGACATCTATTGAGGTATCAGATTGTTCCAAATACTCATTGATCTCTTTAATTGCATTTTCAGGTGTTGAGCAGAATACGGGATAGGGTTTCTTATTGGTACGTTTCAACTGTTCAAACAGCATCCGGTGATACACTTCATCTTTTTCCACGGTGGCTATATCACGCTTGCGCATCCGGTTTACACTATATTGTGGGTAATCGCAATCTACAACAGCTACATTATACCCTTTCTGGTAATGAAGGTAACTAGCTGCCAATACTGTAAAAGTGGTTTTGCCTACGCCCCCTTTCTGGGTGGAAAAAGCAACAAATAAAGGTTCTTGTTTCATTGTTTGATAATTTATTGGTTTACAATCTTGTTTAATAGCCGGTCTACTATAAAACTAGTAGGCTTGCTTACTAGCTTGTATTCTTGTTTGTCTGTTTGCTAACCTGTTTACTTGTCAGCTGGTAAACTTGTAAACAAGATTACTATTAAGCTTGCAAACAGATTGACTTAACAGTTAACTAATCGGCTTACTAACGAACTAACTAACCAGCTTAATTATTTGCAAATAAACAGACTTATCTGATATTCATTTAAAGGTGGCTTCACTTGGCTCTGTTTGGCTTGATATGGCTATTTCTAACAATGCTACAATAGCTTGAAAGGTTCTAACTTTGGGACTGAGACGGTTATTCATTATCATCGGCGGTCAGCCGATCCCTTTTCTTTGAAATGATCCGTTCTTCAGAACGGATTTTATTTGCGTAGAGCAAATAGCAAGGTATGTTCTGAGCCGCTCGGAATTCTTTCGGCATCTCAAAACGCTTGCTCTTTAGCAGAGGGCAGAACACCGCCGAAGTTGGTGTTCTTGAAGAATCGGAGTAGGTAACTAATGAACGATAACCGTCAATAACTAAAAAATAATCAGTAATGGAAAAAGAAAATCAACATCCTCCATTCAAAGGCAAAGGAGGAAGAATTCCCAAGAACGATCCTGCTGTATTCAGATATACGGTTAGGTTCAATGCGATGCAACACGCAGAGTTCCTGTCACTCTTTGAGCAATCAGGGATGCATACAAAAGCACATTTTATCCTGGCACGTATCTTTGATGAGGATTTTAAAGTGATTAAAATCGATAAAAATGCGATCGATTATTACACGAAACTAACTACTTTATATGGTCAGTTTCGCAGTATCGGTGTGAACTGTGCGCCCGTCAAGGTGATATAATAAATGTAGCTATGGCAAGCTATTAGGTAAGTGTTCTTTGAAAACGACCTATCATCAACCGACTTATCTGAAAGGGAAACCAGACAGGGAGTGTAGCATGTCGGTGTAAACCATAAGTCAGTTAGTTACCAAATTGCGACTGAATGGGGTGATGAAAAGACAGATATGAGGATAAAATCCGAATTGATTGAATGACAGCCTGAGCAGTACCTACCGAAACTGCGACGTTAAGGTAATTATATTCGTCGTACTGTGGTACTTCTTTTACGGTAGTTCAGTAAAAGAAGCAGGAACTTATCACAGCGCAACTACAATCAGTAGTAAAGGGTGGACGTCATATTCGACAATCTGTCAAGCCAAATAGTTATTATATCGCAAACGGGGATTACCTAAACCGGAACGCCGAAAGGCTATTAGGATTTAGACCTATGAATATCCGGCAAGGTAACGGAGCTCCCGTAGTAGTCCGAGCAAGGTAACGCCTTGCACATGGCGAAGGGGAGCAGCTAATATTTTTTAATACAATTAAAGGAAAATGTGAGAGACATTATGCGAAGTCCAGAAAAAGTATTAAACAGTCTATCAAAGCATAGTCATACTCAAGAATACAAGTATGAGAGGCTTTATCGTGTTCTTTTTAATGAGGAAATGTATTTTATTGCTTATCAGCGTATATACGCCAAGCAAGGAAACATGACCAAAGGCTCGGATGGTCAAACTATTGACGGTTTGAGCTTATCCAGAATTGAGAAATTAATAAACTCATTAAAGGATGAGACCTATCAACCTCAACCATCAAGAAGAGTATATATCCCAAAGAAAAACGGGAAAATGCGTCCATTAGGGATACCCTCATTTGATGACAAGCTATTGCAAGAGGTGGTACGAATGATACTGGAAGCCATTTATGAAGGACAATTTGAAGATTCGTCACATGGTTTTCGACCTAACCGTAGCTGTCATACTGCATTAAGCAAGATTCAAGGGAATTTTCTAGGAACGAAATGGTTCGTAGAAGGAGATATAACCGGCTTTTTCGATAATATCAACCATAGTGTACTGATAAATATCTTAGAAGAGCGTATAGCTGACGAACGATTCATTCGACTTATCAGAAAATTCCTCAATGCAGGGTATTTAGAACAATGGCAGTTTCATAAAACATATAGTGGAACACCTCAAGGTGGAATCGTTAGTCCACTTTTGGCTAACATCTATCTTGACAAACTGGATAAGTTTATGAAAGAATATATATCCGAATTTGATAAAGGGGAAAGGAAAGAACAACGAAAAGAATACAATGACCTCACATACAAAAAGAGGTTGGCTATGCGTGAATTGAAACAGGCTACGGATGGCAAAAGTAGGAATGTATATGTTAGGCAATTGAAAGAATTAGACAAACAAAGGTCTATAATTCCTTGCTTAGAACCTATGGATTCTAACTATAGAAGGCTCAAATATGTAAGGTATGCCGATGATTTTTTGATAGGAATAATAGGCAGCAAAGAAGATGCTAATAAAGTCAAAGAGGACGTAAAACAATTTCTTGTTGACAAACTAGCATTGGAACTGTCTAGTGAGAAAACTCTCATTACCCATTCAGAAAAGGCCGCAAAATTCCTTGGATATGAAATCTCTATACGTAAGTCCAATCAGCAAAAAAGGGATAAACTAGGGCGTTTGAGCAGAGTATATGGAAACAAAGTCTACTTGAGAGTGACAACCGAAGTAATAAAGAAGAAATTGTTAGAGCTTGGCGTTTTACAATTTAAGTATCACAATGGGCATGAACAATGGAAGCCTAAACATCGGTCAGAACTCATCAATAATGACGACCTCGAAATTCTCGAAAGATATAATTCGGAGATAAGGGGATTTTATAACTATTACTCAATAGCCAACAACTCTTCTGAGCTGAATACTTTCTACTACATCATGCAATATAGCATGTACAAAACCTTTGCCGGAAAATATCGCTCAACGGTATATAAGATTTGCCAGAAATACAAAAGCAATGGAATATTTACCGTGAGATACAAGACTAAAAACGGGAAAGACAAAGAACGTCATCTGTATAATGAAGGGTTCAAAAGGAAAAGACCTTTGTATGTATCCTCTTTTGACAACAAACCCAACCCGATGCCGAATGTCAGTAGCACCAGCCTTATAGATAGGTTGAAAGCCCAGGTATGTGAACTGTGTGGTGCTTCCGAAAACTTGGTTATGCATCATGTGCGTAAGCTTGGTGAACTGAAAGGTAAAGAAAATTGGGAGAAACACATGATAGCCAGACGTCGGAAGACAATGGCTGTTTGTGGTAGCTGTCATCAAAAAATACATCATGGAACAATTTAGACTGAGGATATTAGTGGAGAGCCGGATACGCTGGAAGGTGTACGTCCGGTTCGGGGGCGAGTACTTGGAAACCTACCATAGCAATATGATAAGGCGCTGGGTACTTAGCCTACATAACCAGGTTACTAAAGAACTTCATTCTCATTTTTCAGAGAAAAAAGCACTTGCTTTTCTCTATAAATTGGAGAATCTGACAATGCAGTTGGTCGAAACCAATCAGCAAATTATTGTTTTAACTCGTGAATTTGAAAGGAAATGGTTGCAAAAATCAACGTAGGAAATTCGCTGTTCGGAGCATTGGCTTACAATCAAAACAAGGTTGACCAGGGAGAAGGACGGGTATTATGCTCAAACAAAATGCCAGAACCGGAAGATGGAATGTTTGATATTAATTCTTGCATGAGGTATTTCAATTGTCAGCTTCCACAAGATATCAAAACAGAAAAACCGATCCTGCATATTTCCCTGAATCCACATCCTGATGATGTGTTGACGGATAACCAGCTGGCTGATGTAGCCGAAGAGTATATGCAAAAGATGGGATATGGTCAGCAGCCTTATATGGTCTATGTACATGAAGATATTGAGCGCCGTCACATGCATATTGTTTCTTTGCGGGTAGATGCTACAGGCAGGAAGATTAATGACTCCAATAACTTTTACCGAAGTAAAGCGATCACTCGTGAGCTTGAGAAAAAGTACGGACTTTATACCGCTGAAAAGAAACAGCAAGGTGACACTCTTGATTTCAAAAAGGTAGATGTATCCAAAGGTAATCTGAAAATCCAGATTGGGAGCGTGATAAAGCCATTGGTTGTACAATATAAATTTCAGAGCTTTAATGAATATCGTAGCTTGCTTTCGCTTTACAATATTCAGGTGGAAGAGGTTAGGGGAGAGGTCAGAGGACGTAAATACAATGGACTTGTATATTCTGCTACGGATAATGATGGAAATAAAGTAGGGAATCCTTTTAAATCATCCTTATATGGAAAGACAGCAGGATATGAGGCTGTTTATTCTAAGATAGAAAAATCTAAAAGGGAAATAAAAGATTGGAAATTAAGAGATGACATAATCCGTAAGATTAGACCAATATTGCAGAATACACTGGCTAAAAAAGAGTTTGAAAATAAACTCACTCGGTCTGGAATAGATGTACTCTTTCGTGAAAATGAAGAGGGTCGCATTTACGGTGTGACTTTTATTGACCATCAAAACAGATGTGTATTCAACGGTTCTCGTTTGGGAAAGGAGTATTCTGCAAATGCTTTTGAAGAACGTTTCAATGGAACATCATTGGAAGGCATTACACCAATGGAAATCCCTGCAGAGAAAACGAATCATATAGGAACTCTGGCTGATGGAGGAGTAATGGAAGGATTAGTAGAAGGAGCATTGAGTCTTTTTCAATTTGAAGGTCAAAATGTTGATTCAGAAGAAGACGGTTTTTACCACAAAAATAAAAAGAAGAAAAAGAAACAACATAGAATTAAGATTTAATAAATTATGCAACAGGAAGATGATTTGAGGGCACTGGCTAAGATAATGGATTTCTTACGTGCTGTGAGTATATTATTTGTAACAATTCATATTTATTGGTATTGTTATGAAGTTGTAAGTTTTTGGAGAATAAATATTGATGTAGTAGATAAGATATTGATTAATTTCCATCAAACAGCAGGACTATTTGGGAGTGTTGTCTATACTAAGCTATTTTCAATTATTCTGCTTGGTTTATCTTGTTTGGGAACCAGAGGAGTTAAAGAAGAAAAAATAACCTGGAAAACAGTCTGGCTATTTATGATAACCGGCTTTATCTTCTTTTTTCTGAATTGGTGGATTCTGGCGTTACCATTACCGATGTTAATAAATGCTGGATTTTATATTTTTACGATGGTCGTAGGCTATATTTCTCTTTTGATGTCCGGACTGTATATGAGTCGTCTACTCAAAAATAACCTGATGGAGGATGTATTCAACACAGAAAACGAAAGTTTTATGCAGGAAATTCGTTTGATGGAAAATGAATATTCCATCAATTTACCAACACGTTTCTATTATAACAAGAAATGGAACAATGGATGGATCAATGTGGTCAATCCGTTTCGTGCTACTATTGTATTGGGTACACCTGGTTCTGGTAAGTCCTATGCAGTGATAAACAATTACATCAAACAGATGATTGAAAAGGGCTTTTCCATGTATATCTATGATTTTAAGTTTGATGACCTTTCAACCATTGCTTATAATCACTTACTTAAACATCAGGATGCTTATGAGATAGTTCCTAAATTTTATGTAATCAATTTTGATGATCCGCGCAGAAGCCATCGGTGTAATCCAATCAATCCAGCTTTTATGACAGATATCTCAGATGCCTATGAAAGTGCCTATACGATCATGCTGAATCTGAACAAAACGTGGATACAGAAGCAGGGGGACTTCTTTGTGGAGTCACCGATTATTCTGTTGACAAGTATCATCTGGTATTTGAAAATTTATGAGAACGGCAAATATTGTACGTTTCCACATGCCATTGAATTTTTAAATAAGAAGTACTCAGAAATATTCCCGATTCTGACTTCCTATCCGGAGTTGGAGAACTATCTTTCTCCGTTTATGGATGCGTGGGAGGGGGGAGCTCAGGATCAGCTTCAGGGGCAAATTGCATCTGCAAAGATACCACTCTCACGAATGATTTCACCGCAACTCTATTGGGTGATGTCTGGGGATGATTTTTCTTTGGATATCAATAACCCGAAAGAACCGAAAATCTTATGTGTGGGTAATAACCCGGATCGACAAAGTATTTACTCAGCAGCTTTAGGACTTTATAATAGCCGTATTGTAAAGCTAATCAATAAGAAAGGGCAATTGAAAAGCTCGGTTATAATTGATGAACTACCAACTATCTATTTTCGTGGTCTTGATAATCTGATTGCTACTGCCCGAAGCAACAAGGTGGCAGTATGCTTGGGCTTTCAGGATTACAGCCAATTGACTCGTGATTATGGAGATAAGGAAAGTAAAGTGATACAGAATACAGTAGGAAATATATTCAGTGGTCAGGTCGTAGGAGAGACCGCAAAGACTCTTTCCGAACGCTTTGGAAAAGTACTTCAGAAACGTCAGTCGATGACTATTAACCGTAACGATAAGTCTACATCTGTTTCTACTCAGATGGATAGTCTGATACCACCCAGCAAGATTTCTAATCTTACACAGGGGGTGTTTGTCGGAGCTGTTAGTGATAATTTTGATGAAAGGATTGAACAGAAAATATTCCATGCGGAGATTGTGGTAGATAATACCAGGGTTACAGCAGAAACTAAGGCCTACCAGAAAATCCCCCCAATATTGTCATTTACTAATGAAAACGGTGAAGATAGAATGAAACAAGAAATTGAAACTAATTATCAACAGATTAAAGATGAAGCTACTGAAATAGTGAAAAGTGAGATTGAACGGATTATTAATCACCCTAATTTAAAACATCTAATTAAAGGTTGAAAGAATCTTAGCTATCATCATCGATTTTCTTCTGGAGGGCCTCTTTTAAGCTGTCAAGATAAGTTATCTGACTTTTCTTTCGGTTCTTTAGCGAATAAAATGTACGATAATAGTCTTCTAGATCAATGTCAAAAGCAGCTTCCAGATAAGTCATAATTTCTTTAATGTCAGCATTTCCATTATTCAATGACCCTCTTGCATAAATGGCATATCCAAGCTCTACTGCTGCTGTTTTACTGTCAGTCCATCTAAAAGGATGCTTAGGTAGATCTTTACGATGTTTTTCCACTAATTCTAAGCGTTCAAGATTATGTAACTTTTTCTCTATATGAATACTTAGCATATCATAGCACATAATCATAGCAAACTTATGATCATAACAAGTTGAGAATTTAGGATCTCTATCAAAATTAATGCAATTTAAACAATGTTTAAAATTAAATTGACCACGTAAAAAATAGAGTTTGTCCATATAATTAGCTTTAGAACGATAATACTCATAAATGGAAAGATTATCATCAAAATAGGTTTTTATTCTTTCAACTTTATTTTGATAATATTTTTTCTGCATTTCTTTGTTGATTGCTGTATTTCTTACTTCCAGTGAATAGATCTCTTTATAGTATAATAATTTGCTTAATAGGCTAGGCTTTAATTCTTTAAAGAAAATAATTTCATCAGCTTCACTGCCGATACTTGTTGAATGAACCTCTTTTCGTAATAAGTTGAAAATATTTTCCAATTTTGTCAATATATCTAATATATATTCTAAAGAAAAATCATCTCCGTGTATATAAGAATCTTCAATAGTTAGTTCATTAACTTTAGAGTTGAGTTCTAATATGTTATTATTCATTGAATGTATTGTTTTTTTTATAAATAAATTTCTTATACCTAAAATGTGATTTCCTTTTAATTAGTTCAGATTATATATGGATTGTATTGATATTTATTAGTTTTTTGATGGGTATCTATCCAATCTAAATTCAAGAAATGCGATGTACTTAAAGTTTGATCTGTTTTTAAATGGCTATAATATTACGAGATTAAACTGCATATCTTATTAAAATGGTAGACGATGTATATGTAAGTCTGTTTTTTTTAATACGTGATCGTGTGTTGTCGCAAAAGTCAGTAAACAAAAGGCAATGGTCTTTTCCTTTGTTTTGATAATCGCATAAAACTTGATTTTCCTTTCTTGTTTTTCTATTTAAGACTACATCTGACTTCTAAAAATACATAAAGAAGAATCGCTATTGAGCACATGATATATAACGTTTCATCTTTTTTTCAAATAGTCTTTTTACGTAAAAAATGTAATGTCGTATTTTTTACATGCTGTAAATAGAAGGGTCTAGTGTAGAAATAATTATCAACTTCTTGTATATTTATCATACTTATTGATTTGACAAATTTGAATAATTTATACTTATCTATAAATTTAAAATTTTGGTAAAAATAGGCCTACTTTTAATTAAGTATTAACTCTTTTATTTTATAGTAAAAAATAGAATAAAATAAAAGGGCTGAACTAGCAAAAGTTCAGTCCTAATTTTTATACGTAATATAAAGCTTACTAGATTCTAAATAGTTCTTATAATATAAGTAAAAGCATTCTCAAAAATTATATTTTAATATGTTCTATATTATTGTTACAACACATATTTTCATTTATTAATATAGAATTGTTTTTTTATCTGTTAAATTATGATTTATTATTTACAGATTCTTCAGAAACTCAATTTCAACAATTCTCAATTCATTTTTCGCTTTATCACCATTTTTTGCTTTGAAGAGATCTAATTCACCCGCTGCTGGAGCTGCAACTTCCACAATACCGCCGAAAGAATCTTCTTCTTTACTTGCGCCCGTCAGACGAATAGTAACAAAACGTCCTTTGGTTGCGGCAAAAGGAATACAGATGTAACCCAAGCTTTTAGGAGTTTCACCTTCATAGACCACCTTATTATCTACTAAAATCTGAATTGGATACGCGCGCATCCTCCAACCGGTAAGCTTCATCTCCACCTGATCGATTTTGGCATCATGCTCCAGTTCAAACTTTATCCACCCAGTGGAAAGCCGACCATCATTCTGCCATTCGGAAAGTTCGTTATCGTCAAAAGCATTACGTACTTTGTCCTCATTTACACCTGCTGTTGCATCTACTATCTTCACCGCTTCTCTCGAGACTTTAAACGATTCACCTTTCGGAGTCTCTCCACGTGCAAGATTCACAGGTTGGTAGTCACCCGAAATATAGTTTGAATAACCGGCTTTTGTCTTAAAAAGAATCGTTTGCAAATTGATTGTGGCAGTAATTAGGCCTTCGGAAGTTGCCGTCAACCTGATCTTGCCCGCTTTTGTTGTAGAACGGATCAGAACACGGTTAACACCACATTCCACAGGCAAATCTTTTGAAAGCACATAATTTCCTTCTTCGCCTTTTGCCAATCCACCAAGCCATTCCGCTTCACCCTGCAATTCAAAATGAATCTTGTTATTTGCCAGCGGGCAACGCTTACCTTCCTTATCCGTTATTTCAACTTCTATCAAGGTCATATCCGCACCGTCCGCCTTAAATCTATCGGGAGCAGTTATCGCTTTCATCTTTATGGAATACGGTTTACCGGTCGTTTCTTTCTTTGCTCGACTCAAAACAGTTCCCGCATTATCGTAACTGACTGCCTCAATCAAACCTTGTTCCCATTTTACGTTCGGGAAGGTAAAAAGAAAATGATTACTTCTTTCACCAAATCCCAAAGACTTTCCATTGACAAAAAGCTCTACTTTTTTACCTGTGGATACAACATAAATATCTTTTTTAACGGAAGGTTCGTAATTCCAATGTCCGCAAATATATGTGCCCTGCTGCTCTGTATCCACCCAACCATTCCACATCACCTGGTGGGCGTAGAAAGCATCTTTGGGAATACGCATCGCATCTACAACACCACTACGGCGGTAATTCTCTGCACCACGGAAATGCGTATTAGAATCGTGAAAATGAATTTTCAGGCCACCTGAGCTCACACGCGTTCCAGTACCGGGACGCACACGGTAATAATCCCACCAACGCGTAATCAATTCTTTGAAAAATGAATCTTGATTGCGATTGTAAGCAGAAGCATCAGCAAGTGGCCTTGATGTGTTAGTTACCGTAGAGCGATAGTATTTTGATCCTTCACCGTTCTTATGAAAAGGATAAGAATCATTGTCCCAGTACAGGCGTAATGCTTCATCACGACAATATTCAGTAGCAAACATGGGAATATTGGCACTTTTATTAACATAAAGCATTTCGCCCCCGTATTCTGCAATTTTACTGTCAAGCATTTCTCGTGAACCAATAGCACGCCCACCGTAAGGATCATATTTATCACGGATGACTTTCATTTCTGCCATATGTTCCTCACTAATACAATCGTTTCCACTTTCGTAGAAAACAATAGACGGATTGTTGCGGTTGTAAATGATAGCATCGCGCATTAATTCCACGCGTTGTTCCCATCGCCTGTCGCTAACATCCTTTTCTGCATCACCGGCAGGCATCAGCTGCATCAAACCTACACGATCGCAACTTTCCACATCCTGTTTCCATGGAGTGACATGCATCCAACGTACAGTATTGGCATTACTCTCCACCATCATACGGTTACTATAATCACTTAACCAAGCAGGTACAGATATTCCTACTGCTGGCCACTCATTACTTGTACGTTCCGCATAACCCTTTATTTGGATAACACGGTCGTTAAGCCAAATTTTCCCATCCGCAAAACGTGTCTTGCGGAAACCAGTTCGAGTCTTGACGACATCCACCGGATTGCCTTCAACCTTCAAAACTGTATATACATTATAGAGGTAGCCGTATCCCCAACTCCAGAAATGCAGATTCTCCACATAATCACCAATATTTATGTTTTTCGCCTGTCCAGCAGCAATCGTGAAAGGTTTACTCTATGTTTTTTTTATAATTTTTCCATCCAAATCTTCAATCTGCATTTCCAACGTAAATGTTTTACTCATTGTAAATTCGTTACACACTTCCGTTTCTGCAAAGATATTGGCTGATTTTTTGGTAATATCAATTTCACGGGCATAAATATACGTACCTATTGTTTTCAAGTTGCTGTAAAGAGGCAAAGTCTGATAGAGTTTCGAAGTAACATGTAAATAGACGTTTTTGGGTATACCGCCATAATTTGCATTGAAGTTTTTGTCATTCCACTGATAGCCCGAACCAGTTGCTCTTTCTTTGTATTTCCAAGAATTATCAATACGTGCTGCTATAACATTTTCTTTGTCGTAATTAACAAGATTGGTAATATCGAAACCGAAAGCCATTACACCATTCTCATGTATACCCACTGATTTTCCATTTACGTAAAATTCACCACCAAATCGGATACCCTCAAACTCTATGAAAATCTTTTTATCTTTCGCATTAGAAGGCAGGCGGAAATGTTTACGATACCACACGATCGTATCTGTATGCTCGTAGATCTGTATTCGGAAGGCCTCGTTTTCGTTAAAAGCGTGAGGCAGGGTTACCTCTTTCCACTTCTTATCACTGAAATTTTTCTCTCTTGCATTTTTTACATCTCCGATTTTCAACAGCCATTTAGAATTGAAGTTGTATTTTGTGCGCTCGTTACCTTTGAAAGCAGACTGTGCCATCAGATTTACAGATACAAAAATGCCAAGGCAAAGATTTTGTAAATATTTATTATTTATCATATCTCTTATTAATCGTAATGTCTTTTAAAACTATATTTTCGATAAAATCCATTTTTGTATTTTGTTCTTTCTGGGATGAAATATTTAAGTTTTCAAATGTGAAATTCGAAAGGTTGTACTGGCTGGATTTTGAAATTTTAAAAAGTTCGTCACAATTCATTTTTATATTACGCATCACTATGTTATTTACTCGCGAAGCTGCAGGTTGCGGATGTCCTTTAAGATCATAAAATTGTTTCCAAGGATTAACTGTAATAATTGAACCGGCATCTCCAACGACATCTTCTACACGCAGGTATTCGTAATTCTGATACGTATCAGGACGCATTTTAAACAGCAACAATCCTCTTGCTTCGCTAATTTTTATCTTTCTAAAAATTACATTTCGGTTGTGAATAGATTCGCTACCACAAGTCAAGGCACTGTGACAAAACCCGAATTCACAATCTTCGATGATAATATTGTTATTAGCTCCGTTGTTTCCGTCTTTTTCAGCAATCGGTCCCCTACCACCTTTAAGTGCAATAGCATCGTCATTAACAGACAAATAGCAACTTTTCACAAGCACGTTCGTACAAACGTCTAAATCAATCGCATCAGAACTTGGAGCTTTTTCCTGCGTATGCGGTGAGAATATATATAAATTCATTAGTTTCAGATTTTCACATTTATAGAAATGGCTTGTCCAAAAGGGTGAATTAATTAATCTAATGCCTGAAATTTGTACATTTTTACTATGTGAAACAAACAAAATGCGAGGGCGCATTTCATCCAAATTCGTGCATTTGGGATTAAACTCACGACGTAGCCAAAATGCCCGCCAGTAGCGATGTCCATTACCATTCAATGTCCCTTTGCCCGAAATGGTAAAACCGTCAAGTCCGTCGGCATTGATAAGTGCGGCAAAATATTTATGGTTTTGTCCTTCAATACGCGTTGGAATCAGTGCAAAATCAGTAATATCGTCACTACCCTTTAGTGTCGCGTTGTCTTCGAGATACAAGTGTGTTCCTTGCTTAAAAAACAAAGATCCGCAAAGAAAAGTTCCTTTAGGAATAACTATAACGCCACCACCATTTTCATAGGCTTTATCAATCACTTTCTGAATAGCTTTGGTTTGAATTATCGTACTGTCATTTATAGCTCCATAATCAGTTATACAATAAGCTTTACCTAACGCATCCACATGAATCAGGTTATTCTGTCGAAACCAGTCAGAGATAGGTGTACCGTCGGGAAATGTTTCCTGACCCGAAATTTGTAGACAAATAAACAAACTTAATAAAATACCTATGATTTTGATATTGCTTTTCATTTTTTACAATTTATTTTTTAGATTTTAACTCTTTCAACATTATTAAGGCCGTCTCGAAATATCGTCTGTACCAATTCTTACATCTTTTTCCACCACATTCGCAGAATTTTTCACCTTTTTAAAATATTTTTTTACATTGCCTACTTTTACATTACTGATTTCGACATTTTTGATTGGTAAACGTGCATCTCCTTTCAGTTCGTAAACAACATCCGTTGTATCGCAAACTACATTGCGGAGAACAACGTTATTAATCCGTGTAATACGTGTTTCGTAAGTAGGTACAAGATCTTTCCATTGATAAAGCACATCGGTATCGATTTCAAGCAAACTTTGCGTAGTGCCCGAATGAACGTTTTCCATATAAATATTTTCGATAAACCCACCGCGGCGATGATTTGTCTTCACGAAGAAGAAACGGTGTACATTGTTCGGCGCCGTACAGTCGTGCATATACACATTCCGTATGCCACCCGATATTTCACTACCCACAGCCAGTAATGCGTGTCCTTTCAGAATGGTACAATTACGCACCACTATATTTTCGCAAGGTGTGTTAAGTCGCCATGCATCACGATTACGTCCGGCTTTAATCACCACCGCATCGTCTCCTTGGTCAAATACGCAATTCTCTACCAAAAAATTACGGGTCATCTCCAGGTCTATCCCATCATTGTTATGCCCATGCGCTTTGATATCCAAATTTTTTGCGACGCCCCCATCACACATATAAATATGAATTGTCCAAAACGGACTTTCACGGATCTTAAAACTATCGAGCAATACATTTTTGCAGCGGTTAAAATGAATAAGATGGGGACGAAGATGGTTTTCAGCCTCTGCCATTTGACGTTGTTCGACAGGTACATCGGTTGAAGCCATTGTATAGAGTTTCTTGAGTGCTTCCAAATGTGGTTTTGGCCGTGGAAACCATTTTTCCCACAAATTCATTTTCGGTTTTAGCATTCCCTTACCTGTAATAGCAATATTTTCACAGTCAAAGGCATAAATCAAAGGCGAATAATTGTAACATTCCATACCTTCCCATGAAGTCATCACAGCAGGTAGGTAATTGTCAGGACTATCAGTAAAACGTAGCACTGCGCCTTCTTCCAAATGCAGGTTTACATTACTGAGAAAATGCACTGGTCCAGTCCACCATTCGCCCTTAGGTACAATTACACGTCCTCCTTCTGCCTGGTGGCAAACTCTGATAGCACGTGCAATAGCCTTTGTGTTGTCAAATCCACTGTCTGGTTTCGCCCCGTATTCTGTTATCGGAAAATTCTTTTGCGGAAAACGGAAAATGCGAATGGGAGACATACGGAAAGGCGCATCGACAGTCTGTAAGTCGTATGGTAAAAGGAGTTTTTCGAGCGAAAGTTTAAGTTCTTTTATACCATCGACAGCTAAACGCGCAATGACTTGCGCACCGGAACTATTCAAATGCGTATCATCTTTTTTCCCTTTCGGAAAGCGTTTGTGTACACCAGCATCGAACCAAACAAAAAGCTTCCTCGATTCTTCGTCACCGAGAGCCTGTATTGTAGCCCCAGATTTTGCTTCCATATCAATGAGCGGTACGTTCAATTCCTTTGCCAACGCACGGACAACACCAGGATATTCTCCGTGCGTATCGATCAGCTTGCCTCTATTGTCAAATTTTCGACGGACAATAGATGTCATCAACACAGGGAAAGCTCCTTTTTCCCTTGTGTCTTTGACAAACCGAGTCAGGTTATTACGATATGTGCCGTGTGGATCTGCATAAACAGACGTTTTTTCCTTCTTTTCGTCGTTATGCCCGAATTGAATAAAGACATAATCACCCGTTTTCAATTTGTCAACAACCACTTTCCAGCGTCCTTCGTAAATAAAGCTCTTCGTGCTACGTCCGTTCCGGGCATGATTTTCAAATTTTACTTTTGTCGAATCGAAAAACAGAGGGAACTCCATCGCCCAACCTCTTTCCGGATTATCCACTGTATCTTTGGGCGCCATTGTGGAATCGCCGACAGTAAAAACTGTTATTTTACTTTTTGTCGTAAAAGAGAGGCAAATAAGGGCAAATAGTAAAACGACTGTAATAGTTATTTTTTGGAACATAAGTATTTCTTTAAAGATAAAAAATAGTAATGAAGAATTTTAATTTTCATCCGGCTTTTCAATTTTATACAAAGGGGCTAAATCCCAATGGAAAGTATTGAAATCGTCGGATTTGGCAGGATTAAAATTCTTATATTCAGGTAATATATATTTTTCCAAAGGAATTTTATTGTCGATGATTCCACGCAAAATACACTGGGCGACTTCATAAGCACCATACGTGCTGAAGTGTGTATTGTCGGCCAAGGCTTTTCGTTGATTCGGGAAAGTGTTTGCAGGATAGTGCACAAACGCTTTCTTGGAATTTTCGAGGCCCAATGTTTCGTAAAGCACAGCGGTCATTTTTGTGAGGTCAATCAGCGGCACATTTTCTTTTGCTGCCAGCCAGCGTACAGCGTCGTCGTACTCACCGTGTGTGTCATTGATTTTTCCGTTGTCATCAAACTGACGGCGGGAAGTGGGCGTCACCAATACGGGATGCGCATTTTTGGATCTCACTTCATCAATCATTGTTTTCAGGTTTGTCATGAAGGAATAATATGCACCTTTGCCCGCACCCACTTCCTTTTTATCATTATGACCGAACTCAATGAAAACATAATCGTCTACCTTCATTTTTGAAATGGCCTGCCGTAATCTTCCCCTATCCATAAAGGAACCAGCAGTTTCTCCACTTTCAGCATAATTGGCAAAAGCAATATGCTCACTGAAAAAACGAGGGATCATCTGTCCCCAACTTGCCCAAGGCTCACGACTCTGGTCAACCACCGTACTATTGCCACATAGATAAACTGTGATTATACTGTCGGGTGCGGACTGAATACGGATACTTTGGCATAAAGGCGTATCGCCGTTAAATTCGAGTGTAAGGCGGTCATCCCACGTCATATAATCCTTTTCGCGCTCCTTTATTTTTACGAATTCTTTGTCGGAAATGCGTGGCGTACGTTTATTGACAACAAAAGATCTTTCCTCGAATTGTCTCTTCTTTGTAACCAACCGTTCTACAAACAAACGGCGGTTTTCGGCACGGACGGTAGTCACACCCACTTGTTTCTTACTTCCGATAGTTACAGTTACGAGATAATTTCCATCCGGTACTTTCACGGAATAGAAAAACGGACCTTTATTACTTTTCGTAGGATTCGGTACAAAATCATAACCGTATCCTCTTGCATCGGAATACCGGGTCGTATCTGCCAACAGATAGGTTTTATCCACTTTTTGGGCAGGCAGGTAAGCCGTTGCAGTTAACAATAAACTGATAAATAAAATTCTCATTTGTTTATGAATTAATAGTGACTATATAATTTCCTTATTTCTACTTCAATTCTTCCACCAAAAGGATTAAAATCAAAAAGTACCTTATCTGGAAAAATTTGTGCCTTCAGTCTCTTCTTTCCTTGTCGGATTACCACTTTCCTTATATTATTCTGTTCAATGACAGCGGTTAGAGGTTCGGTAAAAAGCTTCTTGTCCAAGGCGAGTTCTGGTGTAACACTAAAACCCTTTTCTGTGTCGGCAATATCATACGTAATGGCTTTTTGCTCCTTAACATAAGCGGCTACTTCACGGAAAGTTCCCACCCATATTTTATCTTCCTGCGCTTTCACTTTCTTCAAATGTTCCCATAGAATGTTTGCATCCTTGAAATGGTCGTAGCCGTAAGTTATCCCATGTGTCATGGTCACTCCCCAATCATGATTTTCAAGCAGTTCGACCACACATTCGTCCAGACTCTCACGCGTACTCTTTCCACCTACCGAAAATTGTTTAACACGTGAAGCTATACGGTTTTCTTCCGCATAAGCAATAGTTGCATTATTTTTGGCATTGCCCGGATAGCAGAAGGTACGGGGAAACACACCTGTATTATTGAAAATGACCGTATCATTGTGTTCAAGTTCGTAGCGCAGTTCCTCCGGCGAAAGTTTTGTTACATTGCGGTGTGTCCAGCCATGACTGGATATTTCGTGTCCATTGTTCGCCATTTTTCTCATTTGTTTCCATGTCATACGGGTGAAACCGCGCTGATAAGCCGTATCGGCAATTGTCCGGCCATTCACCCAAAATGTCCCCCTGAATCCCAGTTTTTCCATTGCGGGAGCAACCAATGAATAATGTTCAGCCAATCCATCGTCGAATGTATAACTGATAGCGCAGGTCTTATCCTTTTTATACCTGGCTACCCTGAAACCGGAATCATTCAATATCAATATTTTGTCTAAAGTTTTATATATTCCCCGTCCCAGGTATTCCGCCGATTTTTCGTTGAAATGTGTTCGGTCTTTCTGCAATTCCTGTGTGGACATATCAATAAGATAGACATTGAGATCTTCATTGGCTATACGCTGCATGGCTGCTTTTATTTCGGGTTTATAATGACGGTTGGATTCAGGGATGGAACCAAAGACAAAAGGCAACCGGGAATAGTCTTTTCCTGTTTTCTCAGTCAAGTGATTACGTACATACTTGATCATTTCTTTAAGATTCTCGTAGTATTTTCCGGCGTATCGATCGTCACTTTCTCCCTGATGCCACAGAAAAGCATCTATCTGAAAACCGCCGTCAAGTTTGGACAGAGTATGGTCAATCGACGCGTCAATGGCATTGGTAAATGAGAGTAATAGAGATTTTCCACCTTTCTCAAAAGAAGTGGTATTTTTGAGCCATTCGGAATTAGCCGACCAATACCGGCCTTTTACCGTATCGTTAGGATATTGTATTGATGTTCCGCCAACAGCGTATTTCACTACATAAAAATCCTTCTGCAAAGCTTGCTCAAGAAGATAATAAGTTACCGCATCGTATGTCCAGTAACCTTCTGAAATCCTGCCTTTTGGAAAATACGGCACAAAACAACCGTCGTTGCGATTTTGGGAAATCTTACAGAATTTATATGCACCTTCCTTAAAATCAATAGTATCGGATGCCAACTTTTTAATATACCACGGCAAAAGTTTATTACTCACCCGTCCGTCGGTATTCGACTGTCCCGCAGTTATAAAGACATGAACAGGATTTTTCTGTGCTAAAAGTAAAACTGTCGAGAATAGGTATATTAATACTAAAAAACTTGTTTTTCTATTCATTTTATCGTATTAATTTATTTATCGTAATTGTATTCAAACCAATCATAAGAAGCCCTGTTTTTTGATGGCCTGCCATTGCTTGTGGCATAAACTCCAATGCCAGAACCATTGAATTTGTTGAATTTGTTATCCGAAATAACTTTCAAACTCTGCGTTCCACCAATATTGGACATTTGGCTTGTAGTCTCTCCAAAACTAAAATTTATATCCAAACCTTTTGCTTGAGCCCTCAGAAAAACATTCGGTTTACTATAAGGAATCCGTTTGATTATCTCTTTTTCTCCTAAATATTTTTTTATTAACACAATACCCAACTTATCTTTCATCAAGCTGTAATAGCAGTCTGCTGTACGATAGACTACCAACCCCGCTGTTTCATTTTCTTTTCCTGTATGAAAATTAAGTTTGGTCATTGCTGTAAAATTAAGATGTTTTATTTTTTGTATAACCATTGTGGCATTTACCAAACTATCAATTACTTCGGGTTGCAAAGACAGGTTTAGACAACCTTTGTCTAAGTTATAAAACTGCTTTTGGGGAGTCCTTACAAAATACCATTTCGACGCCAGATATTCCGATTCAAAATTATCCTTTGCTGGTTGGGACGTAAAAGGTGTCCAAGGCAGATCCGGTCTTTTTTGCTCAGGCAGTACAATGCCATACCCCGGATTGTATATGGGCGTTCCATTCTCAAACTCTACTTTACACAAAAAGGTTTCACGTGCAAGCGGATTATAACCGTTTACCTTTCTCACACCTAAAGCAACCGAATACCATTCTCCGTTTTGAGTTTGCACTAAATCCGCGTGTCCCACATCTTGAATGGGATAGTTAGCTCCTAAATGACGATGCGTCAACACTGGATTAGTTTTGTCTGCGATGTAAGGTCCCCATAGAGAATTGCTGTGGTGCACTGTAACAGCATGATGGTAAGATGCACCTCCTTCGGCCATTAATAACAAATACTTGCCGTTTATTTTATAAAGATGAGAGCCTTCGGCAAAAGTTGCATTATTGGCATGCCCGTAGGTCAGGACTTTTCGTTCACCCACCAGTTTTCCTGCCAGAAGATCCAGTTCTTGCATCCAAACCGCACACTGCGAAGGCCAGGACTTTTTAAAGTCCCATGTATTTCCGGTATAATAACATTTGCCGTCGTCATCCCAAAACAATGAAGGGTCGATGCCTGGCGCATCTTTTAACCATACGGGATCAGACCATGGGCCACATGGGTCAGTAGCTGTGATGTAAAAGTTACCTCCGCTTTTACTGGCAGTCGTAATAAGATAAAAAATCCCATCGTGGTAACGTATGGTAACGGCCCAAATTCCGTCATTATCGTTCAACTTGTTAAAATTCATTATACCAGGGTGACTGATGCCATGTCCTATAAGTTCCCAATTGACCAAGTCTTTACTATGATAAACGGGAATACACGGATACCATGTAAATGAAGATGTTACCATATAATAATCGTTATTCACCCTGCAAATAGAAGGGTCAGGATGAAAACCGGGCAAAATAGGATTCCTGAAATCAAGGGGAACATTTTGACCATTTGCCAAAAGATATACAGCTTGTAACAGACAGATACAGAAGATATTCCTTATTTTCATATTTATAAATATTGATAACGACTGGGCAATACCAATAACTGATACTGCATTGCTTTAACTATTCCACAATCTCTTATTTTACAATCATTAGTTTCTTCTCGTCAGATTTTAGGCCATTGCACGAGACTTTAATTTTCACTTCGCCAGCTTCGTGTCCTGAACGGAGAATTGCGAGAGCAAAGCCGTTGTGCATAGAGCGTTTATTAACTGCAAAAAGTTCATTGCTCAAATGATCTCCATTATCTACGGCTATAAGTTTTGCCATGCCGGCAACATTGAATGTTATTTCACCGTTCGCTTGTGGCACAATCCGACCTTTTTTGTCAACGGCATAAACTTTTACGTATTGCAAATCCATTCCATTGGCTTTCCACTCAGCATTTTCCACTGCTATCTTCAAAGCAGCCGCCTTACCCGTAGTTTCCAGTTCATGCCGAGCTACTTCTTTGCCGTTCTTACGGGCAATGGCCGTAATTTTCCCTGCGCTGTAAGGTACATTTTTCCAAAAAATAATGTTTCTTTTTTTTATGTCCGACGTATCATTTTTCTCTATGCCAAATGATTTTCCATTAACCAGAAGTTGTACTTCGTCAGCGTTGGTAAAAGTATAAATATTATATTTCTTACCTTTTTCCCTGTTCCAGTGGTCGGAAAGATTCAGCCTGCCAATGGTCTGTTCATTCCATTCTAAACTTTCGGATGCTTTGTCCACAATGCCGATATGTACCAGAGGTTTGTCACTGAAAGCACTTTTTATCAGATATGCTTGAGGGAAAGGGTTAAGTGCATGATCAAAATAAGAAAAGTTCCAACCTTTCATTGGCCAACCACGAGATTCTCCCCAATATTCTATTGCTCCCCAGTAGGATAATCCCACCATTTTGTTCCGATCCATTCCAAAGTACGGAGCAAGCAACTCGTTTGTGGTAGCTTCACTTTGATAGATGATCATATTAGGAGCATATTTTAAATATTCCTGATAGTTCATCCAACGATAGTTGAAACTTGCGATATCTGTAACAGTAGCAAGTTCAGGCGGTACAATTTTTGTATTAAATTCCGGATCGTTCTTGGACAGGCCGCCTGCACGTGATGGATACATTGCTACAGTAGTCTTGCGTGTAGGGTCATACCGTTTTACGAGCACATCAAGCATTCGGTAAGTAGTTACTCCCCAGTCGCCGGTGGGAAACCCCGCCAGATCTTCACGCATCTGTAGTTCATTTCCAAGGCTCCACATAACGACCGAAGGATGGTTGCGGTCCCGTTTTATCCATTCGGGAATATTTCTGAAAACAATCTCAGTCCAAGGCACACGTCCTGACCAATAATCCTTGTTGCTCCATTTGTCATAAAGTTCGTCGGTAATCAGAATGCCGTATTTATCGGCAAGTCTTAAAAATGATTCTGAATATGGATTGTGTGAAGTACGGATGTGGTTATATCCGAATTCTTTCAACTTCTTGAACATGCGTTCGATGGCAGATTCGTGAGCTGCTGCTCCTAACGCACCTAAATCGTGATGGTTTGCAACGCCTTTGAGGAAAACCTTTTTTCCATTCAATTTTAGTCCGTATTCTTTTGAAAACTCAATAGAGCGAATGCCGAATTTTTCCGTTACATTATCTATAACTTTTCCGTCCAACAATAAAGTAATTTCGGCAGTATAAAGATTTGGATGTTCGCAATCCCAAAGTTGCGGATCGGCAACATTCACCATGGGTAGCGGTACTTCATCCGTTTGTTTTTTTGAACTTTTAGGCGCCATGGTTTTAGTTTCACCTACCAACTTTCCATCAGGAGAAAAAAATTTGGCCAAGATTTCCATATCTGTTCTTTTTTCACGGAAACCTTCTATTTCTACCTGTAGATCAACTTTTGCATTTCCAGCTGAAATTTCAGGGGTGGTAATAAAAATACCATGCCGTGCAACGGAAATAGAATCCTTTACAATTAAATGTACATCTCTGAACAACCCGCCACCGGTATACCAACGCGAGTTTCCACGGGTACTGGCATAAACAGCTACTGCATTGTCACCTTCATAATTAATGCGTTTGGTGATATCCGCTTCGAAGCCGAGGTAACCGTAATCGGTACCGCCCACTTTTTCTCCGTTCAGATATACGTCTCCATTAAGCATAATGCCTTCAAAATCAAGTAAAACACGTTTCCCTTTCCACTTAGGATCGGCTTTGAATGTTTTGCGGTACCAGCCTTCTCCAATAGCTTTGTATCCGCGTTGACTATTTCCTGATCTATTCCAAGACATTTCGATTTGAAAATCGTGTGGTAAATCAATATTACACCAACTTTTGTCATCGAAATCAATAGCCTGTGCATTTTCCACGTGCCCCAAATAGAATTTCCAATCGAAATTGAAATTAAGTTTCTTTCGGGATACATTCTGTGAAAAGATACATACTGAAACGAACATATAAAAAATAAAAAAACATATTGCCTTCATAACCATTATGTTACATAAAATTGATAACTTAAGGAGAGAGAGCTTATCTTTCTCTCTCTCCTTTTTTCTAAAAAATAAATTATTGTTATCCTGAGAAAAAATCTTTATTCCCAACCTGGATTCTGTTCCAGATTTGGATTCTTCAATCGTTCGGATTGGGGAATAGGGAAGAGATACATCTTGTCATCCCATTTGCGACTTACGTTGTGGCGCGTGTAGGTGAATGTTCCATCTGCATTTTTTGTAATCTTCATCTCGGTAATACTCTGTAGTTCGCTTCCTTTTTTCCATCGACGAAGATCCCAAAATCGGTGTCCCTCAAATGCCAACTCGATGAAACGTTCGTTTTCATATTTGGCAAGAAAGGCATCAGCGGACAATCCTGTCGGAAGTTCCGGCATCTTCACACCAGTACGCTGCCTAATCATATTAACGGCTTCGCGGGCAGTCAGTGTTCCACCTGTGGGAACAACATCTGCAGAACCTGTCGAGCGGAAAGCTGCTTCGGCATAGTTCAGATAAAATTCACCCAAACGAAAAGTGACCCAACTGTGCAGTTTGGTATTCGTTTTGCCCGATTGAAGGGTGACAGCTCTGTTCAGCAACTTCTTCAGGTAGTAACCAGTCGGAGTGGCACCTAACAACGGCTCTCCGTTCAAACCGCCATAATAAGTTTGAAGTTCAGAAGTATTGTAGTCCGGCCACTTCAATTCTCCATTCACCGCTACTGTCAAGGCAAAACGAGGATCACGATCTTTATATGGATTTTGAGGATCGTAGCCGCTACCTATTTCATCGATGGCTTTTCCGTTGAGCATTTCGTAAGCATCAACTAGGTTCTGTGTAGGACAGTTTCCACCATTACCACCTTCCAGCCCCATCGGGAAGTTGTACTTCTCGTAAGTGTTGGAGGTCTCCTGCCGTAAGGCAAAGATGATTTCTCCCCCCTTATAGTTGCTTTCAGCCCAGATGTCGGCATAGTTACCAAGTTTTTTCCCTTCGGCGACAGCAGCATCGAGCAGAGCTTGATTGGCAACCACCGCCTTCTGCCAAAGAGAAGGATCGTTGTTCGTGTTGAATAGCGGACTGGCAGCATACAAGGTTGTCCGGGCTTTCAACGCCAGTACAAACAACTTATTAATGCGTCCCGCATTCTTAGTATCGTCAATACCGCTGCTGATCTCACTCCAACGCATGGGCACTTTGGGTAAGATGTCGTCACATTCATTGATGATGAACTGAAACACATCTTTTGCTGAAGCGCGGGTCAGATCATTGACCTCTTCGGGTGTGATTAGGTTGCCAAACAGAGGTACTCCACCATACTGACGAACCAAGTTAAAGTAAAAATAAGCCCTCAACGCCCTCACTTCATAAGGGAAAGCCTGATACTGCTCCAGTCTTGATTTATAGTCATCGTTTGCTTCAAACTCCGGAAAAGTCAACCCCTGAAACTCTTGTAGGAATAGGTTCGCCTGCTGAATGGCGGCATAACTGTTGCTCCAAGCGGAAGCAATGGGTTGCAGCGGCGACCAGGTACCGTTATAGAAGTCGCAGACTGTATTATTGTTATAGGTATATTCTGCCTCATCGGTAGCCGATGCTAGCATAGCACCTGAAAGACTTCCGAAGTCATTGTCAAGATATGTATAAATATTTGTGACCAATGCGGCGGTGTAGTCAAAGTTGTTCTCTACATATTTTTTACCATAAACAGTGTATTCTTTGTGGTTCATTTCGTCTGTGCACGATGCCATCAGCATTACACATGTCAAACTACCAAGGATTACTTTATAGTTCATATTTCTTCATTTTAAGTTACACGATTCAAAAACCGACAGCCAAACCAATTACTACACTTCTATTTACCGGAGTAGTAGATCCGTAAGTTTCAGGATCAGACTCTTTGATCTTATCGAAGCAGAGTAGATCGATCCCTCTAGCATAAAGTTTGATATTGTTAACAATTTTTGTCTTTTGAAGCAATGACTTCGGCAGATGATAATATACCTCTATGCTTCGGAGCTTCAAGAACGAACGATCCCTCAACCACCAAGTACTGGTGCGATGATTATTTTCACTGCTTTGGGTTGCCAAACGGGGGAATAACGCGTCTGTTTTGCCTGGTGTCCAGCGATTGTCATAGTAATATTGAGAAAGCGAGGTACTACTCAAAAGAGGCATATACATCGCTTTAGTGTTCAGTATAGCTGAATAACGTCCTGTACCTTGGAATGTTGCATCGAAACCCAGTCTTTTCCATTCTGCTCCGACATGAAATGAATAGTAAATTTCCGGAATAGCATTCGAATAGCTAATATTCACTTTGTCATTGTCATTGATCTGATTGTCACCGTTTATATCCTTGTATTTGATATCACCTGGATGTACTGTACCATAAGTCTGTGTGGGACTATTATCAATATCTGTCTGATCCTTGAATAAGCCTAAAGCAACGAGACCTTTAATCTGACTGACTGCGCTTCCCGTTTCGGCTAAATAAGGATAGGCAACAGGTTCTTCAAACTCATTCACTATTTTGCTTTTGCCAAAAGATATATTTATTCCAGCTGCCAGACGCACATCATTGATCTGCTTGTGATAGTTGGTTCCCAATTCCGCCCCCCAGCTATCGACGATACCACCATTCACATAAGGAGGATTAAAGCCAAGTACGGTTGAATATTTACCTGTACCCTCCACCCAAATGTCTTTGCGGCGTTGGTAATAGCTGTCGAACGTCATGTCGAGGCTTCCTAAGAAAGTGGCATCGAGTCCTATATTATACTTATAAGCCTTCTCATGGGACGAGTTTAATGAAGCCAACTGCCTGCGGGTCCATCCGCTTGCATCGAAACTGGAATAGGTGTCACCGAAAGCGTAACTTCCGCTGGATTTATAAGCCTGCAACCAATATCCGTCTCCTGGATAAGTATCGGTATTGATAATACCGAAAGAGGCACGCAGTTTCATGAAGTCTATAAAAGAAGCGTTTTTTAAAAACTCCTCTTTGGAAAGGATCCATGCGGCAGAAATAATAGGTGAAACAGCCCATCTCTTATCAGGTGCCAAACGGTTGGAAGCTGCTGCGGTCAAACTAATATCGGCATAGTAACGTTCTTTGTACCCATAATGCGTGTAGAAGGAGAAATGCTGACGAAAGAGTGAATTACCTCTACCGTTTGAATTACGGTACTCATAGTTCCATTTCAGTTGCGAATAAAGACTATGTTTGTCGAATTGTTGATCATAATACAAACTTCCGTAGAAATTGTAATTACGAGTGAAGGTATTACTCTTGCCCGTTCCCATCTGGGAGTCTTTACTTTGGGGAGTATTCAACGTCGCAACAGGTACACCGTTTTCATCCATCTGTACTGAATAAGCATTATACATATAAGTCTTTGAATGATTCTCTGTGATATTAGAGACATCATCGTAAGCCAATTGAAATGATCCGCCTAATCCAGGAAGGATAGCCGAAAGATCTTGCTTCAAGGTTATGTCGGTGTACAGCGCACGAGCGTGTCCCTTGGTATAGGCAGCACCTTGTGACTGGGCTACAGGATTTTTTGTGCCGTCGTAAGTAGAATTACCTGCCCACATTCCATTGTCTAATTTAATGGGTAAACTGGCAGAAGGAAGTGAATAAATCATTCCCCATAGATCTGCTTCATCTCCTGGACGACTATATTCTTGCAATGAGCCGAATATGTTTGTCACAATCTTAGTATTGTTCGAAAGGTCTATGTCAAGATTAGTACGTAAATTGGCTTTCGAGTATTTATGGTTTGTGGAGTAGCCGTCATTGGTAAAAGGCTCCTTAACGAAACCTTTATTGATCTGCAAGTTTATTGCAGTATAATAACGAAACTTCTGTCCACCACCACGGAAATCCAAATTATAGAGATCGGTTGAACCGGAATTTTTGAATGTCTCGTCCACCCAATTGACGTTCGGATAGTAGTAAGGATATTGTCCGCTTTTGAAAGCCTCAAGTTCTTTTTGAGAATACATTTGCGAACTACCTTCGTAACTTAATGCTTCGTTCATTGCAGAAGCATACGTGTGTGCATCTACAAACTTCGGACGACGTGCTTCCCAATTGATGGCATGATCGTAAGAGAAATTGATTTCACGAGAATTGTATTTACCCCGTTTAGTCACGATATTAATCACTCCGTTGATGCCCTTGTAGCCATATAGAGCAACGGCCGCCGCATCTTTCAAAAGGGCCACACTCTCAATCTCGTCAGCCGTGAGATGCTGGATGTCACGCTCGATACCGTCGACCAAGAATACCGGAGTACTGCCGGATATGGATTGCAATCCGCGAAGATAAAACGTTGGATTACCGCCCCAATACAGTCCGCTATTTTGCAAGGCTGTTAATCCCGGAAGATTGCTGAACAATGACTTGTTGATATTCCGTTGTGAACGATTGTTGAACTCCTGATTGGCCGCGACAGAGATGGAAGAAGTCGATGCTTCGATTGTCTGTTGGTGCTCATAGCCCACTTGGGTAGCCTGATTGGCAAATTCCAAGACAATTTTCATTGGTTTCCTCGTAGTGACATCCACAATAGCGGAACTTTGATCAGGAGCATCTATCTTCAACCTGTTGCCTTCATCTGCACTGATAATAAAATGACCTTTATTATCTGTGGAAATAAATACATTGGGATTGCCTACCACCGTGATTAAAGCACCCGAAACGGGATTACCCCACCGGTCGATAACACATCCCGATATGTTGTGAGACACGTCCTGCGTAAACCCTTTAAACGAAAAGGATAAGAAAAACGCCAAGATGAGTATTTTATTCTTTTTCATTGTATTCAATTTTAGTTTTGATTATTTATTACCATCCCGGATTTTGGATCAAGTAACCTTTCGCTATTTCAGTTGTTTTTATGGCCGAAAGATACCATTTTGAATCAAAGCCATTATCCCACCAATATCGCTTACCGGTTTTGATTGGTACAATATCGTATTTAAAAGATGACGGAAAAGGTTTGTTGGCATCTTTGTCGTTACCATACCAACGCTGTTTTACGACATTACCTTCATTATCCAAGCGATAGGTAACCAACGCGTGGAGCGGTGTTTCAAACACCTCTTTTTTCTTGTAGCGTATAAGATCATAGAAGCGACTGTTCTCTAGGCCAAGTTCGCAAGCACGTTCATTCAGAAGAATGTCGAGCAACTTGTCTGGATCTGAAAGTTCTGAGGAAGAATAGAAATCTTTCAAACTTCTTAAACCAACTCTTGCTCTCACTTGATCAATTAATTTTATCGCTCCGTCATAATCATTTTTTGATTGCATCTTGGCTTCGGCATAAACAAGCATTAAGTCGGACAAACGGAGTGCAGGCCAATGCTGTGGTTTGGATGAATACGAGGCATCGGCGTAGAATTTATTACTGTGAAATCCGAAAGCATAGCTATTACTTTGCTTTTCCGGATTAGTTCCTGCATCACGTCCACTTACCCAAGTCTCCCAAGGATCACCGCTTAACTTCCCGTCTGAACTCAAAGAGCGAGGTACCCCGTTCACTATAATAGTTTCATAAAGGCGCGGGTCACGAGTGAGTGTGGCTGTTGAAGCATCATACTTGCCGGTAGCATTTGGATTTGACCATTTCACAAATATTTCATTCAATTTATCTTCATTTTTGGCTTTTTCCCAATCGAAAGGAGTACCGTCTGCCCATGCGAATTTGGTCATATATTCGTAGGTAGGCATACCGATACGGTCACGTTGTTTATTGAAATAATTACCTGATATATATGTATCAGTTACACGGGTGGAATGGATAATCTCCCGACTATCTCTGTCAATATAGGCATGACGATAAGCGGCACGATACTGTCCCGGTGTGGGTGAGGTGGTAGTAACGGTTTCCAAATAGTAATAGCCCTTACTGCTAAGTTCATCGAAGAACGTTTTACACGCATCATAACATTGATCCCAAAGTTCTTTCTTGTAACCACCATACCACACGAGGTGCTGTTGTTCGGCTTCTGAATTGCCTCCGTGATAAGGCTCATTATTATTAAAAAGTGGAGAGGCGGCAAAGAGCAAGACCTTGCATTTCAGTGCCAAGGCACCGGCACGAGTCCAATGTCCCATATCATTCTCCGCATTGTCATAATTAGCCGAAACAGAATAGCTCGGATCGTATGCCCACGGCAGATCCTTAGCGCCTTCGTTTAATAGATTGACGATAAAATTTACCGTCTCTTCCACACTGGTTCGAGGCACGTTGTAACTACTTTCTGTTCCTTTGAAAGCTGTTTTCAGTAAAGGCAATCCACCGTAATGACGGAATACTTGATAATAAGCATCTGCCATCAGACATTTGACCTGAGCAACCATCTCTGTTTTTTCTGCATCGCTAATACCGGGTACGCCATCAATATGTTCGATCAACTTCCAACCTGCACGTACCGTGTACCACAGATTGTTTTCCATAAACGGACAGATACATCTATCCATACTTGAATTAGCTGCATATCCTCCTGTATACCATGCTTTGTAAATACCGGAAGAAGACCATACCATCTGGTAACATTCAGTCAAATTACTGACAGAACCAGTCCAGTAGTTGTTGCCATATGGGAAATCACTGGCACTTTGCCATGGCAATCCGTAATATTGCAATGCGTATATCGCATTCAGAAACTGACGCGTATATTCAGCGTTACTGAAAACCGTATCTTCCGTAACATCTGCTCCTGGAGCTTTCTCCAAAAAAGTATTGCCAAAAGCTATATCATCCACACATGATGAAATTGACATGGAAAGTATCATAAAGGCAATCATCAGCCATGTATATATTCTTTTCATTTTTATCTTATAATTATTTGATTAAAACCCTAATTTCAAACCCAATGCAAATGTTCTCGTTAAGGGGTATTCCGGTGAGTTGCTAGTTTTAGACTCAGGATCTCCCCACTTGAAGCCTGTGATTGTAAAAAGATTGTAACCGCTCAGAGATAGTGCAAATTGATTCAGCTTCATCTTCTTCATGAAGGGGAACCTGAAGTTGTAAGAGATCTGAGCACTCTTCAAACGCAGATAGCTAGAATTGACAATGCTGAGTTCGCTCACATGGGTGTAGTTGTTCAGATAAGCATCCACACTGGCACGCGGATAGGCTGCGTTCGGATCGGGATTGTCGGGTGTCCAAGTATTCTCGTACATGTATTTGAGCAATCCGCCGTGCACGTCGGTCGAAGTGATGAACGGTCTGAGAAATGCGTCGCGCAGTTCTCGACTGACATTCCAAGCTCCTACGAATTGCCAAGATACACTTAAGTCCTTCCAACTGAATCCCATATCAGTACCGAATGTGTATTCGGGATCGTCAGTATAGACACTTTCGTCGATCGTCCAGTCTCCGTCACCGATTTTGCCATCTTTGTTCAAATCTTTCCATACGCAATCACCGGGTTTCAACACACTCTCATGAGTAGGGAAGGGAGTACCTAATTCTTTCTCGTAGTCTGCCTCACATCCTTCGTAGTAAAGTTTCCAAAATTGCCATACTTGCCGAGCACCGATACGATGACCTTTGCTGTACATATAGTCATAAGCTTTGGGTATTTCTTTCCGTTCAATAATTTTGTTCTGATTGTAGGATAGATTGAAGCCCAACCAGTAACGGAATTTGTCATTCAGTTTATCATTCCACTTCATGGAGACTTCCCATCCCCAACTGTCCACAGCACCCAAATTGGCTTGCGGTACGGTAAAACCGATAATCGAGGGAGCTGTATAGTCAGTTGATAAGATTTTGCGACGTTGTTCGTAATAGTAGTCGAAGTTGGTCTTCAACCGGTCGTTGAAAAAGTTGATGTCTACACCGTAATTCTGCTTGAATGACTTTTCCCACGTCACATCCTGATTTTTTTTGCCACTTTCGCGAGCACCCATCAAGGTGGTACCGCTACCAGTACCGAAGTTGTATCCGTAGCCGCCTTTGATGAAAACATTGGCACTGTTCACACCGTAAGGATCGGAAAGGTAGTAGAAGCGTGCAGAACCGGTCTTGTCATTGCCGACCAGTCCCCACGAACCACGAAACTTCCAAAAACTGATGAATGGTTTGAGGGGTTGGAAGAATTTCTCTTCACTGATGATGTAGCCTACCGAACCCGCGGGAAACAGACCGAACCGTTTGCCTGGCGCAAAGTTCTCCGAACCGTTGTAACCCACATTCAAATCGAGCATGTAACGGTCCTTGAAATCATACGTCACACGACCCACCAGACCGACATAGCCAGAAGGTACATCGCTGTAAGATCCCGGATAGTATTTCTTGGACTGATTGTAGAGTACCAGCGTACCGACATGATGAGGACCGAAGTCACGATTATAGTTTAGTCCTGCTTCCATATACCAGTTACGTCCCGCACCGACCGATGTACTACTGCCAATCGTCAACTCTTTGTTTTCGCCGCTCTTTTGATAGAGATAGGTGCCATCGTCCTTGATGACGGGATAATAAGTGGCGATTTCTGCACTGGCAGTTTTGTTCTCACTGAAACTGCTGTTATACGAACCTTTCAGTTTGAAGGACAATCCTTTGGTGATGAAATCCAGTCGTTGTCTCAATGCGATGTCGGCAGTCATCTGGTTGCTGCTCATGGCAATATAGCCACCACCGTAGTATTGAGCAAGAGGAACACCACCTACAAACGGAACACCCTCTTCTGTGGTGCCATCAGCTTTCTTGTAAGTTGTAAGTGTGCGAATAAACCGTCCGTTCACAATACCCGGACTGGAAAATGGCGGTGAATAGAAGACCTGGCGGATAATGTTAGTCACATCTCCCGTATTGGCTTTTTGTGCCATGTCTGTGCTACCACCGATGCTGAAAGAAAGCAAAGTCGATTTGGTTACGTCAACATCCACATTGGCACGATAGTTGAAACGACGGTACTGATAGGAATTGTCGTAGTTCTGATCAAACTGTTCCATCAACCCACCCTCAGTATATGCACCCGCTGAAAGGAAATACCTTACTGTCTTGGTTCCACCCGTAATATTTACATTGTGTCTTGTCTGGAAAGTCATGTCCTTCATAATATAGTCCATCCAGTCAACATCCGGAAAACGCAACGGGTCAGAGTGAGTGCGAAACTTCTTCAGAATCTCATCCGAGAAGGGTGCTACACGACCGTCGTTTACTTCCATCTGATTGTAGAACTTCGCATACTCATAAGAGTTTGCCATTTCAGGAAGTTTGGTTGGCAATAACACGCTCTCGGTCGTGCTGAAAGAGATTTTGGCTTTCCCCTCTGCTCCTCGTTTGGTAGTGACGAGAACTACACCGTTCGCACCGCGTACCCCGAATACGGCGGTGGCGGAAGCATCCTTCAGTACCGTAATATCCTCAATGTCGTTCGGGTCGATCTCATTCAGATCGCGTTCCACACCGTCTACCTGAATCAATGGAGTAGCATCGGCAAAGGTTGCTTTACCGCGAATATAAATCTCCGCAGAGTTCGATCCCGGCTCACCCGAGTATTGCACTGAAGAGACACCGGATATCGGTCCCGCCAGCATATTGGAGATGCTTCCCACTGGAATACCTGTAAGCACTTCACCTTTGACACCCGAGATCGCTCCTGTGACGGTCACCTTCTTTTGAGTGCCATACGCTACTACCTGAACCTCTTCAAGCATCTTGCTGTCTTCCGACAGCACTACTTTTATATCATTCTTAGCTAAGATTGTTTTTTTTTCGAAACCTATAAATGAAATAATAAGTTTGGTTCCTGAAGCTACTTTCAATTTAAAGACTCCGTCCAGATCAGTGACAGTTCTCACTTTACCGTCTTCTGTTACTACATTAGCTCCAATAATCGGTTCGCCTGTTGCATCTCTCACCGTTCCGGTAATCACAGTTTGCTGTGCAAACAAAATAACCGGTGCTATCAAAAACAAAGTAAACAGTAACAGTTTCTGTACTTGCCCATGAGTATAAACTGTCTTTGGTTTTTTCTTCATGTTTTTCATGCGATTTTTAAGTTATAAATAAATTTGAATCCAACTGCTGAGCGCTCTTTAGTTGTAAAAGCAAAGTTAGACTGAAATGAAAATGCAGGCAATAGGCTAAGCTGAAACAAAGGTGGATAAGCGTACAAATTAGTGGAGGATTATACACATAAATCATATATTGGTACAATATTACATATTGGTATACACAAATACAGGCAAAAAGATAAAGGTTAATCTTATCTTTTTGCCTGCGTATAAAAGTAAGCCTTCGGTTAAGTACGTATAATCATAAATAAGTACCAACTTGCATCAACTTTGTTCAATTTGGAAGAACTTGATGCAAGTTGGTACTATTTTATTCGAGTTGGTTTTAATTTGAAGAATCAGTTCTATTTTTCCAGTTCATGGGTAATAGCTCCTTAATATCCATCTTTGATTCTTTGTATACAGGTAATTTTCTTAAGATATCAGTCATCCATTCTCTTGGATCAACTCCGGCAGCCTTACAGGAACTTATTAAGGAATAAATTATTGCTGCACGTACTGCTGATTCGTCATTTCCACAGAAAAGATAGTTTTTCCTGCCGATGGCTAAAGGCCTTATTGCATTTTCGATAAGGTTGTTATCTATATTGATTCTTCCATCATTGACATAACGGGCAAGACGTGGCAGGAGTGTATAATTATATTGTATGGCTTTCCCCATTCTGCTGCCTGGAAGAACTTTTAACCATGCATCGCCAAGCCATTTTTCAAATTCACAGATAATTGGATACGCTTCAGTCTTACGTCTGTCTTTCCTCTGATCTGCTGTCAGTTTCATATCATCGGCTACACTCTCGATATGATAGAGTTTATTGATATATACAAGACCTTGCGTAGCTTTCTGATTATCTTCCTCAAGTGCTTCTACAAATTTGCGCCGTGCATGAGCCCAGCATCCATAGAGTGTTATACCTCCAATCTTTTCAAAGTCATCATATACATTATAGCCATCAACTTGTATATTTCCATGATAACCAAGCAGAAGTCTGTGGGCTGTAGCCTTGCTTCTTGAACCGAAGTCATAGCTGAAGCATACCGATCCGTGCAATGCGTCTCTCACGCACCACATATAACCCTTTACCGTACGATGTTTTTCATTGTCTATCACAGGAATTGTACTCTCATCAACCTGGATATATTCACTTGAGAGTATCTCGGACTTTAAAATATCATACAGTGGCTTTATCCTTTCGCATGTGGCACTGAACCAACCGTTCATGGTAGAGTCATTGAAGACAATGCCACTTTCACGGTACTTTTGGATGACCCTATAGAAAGGAAGGTGATACATGAACTTGTCAAGTATGATATCTGTCAGGACAGATGCACCTGCAATGCACTTGTCAACAGGAGCTAACGGCATAGGAGCGATTTCAAAAGCTTTTCTTTCCGGACTTTTTATCTGTATATGAGATTTGAGTACATATTTATGGCGTATTATTCTCCTGATGTATACCATTGCCGGTATTCTTTCAAGAGAATCGCTTATTTCAGGAGCTAGTTCACTGTATTCATCTGCATTTATTCCTTGCGGATATATATGTTCTTCCCTGACTGGCAATTTGGATGTATCAAGAGGTTTTCTGGAAGGTTTCTCCTTTGTCCGACCTATTATCTTGTCTATATTCTTCTGCTCTGCAGAGACTTCAGCTTCAAGCCTTGCCTTCTCATCGTCAGTCATCTGCTCAGGAAACAAATTCAGTTGAAGCTCATCAGGATTAAGCGGAAGGTGTTTCTCGCTCATACTGCCAAAAACTTTCTTACGGAGCCACGCAAGCTGGCTTTCAAGACTGCTTACCAAGTTCTTTAGACGTTCATTTTCTTGCTGTAGGGCTATTACTTCCGCTTCTGTCATTTCTGTGTTTTATTATAGCTCAAATATAATGATAATCAGCTAATTAAACAAATTTATGTAAATATAATTACTACTATAACTGCATATTTCTCAGATGTACAAGACGGTTCTGACGACTATTTGCCTTTTCCATAATTCCTTCAACCAAAAGTACGAGATCACGCCATTGCATGACATATGATGAAGAGGTGACAGAAGACAGGTCCGGAAGTGCAAAGGTTCCTCTTTCAAGCATCTTACTGTATATTACCATACCTCCCGGTTCCCAATGAAGGAGTTTTATGCGGTTACGATGCTTGTTTATAAAAATAAAAACATCGCCATTATGGGGATTTGCACCCATGATATTGGTCACAAGTCCGCTTAATGTATGGAAACTCTTTCTCATATCCGTCGGTTCGCTGAACAGCAGATAACGGTTACTGTCACCGAGGCTAAACATGATTTGTGGCTGATAAGATGATACTTTCGAGTTGGGAGTTGTTAAGCTCGCCATGTATTCTCATGATAGTGCCGTTTGCAGATTGTAATTCAATATTTATATTACTACAAATTGTGCCATCTGAGGCTCTTTTCGAATGAGCACATTTTCTGGTAAGATCAGGACAGGGAATGAAATTACCTTTATTCCCTATTTCTAATAACTCATTATTATTACTTTTTGCATACTTGCTTTTTGCCTCATAAAAACGCCATGGTGTTATTCCTAATTCTTTCAAACGGTTCTTAAAGCTTACATTATTATCTTTGCAATAAAGGACTATGGAAGCTATTTCTTCTTTTGTCATCATAATTTTTGTTTTTAGGCAAAAATAAAAAGGAAGCAATTATAATAAAAGATGCATTTCACCGAAGGCTTACGTATAAAACTATTATTCAAATAGTTTTATTAGTATCTATTTTTGCAACAATGCCATGATCTCCATTGAACAGAAAATTAATTAGCACCACACATATAATCGAATGGCCTGTATTACATATACAACATATTATAACATTTATAAAATAGATTCAAGTCAATAACTAAAGACTACTTTTATTATCCCGTTGTCGGCATGATGTAGGTGCTACACCAAACAGTTCTTTGAAGCACCGGCTGAAGTAATGTGGGTCGTTCATCCCTACTTTATATGCAATCTCACTTATGTTATAATCACTGTTATGTATAAGCTCTAAAGCCTTTTTCAAACGAAATATGCGCATATATTCGTTCGGAGTATATCCTGTCACCCCCTTGACTTTTCGAAAGAAAGAGGTACGTCCTAATTTCAATGCAGCAGCAAAGTCATCTACTGAGTAATCAGAATTGCTCAGTTCACTTTCCATAATTTTGTTCAGTTTGTCAGCAAATTCTCGATCTATCTCTGTAGTTGAAATTGCAAGACTTGAGCAAGCTGGATCTCGAGTCAATCTGTCTCGTAGTTTTTTTCGTTGCTCAATAAGCTGATTCATACGAGCTAATAACAATTTCAAGCTGAAAGGCTTGGTGATATAGGCATCAGCACCACTCAATGTTCCCTTTAATTGGTCGTCAGCACTACTCATGGCTGTAAGCAAAATTATGGGGATATGACTAGTATTAAAATCGTTTTTTAGATGACTCGTCACTTCAAAACCATTCATACCTGGCATTAGGACATCACAGATTATAAGATCTCCATTGAATGTCTTGGCACTTTCCAAACCGGAAAGACCATCTCTGGCCGTGTCTACCTTAAAATAAGGACTCAACTCTTTTTCTAAATATTTGCTTACATCAATGTCGTCTTCTATCAACAACACATTCTTCTTAGTAGCCACGGTTTCAATTGGTGTTTCCCCATCTACATCCTGCATCATAGGCTGCTGTAGAAAATAATGCGTTGGCATATAATCTTCTTCCTTATACATTGCAGTATCCAATGGTAATGAAACAGTGAACACCGAACCACCGCCTGTCCGTTCGTTATAGCAGATTGTTCCTTTGTGCACATTTACCAATTCATGAGTGAGATGCAAGCCGACCCCTACGCTGTCTTGCGAGAACCCCGTCTGCATAAAGCGTGAAAACAGTTCACGCTGTTTCTCTTTGGAAATACCAATTCCAGTATCACTAACCGATAATATAAGCCGTCCTGTCTGTTTATCCGGATGAACGACGAAAATAATACTTCCACCATCCGGAGTATATTTGAAAGCATTCGATAGTAGGTTATAAACAACCTTGTCTAATTTTCCTCTGTCTATATAGGCCATACAGCTATCAATGGAAGGATCAAAGCTATAGTTAATCCGCTTGTCTTTGGCCATTTCATCAAAATGAAAGAATATTTCCTGAAAAAAAGGAATAATATCTGTCTGTTCCAACATCAATGCAAGTTTATTGTTTTGCATCTTGTGAAATTCCAATAACTGGTTAACAAGCCTCAGCATTCGGTCAGTGCTTTTACTCATCAATCGTATCGGGTAAGATGCTTCCTCTGGAAGGCTACTCAAACTTTCAAACTTCTCCAGAGCACCTTTTATTAAGGTAAGCGGTGTGCGGAACTCATGCGAGATATTTGTAAAAAACATTAGCTTGTAATCCGTAAGTTGCTTCTCGACCTGAATGCGGTTACGCAGAGCATTGAATTTTCGTGCTAAACGAAAAACAACATACAGGATTATACAAGCAAGTATGAGGTAAAGAATATAGGCTACAGCTGATTGCCAGAAGGGTGGCTTAATTGTTATCTCAAGGATGGTCTCCTTCTTGCTCCACATGCCGGAAGAATTACATGCTTTTACATGCAAACGATATGTTCCAGGCTTCATTTTTTTATACACGGCAAAGTTTAAAGAAGAGGGCTTGCTCCATTCTGTATCAAATGGTTCTAATTTATAAGTATATTGCGTTTCGTTACTCATCGAATAATCAAATGTCGAAAATTCTATAACAAATGAGTTCTGATAATGTGCTAATTCGATTTTGTTCGTATAGGCTAATGCACGTGTCAGAGGAGAGTCATCATCAGCCGGGTGCAATGATATTCCATTTACTTTCAAATCTGTCAATACGACATTCGTAAAGGCTTGAGGCGAGGCAATTCTTTTAGGATCAATGATGGTCATTCCGTAATTAGTACCAAAAAGCAATCGTCCATCAGAAAGTTTTAATACACTGTTTTCACTATAGACATTTCCCTGAATAGTACTGGAAAAGAAAAAGTTTTCGAAAGTCAGTGTGTTTGGCGAAAAACGGGAAATGCCATATTCTGTGGCAATCCAAATTTTACCCTCATTATCTTCAACCATAGATTGGATTACATTATCTACCAATCCGTTACCCCTTGTAAAATGAGTAAAAGAAAGGTTCTTATAATCTCTACCTAGGACGCAAAAACTTAAACCTCCTCCTAAAGTACCTATCCACATCCTGCTTTTACTATCGCATAAAACAAATTTAACCTCATTGGCCAGGAGTTTGTTATTGTCATAATTAAAATGATAATAATTGCTTGAAGAAGCTATCAAAGAATCAGGATGAAAAACATAAAGACCGTTGGATGTTCCTACCCACATCCAGTTATTCTTGTCATTCGTAATAAATCTGATCCCTCGCTGTTCTTCATTATCCATCAGAAAATGTCGGAAATAATATTTGCCACTGTTTCGTATTGCCAAGTTCAATCCTCCACCATATGTTCCTACCCACATCCGGCCTTTATAATCGCAAAATATACTGAAGATTTTTTCACTTGAGATAGACCGAGGTGTATTGGTTTGGGGAGTATACCAATATCCATCGATACAAAGCCCATTACCACGGCTTCCCAACCATATTTTCCCATTTTTATCTTCTTGCATAGAGTAAATACTCGAATTGAAATGTATAGTTTGCAATCTCTTTTGGAGTTGGCCGTCATATTTATACAAATCACCTTTACGATTTCCTATCCAGATATTATTGTTCCCTGTCTGATTTATCAGACGGATTGCATCTGTGTTATTTATTACACTTTTATTCTCCGGATAGAAATGAGTAACTTTATCATTTAACACAGTGAAACGCGTTATCCCAGCTGATTCAGAAGTGACCCATATATTACCTGAGCGGTCTTCCATAACAAAAGCCAGAGAGTTGGAGCAAATACGGTTTAAACTTCCTGCCTGATAAGAAAAGTGAGTAATTTCGTCTAATACTGGATTATAGACATAAAGACCATCACCAAAAGTTGCAATCCAAATCCATCCTCTTGAATCCTGTATGAGTTGGCACCATTCATCAGTTACTCTTTCGCCTATTTTAATATGAAAATCTTTTGCAATACCGGTGGTCGCATTGATATAACGAATCCATCCTTTATCATCATAAATCCATAAATTATTCTGTTTATCACGAATATTTCGCCCGTTAGGAATATTCAATATATTGTCTGCATCTGTTTTTTTTTCGTAAAGCAAATGAAAAACATATCCTTTCAATGAAGTTAGGACTACCCATTTATCTCGAAACAGAAAACTGGAAGTAATATTTTGTTTATGATGTCCGGGACTTAGCCGTTGAAGAAACTTCACTCTGTTTTTTTTAAGATCTACCTTATAAATATCAGTTTCAGGTGTCAGTAAGAAAATATTGCCTTTGTAAAACATAATATCAATAAAATTTATGCCCAAGGCCATGATCTGAGATTTTCCATCTTTGACTCTTACCAAACCATTACTTGTACAAATCCATACATTACCATGATTATCTTCTTTGATTTTCTTTACATAGTTTGACGGAAGTTTTCCATTATAAGTACTATATATGAACGACTCAAATTTGCCATTCTTGAAGGAAATTTTCCGACAACCAGTCTTGTAGTACCACAGCCAACTGTCTCCATTCTTTGTTTCTATACGGTGGGAATACTTTGCTTTATATTCGCCACATCCTGTAAAGTCCACAAAACACTCACTTCGCAAATCATAACAGTTAAAATGTTCAAAAGAAGTCTGTATCCATAAAAAATGGTTCTTATCTTCACTAACCTCACGAACATGGCGACCGATTAAGGAAATCTTGTCTCCCTTTCCTGGGCGAAATGTTACAAAAGAATAACCGTCATAGCGGGTAAGCCCATTTAGCGTACTCATCCATAAAAAGCCTTTGCTATCTTGAAAGATATGACGGACAAAATTATTCCCCAACCCATCGTTTGAAGTAATAAAGGTAGAATTTAAATCAATAACTGCGCTAACAGTCCCTTCCAGAGAACTTAAAAAAAACAGAAGAAAGAATATATAAGGTCTCATACGTATTATAAATTTCTATTGTTTAACATGGTAATATGCAAAATGTAATTGGAATAATCCTTCAGATGATTAATGAGAATCAGAAAGATGAAGCAATGATATGCTTATATAAATGATGCACAGACAAAATATTAACGCAAAATTACAAAAAATATCAAGAATAATGTATGACATCTCTAATTTTATAGAGTGTTCATAGATGTTGGAGAGATATTTATACTTTATAATCCAACATCAATCATTCAAGCAGTTAAAAAAATGATCTACATTAAACTTAAATTCAATCATAGAAAGAAGACTTTCATCATAGAGCATAACCAGCAATTCGGAATGATTAACTTTACTCTTTCTTCAATATTGTTCGGCCCGTTTGTTTCATTCTATCTTTTTATTTCGTATGGATATCTGATGATTTATGATGGTATGTAGTTGATCACCTGAAATTTATTCATTTTTAGCTTTTGTCTTTGAATTGTCAAATAAGTAAATTAACCTCAAAAATGATGAATATAGCAAGAAAAAAAATATAAACGAGAATCCCAAACAGGCAAGAAAGGCAGAAAAACTAGAGGGCAAACCGTGACTATAAGATAAACAAGCAGCCAATCAAATATTTGCTAGCCGAAAAGAGATGGATACCGTGAAGGAATTCCTCAAACGGTATGAAATTTCTCCAAGAGAGAACAAAAATAGAGTACGAACGAAAAAGAAGAAATTACTATGAAAAAGAAACAAGAACAAAAGCCACAGGCACAAACAACAGATTCCCCGTTACTGTTGCAACGAGAATATGGTAAACTGAGGTGCACTGGCGAAGACCGACATCTCGAAAGTGATGCTCGGATAGATGAGTCAATTCAATCTTATGCTGAAAGTTTACAAGATAGATGAAATTATGTTATATATTTTGATCTTTTTTCTAAATCTCACATATTTGTTATATTTGACAATACGAAATTAATGAATTTATTTGATTTTTAGGTGTAAATTTTATTAATGTATTAATTTATATTTTATTTTAGGTTTTCGTGAATAAATTTATGAACATCTGATGCTTGGTAATAATTCTTGTGGTTATTTTTAATATAAGGTAAATTACCACTCTTTCGATGCCTTTGCAATGTTCTAGGAGACATCTTTGTTATCATCATTAATATTGATTCTCAAGAAGCTTTTCACCATCTAGGCAGTTGCGAATATTAGAAAATCGGTGTAATATATTTTTTAATTTATCCAAGCGGCCGATGATTTGTTCCATCCAAGTTGTAAAATTATCTCCATCTATATACATATGTACCTCCTTAAATTGTGGCTTTAATATAGTAAATATGATTGAATGGATCTTTCATAATGAGTTCCTTATCCCGTTTTTGACTATTTGTCAGATAATTGACAATTACATTGATTTTAGATTTTAATATTTTGTATGCTACTGAATTTAATATTATTATTTTATAGTTATATTTTATTGATTTGGCCACAAAGAAATATTTATATTTAGATATGCAAAACCAAGGTTTTGTCAACTTGGTTAAAAAAAAATATTAGAATTAAAGTGATAATTTTAGTTTGTGATTATGACTTTTTGGACGTTATCTGAAGATTATTCCCTATAATAATGTGTTTATATCTATATCTTTTCGTGGACAAAGATAGGTCACATAGCTTATAATATAATAATCATTTTCAGTCAAAAGAGATCAATAATATTCATATTATATATTAAACTTTGAAGATTAATTTTTTTAGAAAGATATTTGCATACAACACTTTATTTAAAATCTCTTCATAACAGATTAATATTGTTCAGACATAAGATTTTTAAATAGATTTATTTTGTTAGTTTTGTCTTTTTTCGTAAATAATACAATTTATTATTGTAAACTGAATGAAAAAATGATTTTGCAAGAGAAATAATAATCTTTGATTTTGTATATTTTAGTTCTTTAAAATTAAAAATTAGCCACATTTTATTATTATGAAAAATATCATTCATATAAAAAATAAGCTCAGTACAATTAAGTATAATTCTAAAAAGATAATAATATTATTGTTACTGGGAGTTGCAACGATCAGTCGAGCTCAAAGTACTTCTTTAAAGTTTAATCAGATAACTACAGACAATGGGCTGCCACGAAATTTAGTATATGCTATTAATAAAGACAAATTCGGATTTATGTGGTTTGGAACTTGGGGAGGACTTGTTCGTTATGATGGATATACATGCAAAATCTTCAGAGCCAATGAAGATAATCCATTTGCTTTGTCGAATAATCGGATTGATGCTATTATAACTGATGCTGATAAAAATATCTGGATATTAACAGGCGACAGTAGATATATGTTTCGATTTAATTATGCAAAAGAGAACTTTACACGCTTTGTTCCATCTAAAGTTCCTTCTCAAATACTAAAAAAAATACGAGCTTATAATCATATAAAACAAACAGCCGAAAATAAAAGATATAGTTGGACTACTTCTACAGAAGGGCTGATTCAATTTGATAAACGAACGCATTCAAAAACGATTTATCGTACCAATGTGAATTCTCCCTTTGCTATAAATGATAATGTGATTTATGCAGTTTATCTTGATAATAGTAATAATCTATGGGTTGGAACTCAAAATGGTGGAGTTAATGTAGCAGATCTTAATGGCAAACAATTTAAGTATTATTCTGTTGGGAACTTTGATGCACATTGTAATATTGTTCGTGCAATTTGTCAAGATAAAGCTGGAAACCTTTGGGTTGGTACTGATGCTGATGGAGTTACAGTGATTGATTGGGGTAATACCATGCCATCTTTTTCGCATTATGGGAAAAAACAACTTATGAGCCAGTACGTTCGAACTATTTATTGTGATCGTTTGGGTTATATATGGATTGGAACTAAAGGAGGATTAAATAAATATGATCCTGGCACCAAAAATTTCAAGCATTACAATACTAGTATACTTGGAGGAAAACAAAATTCAGAAATTTTTAAGATAATAGAAGATCATAATGGTGATTTATGGATTGGAACTTTTAGTGGCATAGCCAAATACAATCGAAAGAGTGATCGTTTTTTGTTCTATGATTCTAAATCAATTTTAAGGAATGCTCATGTACGTGATATTTTAGTTGATTATCGTAACAATCTTTGGGTAGCTACTGAAAGAGGAGGACTCACTTGCTTATTACGTTCTCCTTCAAACGAATTTTCTGAAAAATTAATACCAAAACATTACAGGCATATCAATGGAAAAACAAATTCTTTAATTAATGATATGCTTATTTCGATAGTTGAAGATGAAGATAAAAAACTTTGGATTGGTACGAATGCCGGTCTTTGTCGTCTTGATCCTCAAACCGGAAATTTTACTCCTTTTTCTGTGGCTACTGGCTTTCCTGATGACCTGATTATGGGGCTGCTTACAGATGACAAAGGAAATATCTGGGTGAGCCATAAACAAGGATTGACTTGTATGAACATTCGCACCTTTTCACGCAGAACCTTTAATCGTTTTGATGGTTTGCAAGGAAATGAATTTACGGAGGCTTGTTATAAGAATCTAAGTACGGGTGAAATGTTTTTTGGTGGAACAAATGGGCTTAATGCATTTTTTCCGGACAGAATTATTATTAATTCGAATAGTTCCAAACCAGTATTAACAGATTTGAAAATAATGAACCAACTTGTAAATGTAGGAACTAAAGTTAATGGACAGCTATTACTTGAAAAATCAATGCAATACACTAAGCGGATTGTGTTGACCTATGAAAATACGAACTTTAGTATTTCTTTTTCTTCTCTTAATTACAATAATCCTAATAATTGCATGTATAAATATCAACTAATAGGAGTTGACAAACAATGGAATTATACAAATGGCTCTTTACATGAAGCTATCTATACGCACTTATCAGCAGGTCTATATACCTTTAAGGTATATTCAGCCAATAGCGATGGAGTATGGTCGGCTGTGCCTGCTTCAGTTGAACTTGAGATATTACCTCCATGGTGGTTCTCGTGGTGGGCTAAATTATTGTATACAATGCTGGCTGCCGTCGCTGTATGGTTTGTTTATCGTTACATAAGATCACGGATAGAATTCAAAAACAAATTATTAATGGAACAGTTGAAAAACGAGAAGAATGAAGAATTAATGAATATGAAATTGCAGTTTTTTACTGAAATATCACATGAATTCAGAACTCCGCTTACTTTAATTATTGATCCACTCGAACAATTGCTTTCCGGGCATACCAGTAAAGAAAAGGCTCACTATTATTATCAGCTGATGAATGCAAATGCCAGGCAATTACTTGATCTGATAAATCAATTACTTGATTTCCGAAAATTACAATCTAAAAATCTGTCAATGAAATATGTGACAGCTGATATTGTAGATTTTGTGCGAAAAATAGCTTCAGCATTTACTCTGAAAGCAGAAGAACATCATATCCATTTCGCGGTACAAACTGACATAAATCAGATTAATATTGATTTTGATGTTGACAAAATGAGGATAATACTGAATAATCTACTTTCAAATGCATTTCATTTTACGCCAGATTATGGTGAAATTCTTGTAAGAATCTTAATGGATGGAAATCACCAAAATGAAGTAATTATTGAAATTCAAGATAATGGCATAGGAATTCCTGAGGAACATCACGAAAAAGTGTTTGATGTTTTTTATCAAGTTTCTGAAAAGCAATCTAAAATTCAAGGATCTGGATTGGGTTTGGCTCTGACTAAGGAATTAGTTCTTTTACATGGAGGAAAAATAAACTTGATTAGCGAATCAGGAAAAGGTGCTTGTTTCCAGATTGTAATTCCTTGCAAGCAAGAGTCTGTGATCTCAGAAGGTCAGATAGTTTCATTAAAAGGGCCTACTAATTCTGTTAATGAAATCCAAAAACTGAATGAACAGGCTGATATAGATTCTCCTACAATACTTTTGGTTGATGATAATGTTGATATAAGGAATTATTTTACAGTCAACTTTGCTGGAAAATATAATGTTATTACTGCAATAGACGGTTTAGATGGCTTTAATAAAGCAATTGCAACTATCCCGGATTTAGTTGTCAGTGATATTATGATGCCAGGAATTGATGGTATTGAACTTTGCAAACGATTAAAGACAAATGAATATACGAGTCATATCCCTGTAATCTTATTAACAGCCAAGCAATCTGATGAATCAAGAATTGAAGGTTATGAAACGGGAGCTGATGCATATGTTATTAAACCATTTAACACCACAGTACTGGAAGCACGAATAGCAAATTTATTGGACCAACGCTTGAAATTAAGGCAGCTATTTTCGAATAGTTCACCAACCGAATTTAAAAAGATAGCTATTAATGTAACAGACGAAACTTTTTTAAATAAGGTAGTTTTGTTAATCAACAAAAATATGGAAGAGACTGACTTCGATCCAGATAAATTGGCAGAATGTTTAAATATGAGTCGTTCTCAATTATATCGAAAAATAAAGGCCTTAACTAATAGAACTATACATGATTTTATGACTTCAATACGAATGAATAAAGCAAAGGAATATCTTCTTAGTGGTGATTATTCAATTTCTGAAACTGCCTATAAGGTTGGATATTCGCTACCGACTAATTTTACCCGGACATTTACGAAGCAATTTGGTGTAACTCCTTCTCAATTTATAAATGAATATAAGAACTAATTTGTATTCCATTATACTGACTACTCTAAATTGATTATTTTTGAAACGAAATGATTGCAATCTAATATATGTTATCATTTAATTTTGTAGATGACTAATCTATCTATATAGATAAGTTGGCTGTTTTTTTATATAGATGAATCAATAATATAATAAAACGTTATGATGTCTAGAATTTTAAAATTTTCACTTGTTATTTTTACTTTTTTTTTACTTTCGTTTTCGCCAGCGCCAGATAGGAAAGTTACTATATGGATGATAGGTGATTCAACTATGGCGCTGAAAAAGAAAGAAAGGAATCCTGAATCAGGTTGGGGCGTTGAATTTAAGCTTTTTGTTAATGAAAATGTAATTGTGAATAACCGGGCAGCAAGCGGACGAAGTTCAAAAAGTTTTGTTGTTGAAAAGCGTTGGAAGGCTGTTCTTGACAGTATTCAACCAGGTGATTACGTGATTATACAATTTGGTCATAATGACGAAAAAAAAGATTCTCTATTGCATACGGATGCTAAAACGACGTACAAGCAATTTCTGAAGAAGTTTATTGATGAAACTCGCTCAAAAGCTGCTAATCCAATTATTTGTTCGTCTATTGTACGTCGTCATTTTGATGGAAATGGAAAACTTTTGGATACTCATGGTGATTACATCAGAGCATCTCGTGAAATTGCTAGTGAAACTAATACCTCATTTATAGATATAGAAGCATTTTCCCGGCAATTGGTAAGCAAATTAGGTTCAGAGAGATCTAAAACTCTTTATACCATGAGAAAAGGTGTCTTAGACTCAACTCATCTTAATCACGAAGGGGCTCGTCAAATTGCGGCGTTGTTTGTAAATAGCGTTAAGAAGCAGAAATTATCATTGGCTACTTTCTTTAAGTAATAATAAATAATCTAATAATAGAACAAATATGTATCCGAAAATCTGTTAATATAAATGAAAAAGAAATTTTATGTATACAATATCAAGATCTTTCTTTAAAGTTTTTTTATGTCTTTCTGGTTTGCTTATTTGTTTAAAGACATCAGCTCAACCTTTATTTGATACCGTTTTTGTCGCAAAATATAAATCTGATAAAAGTTGTGCTATAAGTTATACTTTTGATGATGGAGTTCTGGAACATTTTAAAATAGCCTATCCTATGTTGGAAAAGTTTGGATTTAAAGGAACATTTTGGATTAATGGTAACACAATTAATGAAGGTGAAAAAAATGGAATAGTAAATAAACTACCACGAATATCTTGGAAAGATTTAAAAATTATGTCCGAACATGGACATGAAATATCGAGTCATGGCTGGTCACACAAAGATTTACTTAAATGCACTTCTGATGAATTAAATATTGAGATTGATCGTAATGACAGTGTTATTGAAGCTAAAATAGGTAAGCGTCCTGTTACTTTTTGCTATGCCGGAAACCACATGAATCGTGAGATTATTAAAGCTGCTTCCGTAAACCGTGTAGGTACGCGTACTAAACAATTCCAAATGGGGCGAAAATCAACCCCAGAAAGTCTTATGGAAAAAATACAATCCCTAATTAATTCGGGAGAGTGGTGTGCAACTATGATTCATGGAATTGTTACCGGTTATGACCCGTTTAAGACAGACATAATACTGCGAGATCATTTTAAATATGTTAAATCATATGAGAGTAAAATCTGGATTGCAACCTTTCGTGATGTAGCAGCATACACAGCAGAGCAAAAAAATATTAGGCTCATTATTATTAAAAATAACAAAAAGATGATTGTTAAACCGATTCTTACACTAGACAAAAATATATTCAAATTTCCCTTAACTATGGTAGTAAGAGGCAAGCATAAAAGTAAAATTACGGTAATGCAAAATAGAAAAAAAATATCTGTTAGAACCTTTCCTGATAAGATCCTGTTTGATTTCGATCCTAATAGAGGAGAAATAACCATTTTTTAAAATGTAATATCATTACTGTCCCATTAAAATCTAAAATTGCTCTTTTAAATATTAGAAAATTAGTTAGTTGTGGATAATCTTGTATTAAACGAACTAGCATTTTCATCTTTGCAGTTTTAAATAGAATTGTAAATGAATAGAGATAAATTCGTTTTCGCTCAACTCGTATAGTTCTTAGATAGAAACAAGTTCAACTATATTGTTCGCAAATACGAAGGCGATAAGTATGTTAAGCATTTCACTTGTTGGAATCAACTACTTGCGTTGATGTTTGGTCAACTCTCTAATCGAGAAATTCTACGCGATTTGATTGTTGCTCTTGATGCACATTATTCTAAGTGTTACCACTTAGGGATGGGCAAGAATGTTTCGAAATCATCTCTGGCAAGAGCCAACCAAGATAGAGATTGTCGCATCTTTGAAGAATATGCTTACTTTCTTGTAAACGAAGCGCGAGAAAAGCGAGCTACAGATATATTCAAACTTGCAGGAAACGTCTACGCTTTTGATTCAACGACGATTGACTTATGTCTTTCCGTCTTTTGGTGGGCAAAGTTTCGTAAGAAAAAAGGTGGTATCAAAGTGCCACATTATATGATGTAGAAATGCAGATACCTACATTCTGTCATATTACTGAAGCTTTTGTACACAACTCAAAGACAATGAATGAGATTCCTTACGAACCAGGTTCTTACTACATATTTGACTGAGCCTATAACAATTTCAATATGTTGTGTAAAATTCATCAGATAGGAGCCTACTTCGTTATCAGGGCTAAGAAGAATCTTCAATACAAGCCCAGAAAATGTAAACGAAGATGACCTAAGAGTGTGCTTTCAGATATTACTATCGAACTGATAGGCTTTTATCCGAGGCAATACTATAAAGAAACTCTTTGTTTGGTTAGATACTGGGATGAAGAACAAAAGCGTGAGTTTGATTTATTAACTAATGCAACGCATATATCTTCTCTTCAAGTTGCTGAACTTTACAAGAACCGCTGGCAGGTAGAACTTTTCTTCAAATGGCTAAAGTAACATCTCAAAATCAAGAAGTATTGGGGTACTACTGAGAATGTAGTAAGAATACAAATCTATACCGCCATCTGTAGCTATTGCTTGGTCGCTATCGTTCAAAAAGACATGCTGCTTAATAGAAGTACATACGAAGTCTTGCAGATCTTAAGTATATCATTGACCGATAAAATTCATCTCCGAGACCTTTTCAGCAAAACTAAATTTCAATTTAACAAAAAACGTTTTAGGCTTAATGAGCCAAGTTTATTTGATTTTTAATAGTATCCCATTAAAAATGGGATACTAATGATGTAATATCTTTTGATAATGAAATGATTTCAGATAAAAACAAACTTTGAAGTAAAATCTGATAGCATTATTGTCAATACATAAGCCATACAGAATGTAAACGACAATGGAGCTAAAAAAGTTGAAACGATTGTAATCCCCAAAGGAGCTTTTATTATTTAAATTTAATACTCTGTTGCAGTTATTAAAAGGAGATGTGCTAAAAGGTTCCGATAAATAGTTGATTACCTGCTCATGACTTCGTGCTTTGAAGGTAAAAAGCTGAGCTTTATGCTGCCTTGTAAATGCCTATAATGTGTAAATTCAGTATTACTTGACCAGGAACAATTAATAGCCATTGATATTATAACGAAATGACTTCGTTTTAAGGCCAAGCATAAAAATCTAAAATTTGAGAATATGATAATAAATGGCTCTATAATACTTGAAAATATTCTAATCAGGGCAGGATTGATTCCTTTTGACTTGATATGATTACAATCAGAAGTGTTTTCTTATCTACTTTTGTGCCATAATTATATTAATTATTTAAGACTATGAATAGACTAATTTTAATGTTCTCTTTTTTATTTGTACTTGTTTCTGTAAATGCTCAACGGTACAATGTGCCTGACAATCCACGTAAGACTTATAATATTAATTCAGAGTGGAAATTAAAAATAGGCGATACTCCTAATGCAATGAATATTAATTTTGATGATTCATCATGGAAACCAATAACACTTCCTCATGCCTTTAATGAAGATGAAGCTTTTAAAGTACGCATCGAAGAACTTACAGATACGGTAGTTTGGTATAGAAAACATTTTAATCTGCCGAAATCAGATAAAGAAAAAAAAGTATTTATTGAATTTGAAGGAGTCAGGCAAGCTGCTGATGTTTATGTAAATGGAAAACGGCTTGGATTGCATGAGAATGGTGTAATGGCTTTTGGCTTTGATATTACTGACAAAATTAGTTATGATCAGGACAATGTGATAGCGCTTCGTATTGATAATAACTGGAAGTACCGGGAACGCTCCACCAATAGTACATTCCAATGGAATAATAATAGTTTTAATTCAAACTATGGAGGTATTCCTAAGAACGTAAAACTGCATGTTTCTGGTAAAATATATCAGACATTGCCACTTTACTCTTTCCTAAAGACTACAGGAGTATATGTGTATGCTAAAGACTTTGATATAAAAGGCCGTAAAGCAACCATTACTGCCGAATCGGAAGTGAAAAATGAAACTTCTGCAGCACAAAATATAGGTTATGAGGTTGTAATCGAAGATATGAACGGAAAAGAAATAGCTCGCTATTCCGGACAAACTCAAGCTGTACAGCCCGGTACAACAGCTAAACTCTCTGCTTCATCTACTGTTAATGGGCTACATTTCTGGAGCTGGGGATATGGCTATCTGTATAATGTCTATACTGTGCTGAAAATAAATGATATTCCTGTAGATGTGGTAAAAACCCGTACAGGCTTTCGAAAAACAGAATTCAAAAATGGGATGGTGTATCTCAATGATCGTGTGATTCAGATGAAAGGTTATGCGCAACGTACTTCTAATGAATGGCCTGCAGTGGGTATGTCAGTACCTGCCTGGTTAAGCGATTACAGTAATGGTTTAATGGTAGAAAGTAATGCTAATATGGTTCGTTGGATGCATGTTACTCCATGGAAACAAGATGTTGAATCTTGTGATAGGGTTGGTTTGATGCAAATGTTTCCTGCCGGTGATGCCGAAGGTGATGTAAAGGGACGTCATTGGGAACAACGAACAGAATTGATGCGTGATGCTATAATTTATAATCGAAATAATCCGAGTGTGATTTTATTTGAATCAGGAAATGAGTCTATCTGCGAGGAACATATGGCTGAAATGAAAGCTATTCGTGATAAGTTTGATCCTTGCGGTGGTCGGGCAATTGGTTCACGAGAAATGCTTGATAGTAAAATTGCCGAATATGGAGGTGAAATGCTTTATATTAATAAAAGTGCAGGAAAACCGATGATTGCAACTGAATATTGTCGTGATGAAGCTCTTCGTAAATATTGGGATGAATTAACACCGCCTTTTCATAAAAATGGGGCAGGACCTCTTTATAGAAATGCTGATGCATCTGAATATAACCGAAATCAGGATTCTTTTGCTGTTGAAGATTTGAGACGTTGGTTTGATTATTTTTGTATGAGACCGGGAACTGGAACTCGTGTTAGTTCTGGTGGATTGAATATTGTGTTTTCTGATACGAATACTCACTGTCGTGGTGAAGAAAATTATCGTCGAAGCGGTGAGGTTGATGCTATGCGTATTCCTAAAGATGCTTTCTTTACCCATCAAGCTATGTGGAATGGTTGGGTTGATACCGAGAAACCACATACTTATATTATCGGGCATTGGAATTACTCTGATAAAACTGTAAAAGATATATATGTTGTGTCTCCATCTGATAAGGTTGAACTTTTCTTGAATGGAAAATCATTAGGCTTTGGAGAGCGTAGCTATCACTTCTTGCATACTTTCAAAAATATTAGTTATCAACCAGGTACACTAAAAGCAGTAAGCTACCAGGGAAACAAAATAGTTTCTTCTGATTTTAAAAAGACTGCAGGAACTCCTGCTAAGTTAAAACTATCATTAATAAAGTCTCCACTTTCAGTCAAAGCAGATGGAGCTGACATGGTACTTGCGCAAGTAGAGGTTATAGATGCTGAAGGTCAACGATGCCCAGCAGTGCATGTTCCAGTTACATTTAAACTGGATGGTCCTGCTGAATGGCGCGGAGGTATAGCACAGGGACCTGATAACTATATTTTATCAAAAGTATTACCTGCTGAATGTGGTATTAACCGTGCTCTGATTCGTACAACTATGGATGCAGGTAAAGTAACTCTTACAGCTACTGCTGATGGATTGGAATCTGCATCAATTTCATTTGAAACAACTCCGGTGAAAGTAGAAGGTGGTCTTTTAACAAATTTGCCAGGTGATGGACTGCCATCAAACCTTTTACGTGGCGAAACTCCTTCGACAGCTTCTTATAAAGTCTCTCGTAAAACAGTTGATATAGTATCTGCTATAGCCGGAGCTAATCAAGATAAAGTTGAAAATAGTTATGATGATAACGAGTTGAGTGAATGGACTAATGACGGTAAAATCTCAACCGGATGGATCACTTATCAATTGGGTTGTAAAGCAAAAATATCAGAAGTCTGCCTTAAATTATCCGGTTGGCGTTCACGCAGTTATCCGGTTGAAATACTAATAGATGGTAAAGAAGTCTGGAAAGGCAATACAGCGCAAAGTCTCGGCTATATTACTTTATCTGTGAAACCAACAGTTGGAAAAAGTGTAACGGTTCGTTTAACAGGTGCAGGTACAGAAAAGGATGCTTTCCAGAACATGATTGAACTGAATGGAAATAAGGAATTAGATGGATTTAAAGATTCGAAAAATCAGAATACAAAAGGTCAGCTCCGTATTATTGAAGCTGAGTTTTTTGAGATAATGAAATAACAAAAAAGTTATAAAAGGATAGAATAAGAGGATTGCTTCTATTTGATAGGTTCGTCCTCTTTTCTTTATAAAAGAATAATAATGAAAAATATTCTGCTTTTTTTGAGCTTCTTTGCCATTATATCTAATGGCTTCGCTCAGAATGATGTATCTAAAATCAAATTACACCCTCAAAAAGTGTGGGTGTTTCTCCTTGCAGGACAATCGAATATGGCAGGACGAGGAAAGATTGAGGCGCAAGATACTATTTCGTCTCCTCGCGTACTTTCTATTAATGCTAAAGGTGAAATGATTCAGGCAAAAGAACCGCTTAACTTTTATGAGAATAAAATGCAAGGTACAGGATGTGGATTGGCTTTTGGTAAGGAGTTACTTAAACATATTCCAAAAGATATATCAATCCTCATTATTCAAACTGCAGTAGGGGGAAGTTCTATTAATCAATGGATTAATAACTCTACACATAGAGGGATTCAATTGTTCTCCAATTTTAAAGAGAAAGTAGAGATTGGGAAGAAGCATGGTACAATTAAAGCTATTTTATGGCATCAAGGTGAGTCTGATGCAAAACCTGATGGTATAGTTCAAAGACAGGGTAAACTAAAAGTTTTGTTTGAAATGTTTAGAAAAACAGTTGACAATGATTCGCTGCCAATACTTATGGGCGAACTTGGAAGCTTTTCTAAAACACCAGAACTATTTAGTCAGATGAATGAACAAACCAGATTATATTCTGCTTCAGATCGTTTTACCTCTCTAATATCTACTTCAGATTTTCAACATAGAGGGGATTTTTTACATTTTAATTCTACAGGTCAACGTGAAATGGGTAAACGTTTTGCAGGCGAATATATCATGAAATTTGATGCGAAACCTCCTGTTGTTATTTTAACCTTTGATGACGCCTCAGTAACTCATTATACTAATGTTGCTCCTTTACTTAAAAAGTATGGTTTTACCGCTGTTTTTTTTGTGTGCGATTATCCCCGTAAGCCTGAGATTGCTGCTGTTAAAAATATTACCTGGAAACAGATAAAAGCGTTAAATGAAATGGGCTTTGAAATTGGTAATCATACAGGTCATCATAAGAGTGTTGGGAAATTAACAGAAAATCAGTTACGAGACGAAATTAAATATATAGAGTATAAATGCAAAGAATATGGGATTGTAAAACCCATTTCATTTGCTTACCCAGGTAATCGTTCAGATTTATTGTCGAGAGTTGTTTTGAAGAGTATGGGATATAAATTTGCCCGTGTTGGAGGGAGCCGTTATTTGAATATTAATAATGATGATAGCCTTCTTATACCAAGCTATACTATGACAGATAAACTTGATTTTAAAACAATGCAGGCTTTAAAAGAATTAAAATCTGGGCAAATTCTTGTTTTTACTATCCATGAGGTTCCGGATCCTGATCATGAAAACTACACTACAACGCCAGAACTTTTAGAAAAATATCTAAAGTTTATCTATGATAACCATTTTAAAGTAATTGCAATGAGAGATTTACTAAAGTATTGATAGTAGAATAATCATAGCTATTGTTTAACAATAACTGTAACAATGCATATTAAATAATCAATTTATAGACAAAATTCGTATAAAAGAATGTATTGCATTATGTTATCAATATACATTCAGGTTTTATTGAATAATTTTAGTTGTTAAAAATGAAAAAATATATTTTCTTAGTTTTATTATTGAGTGTTTTGTTTCAAATAAAAGCCGAAGTTACACTTCCAAAAATATTTTCTTCAAACATGGTTTTACAGCGTAATTCGCCTGTATCTGTTTGGGGACATGCTGTGACTGGAGAGCAAATAATGGTGTCATTTGCTGGTCAGGTAAAAAATACGAATGCTGATAATAATGGAAACTGGTTTGTAACACTTGCTCCGTTAACTGTAAATTCTAAGCCTGCAGAAATGATCATAACTGGAACAAATACTATTAAATTAGATAATATTTTGGTAGGTGATGTTTGGCTATGTTCTGGACAATCAAATATGGAATATCCTCTTGATCGAAGCTTAAAAAAATATTCAGCACCTGAGAAAGGTGCCGATTTAGCTATAGAAGAACTTTCTAAATTGAAGTCAGATCAGATTCGTTATATTTATGCAGAAAAACAACGGACAAAAGGAGATCTAAAATCTGTTGGTTGGGTAACTCAGTCCAATGATTCTGTCTTGCGAAAAGTCAGTGCAGTGGGGTATTTTTTTGCAAAAGATATTAACTCGGAGTTGAATGTGCCAGTCGGTATTATTTCTACCTCGTGGGGAGGTACTCGCATTGAAGAATGGACTCCTCCTGTTGCTTATTATAATTCAGCAGTCTTTAAAGATAGTATTTTCAAAAATAAGAATTTTCAGATTGATGGAATTGTTCCTGGACAAAAATTTGAAAGTATGCTAAAACCTCTTATTCCTTTTGCAATTAAAGGAATGCTTTGGTATCAAGGTGAATCTAATTGTATAATTGAAGATCAACAAACTTATCCGGAGAAAGTGAGATTGATGGTTGAGACTTACAGATCTTTATTCAAAAATGTTACTATGCCGTTCTACTATGTGCAGATCGCTCCATATTTATATTCTCATCGTAAAAAAGACAAAAAGAAACATATTCCAGAGCAACTTGCTGCTTTTCGTGAGGCACAAGTTCAATGTCTTTCAATTCCATACTCGGGAATGGTGGTAACAACTGATTTGGTTGATAATGCTTCAAATATTCATCCACCTTATAAATGGGATGTTGGACATCGCTTGGCTTTATTGGCATTGAATAAAACTTATGGCCGGAAAGTTGTTTATTCCGGACCGATATATAAGTCGTATAAAGTAAAAAGAAATAATGTGATTCTTTCTTTTACTAATATTGCTGGTGGTTTAGTAAGTCGTGATGGGTTACCACTCAATTGGTTTTCAATAGCTGGAGTTGACGGAAAATTTGTTTCAGCTCATGCTGAAATAAAAGGTAATGAGGTTGTTGTGTGGTCTGAAGAAATAAATAATCCTGTAGCTATAAGATTCGCATGGAATGAATCTGCAATTCCAAATTTTTGTAATAAGGAAGGATTACCTGCAGTTCCATTTCGTACTGACAAATAATTTTCTTAATATTTTATTATATCAATACAAAGAATGATAACTAAAGTTATTCATTCTTTGTATTGATAGCAGGTCATTTTAATAGTGAATGAAGTGAACTTGATGATTTGAAAAAGATAAAATTGAATTTATTACATCATAATTAGAATAATAAGAATGGAAAAAACCTGGAGATGGTTCGGCAAAAACGATAAGATTACGTTGGCCATGCTTAGACAAATTGGGGTGGAAGGCATTGTAACAGCCTTGCACAATGTTCCGAATGGTGAGATTTGGACACTCGAAGCTATCAATGAACTTAAAGATTATATTGAAGCAGCAGGCCTTCGCTGGTCGGTGGTAGAGAGTCTGCCGGTAAGCGAAAGCATTAAATATGCCGGACCGGACAGAGAACAGCTTATTGCTAACTACAAAGTGAGTCTGGCTAATCTGGGAAAAGCAGGGGTAAAGACTGTATGCTACAACTTTATGCCCGTAATCGACTGGATTCGTACCGACCTTGAACATCCATGGGCCGACGGAACCAGCTCTCTTTATTTCGATAAGATTCGCTTTGCGTACTTTGACTGCAATATCCTGAAACGTGAAGGTGCCGAAAATGATTATACAGCAGAAGAGCTTGCAAAGGTGAGCGAACTTGATAAAACCATTACCGAAGCAGAGAAGGACGATCTGATTAACGCCATCATTGTAAAGACTCAGGGTTTTGTAAACGGAAATATAAAAGAAGGCGATCAGAATCCGGTTGCTATCTTCAAACGCTTACTTGCTTTGTATGATGGAATTGACAGAGACATGCTTCGTGCCAATATGGTATATTTTCTGGAACAGATTATGCCGGTGTGCGATGAATATGGAATAAACATGTGCGTACATCCCGATGATCCTCCTTTCCAGATGCTTGGCCTGCCACGTATCGTTACAGGAGAGGCAGATATAGAATGGTTCCTCAATGCGGTGAACAATCCTCACAACGGACTTACTTTCTGTGCCGGATCCTTAAGTGCCGGACTTCATAACGATGTACCATCATTGGCAAGGAAATTTGCTTCACGTACTCACTTTGTACATTTGCGAAGCACGGAAGCAACTCCCGAAGGTAACTTTATGGAATCGTCTCACCTTACCGGAAGAGGACATGTTATTGAATTGGTGCGTATTTTCGAAAAAGAGAATCCGGGCTTGCCTATGCGAGTAGATCACGGCCGACTGATGCTTGATGATGGCGATAAAGGTTACAATCCGGGATATTCCTTCCACGGACGTATGTTTGCCCTTGCTCAGGTAGATGGAATAATGGCAACGGTGAGAGATGAATTAATGAATAAGTAAATTTGAATATAAAATAATATTAGTCAGTATGAACGAATTATTTGATATAGCTGGAAAAGTAGCTATCGTAACCGGAGGTTCAGGTGTATTGGGAAGTAATATATCACGCAGCTTATTGGAAGCAGGCGTAAAGGTGTTTATTATTGGTGGTCACCAGGAAAACGTAGATAAAGTTTTGGAAGAGTTTTCTTCATTAGGTGAAGTAAAAGGCACTGCCTGCAATGTGCTCGATATAGAGCAGGTTAAAAAGGTAAAGGAAGAAGTTCTTAACCTATGGGGTAAAATTGATATTCTAGTAAATGCAGCCGGAGGAAATATCCCGGGCGGAACAATTAGTGACGACAAGAGCATATTCGATATGAAAGTTGAAGATATGAACAAAGTGGTAGATTTAAACCTCAATGGTTCAGTCTATCCTTGTCTGGTTTTTGGAGAAATAATGGCTAAACAGGGATACGGAAGTATTATCAATGTATCGTCAATGGCTACTTTTGCAGCTTTAACCCGTGTTCCGGGATATTCTATTGCCAAGAGCGGAATTGAGATCTTTACCAAATGGCTGGCAATGGAAATGGCTACAAAATTCAGTGAAAAGATCAGAGTAAATGATATTGCTCCGGGTTTCTTTATCGGTAATCAAAACAGAGCGGTTCTTATCAATCCTGATGGTTCACTGACTGAACGCAGCAAGAAAGTACTTGCAAAAACTCCTATGAGACGCTTTGGCGATATCAAGGAACTCAACGGTGCTGTTCAGTTCCTTTGCAGTGATGCTGCCAGCTTTATAACAGGCATTGTTCTGCCTATTGATGGTGGATTCAGCTCTTTCAGTGGAGTATAAATTGATTATACTTATAATCATTTAAATAAATAATAGATACTCCATGGATTGTTAAAAATATAAAAAGATAAATTGTGATGAAAAAAATAATAAAGGTTGCAGGTATTATTGGAATAATAACTTTGACAATTTTTAATGCAACAGCCCAACAAACGAATTACAAATTTCAAATGGGTTGTGGTAAAGCTCCTCAAGGTTATTTACAGATAGGTTCAAGTTCTGTCTTTTCTGAAAAAATAGGTTATGGTATTGATCTAGGGTCAACAGTTAAAATAGTAAATCGTGGAGGTCAGAATCCAATAAGAAGTAGCTTCATGACATCAGAAAAGCCGTTCTTTTTTTCAGTGAATGTTCCGGAAGGAAATTACAAGGTCACTCTTACTATTGGAGATTCTAAAGAAGCCGGTAACTTGACTGTTAAAGCCGAATCTCGTAGATTAATGCTTGAAAATGTAATTACAAAACCTGGAGAATTTGTTACCAAGACATTTATTGTGAATATAAGGAAGCCTGAAATAAAAAACGGCGGGAGAGTTAGCCTCAAAGAACGTGAGGTGAATAAATTAGATTGGGATAATAAATTGACATTAGAATTTAACGGATCCAAACCTTGTATCTCATCGATTGAAATAGAAAAAACTAATGATCAAATAACTGTTTTCTTAGCTGGGAATTCAACAGTAGTTGACCAAAGTGCCGAGCCTTGGGCTTCATGGGGACAAATGATTACTCGTTTTTTTAAACCGGGTATTGCGATTGCCAATCATGCCGAATCAGGTTTAACATTGGCTAGCTTTAAAAGCCAACATCGCTTAGAAAAAATATTAAGTATTATTAATCCTGGAGATTATCTGTTTATAGAATTTGGTCATAATGACCAAAAAATGAAAGGTGAAAATGATGGTGCCTGGAAATCTTATACGGAAAATTTTAAATATTTTATTGAAGAAGTCAAAAAAAAGAAAGCGAATGCTGTAGTTATAACTTCTACTAGTCGGCGTCGTTTTGATGAAATGGGAAATACTATTAATACCTTAGGTGATTTTCCTGCAGCAGCTCGAAAAGTAGCTCTAGATGAACAAGTTCCAATGATTGATTTGAATAAAATGACTGCTATCCTTTACAATGCTCTTGGTGTTGAGAAGTCAATTAAAGCATTTGTACATTATCCAGCCAATACTTTTCCTGGACAGAAGAAAGCCTTAGCGGACAATACTCATTTTAATTCTTATGGAGCTTATGAAATAGCTAAATGCATAATTGAAGGTATACGAGAAAAGCATCTGAGTCTGGAGAAATTCCTGGTTGATCTACCTGCATTTGATCCAGCACATCCTGATTCTGCTGAAGAATTCAATCTTCCTCAGACACCAGGCATTGAGTTAATCAAACCAGACGGTAATTAATAAGAGTTCCTTTCATTCAAAGCTTCCCAATATTGTAAGTGATGATATCGTTCGCTTGATATATTTATTTAATCTCATTATTTGAATAGTTTCTTTTTTTTAAATTAGTAGTGTCCGGTAAATTAAATTCCTAAGGTGGGAAATGATTTACCGGACTATGTGTTTTTATCTATTTTGTTTGATTTATTATACTGATTAAGGATCACTTATCATTCATTTTATACCAAAGGTACTAAACCGTTATAAAAAGTATTATAATCTAAGTCAAATAAAGTCATTCACAGCCAAATGAAGCCGTTTTGGTAAATGGTCAGTGTTTAAATATTTTAATTCTATAACTTCGCTTTTAGTGCTCTCAATAAATGAGATGTTTTTTATCAACCACTAAATTTTAGAAGTTATGGACGTAAATTCGAAAGACGATCAACAGGTTTTGCTCGCACAAGAAAAAGGTAGTGATAGGATGAATGTTGTTACAGGGCTTGACGAGAATGGTAAGCCTAAAACAGTAGCTCCTAAAGTGAAGAATGAACCCGAGTTTCTTAAACTCGACAAACATGGCAATGGTTTAGAGAACTTTATGGTAAATTATGTACGCCAAGCTAAAGATCCTACCCATTTTGGCTTTTTCAAGGTTCCTATTGAAAACATTGAGGCTAATGCACAAATTCTTTCTGAAATGTCTCAAAAAGGGGATGTTGGTAAAGAGTTCCTAAATGATTACCGTGTGGATACTGCACAATTTAAAGTAGCCAAAGAACAGCTACCTGTAGAAAACAAAGCCGAAATAGAGCAATCATCAACAGAGACTAAACAAGAGTACAAGCCAATAGATGAAAGCTGTATAGACTGGAAGCAATTGGAAAAACTGGGGGTGTCTCGTGATGCATTATTAAAAAACGATTCATTGGATGCAATGCTCAATTGGCGTAAAACACCTGTACTTATTCCTATCTCACCTAAGTTTGATGATATTACCCTGTACACACAGGCACGGCTTTCTTTTCATGAAACAGCAGATGGCCTGTTAAAGGTTGCTGTTCATGCGATTCAAAAGCAACCTGAACTTGACAGACCTTTTTATGGTAATACCTTTTCCAAAGAGGATAAGAAAAATCTACTTGCAAACGGAAATCTAGGCCGAACGGTAGAGCTTAAAATGCCTAATATAGAGAATCCAGTGCGTGCATTTGTCAGTGTAGATAAACTTACCAACGAATTGGTTGCTTTTCGCTCTGATAGGATTCGTATACCCGATGAGATTAAAGGTCTTAAGCTGAATGATGAGCAGAAGAAAATATTGTCAGAGGGGAAAGCACTTTATTTGGAAGGCATGACGGCAAAAAGTGGTAATACATTTAATGCCATGGTGCAGGTTAATGCAGATAAAAGAGGTATTGAATTTCAGTTTGATGGAGCATCTAAACAAAGTCAAAAACAAACAGAAAGTCAAGATCCCAGTAATCGCCAGAATCAAAAAATAGGTGATGTTAAGATTCCCAATAAGTTAGGTGGCGTTGAATTATCCGACAAAGATCAATCAACATTGAAAGAGGGTGGGGTTATCTATGTCAAAGGTTTGGTTGATAAAAAGGGTCAGCAGTACAATGCTTATGTGCAGGTAAACAACGAAAAGGAGAAACTCGATTTCTTCAAATGGAATCCACAGAAAAACCAAACTGTTATCCCGGATAACAATGCTAAAACACAGGTAGCAGTGAATTCGGAAGGTAAAACCAATGAAGCTACCAAACAGAGTAGCGAACCGATAAAAAACGGGCAGGTGCAGACTACCCGAAAACAGAAACAGGAAACGGAACAAAAACAGGAGCCTCATAAGAAATCAAAAGAAGTGAAAATATAAGCTATGATAACTATCATTTTTATAACAATAGTTAGCTTGCTTTTTCTTGCAATCATTATTGTATGGGGTATAACCGACTGAAAACTCTTGACGAGTATAATAAACAATTCTACGAGAATGGATATCACATCTATTACGACCGTAAAATTGTCAGAGAAATCGAAACTAATGGCTCCAACCACTAAAATCCATTTTATAATGAAACAAAATAATGAACCGATAGAAATGTCCTATTACGGACTTTCGCTGCTCTCATTCCTAAAAGAGAGCCATCCGGATAAAGCAAACGATACTGCTTTTGTTGAAGCCCGTGCAAATCTTGCTGCTGAGACTTATGAGAAAGCTTTATTGAATGGCTATGTACAATTGCAAGCTGAAGAAATGGCTAATGAAGTCCTGTTCAGTGGACTTTATTTTTCCCAACATGATACCATTATCAATGTACTTTGGAATGAGTTCTCCGATGAGGTACCACAAGGTGATGCATCTAAAATAGCTATTCGTCTGCTTCCTCATTTGAAAGATATATTTGAGAAGTATCCGTTTTCAGATGATTTTGCCTATACACCCGAATACGAGCAACTTTATACGGAGCTGACCGGTGTCATTCCAATCTATTTTGAGAAGTATGGCATTTAATCGTAAGGCAAAACTTCGGGACAATATTGAGGCCATCAAGATGGCATTCGAGTTAGAGAAAACAAACCGCAAAGCTACTCCCGAAGAACGGGAAATATTGCAGCGTTATTGCGGTTTTGGAGGATTGAAATGTATCCTTAATCCAGCTAAATCATTGACGGATGTTTCTTTGTGGACTAAATCAGATATTGAATTGTTCCCAATGGTGGTTGAACTTCACAGTATAATTCGTTCCAATACTACCGAACAAGGATACAAACAATATATAAGCAGTCTGAGAAACTCAATACTTACAGCATTCTACACGCCGTCGGATGTGATAAAAGCTCTTTCCGATGCTTTGCGTAATAGCGGAGTTACCCCCCAACGCTTCCTCGACCCATCTGCGGGACAAGGAGCTTTTGTATCTGTCTTCCAATCAGGTTCTGCAACGATGGATGTGATGAGCTTTGAAAAGGATCAGCTTACTGGTAAGCTTCTTTCTCATCTCTATCCTGATAACAAAGTTCGTATCGAGGGTTTTGAACGTATCGAAAGGAGATACAATAATCATTTTGATGTGGTTAGCTCTAACATCCCCTTTGGTGATGTATCGGCTTTTGATCCGGTCTTCATACATAATACAGACAAGGCACGCCAGCAATCCGCCCGTGCTATTCATAACTATTTCTTTGTAAAGGGACTGGATACACTTCGAGAGGGTGGGGTATTGGCTTTTATCACTTCGCAAGGCGTGATGAACTCGCCACAAAATGAGCCAATACGTCGATTGTTGATGCAGAACAGTGATCTTGTTTCTGCTATCCGTCTACCCAATAATCTGTTTGTTGACAGTGCGAATACCGAGGTAGGAAGTGATTTGATTATCTTACAAAAAAGCAGTAACAAGCAGCAACTATCATCGATTGAGCATAAGTTTATAGAATCTCGTCTGTCAGAGAATGGAATAACATCGAACCGCTATTTTGAGGATTACTCAAGGATTGTGTATACACAGCATTCCGTGGATACCGACCCTTACGGAAAACCCGCTATGGTTTTCAAACACGAAGGTGGTACTATGGGTATAGCTCAGGATATGGCTCAAATGTTGAAAGCAGATTTTGCGGAACGGTTGAATATGGAGCTGTATCTTTCTATGGAAACTTCTCAAAAGGATATGACGCCAGTAATTAATGTTCAATCAACAGAAAAGGAAAAACAAGAGCAAACTGTTCCGAAACAAGAACCGCAACAAACAGCGAAGCCTCAGACCCCACTTGTTACACTCTATGATTTGTTTGGAATGACGGTGGAAGAACGAGTACAAACCAAAAGAACCAAACGAAGCAAATCACAACAGACATTAAAATCACAGCCATCTTTATTTGATACAAAAAATGCAGATAATGCGGGAAGTACTGAAAATGCAAATATTGAAAGTAGAGCTACTCAACCTGCCAAGCCACAATCTCCACCCATTTCAATGGAACCAAGAGACTGGACACAAGCACTTGAAAATTTTTATAAAGATGGCTCATTGGTACGGGAGGATAGTGGTCAAATTGGTTATCTGAAAGATATTCACACTTATGGCGCAACCTTTTATCCGCTTGCATTAAATCCTGTACAGAAAGCCAAGGCTGAACTCTATTTGCAAATTAGGGATAGCTATCAACATCTGTATATCTACGAAGCGAATGAAAGAAAAGAAAACAAGGAATATCGTGATAGCCTGAATAAATTCTACGATGATTACAAGGTACAATATGGTTATCTCAACGCAAAGGATAATAGCAAACTCATTATGATGGATGCTTCAGGCAGAGATATTCTTTCGCTCGAAAGAGTGATTGAAGGTCAGTTTGTCAAAGCTGATATTTTTGGTCATCCGGTTGCCTTTTCTTTGAATGAATTTAATCAGGTAGATACTTCTGAGGAAGCATTATCCGCATCACTCAATAAATTTGGAGGTGTCAATCTTGACTATATGGCATTACTCAGTGGTATATCAGTCGACGAATTAGTCGTGGAGCTTAAAGGTCGAATTTACTTCAATCCTTTAGTAGATAATTACGAGATAGCCGACCGCTTCATTGCGGGAAATGTGGTAGAGAAACAAGAGCTTATAGAAAGTTGGTTATTGGATAATCTGCATTCCGAACGAGTAGATGAATCACTCAATGCCCTGAAAGAAGCAACGCCACGTCCAATTACCTTTGATGAACTTGATTTCAACTTTGGTGAGCGTTGGATTCCTACCGGGATCTATTCCCGGTATGCTTCCTATCTTTTCAATACGGATGTGAAGATTACCTATTCGGAGAGTCTGGATGACTTTTCAGTGAAATGTGATTTTCGAAATGCCAATATCTACGATAAGTTTGCCGTAAAGGGACAACATCGCACGTATGACGGTATTGCTCTGATGAATAATGCTTTGGTGAATACGGTGCCCGACATCACCAAAACGATAATGATTGGCGACGAAGAGGTGAAGGTGCGTGATAGTGAAGCCATCCAGCTTGCCAATTCTAAAATTGACGAGATAAGAAATGGCTTTACAGATTGGTTGCAGGAACAAAGCCCCGAATTTCAAACCAAACTAACCGACCTCTATAATCGCAAATTCAACTGTTTCGTGCGCCCATCTTATGATGGTACTCACCAGTCATTCCCCGATTTAGACTTGAAAGCCCTTGGAATTCCCGATTTATACAAGAGTCAAAAAGATGCCATCTGGATGCTGAAACAGAACGGTGGCGGAATAGCTGACCATGAAGTGGGCACGGGCAAGACCCTGATAATGTGTGTAGCCGCTTATGAGATGAAACGCCTCGGGCTGGCTAACAAACCAATGATTATTGGACTGAAAGCTAATGTTCACGAGATTGCACATACTTTTCAAACAGCCTATCCCAATGCTAAAATTCTTTATCCTGGTAAGAATGATTTCACTCCGGCAAAACGTGTAAAACTTTTCAATGACATCAAGAATAACTCTTGGGATGTGATAATTCTCACACACGACCAATTTGGCAAAATACCACAATCACCAGAACTGCAACAGAATATCCTGCAATCGGAATTGGATACGGTGGAGGAGAATCTGGAGGTACTCCGTTCACAAGGAAGAGACATTTCCCGTGCAATGCTGAAAGGATTGGAGAAACGCAGGCAAAACCTGGAGGTGAAACTCGAAAGCATTGCATATTCTATTAAGGAACGAACCGATGATGTAGTAGATTTTAAGATGATGGGGATTGACCATCTTTTTGTGGATGAATCTCACAAATTCAAGAACCTGATGTTTAATACCCGTCACGACCGTGTGGCGGGATTGGGCTCACAAGATGGTAGTCAAAAGGCACTCAATATGCTCTTTGCCCTGCGTACTATCCAAGATAGAACAGGCAAGGATTTAGGTGCAACTTTCTTATCGGGAACAACCATTTCTAACTCTTTGACTGAGCTGTATTTGCTATTCAAATATCTCCGTCCGAAAGAATTGGAGCGTCAGAATATCAATAGTTTCGATGCGTGGGCAGCCATCTTTGCCAAGAAGACTACCGACTTTGAATTTTCCGTTACCAATCAGATTGTGAATAAAGAACGTTTCCGTTATTTTATCAAGGTTCCTGAATTGGCCGCCTTCTATAACGAAATAACAGACTATCGCACAGCGTTGGATGTGGGAGTTGACCGACCTGATAAAAGGGAGATTCTCCATAATATTCCGCCAACACCACAGCAGGAGGAGTTCATCGGAAAGCTAATGAATTTTGCCGAAACAGGTGATGCCACAATCTTAGGACGTGCACCACTTTCAGAAACAGAAGAGAAAGCCAAAATGCTTATTGCAACGGACTATGCCCGAAAGATGGCTCTTGATTTACGAATGATAAGCCGTGATAAATACGAAGATCATCCAGATAACAAAGCTTCACATTGTGCTGCCAGGATTGCTGAGTATTATAATAAATACGATGCACAGAAAGGTACGCAGTTTGTCTTTTCAGATTTGGGAACTTTTAAGTCCGGAGAATGGAATGTTTATTCTGAAATCAAACGGAAGTTGGTGGAAGATCATCATGTTCCGGCACAGGAAGTTCGGTTTATTCAAGAGTGTAAAACGGATAAGGCTCGTAAAGATGTGATTACTGCAATGAATGAGGGTAAAGTGCGTGTCTTATTCGGTTCAACTGATATGCTGGGAACAGGTGTAAATGCCCAGCAAAAAGCTGTTGCCATTCATCATCTTGATACACCGTGGCGACCATCAGATTTGGCGCAGCGTGACGGTCGGGCTATTAGAAAAGGCAATGAGATAGCCAAACTATATGCGGATAATAAAGTAGATGTGGTGATTTATGCCGTTGAGAAATCACTAGATAGTTATAAATTTAATCTACTGCACAATAAACAGCTTTTTATCTCGCAGCTCAAGAGTGGTGCAATGGGAGCAAGGACTATTGATGATGGTACAATGGATGAGAAATCTGGTATGAATTTTTCAGAGTATATGGCTATTCTTTCCGGGAATACTGATTTACTAGACAAAGCCAAGATTGAAAAGAAAATTGCTTCGTTGGAAAGTGAACGCAAAGCATTCAACAAAAACAAGAGCGGTTCAGTTTGGAAATTGCAGGAGAATACCCGGACTCTTGACCATAATACCGAAATCATTTCCCGAATGACTTCTGATTGGAATGCTTTCAATAACCGTGTTCAAGTAGATGCCGATGGCAATAAACTCAATCCGATAAAATTAGATGGTGTAACGAGTTTTGACGTGAAAACCATTGGTGCAAGATTGCAGTATATTAACGATAAAGCACGGACTGAGGGCCAATACAAACCTATTGGTGAACTTTATGGTTTCCAGTTATTGGTCAAAACCGAAGCTTCTATGAAGGACGGCTTTAACTTTACACAGAATCGCTTTTTTGTAGGTGGAGAGTATAAATACTCTTATAATAATGGCAACATAGCCACCGATCCAAAGTTGGCTTCATTGAACTTCCTCAATGCCCTGGAACGCATTCCCAAATACATTGAGCAATATCAATCGGCCAATGCCAGATTAGAACAGGATATTCCCGTTCTTCAGCAAGTCGTTAATGATAGCTGGAAGAAAGAAGATGAACTGAAAAAACTCAAATCCGAGCTATCGTCAATAGAACGGAAAATCCAACTGTCCTTAAAATCCGAACAATCTCACTTTCAGAGTGAGCCGGCTCATGATGAGAAGAAAACGCTTGTGCTGGATATCCCGTCCCAAACTGTTTCTTCCTCACACTGGACAGCCCCATCCAATTTCCCCTTTAATCACGCTAAACTTCGTTCCACGTGATCCGGTGCAATCCAATGGATGTCCAATTCTTCCTAATTAAATGTGTTAAATAACAAAAACTATTGTTGCTTTGATTGGGTGATTTTATCTCTTTCTCAATGCAAGTGGACATAGATACATACTAATGAGTGTCTTTATTTTATCTATGTGCATTTTAGATCTTCCGTCAGTGATTATTTGCTTGGCTAATTCACTTTTTCTTCCGACAATGTACTTGTATTGTTCTCCTTCAATAGTGGCAAACAGTTGAAAATCATGATGAATGGTTTCTGTCAGTTTGAAGTCGGAAACGTGCAAACCATTCTCTGTGATATAAGGTTCTAAAATTGTGGGCAGGTAGTGCTGCATGGTCTTAGCCTCTTTTTCAGGAACCAGTTGCGACAGATGCTGTTCAATACGGTCTGCCCAATACGGATTTACTTGATGTTTTGAAGCGTAGTCATAGAAATGACTGATAGCTAAAGCAACGCTGGAAATAATTTTCAGTTCGTTCTTTATGCTGTTTTCTTTGGCAAACTGAACGAGATCACTAATGGTGATATTGCTACTCTTGCCCAGTATTGTCATAGAATGCCCGTTCTCATAAGATGCACCATCAAGATTAGTCGTGAATGTCATATCGTAAGCAGGCGTGATGTGCCAGACAGCTTTCTCATCCATCATGAATGAGAAGTTTTTAATATGGTCATCTACATTAGCACCCATTACATTAAATACCATTCGACGATATTCTTCTGCGATTTCTGTTGCTGCAATGTTCAGTCGTCGGCAGGTTGCAAAAAGTTCTTCATAACTGGTAGCATCGGGACACATGGCTGCCAAAGTCTGTGTGTGAACCTTTTTTCCTTCTTTGCGGTCGTAACGCTCTGTAATGAAGTGGTGTTGACCTTCTATAAAAATAAGTTCAGAGGGCATCATATTAATTCCGGCTTCAAGTGCCATATCGTAATAAGTCATCTCTACATTGGTGAACGGGAAATCATCGCTCTCAGCAAATTTCAATATATAATAAGTGTACTCTTTAGGCAGTGTTACCTGTCCGGAACGTATATCTCCTGTTTTACGGTTGATAGCTATGATAGCTTTGGGATGCTGCCCACCTGCAGATGTACCCACTTCATACAAGCTTTGCAGACTCAGCTCTTCTCCAGGGAGTACGATTGCTTCTTTTCTTTCTTCAAAAAGTTTTTTTGCAAGTTGATATAGGCTGTCAATCTGAACAGAAGACGATGTTTCAAGAGCCGTCGTTGCCGGTGCAAATTCAAGTGCACCCATGCCTCTTTTGCCAATGAACGATAATTTATCCACCGGAGATAATTGCCTCAAAGGAATGTGGTTTTGTGCAGCCCACTGCTCGAACACCTTATTACCCCATCTGTCTGGCAATGAATCGGCAATAAATGGAGGAAGCCCTTGAAAGAGCTTCTCCTTGTTACCGACAACAGGAAATCCTTTGCCTGCATTTCCCTTTATAGAAGCCGTCAAAGGCGCTATGTCTATCCCTTTTTTTACAAAAGATGGATTATAACTGAAAACGGCTCTATTGCTTCTTTCATCCCAATAGATCTTACCAATTTCTTCTGCATTCAGTAACACTTTGACAATATTATCTTGCATGACGAATTCTTTTAGGCTTATTCTTGATTACTTGTTGCATAGCGTATGGTGACACAGGTATTTCCGGCAGAAGTTCCTGTATTTGGTCCAGGCAGTCTATAGCTCTGAGCAATCCCAAAAAATTGCTCATGGTGATATTATACATCTTCCCGTTTTCGAATTGACGTAATGTTACCACGCTCATCCCAGCCTTATCTGCTGCTTCCTGTTGGGTTAGTTGACAAGATAGACGATAGTCCTTAAACCGCTTGCCAAGCTGCATGATTATCTCTGCATTTGATAATGCCAATATATTACTCTGCTTGTTCATGCTGCAAAGATAAATATATTTATTGTTATTATCAAATAATAGATATAATAATAAATATATTTATTGTTATGTATGATTTGATAGGTTGTGTTAACTAAAAATAATCATCTGATTATTGAAGTGCTCCCCTCTAAAAAAATACGCATAAATTCTTGAGGTGCACTTCAATTACAGTCTGCTTCCATATTTTTATTACAGATTTTCCCGAATAAACTTATGGACATCGGAAGCTCTATAATAATTTTTCCCTTCTCGGTTTACATAAGGTAATATTCCTTTTTTTCTATATCGCTGTAGCGTTCTTGAAGACATTTTGGTAATCATCATCAAATCCTGATTATCCAAGAGCTGTTCACCATCCAAACAGTTACGAACATTGGAAAGTCGGTCAACTTTCTTTTCAATCCTCTCAAAATTATCCATAATCCGCTCCATCCATGCTACAAAATCATCTCTATTTATATACATATTATTTCCTCTTAAATTAGACCTTTAATAAAATAACTCTGATTAGACGGATCTTTCACTATGATTTCCGTATTACGCATAAACTTGATATAGCTTTTAGCTGTACGTTCGCTTACATCCAACATCTGTTGTATCTGTTCACACAAGTCAATGTAGGTGATGAATTGCTGCTTCTCAAACACTTCACGTGAAAGATTCTCAAGTTCTTTTTGCTTGCGTTGTTCCTTAACTTCACGAGACTTTTCACCTAAATAGGTGTGCATGCCGATTTCTCTGTTCCAGGAAAACTGCATCAGTGGAACATCTAACGGACTGCCATCTCTCACTTTTAAGGCTTTTACAACTGATACAGCTGGATTCTCATCTTTCTCAATCGAAAGAATGGTAGCTGCCTTTCGTTGCAGTTCACTCCCCAAATGCCCTCTAAGTTTCAAACCATTTGGTACAAAGTGAAGAACGGTAATAATGCAGGTTTTATATATACCTGCTAATCTGTAAAGTTCATCAATAATAGCAATGCTTTCCGCTTCATCATTGGCACAGCGTATCAAGTCAGCGATACCATCAATCACCACCATTTGGATACCTCCATATTCGTAATGGAACTTATCCATACTTTGCACGATTGCCTGTAAGCGTTCTTTTCTTGACATTGAGGTCAGGCAGAAAGCCTTAAACTCTGTCGGCATGTCTTTTTGTTTGGCGCGTTTGAGCAGATTGGTTACATTCTTGTAAAGCTGTACTTCTGATTGTTCTGTATCGTAGAGTAATACGGCCTTATGATTAATATTCTCCATTACTTGAATACCCAATGTGTCAATTGGAGCATTTCCATTACAGATGGAACCGGCGACCAATGCGGCTATGTAGTTACTTTTGCCTGTACCCTCACCACCTGTAATACATAGCAGGTTCCCTTGCGTACCAAGTGGTACTTCACCTGCTGATATAATCTCCTGCGCTTTCGCTGGAGGATTCTTATAATCAATTTCGCACGATTTAAGCATTGTCATAGTGTCACTGTATAATGTATCTAAAAAATCAAGGAACAATTTCAAAAACTCTGCACGGGTATATCCGAGCTTAAAATAATCAGATATATCCTTTTCTTCTTTTGTTCCTTCAAGTGGCAAAGCAAGTCGTTTTACACCATATTCTGTCAGTTGTTTCTCGTGTTTCTTACTGCTTTCTATACCCGTCTTGTCCATATCATAAAGCAGAATAATATGTTTGAATCGGAATGTAAGTTTATAGATGATGTTTGCTGGAACATTCACTGTTTCACTATTGAAGCAAATGGCATGAAAACCCTTTGCTGCCATTGACATCACATCCTTTTCTCCTCCTGTTACAAAAATAGTATCTCCTTTTGCGGGTAATTGTTCCAATCCGAAGCAATAGTTTTCACCGATATTGCCCCCAAACATAAAGCGAACCTGCGAAAAAGGTCTATATAGCTTTATAAAACGTTTGCTCTTATAGCCAAACATCGGTTCGGATGGAGATGAAATTAAACAGAAAGGTTTATCGTCTGAATTTTGACTTTCAAACGAATGCAAGGAACAAACTTTATATTCATTGAGTATTTCAGCAGTAATTCCGCATTGTTCCCAATAATCAGTTTCTGATTTAGTAAATGGTTGTTCCTGGAACTTAAAAGGTTTGCTTTCTCGTTCAATTATAGGTGCTACGTTTACCAATGGTGCTTTTACTTTTGATATAGGTAACGGATTGTTCTCAGACAGACCTAATGATAAGTCACGGTCGATAATTATCATAATCTCCACAAATTCATTAGTGTTACTACAATCCAATCCATTTATCTGACCCACAAGAAAGAAGCAATCACCGTTAAATTGGTCGTTCCCAAAATCTTTCATCTTGTAAACGCCACTATATCGGTCAAAGTAAATGTTACACGAAGCTTTGCTATCCTGATAAAGAGGGTTGAGGAAGTTTCGTCCGATTCTCCAGTTCCCGGAAATGTAATGCTTGAAAATATTCAATCCGTTATTTGTTCTTTCTAATATCTCGTCTTTCTTTAGCATAGAGCTTGTGGTTTGTTATTAAATCATTCAGATTCTCATTCGTACTCTTTATTATTCGGTTTTCCAACATCCGCTTAATCTCTGCTATCTTATAAAAATAGCGGCCACGAATATTCGAGTAGGTTATATCTCCACCTACACGAAGCCGTTGGAGAGTCTTCTCGCTAATTTTTAAGAATGTACAAACTTCATAGCTGTCCACCCAAATCTCATCTTCATTTACCTCTTCGCTCACTTTATTGTTTGCAACATAATCAGCAATAGCAGTGATTTTTGCATCCAGCTCTTTAAAGGCTTTTGAGTCTATTGTTATTACTTCCATAATTATAAATTATTGATTTGGCTGCAAAGAAATAGCCATTTTGTGAGATAAATTGACAAGGTTTAACCAACTTGGTTGAAATAAATATGTCTGCAAATACCAGAAAATATAAGTGCTTTATCCCATTTTAAAGTGGTATAAAGGTCGTTTTGTGATTTAATACATCGATTTAGCTCCAAATGAAAAACAACCAACTTTGTCGAAACTTGGTTGTTTTTATCAGATGGTTTGATAGGATGAATTTCTATTATCGTTCACTATATATCGCTGTTCATTATTTGTGAACAGCGATATATAGTGAACACTTTTATTCGACGAATATTAAATTACCATTTTATACAATTGTTATTTAATGTGTTTTCTGTATATATGTACTGTTTTTACATACTGTGAAAATGACACATGATTAATGATTAGTGAATAATGGATACGGAAAAAAGAATAGTAACCGGTAAGCCTTTAGTCTTAAATTTTTTGGATAAGAAAGAACTGAAAACAGTTTTCGTTGATGCCATCTTAGAATTCAGCTTTTATAAAGCTACGTTTAAAGGGAATTATTTTTATTTACTAATTTCTAAACGGGAAACAAAATTGGTTCCTTTAGAATATAAACAATTGGCTGATAGACGTCTGGGAGGAAATATAAATACAGAGAATAAATCTCATTTATTTTGTAGATATAAAATGGATTATAAAAGAATATGTAAAACCGAAATTGCTGACTTTAAGTTAGTTTTTTTCTAATAGTTTTAGCTAAATATCGTATATTTGCAAAAAATGTCATTTTTGCAGCATGAGTAAAGAATGTTTTGTTATCCAGCCAATTAGTGATGAGAAATTCACAAAAAGATATGACGATATCTATAAACCAGCGATAGAAACCGTAGGTCTTTCTGCATATCGGGTTGATTTAGACCCGACGGTTAAAATTCCTATCGAAGATATTGAATCGAATATTAAAGATTCAGTAATATGCTTTGCCGATATTTCAGTTGATAATCCTAATGTTTGGTATGAATTAGGTTACGCTTTTGCTTTAGAGAAAGATGTTGTGATGGTTTGTGATGAAAGCAGAAAAGATTTCCCTTTTGATGTAAGACACAAAAATATCATTAGATATAAGACAGAGTCTCCCAGCGATTTTAATACATTGAAAGAAAAAATTATAGAAAAGATAAAGGCATATATCCAATCTCAAAAAACAACGGAGAAAATACTTGAAAATCCTATTAAAGAAACTGATGGGTTTAAACCATATGAATTACCTTTATTAGCTTTTATTATTGGAGAACAATATACTGATGAGGAAGTGGCGAATGTTTATGAACTTCGAAATAGAATGGCTAAAGCAGGTTTTAATGACACAGCCTTTAGTATTGGAATGCGTTTATTAAAAGCAAAAGGATTTATTACAACAAGAATAGATAGCGACTTTAATGGAAACGAGTATTCAGTTTGTTCTTTATCTGATAGTGGTGTGGATTTTGTTCTTAAAAATACCCATTTATTTGATTTTAAACAACCTACCATAAAAGAAGCTACTTCAACGAGAATGTCAGATTCAGACGATTTACCTTTTTAATTGTACATGATTTGATTATGAATATTCACCAGAAAATGAGAAAAATATGGAAAGACCCTGTGATAAGCAAACTTATCTCAATGAGTATACCTGCTGCTTTTGGAACATTAATTCTGTTATTATCAAACCTTAACTGGTGTGATACTGTAAGAAATCCATGGTTTTGGATAATTGGTTTAGTCTCTATATTTGCTGGTGGTTTTATTGTATATTATATTCTGAACTATATAATTCTTGGTGAGGAAGAAAATACGGAAAACGCAAAAGAAAATAATATATTAACGGAAGAAATAGAAGAAGAGACTGTTTCGATTGACAGTAATTCAGAATCATTAAAAGAAGAAGTTTCTCTTGTCAATGAAGAAGAAATTCACATACCATACAATTGGATTGATTCAGATATTTTGTTTGCCAAATGTATAGCGCAAACATTTCCGGGAGATAGAGATATTGTTTGGTATGATTCTTTTGATTCAGTACGTAGACTTAATCTTTTTTTTGAAAATCTTCGTAGAGAAGAACCTTATGGTGATGCTGTTTGGTGGATAAGAGGTAGTCAAGCCTTTTCTGTGAAAAATGCAGAGATCTTAGATGTTGATAAAATATTTTTAGGGAATGATAGATTTAAGATATCTAGGATAGCTGTTTTTGTTTCACCAAGCTATTATAAACACTTTATTTACATTGAAGCTGATGCGGAACCTCCAACAGGTTTATATTCTGAAATAACTGACAGTTATCTAGAAGCAATGAAAAGTAGTCGTGGTTATTTAACAGAGGAATATGGAGAATTTAATGGTAAGCTTATTTCAAGACAAGAATATGATGATGGAGCTTCTGTACATGATGGCAATGTTATTCAACACAACAGGCAGGCTATCTTAAGGGTAAGATATTTAACAAAAGTCAACTTTATCCTTACACCCAAGAATTCGCCATATAATAGTCGGAAATTTGAAATGGGTTCGGTTGAATTGTTTAATGATGCTTTGCTTTCTGAAGAAAATATCTATAAACTATTTGAGTTTATGAATTCTTTCCAAAAAATAGATATGCCGGGGAATCGATGCATGTAATTATTTTCTTCTTCGGCAACAAATGATAAGGTCGGGATTATCTTTTTCATTGTAACTCATCAGTAACGATCTGTTTGGTTTCGGCTTTGAGGCAGGCGTTCTGTCAATAAGACTGTAGGCTCATATGTTTTTACTTTGTTTCCGGCCAACCCAAAAGATTTCGATTTGGTAAGCCTTTTAGAAATTTTAAGAACAAATTGCAAGATAATAAACAAATGGCATGAGTATCATAAAGAAAAGACAGCATTACGTTTGGCGTAGCTATTTACGGAGTTGGGCAGACAAAAAAGACCATATCTGGGCACTAAAGAAAGATGATAATAAGATACTAAATCCAGAGTTGATGGGGGTAGCACAGGAGAAATATTTCTACCGCGTTCATGAACTAACAGAACAGGAAATCGATTTTATGCGGCGCTTTATCAATGAAAAGACACCGGTAGTTGTTAGAGATTTCTGTTTGGATCTTCTTGAAAATTATATCGTTCCTGTAAAGTTAAAATCATTTTTCACATCTAAAGGTATCGTGGATAAGGATATTGAAGAAAAAGTGCGCTGCGTGGAGATCAATATGTTTGAGGATATTCATTGTCTGTTTGAAAAATTTGGCGAAAAAATCCTTCAATGTAAATCTATCAAAGATTTACAAAGTATGGGAGATGAAGATTGGTATGCAGCGTTAATATTTATGATGTTCCAATATATGCGGACAAAAAATATGAGAACCTCTATTGTTTCTGGATTTAAGAAGGATAGTGTACAATGGGGTATCCTTGCCGATAAACTGTGGCCGCTTATGAGTTCTATTCAAGCAATTACGATGGGGCGTAACCTGTCAATAGATCCAACTATAAAGTTTAAATTACTGGATAATAAAACAATCAATCATTTTCTTGCCGCTGATCAGCCTATAATTAATTATGTTGGCGATATATCAGACGATGAGGGATATGCCAAAGAGTTAGAACTGTATTATCCAATTAGTCCACAAATAGCACTTTATATTTATTTCAATACGAAACAGGCAAAAAAATTTGTAGTGGAAAGTCTTGATGAAGAACAGGTGGAGCAATATAACAGAAAAATGATTGAGAATTCTCATATGTGGATATTCTCTGATACACAAGAACAGCTTGATAGTTATTTATAGTACAATAATTGTTTGAACAAATTATGTCAATGTATCATTTCCCATTTGGGAGCAAACTAAAAAATAGAGGGATAGAACACCTAAGGAAGCCTTTGTTTTAGGAGTCTATGCCAGTGCAGTCAATGCTAAATGGGTTGATTCAGATGGAAAGCGAAAAACAACGGGTAGCACTCGATAAGCATTATACATCAGAAATGATTAACCGGTATGGGCTAACCCTAGCTGACATTCTCAATTTCGACAAAAAAAAAGCTCGATTCTTCAAAGCGCAGACAGAAAATACTAGAAGAATTGGAACTTTCTAGCGCTGGCAAAATAATCCTGCTTGAAGATCTGCCAATACAATGGTTTCTGTCTTACCACGACAACAGATATTCCAAACTATCGCAATTCGGACAAGATATAGCCAATTACGGAAGAGAGCATGATGTTACAATAAATGGCAAAATCTATAAAGCTATTCCGTTCTGCCATCCCCAGCATGCCGGAAAATTAGGTATTTCGAATACGAAAGAGGGCTTGTCGAAGTTAATAAATGATGATTATCCAACTTATTCAGCCAAAATACTTGACTATATTTTAAACAGAAACTACAAGAAAGTTTTGAATACAGAGCTATAGGTTCGTGATGGGGAACTAAAGGGCGATCAAAACGAAGTGGATATTGTAGCCATTACGCTTGATAACAAAAAAGCGTTGGTGGTCGAAGTGAAACGACAATGAAAGAATTTTAAGCCTCAATTGATCGAAAGGAAGCTTGATGTATTGAAGAATAAAGTACTGAATAAGTACGAAATTAATTCTCTTTGTTTGGATATTGAGGATATGTGATTATTTTCTAAATAAATAAGTTTAATAAGGTGTGCAAGGTGCAAGCCATATATAGATATATATGCTTGCACCTTGCACACCATTTTAAAGATTGTGAATCAAGGATTTGGTTATATCGGAAAATAGTAATACATTTGAACCCAAGATATAGGCAGACAAACGCTGGACAAGGGCGGACAAAAATCGAGTGCAATTTTTGTATCTAAATCATTACCATAAAGATAATTTGATTTGTAACAGATTGAAGACTAAGATGCTGGAGTGTTAGGTTCACAAACCTATCTCTCCGCTGAATAATTGCTAAAGCGGTTAATTAAGATTTTAAAAGGCATTCCTATTAGGGATGCCTTTTTTTTGTTCTATTTATGGCTTATTTCTATAATTATGTTATTTTTGATTTATAAAATAAAGACTTCAGTCGAAAACTATATATGTTTTATTTAGAGTGAGAAAAGCTGATGAAATATCCCTTTATAGTATATTTAAAAAATAAAACCTCTCAGAAGTTTGAATATAAGAGTGATGTTGCAGATGTTGACCGTATAAATAATGGATATCGTATAACATTTAAGAATGGGAAAACTTATCATTACGCGGCAGATAAAGTACAATATTACCCTCATTTATCTACGCGTGAAGATGTACGCATATATGAAAATGGTAATCTGAATAATAGATATAGTACAGTTGATGATTATGGTCGTTATTTGATTTTTCGTGATGGAAATAGTTATTTAGGTCCTATTGAGAATAGTTCTGATATTGAAATATGTGATATTAAAAAGAATATATGTCAAGCAGAATCGGTAATCAGTTATTTTGAAGAAATACTGGAAAAGTCAGGTGGAATATCTTTTGATATTCAATCAGATGATACGGATGGTAAGAACGTTAATCAAATAAGTTCCGAAATATTACTTAAGGCTCTTAACAATATTGATCTATCAGATTCAAGATCGGCACTATCCAGCTATTTAGATGGTTTAAATCCCTCTAGAGATATCTCAAATGAGACGCTAATCTACCCTTTTGGATGCAATGAAAGTCAAAAATTGGCAGTTGAAACTGCACTTAGAAATAGTATAAGTATAGTTGAAGGCCCTCCGGGAACGGGCAAAACCCAAACGATATTAAATATAATAGCCAATCTTATAGTACAGAACAAAACTGTGGCGATTGTTTCAAATAATAATTCTGCTGTATTCAATGTGCGTGAGAAATTAGTAAAGTATGGCTATGGGATGTTTGTTGCTTCACTTGGAAATAATGAAAATAAGGCTTCTTTTTTTGATCATAAGGAAAAACAAACTGTTGATGAAAACTTTAAGATATCAAAGGAGGAGTTGATAGAGGCGAGGAGTGAGGTTAGGAATTTAGATGTTATACTAACAAAGTGTTTTCGGTATAGAAATAAGTTAGCTACATTAAGATCTGAGTTATCCGATGCTGAAATAGAATTTGACCATATTAGATCTGAAAAACCGCTCATTCAGAATATTAAAACAGAGTTTGATAGTAAATTCTATCGTAATTGGAACTTAGATGAGCTTCTTAAGTTGAAGGATTTACTTTCTTGTATTGGTAATAAGGGAAAATTGTCCATAAAGAACATGTTACGATTATTACTACAATATGGCTTTTGGAGACTTGGCTTTATCAGGAAATATAATGAAGAATTTTACGTTTATGTAAATCATAAATTCTATGAATTATACATAGATAAAATAAAAGCGGAGATATCTGATATTGAAAATTGGTTAGAGTTTAATCATGAAGAATCAAACTTAAAAAAATTCATTGAAACATCTAAAAAGATATTCGATGGTGTGCTTTACGAAAAATATGATTGTCTAGGAGAGGTTGCATTTAATCTTGAAGATTACCGTAAACGGTTTACTGATTTTACAAAACATTATCCTGTAATACTAAGTTCTACACTTTCCCTACGCACAAGTATTCATAAAGATTATCTTTTTGATTATCTGATCATAGATGAATCTTCACAGGTGGATATCATAAAGTCCGCCGTATGTTTTTCTTGTTGTAGAAATGTGGTTGTTGTTGGAGACAGTATGCAGCTTACTCATATAGTAGATAAACAAAGTCAAGAAGTTGCGGAACAAATTCAAGTTAAGCATAATATTTCTCCTTCCTATGATTATGTCAAACAGAATATTTTGAATTCGCTGAAAAGCTTGTATGGGAATAACATAAAATCGATTTTGCTAAAAGAACATTACAGATGCCATCCTACGATTATTGGATTCTGTAATAAGAAGTTTTATAATAACAATCTGGTTATTATGACTAACGGAGATAATCATCCATTCAGAATCATTGAGACAAGTATATCAGGAGGAAAGGATGATTATAATCAAAGGCAGATAGATGAAACTGTTCTCTATATCCGTGAGAACTATTCTGCTGATTATACGAAAGTTGGTGTTATCGCTCCGTATAGGAGACATGCAGATATGCTCCAAAAACAGCTACCGAATGGAGCTGAAGCCGATACTATACATAAATACCAGGGACGTGAGAAAGATGTGATTATATTTAATACGGTTAAAAACAAGATTGGGTCATTTATTGATAATCCCAATCTTATAAATGTTGCTGTGTCAAGAGCTGTTAAAGAATTTGTTGTGGTAAAACCTGTATCAATGGAGCTTCCTCATGGAACAAATATCGGTGATATGATACGTTATATATGTTATACCACCAACCCTAACGAAACTATTGTTAAAGGTAATATCTGTTCCGTTTTTGATCTTCTTTATAAAGAATACAATAAAGTATTCACATCGTTTCTTTTATCCAACAAAGATATAGAAGGTTCTCCTGCTGAGATTCTTGTTTATAAGCTGCTTCGTGAAAAGATATTATCAAACAACTCTCGATTCTTGTTTATTGATATAGCTAGAGAATATAAACTTAGAGATCTTATTAGAGATTATAGGTTGTTCTCGGAAGAAGAAATCAAGTTTATAAAGAATAATTCCAGACTCGATTTTCTTTTGTACAACAAGATTGACAAAGCTCCTATATTAGCGATAGAAGTAGATGGAGTCTCTTACCATAACAATGAATTACAACGAGAAAGAGATAAAAAGAAAGATCATATCATGGAAGTTATTGGGCTTCCTATGTTGAGACTATCAACCGACGGTTATAATGAGGAAGCAAAGATCATTGAAAATATAATAAATGCTATTGGATACTCTTGTGTAGCTACTTCTTAGTTCTTGATCAAAATAAAGGCTCTTACCGAAAACTTGTGGGATTTATCTTTTAAGCAAAAATCTTCCTCACACCACTTCTATTGAATTGTTTCACTAAAGAATGCCTGCTTTCAAAAAATGCAAGAGTATTGGGTTTTTTCAGTTACAATCCATGAGCTAATGGATAAAAATTTGTCTTATACTGGAGAAAGTTTGCAGTTTTCAAACTGTAAACTTTTTCCAGTATAAGACAATCAGATATTTTATCTTTCGAAATAAAAAAGGACCATACCCCACGGCATAGTCCTTTTAATAAAAATAGTTAACTTCTACTTCGTTGCTAACGTATAGTTAATCACTACACTTGAAGCAGATGATGTTATGGTTGCTGCGATGGTCGTTCCAATATCTAAATAATCTGAATTTATATATTCGATTGTGCCATCCGTTTTTGTGTAGACAGAATATCTTTCTGCTAAGAAATTTGCAGCTTCTTCAGCAAGTGCAGGGGCTAGCTTGACAGTTATTGATGTCAGCTTTTTCTTAGTGAGGATATATTGTACTTGAAGAACATTACTATTGTCTCCTGCATATGTTAAGAGGGCATCTTTGCTTTCTGCCGACAAAGTTCTCTTTTCTTTGAGTTTGATTGTAGCAGCATCTGTATTCATTACAATATAAGGCTCTGTATAAGTATTGTATGTGCCATTAACAATAACACAACAGGTGTCTCTGCCTTCTCGTCCCATTGTTATGATATTTGCTGAACCTGCATGATTGCCTTTTACCAATCCATTATCTACCGATGCAATTAAACTGTTAGTAGATGTCCATAGACATTCTTTTATATTGTTTGTTAATTGCTTGGTTTCGTTTATCGCTAAAGAGATAGTATCATTGCTCACTATAACTTCACTTACTTTATTGTCGTCGTCGCTGCAAGAATAAATTCCTGTACCTAAAACGAACAGTAAAATGATATATAATATTTTTTTCATATTCAATAATTTATATTGTAAGTTTAACAATTGAAATGCTTTTTAAAACAGGGGGGATCCTCTCGGACTCCCACCTGTATCTTTTTGTCAATGTTATAAAAAGAAAAATTATCTGAACGTATAAGTTCCATTTGCTCCTGTAGCATCTGCCCAACCTATAGTTTGTGTGATCCAATCGTTTGCAGAAAGAACATCTCGTTTCAATCCCCAAATGTAGTAACGTGGTCTCCAAAGAATTGTTATTTCATTCTTCTTACCATCGTTATCTAGTGGTGTATCCAAATCAGCTGAAACGAAGTTTGCCTTATAAAACTGTGATAACTTGGTCAAATCTGCCGAAAAAGTTTTAGAGTCCGGATTTATGGCAAAACCTAAATTACCTAATGCTAATGTATCGGTTGCTATATATTGAGTTTTCCCGGTTATATCATTTATTACCGGCTTTTGGCTTAATGTATCTTTATATTGCAGATAATAAGAATGACGTGATGTTCCGTTTAATGGAGTTAATCCTAATTTTTGGCATGTATTTTCATTAAAGCTTTCGCCTCCATCATATAACATCCAACGTTGAATGTCGTAGAAACGTTTACCTTCATAAGCAAGTTCTATTTGACGTTCATGCAATACAGCATTTAATGCCTGATATTTGTCGGATAAAGTACCTAAACCGTAGTTGTTTGTTGAAGGTATACCTACTCTACTGCGTACTTTACCTATGTATTCAATACATTTTTCAATATTATTAGTGGCTGCATAGCATTCAGCAATGTTAAGCAATAGTTCAGCATAGCGATATTCAAAAATATCTGTGCCCGATGCTCCGAAGGCAGTATCATCTGCACCTGGATTGCTCATTTTACATACGAATGCTAAACTGTTTTTATCATTTTGTTTACTGTACTGATAGCCTGTAGTTGTTGGGTTACTATAACTCCTGACAATGTATCGAAATGCCCATGCTACATCATTTTGGTTTGATTTGTTTGCCCATTTGCAACCAGAGAAAGCAAAAGTACGATAGAAACGGGGATCTCTATTTAAGAAGAATGTTGAATAATTTGTTTCTGGATTTGAATCATAACCATTTGCTGCTGTTGGGTTACTTCCGTCTGCCATCGGGAAAAGATTAATCATTTCTTGTGTAGCTATAAGACCGCCACTACCACCTTGGCTCTTTAAACGTATACTGTTTTCCCATGCATTGTTGGCTGCAGTAACACCTTCGTTTGAAGAAGTATTAGCCAATAGTCTGACGATGATGGCTTCATTGCAAAATTTGTTATCAACAAGAAACATATTGTTCCAATCTTTTGCTGAAGAGCCATATAGTCCATAGCCGTCGGTCGTTAACTGAGTTTCAGCTTCTAGGCCGACCTTCAATGCTGCTTGCCAACGTTCGTTACCTGGATTATCCCAATCGGAGTTAAATAATGGGCTTGCAAAAGTTAATAAAACTCTACTTTTCATTGCTATAGCTGCATCGCGGGTAAAACGTCCGTAGTTGTCGGCATCCCATTTAGCTGGTAATTTAGATGCTGCAGAGTCTAAGTCTTCAATAATTTGTTTAACACATTCTTCCACTGTTGCTCGGGGATGTTTGATGCTTGTGTCTTCATAGTTGGCTTTTTCCACTTGAGTAACAAGGGGTACTCCACCAAACATACGAACTAAATCAAAGTATTGCCAAGCTCTGAAAAAATACATTTGTCCTTTGGCTGTATTACGAAAAGATTGAGCGAGTTTTCCTTTAGATAATTGATCTAAATTATTTATGACGATATTACAATTTTTGATTCTCGTATAACAACTATTTACGGGGCTGGTTGATATTTTAGCGCCATAATAACTTCCATATGGCGTGTCATCGCAATTTAAAAATTCTTTATTAGGATTTATATAGTTTTCCATGCCGCCTTTTTCTTCTGTCCATCCACTACGGTCTACCCACAAGGCAAGTGTCCCTTTTTGTGGAGAAGTGAAGCCTCCAAGAAAGTCTTGATACATACGGGCTATATACCAGTTGGTCGAAATTTCATTTTCAAAAGCTTCATCTCCCCATATAGCATAGTCGCGTGCTTCACCAATAAAGTCGTCATTACAACTCGAAGCAAAGATGCTTAAGAGTAAAGTTGATATGATTATTATATTTTTTTTCATGATTTATTCCTTTATTTGTTAAAATCCAATATTTACAACCAAAGCCCAAGTTCTTAATGTTGGATAATTGGCTGTGGAACTATTAAATCTGTTTCTATAATGTTTTGGATAAGGATTATAGAGGTCGAAAAGGTTATTACCTGCCAAACTTAATTTTGCAGAACGTATTTTAATTGGTTCTATCCATTTTTTAGGAAGAATATAGCCAATGCTTAAGTTCTTTACAAAAAATCTGGTAGTATTTACATTCCAAAAATCAGATTGATCGTTTATATTTCCAGCACCTGCATTTGGATATTTTCCAAAAGGATTTTCTTCGGCATCATACATATCAGCCCAATAAGCTTCAGGTGCCCATAGCATATTATCACTTGTTGTTGGATAAATCTTTGCTCTGTCTAGATCAGAATATCCGCCCCATGTGGCCGACATAGCTGTCTTGAAAACCAGGTTCTTCCATTCAAAACTAAGTGACATACTAACACCTCTTTCTTTTGAGTGATTGATAATTCCTAAATCTTCAGGACTGTTGATTATTCCATTCGGTGCATCAAATTTACCTGTGTTGGAGTTAAATGCACCGTTTAGGTCTTTGTATGCCAACATACCAAGCTTCATACTACTGCGAGAAGTTGTTCCAAGATATGAAGGTGTTGTGCTCGAAGCACTGGCATGATCGCTTAGATAAGCCCAATATCTGTCAATATCTTCTTGAGTTCTTAAAATACCGTCGTGTGTAGATGTTTCTCTCCAAACTTGATATCCCCAGGTTGGCAAATTGCCTCTATGTTGACCTACACGGCAAGTGTTGTATGAAGGTTGGTCGATAGGTAATGTAGGCCATTTACGAATAACATTATCACTAAGACCCAAATCTAAATTGACGCCGACATTATATTTGAAGTCTCCAATATGATCTCTCCATTTCAGCGATAATTCAAGACCATACGCATCAATTACTCCGTAATTTTCTTCAGCATAAGAACCTCCAACTGAGAACGGTATTCCAACCATAGAAGCCATATCTTTATTTATAACGTCTGTATAGTGGTCATAATAGCCTTCTACAGTAGCTCCTAATCTTCCATCTAAGAATTCAAGGTCTAATCCCAGGTTATATTTGTCATCTCTATCCCAATGTACATCTCTGTTTGGAGTTTTTCCTGGATATAAAGAATAACCTAAAATACCTGCGTCTGATCCGAATTGATAACCTTTGTCATAAGCTTGGTCATAAGCTTGTCTCCATGCCCATGATTTAACATTATCTTTACCAGTTTTACCCCAAGAGGCCCTAATTTTCATATAGTTAACCCATGGTAGTCCCTTCTTGAACCAGCTTTCTTCTGATATAGCCCATGCTGCAGATATTCCTGGAAAGAAACCCCAATAGTTCTCTGGTGCGAATTTGTTGGATGCTTTGGTGCGGAATACAAATTCAAACATATAGCGGTATGCCCAGTTGTAAGTAAAACGTCCTAAATACGAAAGAGATGCTGATGTTGATTTATCTGCAGTTGTATTGGATATATCTAGTTCGCCTGCTGTTCCTGATGTTCCATTGTACGGAGTTATAGGGTTGTTATATAATAAACCAGTACTATAACTTTCACCTTCACTTTTTTCTAATAATGCCATAGCCGAAATGTTATGCTTCGCAAAATGACCGTCATAATTTAAAGTAAGGTGTGCATTGTAACTTTTTGAACTGCTATTACCGTATTCTATGCGCGTCTTTGACGAGTTGTTAACTATAGCCCAATCATTTATGGATGGATGGGCGTTGTATAAGTGCATATCTTGATTAACATTGTTTGTACAGATTGCAACGTCGTATGGCAATTGTCTTGATTCTGAATTTCCTGAACCTCTGTTGAATGCATACATCACTTTAGCACTTAATCCTTTTATAAATGGAACATCATAGGTTAAGTCAAATTGGGTTGAGTAACTCATGGATTTACTTATTTGTCTACAATCACTATTTAGCAAAGCAAAATAGTTCCATGCAGCTGCTTTATTGTTTTTAGCAGCTGTTGATGCGTTACTAAATTTGTTTGGTCCCAAGAAAGGAGATGTATAATAGGTATTGCCATCGTCTAATGTAATTTCCCAAGGAATGTATTTGGGCATGAAAGCCATCAGTTGATAATCGGCAATAGATTGGGTACCTCCATAAGAGCTGAGGCCACTTGAATTTTTTGTATTGGCTTTTGTTGTTGTACCATTTGAAACATTTAAGGTTGCCGAAAGTTTAAGACCCGATATTAAATCAATATCCGCTCCAGCACGAGCACTATATCCATTTGTCTTTTGACCTCCTAAGTTTGCGCCTTGATTATTTACTGATGCACCAACAAAGTAAGTACCACGCTCACTACCGCCGCTGACGGTTAATGAATGATTTTCTGTTAATGCAGCAGACCACGCCTTGTCTATCCAGTTATAATTAAGGCCTTTCATTGTTTGAAGTTCTTCCGGACTATATAACTTGCTGTAATCATAAGTGCCGTCACTCTTTCTCATATTGGTGGAAGCTTTAATAACGCTATTGGCATATTTACCATATTCAAAAGCACTCAATGTCTTTGGATGGCTTACAGCATCATCAAGTCCAAACTTGCCTGTATAACTAACACTTGGAGGACCAACTTTACCTCTTTTAGTCTTTACAACAATAGCACCTTGTGATGCTTCCGGACCAAAAATGGCAACTGCGGCATCGCGAAGTACTGTGATAGACTCCACTTGTGTTGGGTCTAAATTATCAAGAGCTCCAACAGACTTAACAATATCATCAATAATAACCAATGGACTTGAATCACCGCCATCTTTAGAGAAACTGAATGATTGACGGATAGACATCGTTGCTGTTCGGTCGCCCGGACGATAAGAACCTTCGCCAATCTGCAATCCGTTAATTTGTCCCCAAAGTGCCTCTACCAAACCGCCTGCCGGGACATCGGCAATTTGATCGGCGCTAATTTGGGTGATAGAACCGGTTAATGTCTTTTTCTTTTGTTTACCATAAGCAACACAGACAACTTCATCCAATACCTTTGAATCTTCTTGTAATGTAACCTTTGTAGTCGACTCTGTCGATTTTACCGAAATAGTTTGGGTTATGTATCCAATAAAAGAAACAATTATTTGAGAACCCTGCTTGGCACCTGATAAAGAGAAATTTCCGTTTGAATCGGTGATTGTTCCGCCGGATTTACTTTCTTTGATTTTTACACTTGCGCCGATAATGGGCACTCCCTTCTCGTCAACAACTATACCCTTTATTGTTGTTGATTGCGTTACGACATTTACTTCATTTTGTCTGGCGTTTACCCCGATTGGAATAAAGCAGATCAATGTTAGGTAAATGATTGCTAAAACAAACGTTTTTTCAGATTTGTGCATGACCATAACATCATTTTTAAGATTAATACTGGTACAAAAGTCCGTCTAATACGGCTTTGAATGTTGCACTATTTATTCAGATAATTGTAAAATATGCTCAGATATGGATAAATCATGTCTAAATCACTTAGTACCGGTTTTTATAAATTTACAGCCATAAAATTTATTGTATTCATCTTAATAATTTTAGACATTTTGCTCTGTGGTATACTCTTTATGCAAAAAAAATGTTTGTGTACAAACTTTTTCTTCTCTATAGTAGAAGACTTTATTGTTTGTGCACAAACATTTTTTGTTTATAGTAAAGCTACTTGGAATTTATTTATGATACAGTAGATTGTTGTTTCTTAAATTCTTTAGGTGTACAGCCCATTATTCCTTTAAATACGCGGTTAAAATATTGAGGTGATGCAAAACCGCTCATATAAGCGATTTCCGAAATGCTGTATTCTTCTGATTGTATTAATTGTTCGGCACGTTTGATACGTTTCTTGATGACAAATTCAATGGGCGATATGCCAATAATGGATTTAAATTTTCTATAAAAAACGGCTCTGCTCATATTCATTGAGTCTGCCAATACGTCTATTTTGAAATCGGCATTGTCTAGGTTTTCTTCCGTACTTTGCACTACTTTGCGCATAAATTCTTCGTCGAAACGTGTCATCTGAGAAGATGAGGTGCTTTTTTCTGTTAAGGAAATGTTTTGTTGCTGTACATAATATTTATAAAGCGTTTGGCGACGTTTAATTAAAGCTGTAATTTTTGCTTTCAAAAAAGAGACGCAGAATGGTTTTGTTATATAATCGTCTGCTCCGTATTCGAGACCGTTAATGATATTGTCAAGTGCCGATTTTGCCGATAGTAGAATAACGGGAATGTGACAGATATTGTTATCACTTTTGGCTGCTTTGAGATATTCAATGCCAGTCATTTCGGGCATCATGATGTCGCTGATAACAATATCCGGCAATTGGCTACTGCAAACTTGCAGTCCTATTTTTCCATTTTCTGCTTCAAAAACCTGGTATTCGTCTTTTAAAACATTCAAGATAAAATGCCGCAGTTCTATGTTGTCTTCAATGACGAGTATTGAAATGTTTTTTTGTGCAGTTTGCTCTGTGTCTGCTTCTTCCGGTTTCGTATAGGAAATGTCGACGTCATTTAGTATAAATTCCACATTCTTTTCCTCCTTGAATACGTCATATTTACAAGGTAGCAAAACGTTAAATGTTGTTCCCTTATTTATGTGGCTGTCAACGGCAATATTGCCATGCATCAGCTCAACGAGCTTTTTGATGAAAGCGAGTCCGATGCCTGATGATTTCTTGGGATTGGCATTCAATCCCATTTCAAAGAAATTGAATAATTGATTTATCTTATTGAGATTAATTCCGCAACCTTCATCCGATACTTGCAGGCTGAAGTTTTCTTCGTTACATGAGAGGGAAAGCTTGATGCTTTTACCTATTTCTGTGTATTTGAAAGCGTTAGACAGTAGATTGAATAGTATTTTTTCAACTTTATCAACATCTGTATATATCATGTATTTCTCTTTATTGCAGATAAATTCAAAAATCATGTTGCGTTCATTGGCAATAGGATGAAAATCTTGATATATTTTTTTCACTAAGTCTACGATGTCTACCTGCTGAATGTATACTTTCATCTTGTCGTCTTGTATCTTTCTTATATCGAGAATCTGATTGACAATATTGAGCATTCTGTGTGCATTATTTTGTACGGTAGCCAAATATTCGTGTGCTTGTGTTGATAGTGGTTCTTTGTCGAGTATTTCTTCTACCGGACCTTCAATCAAAGTGAGGGGCGTGCGCAATTCGTGAGAAAGTTCGGTAAAGAAAGACAGTTTCATGTCTGCTAACTTTTCTTCCATTTCTACTCTATGGCGCAAATTGATAATACCCAAAGTAATTCGGAGTGTTATCAGTAATAATGAAATAAATATTAAGATATAGACAATCCAAGCCCATGGTGTTTCCCAAAAAGTAGGAGCAACGATTATTTTAAGGGTACTTATATTATTGGTCCATACTCCATCCGCATTTGTAGAGCGTATCTGAAAAATGTTATCGCCTGCCTTCAGATTGGATAGGTTGGCAGAATGGTTTTTCCCGATGTTTATCCAATTATTATTTTGTCCTTTTAAACGATAAGCATATTTGATGGCGGGCGAATCCATATAGTCGAGAGCGGCAAACTGGATGACAATATTCCGTTCTTCTTTATTTAAATAAAGTTCTCCATTGCGTATGTATAACGATTCGCTTCTGAGACCTTTGGGAGTGTATATTTCAACTTTCGAATAAATAATAGAAGGCACGAAGGTGCTTTTTCTAATTTTAGCCGGATTAATACATAAAGCTCCTTCGTACGTGCCAAAATATATTTTACCGTCTTTACTGACTAAAGGACAGCATTCTGATATTTTTAAGGTATTCTTAAAAAAGGATTTGTTGAAATTCTCTAGATGTTTATTTTGGGGGTTGTACATAGAGAAATCTCTTTCGCTTGTAAACCAGAGTGTACCTTTATGATCGGTTACGGCAGATATGGTTATGTCAGATGACAGCCCACTTGATTTATCGATGTATTTGAATTGTGCTTTTTCAGATAGCAGTTCATTCTGAGATGTTTTATTGATGCCGCCGCTAAATGTCGCAACATAGACGTATCCTGTTTTATCTTGACAGATGCTGTAGATTTCGTTGTTTGCCAGACAGTTTGAATTTCCATTGCTGGAATTGATATAAAAATGAATATCTTCCGGCCTTTTGAAGTTATCTGAAAATGATAGTAAACCATTAGTAGTACCTGCCAGGATAGTACCATTAGCGCATTGGTATAGACATCGGATGCGTTTACCTATCTTCATCGAAAAGCTTTTTAGTCTGTTGTTGGCGTTGATAAAGCGTATACCGTTTGGCGTTTTTTCAATAAGATTTAGTCCTCCATCGAAACAACCTATCCAAATGCGTCCTTTCCGATCCTGGATTATGGAGTATATTGCTTGTGAAGAGATGCTATATGGGTTGGCTTGATTGTTTTGATATTGTGTAACTTTATAGCCTTTGTTTTGTGGTTGTAACAAGAATAATCCGTCGTTGCGACTACCCAGCCAGATGTTATGTTCCTTGTCTTCGAAAGAACAATAGATATTGGCGCCAAAACAAATGTTCTTGTTAGTCGTTATTTGTCCGCTACGAGTAAGGTTACCTATATAGTTACCCGTTTCGTTGTAGATTCTGATATTTCCATTGTAGTCTTTGTTCTTCCATTTCCAGAAAAGCCAAATTCGTTTTTGTCTATCTTCCATGATAGAGCGTACTTCTCCTTGTCCCTCTTCTGAAATCATTTCGTAGCTCTTTTGGAAGAATGATATGTAGTAGAATCCGTCTCCATTGGAATACCAAAGATTTTTATGCATGTCTATCAAATAAGATTCGGGACTTTCTCCACATGCATTTTGGAATATTTCAAGATCTTCCATTGTGACAAAACGATTGTTTTTCTTGTCAAAGTATGCAAACTTGCCGTTATTTGGTTTCACCCACAGGCAATTATAGCTATCTTCAAACATAAAGCAGATAGGGTTTGTCTTTACATAAGGATATGGATAGTTATTGATTGTCTGGTGTTTAGGATTGTAACGTAATATTTGTTGTTCATGTGACAGTATCCAAACGTTATTATCGCAGTCTTGATAGAATTTATCAAAAGAAATGCCAGGAGTGGCTTTATAACAATGTGAGTGCGTAATGGTATTATAATCAATAAAACCTTTATCGAGCCATATCATCAGATGTCCATTATTGAGTTTGCACAGCTGTTGGATATTGTTTGTGGGGATAGTGGGCAGACACTTTATTAACTGATTCTTTTTTCTGTCGTACTGATAAATAGCACTATTCTCGGATGCAATATATATTTTTCCGAATATCTCTGTTATGAATTTAAATGGTGTTCTATTGGATAGTATCCCTTTACCATAAATAAAAATTCCTTTGTCTGTCAATAGCCATTCGTTGCCAAAGCAATCTTGTGTGATGTTATATACTTCGTTTTGAGCAAAGTTTACAGCAATTAAAGAACCTTCTTTAGTGTAGGTGTTTTCATCAACTCTATAAAGCTTGTTCTTATCTCCAATAATCCATGCGATACCTTTTTTAAGTGTGATGATTTTTTTTATGTTATCGTTACCTTTAAGTCGATTGTAGCGAAAAACATCTTCATATTTTAGCGTCTTTGTATTGAATAAGTAAACTTTATAATCAGCCATCAAACACCAAAGGTTATTAAGACCACTTTTGCGTAATGTTTTTATTCTGTGATTATAAAGTCCAACACTTTCATAAGGCTTGGCTTTGTAATTGTTGAATGAATATCCGTCAAACTGTTCTATACCATTCCACGTAGACATCCAAATGCATCCGTTACAGTCCTCTGTAAGATCTTTAACGGATTTCTGTGACAGACCTTCGTTTTCTGTGTATTTTCTAACATTGATAAGGCTTTTCCCAGATAGATTAAGCGATATTCCTAATATTATTAATAGTAGAGTTCTTTTGAAGAACTTCGTGCATTTCATTTTCTTTAAGAATTTTAGTTTTATTTTGTATTAAGACGAAGATATATTTAAATTGTACTCAAAAAATAATATTTTTGTTAAAATATTATTTAAGTAACTTCTGCTAAGCTGGTTGAAGAGCAAGATTGTTGTTTTGTAAAATCAAATATTGTCTCCTTGGGGCATATAATGTGATTGTTATAACAATTGTTTTGAAACAGAAAATTTACTGATTATATATGATTTTTTTTGCTTCTATTAATCTCATTTTCAATCTTTTTCCCTATATTGCATTTAACTTCTTAATCTTAAATTTTATGGAAAAAGTGGATATTCCTGAAGTTATTGAATGGGCAAAGCATTTTCTTGCACAATCAGAAAAAGAGATCACTAACGAAGAGCGTAAAGAACAACAGAAATACGCCATTTTGGTACAAAAACCAGAAGACAAGACTCTGTTATCAAAGTTGCTCGACGAATCATCGCAAATACGCAATAACAAGAAGCTGGCGCATCGCATGAAAGTGTTGATAGATCGCTACGGTGTGCCCGAGTTTTTTGGTTTTGCCGACAAGATTCTTATCAAACTGTTCACGGCGTTTGGCTACTTGTTCGATTTTATAGCCGTTCCTATTTTTAAGCAACGCTTACGGTCCGACACTTCCAAAGTTATTATCAACGAAGCACCCTCACTGCTGAAACGGCATCTGCAACAGCGCAGAGAACAAAAGATAGGGCAGAATGTGAACCTGCTCGGTGAAGTGGTTTTGGGAGATGGAGAAGCTAATCACCGTTACCAACATTATCTGGAAGCATTGAAAGATCCTCAGATTAACTACATTTCCATTAAAATTTCAGGCATCTATGCGCAGATAAATCCGCTCAACTATGAGCTGAATAAAACAGAGTTATGTGAACGGCTCTCTGATATTTACCAGAGAGCTATTGACTTCCCGTTCATAGATGAGAATGGTATTAGCTCTTCCAAATTTGTTAATCTCGACATGGAAGAGTATAAAGACACTGAACTGACACTTGACGTGTTTACAACAGTTCTGGATTTACCGCAGTTCAAAAATTATCAGGCGGGTATCGTTGTACAGGCCTATTTGCCTGATGCATGGCAATTCCAGTCCAGACTACTGGAATTTGCGAAAAAGCGGGTTGCCGAAGGTGGGGCTCCAATCAAAATGCGTCTGGTAAAAGGGGCAAACCTTCAGATGGAAACCATTATTTCCTCTCTGAAAGGGTGGGAAATTCCTACTTACTCCACCAAAACAGAGGTTGATGCCAACTACTTGCGTTTGCTCGATCGTGCTTTGGAACATGAAAATGCCGAGGTGGTGCACATTGGTGTGGCTTCCCACAACTTTTTTACCCTTGGCTACGCTTACCTGCTCAGTCAAAAAAATAAGGTGGATGAGTTTGTAACTTTCGAAATGCTGGAAGGAATGGCAAATCATCTTCCTCGCGTAATGCGAACTCTCGGCAAACAGATTATTCTTTATACACCGGTGGTAAAGAACGAGCATTTCCTGAATGCTGTGTCGTACCTGGTTCGACGGTTGGATGAGAATACCGGTAAAGACAATTTCTTAAGTTATTCGTTTAATCTGAAGGTTGATAGCGAGCATTGGAAGTTCTTGCAAGAGCAATTTGTTGAGGCTTATAAGCTGAAAGAGAACGTCAGCACTACACCACGGCGTACACAAAACAGAAACCTTGCGGCTATTCCGCTGACTGATATTAATACTTTCCGAAACGAGCCTGATACTAATTTCGATTTGAAACCTAATCGCTTGTGGGCAGATAAAATTCGTCGTATATGGAAAAAATCTGCCGATGATAAACCTTATCATATTCCGTTGCAGATTGGCGATAAAGAGGTAATATCAGAAAATAAACGCACATATCTCGACCGAAGCCAGAATAGTGAAATCTGTGTTTGTGAAGCTTCTCTTGCCAATCTCGATCAGGTAAAGGAAATTCTTGCTGTTGCCGAAAAAGATGCTTCGGGTTGGCGACAGACGTTGCCGGAAGAGCGCAACCGCATTTTGCATGAAGTGGCAACCAATCTGAGTAATCACCGAGGCGATTTGATAGGCTGCATGGCTGCCATTACCGGAAAAACGTTTACGGAGGGAGATGTGGAAGTGTCCGAAGCTATTGACTTTTGCCGCTTTTATCCTGTTTCCATGCAACTATTCACAAATCTGGAAACAATAACCTGCACACCAAAAGGCATTATTCTGGTAATTCCGCCATGGAACTTTCCTTTAGCAATTCCGGTTGGAGGTGTGGCGGCAGCACTTGCCGGAGGTAACACGGTAATTTTGAAACCAGCCACGGTTGCTTATCCAGTTGCATGGCAATTTGCAAAACTATTCTGGGAAGCCGGGGTGCCGAAAGATGCACTTCAGTTATTCTGTGCGGATGGATACGAACCGGTGAACTATCTCACCACACATCCTTCCATCAAACATATTATTCTTACAGGAGGCACTGATACAGCTTTTCGTTTATTGGAGAACAATCCAACTTGTCCGTTATCGGCAGAGACTGGGGGTAAAAATGTAATTATTCTTACTGCTAGCGGAGATCGAGACCATGCTATTCAGAACATTATCACTTCTGCATTCAGCAATGCGGGACAAAAATGTTCGGCCTGTTCATTGCTGCTCCTTGAAAAGGAAGTATATCACGATCCGGAATTCAAAGCAAAACTTATAGATGCTGTAACCAGTCTGCATACAGGAGGAATATGGAACGGAGGCAATGTGGTTGGTCCGATGATTACCAATCAGAATGAGAAATTGCTGCATGCCATTGACCATCTGGAAGAAGGCGAATGGTGGTTGGTAAAACCTGAATTTGCAGATGAAAAGAAGTTTATTCTGAAACCTTGCGTGAAATGGGGCGTAAAACCGGGAAGTTATACATTCAAAACCGAACTGTTTGCCCCGCTTCTGGCTGTGGTTTGCATTGATGATTTGAAAGATGGAATCAAGCTGGTTAACAGTTCTGAATACGGATTGACTTCCGGATTGCAAAGTCTGGACGAAAGCGAACAGCTCCTTTGGAAGAATAGCATTGAAGCCGGAAATCTCTATATCAACCGAGGCATTACCGGTGCAATCGTTAACCGACAACCTTTCGGGGGAATGAAACGATCGGCCTTTGGAGGTGGTATCAAATCCGGAGGACCCAACTATGTTTCGTGCTTCATCAATATTACTGAAAAACCGTTGGAAGGAGCAGCTTCAAAAGCATCTCACACTTTGGCGGCAATTCTTCATTCTGATGATACAGCTCGTTTCAACAAAGCTGTTGAAAGTTATCAAGTGAACATGGAAAATGTATTTTCTCAGGAACGCGACTGTAACAAGCTGATCGGTGAACAAAATATTTTCAGGTACCTACCGCTCAGAAACATGGCTTTACGCATTTATCCGGAAGATGAATTGTGCGACGTGCTTATGGCTCTTGCTGCTGCCAATATAGCCAGAACACCTGTTACATTGAGTATAGCCAAGGAAGATCCAAAGTTGGAAATCCTTCAGAAAGGAATCAATAAAGAGTGCATCATTAAGATTCAGTCGGACGATGAGTTCTTGAATGATATGGAAAAATACGAACGGATTCGCACCTGCAGTAGTCGGCTCTCGTACGAACTTTACAAACAGGCTGCTCGTCTTGGTAAATATATTGCTACTGCTAAACCACTGGTGGAAGGAAGAGTAGAGCTGCTTCATTATCTGAAAGAACAGAGCGTTGCATTTGAATATCACCGTTATGGAAGTATAACCGATGCAATTGAATAGAGGACTTTTGAAAAAATAGTGGATATATAAATTCTTATCGAACGCTTTTTAAACAATAAATAAATAAAAAAGTCAGATAAAAATATCTTATTTTGGATTAATCTAATTTGATTTTTTATTACTTTTGCAAACTATAAAATTAAAGCAATAAAGATAACAATTGCTTTAATAAGCTGCTAAAGCAGCAATCATATCTTAGCTTATTGTGTAATTTAGAACCAAACAAATGAAAGCAGTACTTAAATTGGTAATTGCAGCATAGTTAACCTCAGTAAACCACAGGTTAATGTTTTGGTAGTTTAGGATGCTTTTCTGAACAGGTTTCTTATTGTCTTAATAAACGGAATAAAACTCATTGATATATTGTATCAGTGGCTAATTCCTATTACATAAATTACACAAAATATCAATTATGAATTTTAATAATAAAAATCAAATAATCGGCTATTTGTTAGCCGGAGTTATGCTTTTAGCCTTGTTGAACAGTGCTTACTTTTTTCTGTCAATAGTAAAACTAGGTTTCTTTGAATGGTTAGCTTTCAATGCATGCTCGCTTTCCATTATTATTTATTTGGTATGCTTCATCTGTTTTAAAGTTACTAAAAAGGATTTATTTCTGGCTGTAGCTTTGTTGCCTCAATATTTTTATGGAACAATGGGCTTGTTTGTTATGCCTTGGAATGAAGCCAACATGTTTGCTCAGATTACCCATATCATTATTACACTTAATGTGCTGTGGATTTTATTTATGCTTCTGAAGAATTCTAAATTTGAATCCATAGGCAAAGGTTTGCTGATTGGAATACTTCTGTTCGTTCCAGTTTTTGCTGTAATACAGTCGTATATGCAATTGCACATGGATACGTTTATGCAAATGCTCCAAAATATAAAATAATCGGATATTATTCTCTTTGCAGTCACTGCAGGGATAATAATTTTTGCAGATTTATTAATCCTTTAAAATTAGAAAATTATGCCAAACAATAAATTATTATATCCACGCAAAGACGATAAGACTATGGTTTATCTGAAAAGTTGCGTAAAAAGCCCATTTATAGAGGTGGGCGATTATTCTTTCTATCACGATTTTGACAATCCATTGGACTTTGAACATAAATGTGTTTTGTATCATTATCCGTATGCTAATAACGACAGACTGATTATTGGAAAATATTGTTCCATTGCCTGTGGTGCCAAATTTTTATTTAATGGTGCCAACCATACGCTTGGTTCGCTGTCTACTTATCCTTTTCCCGTAATGGCTGAGGAGTGGAATTTGCAAACACCGGTAGCCAATGCCTGGGACAATAAAGGCGATATCGTAATTGGAAATGATGTATGGATTGGTTTCGAAGCCGTTATCATGGCTGGTGTTACTATTGGAGATGGAGCAATTATCGCTTCACGTGCTGTGGTTACCAAAGATGTTCCTCCTTACTCCATTGTAGGAGGAACTCCGGCGAAGTTGATTCGTAAGCGCTTTACCGATGAACATATAGATAAGTTGCTGAGGCTCAAATGGTGGGATTGGGATGAGGAAAAAGTCCGGCAAAATATCGACAAAATAATGGATGTGAATAAGTTGACTGATTTGATATAATAAGAGCTTCTATTCACTAACACTGATGGTGTAGTAATTGTATTTTATCATAGAAAGAAAAGTCCTGGAATATTGCTATTTCAGGACTTTTTATATTAGTTCATTTAGTTATGAATTTGCGGTTAATCTCATCTAAAACTTCTCTTTTTAATAGAAACGCTTTTCGCAGTTGATCATATTCATTTTCAGAGCACTTGGCTAGACAAATCTCATTTATTTTATCAGTTTTTTCAAATACAAGATTAATCTTCTCGCAAGGATATAATTTACATTCTCCACAATTTTCCAAATCTTGAATATGCTCACAGGAATTGATATTATAACTGCATGGTTTACATTTTGAGCATCCATTGCATTTCATTTCGTCAGCACAAACTACTTTTGTACGAAATCCTAATCTGAACCATAGATTGGCTAGCTCGGTTAATTTCTCAAGGTTATTTGCTTTTGTTGCAATATATCTTGGACATTCAGAACAAATGTCTCCGCATAAAGATATTATTGAATTGTTTTGCATATTGATTTGATTATTATTAATTGTACACTCTATTTTGTTTATTTTTAGTGGATTATGCTGAATGCATAAAGGTTGAAGTTTGAATGCAACCTGCATTTTATGCAAATTACGTGAAAAATGTATATACAGCAAAAGCTAAATGGTTTTTACTTTTAAAAAACTTATTACTATATCTTTCTTTTTTCAAATATAGATTATTAAACCACAAATATTTTAAATAAAATATTGCATTTATCTACCACCTGCTACTTATCAGTACTTAAATGCCATTAAACCAGATGTTTATTTTAGTAGCAGATAAAAGTATTATACATTTTATCTGCTACTAGCGGCTGCTATCTGCCACCTAATTTCTTCCTTTTAATTCTAATAAGTGGCAAATGTATGCTATAATTTCTTTGCCCTAACTAATTCAATAGCCTCTTTCCCAGTCATGTGTTCGATAGATAATTCAATCATATGCATATGATTAAAACCTTTTTCAATTTCCTTTAAGCGTCCTTCTTCCAGAGCTGGTGAATACTTCTCTGCCAATTTCTCAATAGCTTTTCGCTTTTCATCATTATCTTCTAAAAAGCGAACTTTGCCAAATACAATAACACTTCTGAAATAAGTTGTATATTCTTCAGGAATAATGTTATCCTGTTCTATAACGCAAAATGATGCTTTGCTGTTTTTGTTGATTGCATCTATTTTATGACCCGATGTGGCGCTATGAAAATATATTTTATCGTCATAGTAAACGTAACTGAGCGGTACTGCATAAGGATAATCATTATCCCCCGTTATTGCAAGCACGCCAGATGTCATTCTATTAAGAATTGAGATGCTTTCTTCTGCGGATAATAGTTGCTTTTTTCGGCGCATTTCTCTAAACATATTCTTTTTTTTTATTGATTTATTCAAATTGTCAGCTAAATTAGTCAAATGCTCTGTTATCTCTCTTTACATTTGATAAAAATGATAGTTGTAAGATTAATTTAGACTTGTTGCAAAGGATGCCTTTGGAGTGTCTTGCTTCTTATTTAGGTATTACTCCTGTAAGTTTTAGCTGCATATTAGCTAAACTAATGCAAAACAGTCTCTTATATTTATGAGATAGATAAACTGGGTGCTAGATTGCTAGATCACTGCTAGATCAAATTGTTTTGATCTAGCACCTGTATAACATTTATACACAACAGCTTGAGCTTCTACTGCTAGATCGCTAGATCAATTTTGCAAAATTTAAATTTATGTAGTGGTTTTGCAGTTTATCAAATGCCACTTCGGCTCTTCGGAAAGATGTGACGGGAGCTTGCTCAAACTCCCGAATAGCTTTTTATATCTCAGGCGGGATGTTTCTGCACTTTTGTACAAAACAATTATATCTTCTGTACAAAAGAATTAATTGTTTTGTACAGAAGAATGCATTCTTTTGTACAAGGATTCACAAATATCCCGAATAACTTTTGAAAAAGTAAACCGGAGTTTTGTGGTATTCCGGCGGACTATTTTTTAAAAGCTTTCGGTGAATGAGAATAGTAAGACTTATTAACTATTCTACTAATTCAATAGTTTAGCTTTTTGAGATTTGAATTCTTCTTCTGTTAGAATACCAATCTCCTTTAACTTTACCAACTTTGTTAATTCATCAGCTACGCTTAGGTTTGATTTAGGAGCTTCCTTTTGTAGAGTTTCTACCACTTTCTGAGCTTGTACTTGATATGCTTGAGTGTTACCTTCTTCAATAATTACTGATAGCAAATCTTTAATTTCATTTGCTGTTCTTAAACGAGTCTCGTATGTTTTTTTACTAAGTTTATCTTTAGTTTTAAACTCTTCACCTTTTAAATTAATATCTAAAGTTATTGTTGGAATAGTGGTGTTACGTACTAATATTTTAATTCTCATAGATTTCACCACCTTATTTTGAGAAACATTACCAGAAAGTCCACCAACAATAGCACCTGCTCCACCTAAAAGTGCACCGCCTACAAGTGTACCGCCTACAGTTCTTCCGGCAGATTTAGAATACAGAGTAGCACCATCTTCTTCATATGTTACATTGATAATGTCTTTGTAATTTAATATAATATGATTGCTTAAAGGAGATACAATAGTTAAGACCTTAAAGAAACTATCTAAAATAAAAACATACGAAACAAAGTCTTTCATTGTAACACTACTGGAATTACCTGTTTTAGATGCGATATAATCCTTTGAAATATAATTAAAAGATTCTTTAATAGCCATATCCTTAAATACAGATATATATCCGTAAGATTCTTCAACTAAAACAAATAACGGAGAAACTGTATTAGCTGGTACGCCAGAAGTGCAGAACAATTGATATTTTTTTAAGATTGGAGTTATATTATTAGCCTTTATAAATTCTTTGTTAAAGTCATTATTTTCGTAATCTATAACTTTGAAATTACTTACTGTACTTGCATTATCTTTCACCAATAGTGCTTTTCTTCTATTTTTATCAATAGCGCAAGCAGAACCACTTCCATATATGGCATTACTTTTATTAAAATGATCGACAGTGTATTTATTAATTCCGTCAGTTGTAATAGAAGCAATTAAAACAGATTCTTTAGATTTATCAAAATACAGAGTGCATCTATCATCACCGACTTTATCAGTCATATCAAAGTCATTTGAATCTTCCTCTAATTCCTGCTTTAGTTCTAATCTTGCCTTTTTATTTTTTTCACTAATAATAATTGATATAATGGCAATTATAACAAATAGAGCTATTATTACTCCTATTATAATCCAAAATCTGCTATCAAATAGAAAGTCAACAGAACCTCCAGCAATTAAGCCGTAAAAAAGGAGGATAAGAGTCATAATGAAAGATTCCTTTTTAAAACTAAATAACTTTTTCATATTTCAAGTATATTACGTTTATTATTAGCGGTATTAAGTAGCAAATCAAATCATAAATATCAAAAACGCCACATATAATCCCCGGAATTTGTAAAATTTCAAATACAATTGCAATCGCAGGTAGTAAAAAACTCCAAAACAACAAATTGCTCTTATGCTCTTTAGGAACTATTGCGTTAACCATAATTATATATGAAGCAAGCCAAAGACCATCGGGTAAACTGTATAGAGTAATATGTCCTAAAGATAATTCGCTTACATCTTCTCTTAATCTATTCACTAAATTAGTTAGTCCTAAATTATCAATCCAATTGAACATTTGGAGTGACTTTGGACGAAAGAGAATATATATACTACCGCCTAAAAATAACAAACCAAAAGATACCATTGATTTTATGGCAAAGTTTATATATTTGTTATTTAATCGGATTTTCATTTCTTATTCCCTTTTTAGGCAGTTTTATTTGCTACTATTATTTTATAGTTAAAAAGTAATTTACAATTAATTCTACAAAGGTATTTTATTTTCTTAAAAATGCAATAAAATATTTAAAAAATAGAAAGCACTTGAATGAATATAAAAACAAGTTTAGCAAAAAAACTTATTCAGAATTTGATATTGAGATATAGGTGCTGTATTTACGATTTGAATTAAAAGGTTCATTTACTAATTCTCCTGCAAATTCCTTGCGTATGTTCAGGAATTTTGTGAATATTGCTTATGAATAGCGCACTGTGTAAACTGTTTGTTATATATTTTTGACATGAATAAACTGGTTTATAGCATAAGGTATTACGGTTTTACTATGATTCATAAGACTTCAATCATTCTGATATCTTTTCTGGTTATGTTTCATATAATCATGCATTGGAAATGGTATAGAATTATAGTTATAAAAAGACTTATGCAAAGAACAAACTTATCAAAAAACAAAATACCTTTGCAGTGACAGATTCTCAATGATTAGATAAAATAGAAAACATGGCAAAAAAAGTACTTTTATTCCTTGCTCAAGGTTTTGAAGCTTATGAAGCGAGTGTGTTTACTGATGTTTTTGGTTGGAGTAGGGAAGCCGGCTTTGAACCTGTGGATTTAATTACTACTGGTTTACGCTCAGAAGTGAAGTGTTATTGGAACTTAGTTGTAAAACCGGAGCTTCCATTTAGCGAGATTAATATTGAAGATTATGATGCTTTAGCAATTCCGGGAGGAGCTGGGGAGGCTGGTTTCTACGAAGATGCTTATGATGAACGTTTTCTTAATTTGATAAGAGAATTTAATAGGAGAGGTAAAATAATCGCTTCAATTTGTGTGGCAGCACTACCAATTGCTAAATCGGGTGTACTAAATCAGCGAAATGCTACCACATGGGATTTAAATAATGGTGTAAGACGAAAGCAATTAGCAGATTTTTGTGTAAAGGTACAAGATGAGCAGTTAGTGGTTGACAATAATATTATTACTTCAACCGGACCGGCAACAAGTCTTGATGTTGCTTTTAAACTACTCGAAATGCTGACGAGTATAGAAAACGTTAACGAGGTGAAAACTAATATGCGGTTTATTCTATAATAAAGGGGCATTTAACCTATAGGATGCTTATTTTTAGTTTTCATCCTTTTTCGTTTTCTATGTGTAGTATCCTTAAATAGCTTTGTCAATTAATGGATTTTCGTTGTCTAATACCTCAAATACCTGGATTCTGACATTATAATTCTTAGAGAATTCATGGAATTTAGGCTCTTTGTCAATCTGTTGATAATCATTCAATACAGCATCAAAACACTCATTTGCTTTCTCGTTAATATCCTCTGATTTGTTGAACCAAAACAGCTTGTTTCTTACAACTAAAGTTTCATTACTTATGTTGTTAATAATTAGATTATCATGTTTCCAAACCTTACCGGCCTTTAATGTTTTTATTCCATCTAAAATGTAAGCAATGTCTCTATTCAGATACTTCTTATCGAGTTGATTAAAGTTTAATATGCCAATTGGAATTCCACAAATACCAAAAATAATAATTTTGAGTATTAAATTGGATATGTGCATATTCTCGATCTTAAAGTTACTATCCCACAAGAACAATAAAATAGCCATAACAAGTCCCCAATAAACCGTTCCGTGGAGAAATATATACAGCCACTTCTTCTTTCTCCGTTCTTCCCATTTTTTATAAAATGTTTCTTCTTTGGTAGTCATGTTTTTGTTTTGATAATTTGCTATTTCTTTTTTATTTTGTATAAGTTTTTTACTGATATCGTCGTTTAATTTTGGAAACCGTGGCCAATGATAAGACTCGTTCCAATAACGAATCATTCTACTTTCTGTTTGTTGAAAGTACATTGGACTTTTATGTTTTTATGATACTCTTCTAAAACTTTTATCATTTCATTCTGATGTTTTTTGCATTCTTCTCTGTTCCACTCATCTCGCTTGTATACATCAGTAAGTTTAAGGCTTTCAATTCCCCAATTATTAATTCTTTTTTGAAATTCAAGTTTTTTGTTTACAGGTAATTGATTATTATAACCAGAGTTTGAACTAATACTTATTAAGGCTAGATTTCCAAAACTGTTTAATATCTCAGGTTCCCAATTCTCTCCATTTTCAGGATGTTGAGGATAAACATGTTCAATTGATCTGTTACTACGGAACTGAAATGTTTTTATTTCAGTTTTCCAAGGTCTATCATTTCCATTAGTCCATTTTTTCCAAAGACAATAGTCTAATTTGTAAAACCAATAATTATCAGAGATTTCTCCGTAGCTAAGTTTTTTGACATCTATATTTATTGAGTCTTTTAGTTCTATATTATGAATATCTGCTAAAATATTATTGGACGTTTGCATCATTTCTTTTTTCTCTGTTGTTCTGGTATAAGCAAAGCAATTATCCGGATTTTCCAACCAACAAGTATAAGAACTGTCATTTATTTCTAAAGTCTCTTCCAAGTATTTTAATACTGGTGTCAACCAATGCTCAGTAGATGTACTAACATTTAATAATGACAATATTTGAGTTGCATTTTCAAATGCTTTTTTTCTCTCACTTTCATATTCATCTATTGGTAAGATTCGAGTTTCCCATAAATTATTGATTCCGGTTTTGTAACTTCGAATAATGTACTGATCAAATAAAATTCTTAATTTGAATAGTTTATTTATAAATGAAATGGCTTCGTTACTATTCTCAATTTCATTTGCAGTTCTTTCAAATTTAATAGTTTTGAGTAGATCTTTATCTTTTAAGCTTATTTTAATATTGCTGCTTCCTTTTTGGATTTTATATACGTGTAATAAGAAACTCGGAAAGTTTACAACTGATGTAAATGTATCATTGTACTCTTTAACTGTATCTGGTTCTTTTTCTTTGTTTTTATTTATATCAAGCCCATTTAATAGATCTTCAAATGTTTTATCCTCATTATTTATGCCAGAAGATATTTTATCAACAAAATTGTCCAGATTATTGAAATTACTTTTTATCAGTGCTCTAATTTCTTCTCTTATATTGATGTTATTATCTTGTTTTTCAAAACTTCTCTCAATATCCCTATTCATTTGCGAGCAGGCATCCCAAATTATGGCATATTTCTTTTTCTTTTTTTCTTCAATATCTTTATCTTTATCAAATATTTTGTCGATTAACCGGGCTTTAAGAATTTCATGTTTTTCCAATTGAATTCCCCTGTTATTCATTATTTCAAAATACTTATTTAAATCAGTCGTGTTTGGTAATGTCAACTCTACAATCTTAGTTTTTTCATATATGTACTGCGCAAATATTTCTTTCTTTTCAATATTCTTGAAATATGAATTTACAGAATTGATAGTATTTACCATCATTCGGTTAACACCTTTATCTAACACCTCATTTTCTAGAAAATTATCAATATTGATTTTTGTAAGTTTTTCTAAGAATGCTCGGTCTTCTTCTCGAGCAACGAAGTCTAACCTGAGTGTCGAGCCTTGAAGTAAAAAATAGCTCCAATTTTCATAGTGCTTTTTCAACGCAAAACCCATCAGCCAAAGGGTTGTTATCCTTTGTTGTCCGTCTATTAATGCATTTCTATCTGTTACTTTATCCGTACTCGATGTTACTATATTTCCAATGAAATATTCACGACTAGAATCAATGTTGAAAGAATCATTTAAGTCGTCTAACAGTAAGCCTTCGGTGAAATGCATCTTTTATCCAAATTTCTTTCTTTTTATTTTTGCCTAAAAACAAAGCATTATGATGACAAAAGAAGAAATAGCTTCCATAGTCCTTTATTGCAAAGATAATAATGTAAGCTTTAAGG